>Ga0181517_10000082_pt1 | contig 121795 bp, 78 predicted proteins | sample PEATcosm2014_Bin_31_FD_119748 | JGI IMG/M metagenome (GOLD analysis project Ga0181517, IMG submission 119748) | Peatland microbial communities from MTU Mesocosm Facility, Houghton, MI, USA - PEATcosm2014_Bin01_30_metaG | ecosystem: Environmental > Terrestrial > Soil > Wetlands > Peat | place...
CCCATTTCGGACACCCTCGTAAGAGTCCCTGCAGAGCGTCGCTACGCTCCGACAACTGTCCGACAATCCCGGATCAGTGTCCGATAATTTCGGAATGGGTGTCCGAATTGATCGGAATGCGCAAAAAGCATGCTTTGGAAGCTTTCCCGGGAATCGTGGTCATTTTCCCGGAGCTTCCTCTGGAGCTGATGCACGGCCATATTCTCCGTGCTTGGCCGAAAATTATGCACTTGGTCACGAATGCAAAGACCGGTTGCTACAAATTCAGTGCGACGAATGGGAAGCTCTCAAGGCGGTGGAAATAGATCCGCTCAAACCCCTGCCCGCTCTAGTTGGGACAATATCCGTTATGTCTAATGTAAAGCCACATGGGTTGCCGCGTCTCACCCTGCCGCCATCAAAACCGAAAACCCAATTCAATCACCAAGCCACGACGGACGTTCAACGAACGCCCGCACCTCTGCGAAGCGGCTTTGTTCAAACGTCACCTTTCACAGCGACAGCAGATAAGCGGCCAGATCGTCGATCTCGGAGGCGGAGAGGTCGGAAGTCTTCCCGTGCTGGTCACGCGGGTTGCGCGTGGTCAGCACATCGCGAATGGTCGCGGCGGAGCCATCATGCAGATAGGGGGCGGTGCGCCAAATCTCGATAAGCGTCGGCGTATGGAATTCGTCGGTCCGTTTGTCGTAAGAAGCCCGTGTCCCAACGTCGTACTGCCGAAGATCCGTGAAAAGCCCGGGCGGATGACACGCGGCACAACCGGCCCGAGTGAAAACCTCCTTGCCGCGCTTGGCCGCATTCGACAGCTCCCCATGCACCAAATGCGGGCTGGGTACCGGTTTCAACGATTTGATGTATTCGTCGATGGCTGAGGCGACCGCCTCCGGCTGGTCCGTAAACAGGATATGCTTGATCCCGGCCCGCACAGCGCCGCCCGCCGTTTCGCGCACCCCAAGCCACATCTCAGGCGGCGTCTGAAACGCAAGCAGAATGCTCTTCGTATTCTTCGGATTGCCGACGCCGTCGTTAAGAAGATCCCAATTCAATCCGTCCGCCCGCGCGTCCCCCGGATGACAACTGGAGCAACTCTGCCATCCACGGAAACAAATCGTCGCGTCGTGGAAATAGAATTCGCCTTTGCGAACCAGGCTCATCCGTTCGATGGCCGCCTTGAGCCCCTGCCCCTGTCCGACTTCCTCTTTCCCCTGCTGCGGCCTAAGAGGAATGGACTCCGGCTTGGCCTTGGCATCGCTGAGATCCAGCGCCGTGAGGGTATCGGAAAAATAGTTGGCGGCGTAAACAGTTCGGCCGACGACAGCGACCGCCCGAGGCCCAAGATCTCCCGCAGGCAGATTGACCCGCTGCCGCAGCCCGGGGAAAAACGGAACGGAATAGTCCGACGGCTCCCTTTCCTCATCAGCGGTTTCCGCGGCCTTGAGCGCATCAAACGGGGCCGGCAGCTCCAGTAGTTTCTTTAAGAGGACGGGGAAATCGATGACGCTCAATTCGTGCGTGCCAGCGTGGGCCACGACCAGCTTCGAGCCATCGGCGGTCCAAGCCAATCCCCAGGGATTTGCCGCCCCCTTGCCCCGTTCATCAAGCAGGGTGCTGGCGAGGATCTCCATCCGCCCCAGATCGATCACTGTCAGCGCGTTGCCGTTGATCCAGCGGAAATGGAGATCGGCGGCCGGCTCCCGATGCTGAGCCAGGATATGGGTGACCACCGCGTATCTGCCATCAGGCGAAATCCGAATGTCGCTAAGCGCGCTGCTGCCGTCAGGCAGCACGAACTCCCGGGTCACCCTGCCCTGTGCCAGGTCAATGACACTGACCATCGCGGTGACATACTTCGCGTCCGCGCGCCCGTTGTGGAGATGATTCGCCACGAGCAGGAATTTTCCATCCTGGGTAAGCGCAGCCGCCACCGGCTCGCGCCGAACCGGAATCTCGCCAACCTCCTTCCCCGCCGCAAGGTCTATCACTCCGACAGAATCATTGAACCGATTACAGACATAGAGCGTCTTCCCATCCGCGCTCAGCACCGGCCCCATCGCCGTATGCCCCGCCGGTATGGTAGCGCAGGCCGCCGACGCCCGGAGGGCCGAGCTCTGAGAGGCCCCAATATTGGTAATCCCAATCACCAACACCTTGCTCTCCACCGCCGCACAAGTCACATAAAGCCGCCCCTCATCCGCCGAAAGCGCGAGCCCCGAAGGCGACGCCGGTACCGCAATAGACTCCACAACCCGCCGCCCCACCGTATCAAACCGCAAAACACAGTTCCCCGTAGGGCAGGCAATAAAAAGAGTCTTGCCGTCCTTCGTCCCGACCAGCGCCGTCGGAGAAAGATAGTCCTCGGCTGCCTGCGCTGGCAGAGCGACGGACGCCAGCACCAGAAGCAGGCAAAAAGCCGATCCTCTGGAGAGAGAATTAAGATAGGCACACATTTCTTTAACAGGAGGCAACGGAGTAAACAGAGATTCTTTTCTCCGTTATCTCTGTTCGCTCCTGTTCAAACTATTCCAGAACACCGCCTGACCGTGTTGGCCCGTAGTCTTCGCGGGTAGACTGTGTCGGAATTCTGGAAGCGAATCGGCCGCGCCATAGCGCCACCAGATCACTCACAGCCCAGAGCTCATGTCAAGACCCATAATGTCATTGTTCTAGGACCCCTCCATTAGGACAAAAGTACGATGTCAGAAAAGTTCGTAACGCCAAACTGAAAATGGGTGGCAAGCGCCATGCTATTGGTTGCCATATTTCAAGGATCATACGCGACTGCATCTCTTCATTTTACGTGCCCACGTCGCGCTTTGCTGCTAGCTCCGAACAGAGTCTTAACGACCCATTCGTTTCGATAAAAGACCCAGAAAGTAACGATGGGCACGCTGGACATCGTACAAGCTAGCAGAATAGTTCCGCCATGCCAATTGCCATGCTGAGCCACGGAAGTCCTGATGATGTCATACCAACAGCACAGCAGGGTTAGCAGAAGCAACCAGGTCACCGCTCGTCGCGCCTTGTCGTTAGCCGCCAATAGGTAGCTGCACAACACGAAGGCAGGTACGGCCACGACGCACTGAGTCAATTGCGTAAGGATATCCACGCATAGGGGGTAAACACGAGGCACCCCGGACAGCGCCTCGACCCATCGGACGGGGTGTTGCACGATCAGCCAAGCTCGGTACAGATAACCCCAGTAGAAGAGCCAGACGTAGAAAATGAGAGCACAATGCACAGTTTTCAGAGCAGTCGGAACGGTCGATAGGGATCTACTGCGAAAAACAGTCGGCCACGCATAGCTGGCAAATACCGCGAACGCAAGTGCGATGCCCACGATATCTGTCATCTTACCAGCCTCATCGTTATTGACCTCCGCTACAAGTACTGCAACTGCACGCGGTCGGTGCATTGATGTCGCTTCCCGAATACGGGATGTTGTTTAATGGGCTCCCAGCAGGGCTGCTCGACGAGCCCGGTGTGGCGTTAGCCGACTCATTGGAAGGCATCATGGAAGCTATGGCGGCCGCAGCACCCTGAGCCTGATTTACAGTGAAATCGGCGGCTCCAGTCCAAAATCCTGCATTCGGGTTGCCCTGTGTGTCAAATGGAGCTGTATATGATGGAGGAGCCTTGTAGCCCGCTTGACTCAAGGCAAATGATAGGCCTGTTGCAGCCCAAAATTTCACCATCGGGTGTCGCAACACCTGAGCGCCGGCATACGTATACAGGCTCTCGCCGGCGCCCATCGCCCCGCTCTCCAGAGCGGGGGCCGACGCTAACCCTGCAATCGCAAGTATAAACGGCGTGTTGTCAAGCCCGCTCGGGGGGTCAAAGGGGACAGGGAGTAGATCCGGCGAGGGCACACGCGCTACGATCCAGAGGCCGAATTGGTCCTGCGTTACGGTGCAGTCGAACAGCCCCTCAGGATCAAAAGATCTCAGCGGGCCATTCCTGAAGGAGGCAAAAAGGTTGATGCCTCCGCGCTCCGCAATCGGATCCCTATTCACCCACCTCTGCAAATTCGGCTCGTAGTAGCGATACAGGTAATAGACCAACCCCGAATTCGTATGGAATTCCTTGTCCGAGAAGCGGTACAGGTTGACATCCGCCAAGGGCCCGCTCTTGACCAGGACATTGCCGAAGGGATCGTAGGAGTAAGCCGCCACCACTTGGTTGCCGGAGTTGAAGAGGCAGGTGACGTTGCCGTTGCCGTCGTGGTGATAATAAGCGTGCCCGGCGCCGGCATAGAGCATCCCCATGGCGGAATTGTCGCTGCGCGCCAGCAACCCGCCGATGCCCCCGGCCCCCTCGAGCGAGCCGCTCAGGTCTTTGCCACGCGTGTAGGTCACCAACGGCACGCTGTTTGCGTCACGCTCCTGGATGACGAGCCGCCCGTCATAAACGTAGTGGATCTCCGTCTGGAGCGACCAGGCCCCGGACTGCCAAGCGTATTCCCGTCGAATCCGCCGCCGCATCAGCCCGTCATAGACAAAGTCGCTGCGCCACTGCCCCGGCACATACACGTTGGTCAACTGGTTCTCGGCGTCGTAGGCAAACGTCCGCAGCCCGTCGCTGGTGAGGTTGCCCCGGCTGTCGTATTGGTAGGAAAGACCCGCAGGCAAGTTGACTGTGATATTGGCGCTGGCTTGATTGCCGTTGCCGTCGTTGGCAACCGCCGTAATGAGCGTGCTCTGGCCGGGTGGCACCGTGATATTGGTTGCCGCAAACGTGTTATCCAGGTAAACTGCGGCGTTGCTGCCGTTAACCGTGACGCTGGCCCCCGGCAGGGTGGTCGCCCCCGCAACCGTCAAGCCGCCGCTACGCGAGGCCGAGGCTAGCTCGTTCAGGTTGTTCACGGCAAAGTTCTCCACCAAGGTGTAATTGGTACGCCAGCTCAAGTTCCACCCGGCATCATAGGCATATCCGAACTGCTCCTGCAAGCGTGGCGTAGCATAGGGATCAAGCCCGTTGGCCGTCTTCAACTGGCCGATGTTGTCGTAGGTGTAAAGGACAACATTGCCCGCCGTAAACGTTTGGTACCACCGCTGGCCTCCCAGGTCGTAGCCGTAGCCCCGGCTGTCCAGAAGGGTCGTTCCGGTGGAGTTGGTCAGCGCGGTGAGCGTTAAGTCGCCCACTCCGTCGTATGTGCGCTGGTCATAAGCGCCATTGGGGTAAGTAAGCTGCTGCACCCAACTGGAGAGGGTAGCCTGGCCGCTGGCTAAAAATATGGGGTCATATTGATAGCCAAAGGCCCCGGCGGGCGAGGTGACCGAGGTCAGTCTTCCATAGCTGTCGTAGCCGTTGGTTTGGGTCCAGAAGCCGGCGCCGGGCTGCTGAAGGGTGAGGCTCTGGCGCTGACGGGTCACAACGCCCGCAGCGACATAGGTGTAGGTCAGAGCGTCCGCGCCCCAGGGCCCGGTTTCCCCCGCGAGTTGGTTTCCGTCCGTCCAGGAGAAGGCTGTGGTCCCCGTGGCGTCCTGCATGCCGACCAGCCGGTTCAAACCATCGTACGTGTAGGCGATGGCGGAGGACGGGTAGGCGACGTTAGTCAGGTTGCCCACCGGGTCGTAGGCGTAACGGGTATTGATGTTTCCGGCATGCCAGCGGTTGGTCAGACGGCCGTTGGCGTCGTATCGGTAGCGGAACATATCGACGCCGTTGGCGTCCTGCTTGTTCGTTACCTGGCCATAACAATCGTATTTCCATGTGGTCGAATTGGTATTCCCATCGATGAGGCTCAGCATCTCGTCCGCGGGATTGTAAGCATAGCTCACCACCTCGTTGTTGGCGTTGGTTTGGTAAACGACGCGCCCGGCGCCATCGCGCACGTAAACCGTCAGGCGCCCCAGCGGGTCGAAATAATTGGTGAGGCCCAGCGCGTCGTAAACGAAAGCCTCAGGGCCGGACTCAATGGCGCCGGAGGGCCCGAAGGCCTGCCGGGCAATCATGCGGTTCAGGAAATCGTAGTCGTTGGTAACCGTGACCCCGTTGCCGTCGGTGCTGTTGGTCACGCGTCCGTACTCGTCAAAAAACCGGCTCAGCGTGAGCATCGGCCCTCCCGAGCTCGAAACCATGTAAGCGTTCGAAACAGCATAATGCAGGCCCAGTTGGGCGTATCCAAGTTCCACCTGGTAGCCGGCGCTGTCGGCAATGCTTTGGAGGTTGTTCTGATCATCATAGGTGCGCGTCGTTTGGTATTGGTCGGGGTAGGTCGTGGTGCGGAGCCGACCGGCCATATCATAATCGAAGAGCGTAGTGAGAGCGCGCCCGCCGGTGCTGCGCGTGACGGAGCTGGGCGCTCCGCAGCCGCAGTAGGTGTATGTGGTGACTTGATTGTTGGGACTGGTGACCGTCATGAGCTGGCGCACCGGATTGTAGGTGTAATAGGTCCATTGGTTGAGGCGGTCCTTTTGGGCGACGAGATCCAGCCTGTCATACACATTGGACACCGTGGTGCCGTCCGGATAGGCGGTGGAAACGAGGCGGTTGAGGTTGTCCCAGGTGTTGGTGGTGGCTAGGCCCAATTCGTTTGTTTGGATGAAGACGTTGCCATTGATATAGCTGAAATAGTTAGTCCGTATGCCGTTGCCGCCGGGCATATAGTCCGCCTGCATCTGGAGGAAGCCCTGCGACGGGCCGCTGGCATAGTAGATATTTGTGCGCACCAGCCCTCCGGGAAACGCGATGCTGGTGACCTTCATGGTGTAGTGTTCATGAGTGTAGGTGATCACGTCGCCCAGGGCGTCTGTCACCGAGGTCAGGAGATTTGTCACCGCCGGGTCATCATAACCGTAGTTGCGCGTTGGCTCATCCCGAGGCCCCGTTTCGCTCAGCAGGTAGGTGCCGCTTGAGTCAAAGTAGTTGTTGTACGAAGCGGTCGATCCGTCGCTGTTGTGCTTTGTAATGGAAGTGGGCCGTCCCACCGGGTTGTAGCCTATGTCGGCATAAGTTACGCTCTCATCGGCGTTATAAACTTCTGTCACACGCTTGAGCACGCCCACGTTCATGTCTATGCCCGCGCAATTGACTTCATACTGATGGTAGTACGAGAACGAGCGCGCGCCCTGGCGCTGGCCTGCGGGCGAGGGATCAACCGCCTCGGCCATCGAACTAAGAAAGTCACAAACCTGCGAAAGGGCGCTATCGGCATGGAGCCAGTGCTTGATGCTTCCCAGGTAGTAATCCGTGTCCTGCGCCAGATACAAGGGGTTGGCCAGATCCTGGGCGGGAATGGCGTTGAACTGGGCGCGATTCCAATGATAGCTGTTGCGGACCGCAGCCTCCTGATCGCCGCCGGAATAATCCGCAGGCCCCTCGCCGCAATAGGCATAGAGCTGGGAGCTGCCGTCAGCCTCGTTCACTAACAGGGCGCGATTCTGCGAATAGGCGCCGGTCCTTAGAGTGACCGGCCCCTCGTAAGAAGTGAAATGAGTCGTGCCATAGGGCGTGGTCAGAGCCGTGACCAGATTGCTGCCGTCATATCGGAACGAACTCGACATCCCAATCGTGTCGGTAACGCTGCTCAACCGGCCGGAGGTGTCGTAATAGAAGTAACAGGTTCGGTTGTAGGGATCGGTAATCGAGGTGATCAAGTTGGGGAATTGGGTGTTGGTGTAGGTGATTGTGATGCTCCTGCCGTCCACGTCCACGACGTTGGCAAGCTGCACGCAGCTCTGGGCGGCCTGATAGTGGAATTCGACAATCCGGCCGTACTGGTCCGCACGCCTGGTCAGCAGGTAATTGGCGCTGCCATCGAGGCACCCGACCGAGGACGCGTAGAAGTTTTGCAAGGCAAAGGGCGAGGTCAAGACAGGATAGGAAGGCGGGCTCTGAAGCCAACTGCCGCCGCCCGAATCCTCGCTCGTCGCAATGTCAGAACTCGAGCCTCCCATCGAGCACATCATCATAGTGCACGCCGACTTGTAGTCTGCGACAGTGGGAACGAACGAGCGGGCGCCGCCGCCAGGTTCAAAATAGAGAAAGTTGGTGGGGGTGGAGTCCGCATTCACTATCCCTATCCAGTTGCAGGACCAGTTAGGCCCAAATCCGGGAAGCTGGCTGTTGTTACCCCGGTCGATCTCGTCCTGGGACCCTCGCTGCTTATAGGAGAGATGAAAAGACATCCACTGCCCGGACGAGAGGCGATAACGCAAAGGCGTGTCTTTTATCCACAGGTTGATGTAGGGCTCGGAAACTTCCCACCGCGCCATCCCGGAAACGTCGTTCGAACCCGAGCTGGGACACGATGGAGACCCAACGCCACTCGCGCCATCGTTGGCGGCGGGCGGGTCGCAGGGCGGGCAAGAGATTTCGTCACCGCCATCACAGGGGTCGCAGTCGTCTTCGCCGTCGTCTGGCGGCGGGCCATAGCAGCCGCCGCGAATCTCGCCGCACTCGGCCTTGGTGAGCCTCACCCACGCGGCGGGCGCCTTGCCCCGTGGTACCAGGAAAACCCCGCTGCCCTCCTCCTCCATGGCCGCCGGGGTCACCCATATCGAGCGCCTGGAGTTGGGATCGGCAATGCGATAGCGCCCATCCCTGGCCTCGGCGACGAGCGCGTAGTGGTTGAATTTCCAATGGATGATGCAGGGTGCCACCATTTCGGCGCCATGCGGCCGGCGCACGGCCTCCAGAGGAAGGCCGTTGGTCTGGCCCAACGTCAGCAGTTGCGACAGCGTGAACCCCCCTTCGGGAGAAGCCGTGTTGAGCATGTAACGACTCAGGGTTGTCTCAGCATGCAACGCTCCGGCTAACTGTTCAAGAGCCAGCAGTCCGCACTTGAACGCCCTGTCAGGCCGATATTGCATCGTGTCGAGCCGGACTCTGGCGCCGGAAACAACCGAGCTGTAGGCCCCCAAGGTTACGTGGCTCTGGTCGATGTCCTTCAACAAGCTTTCCAGCTTTGCTTGTTGTCCCAAGTCGGCCAGAAGCGCCGCCCAGGCCGCGGCGTTTCGCGCCGCCAATTTCTGGCCCATGGTATTCGTGCAATTCCTGGTGGTTGCCCAAGCCGCCTCGTATCGCGCCAAGGCTAAAGTGTAACGTCCCTGCTTGGCGTAGAATCCCGCCAAGTTCACCTGCAGCGACGGCGTCCACGCCGACTGCGGATGAGAGGCGACAAAGGACTCCAGCGCCGCGCCGCGATCGGTGGCAAAGCCTTTCATGGCCCGCAGCAGTTCGGCGGACTCGCTCTCCGGCGGCGCCTCGGGTCCGACCCATTCGGTTGGGAAGGCAAATACGAGCATGGAGCGAACCTGTGACGTATAGGAAGGCTGGGCAGCCTCCGCGCGAGCTGCCGTCGTCGGCCAAGCAACGCAGGCGCCAAGGAGAATTGCACAAAGGGTGGTTTTCATAGTTTGAACGTGTAGGTGGTTCATCCCGGTCCTCCGCAGGCTAGGGCAGGTTCGAGTTGTTCTTGGGTTGGGTGATCCAGATTCCAAAGGACTGCTGGATACACAACGGGGCAATCGGGCTGCTGACCGGACAGAAGACCCCGGACGTCACCACCACGCTGTAATTGCCAAACTGGTTGCTCTGAAGCGAGGACATGGCCAGAATGGAGGCTGTTGCCCCGGGCAGATTGGTCCCGTTGAGTTGCCACTGGTAATAGAAAGGCCCTGTGCCGGTCGGGGAAGCGGTGAAGGTCGCCGTCCCCCCGAGCGCCGCGACTTGGATGCCGGGCTCGACAGTAACTCCCGTCGGGCTTACAAGGACCGTCAGCGCCGCCGCCGAGCTTTGCAGCGAGTCCATGCCGTAGCTCACGGTTACGCTGTAGTTGCCAGCGTCAGCGCTTGTGATCCCGTTTAGGACCAGCGTCGCCGCAGTCGCCCCGGAAACTGTTGATCCCCAAGCCGTCGGACCATTGGACAACTGGTTGGTTCCGTTGTACCACTGATAGTTCAAGGAAGCCGCTCCGCTCGCGCCCACCTTGAAACTCGCGGTCGACCCGCCGCAGGCCACCTGAGGTCGCGGTTGGTTTGTAATCGCTGGAACGGGGCACACCGTCTGTGGCCAATAGATTTCGGCGGTCGCGCTGTCGCCTCCTACTGCCAAAGCCCCCATGTTGGTCAGCCACAGCATCGCCAAAGAGTCCCGTCCTTCGTTCATTGGAGCGATTGTTGTCCAGGTTCGAGCGCCTGGATCGTAGATTTCTGCGCTGGCAAGGATGCTGTCCTGGCTGTCACCCCCTGCCACCAAAACCTGGCCATTCGTCATGAGCACCGCCGCGTGGCAACAACGGCCCACGTTAAGCGAGCCAGTTGTCGTCCAACTGCCCGAGTTCGCATCATACAGTTCCGCATTCGTGTAGTGCATCCACCCCCCCGCGACCAGCACCTGTCCGCTGGCCAGCAGTGTTGCCGTGTGATAACTGTGTGTATAGTTCATGGAATTGGTTACCAGCGTCCATTGTCCCGAGGCCGGGTCGTAGATTTCGGCATTCGTAGGCCAGCCGCCCAGGTTTTCCCCTCCCGCAACCAGCACCTGGCCATTGGGCAGTAGGGTCGCGGTATGAAACGCGCGAGCGAGGTTCATCGGAGCAATGTTTGTCCACGTTCCTAAGGCCGGATCATAAAGCTCCGCGGAGCTAAGATATGGGTTGTCCGGTTCGATGACGGAATTGAACATCCCCCCCGCGATCAGCACCTGACCACTGGCCAACAGCGTTGCCGTGTGCCCGTAACGCGAGTTGCCAAAGAGGCCGGCCACAGTCCATTGCCTCCCGATCGGGTCATAGAGTTCCGGGCTATTAGAGTCCTGATTCCCCCCAACGACAAGCACCTGTCCATTGGTCAGCAGCGTTGCGCTGGGCCAAGTGTGTGGGTAGTTCATGGGACCGGTCGCCGTCCAAAAACCGTGGACGGGGTCATAAAGTTCCGCGCACTCTAGGTTGGTTTCCTCTCCGGTTGCGTCATCGCTTGCGACAGCCAGAACCTGGCCGTTTGTCAGCAAGGTGGCCGTGAGATATGGCTGCAAAAGCTCCATCGGCGCGACGTAGCTCCACATCGCGCCAACCCCGCAAAAGGTGAGGGTTGCCGGAAGGCTGGTTGAATCTCCTCCGTCGTTGCTCACGATCACATAATAGACGCCTAACGAGATGCTTTGGACGTTGCTTACCGTGAGCGTCGCGGACTGAGACCCGGAAAAAGTGCTTGAGTCGCTAAGTGGGGCTCCCTTGAAGTACCATTGATAGGAGACCGTTCCACTGCCGGCGACGCCAACGCTGAAGACGGCGTTCTCCCCCTGCGGAACTGTTTGGTTTGTCGGCTGGACAGTGATCAAAGGAGGAGCGAGCACTGTCAACGTGGCGACAGTACTGGTAATGCTCTCAGTCGTATTGGTGACTATCACAGAATAGCTGCCGGCATTACTGGTCTGAACCTGCTCGATGGTATAAGTGGCGCCTGTCGCCCCCGCAATGCCGGCGCCGTTGAACTGCCACTGGTAGCTCAGGGGTTGAATACCGGCCGCCATGACGTTAAATGTCGCTGGCTCGCCGACCCCGGCGACCCCGTCAATGGGTTGCACCAGAATCGCCAGGCCCCAGGGCGTCTCGCCAGGATCGGTCACACCGTTGCCGTTGGGGTCCTCGATGTAGTCCGGAATTCCATCGTCGTTTGAGTCGAGCGGATTGCCGGAGGCATCCACCGCAACGTAGTGATAACCGATGTCCACAGGCGAGAAGCCCTCAATCATCTGGTTGGTTTGGGTGGTGTAGTGGTACAGGCCCACCTGATCAGCGGTCGTGTTGCCCTTATCTACCAAGCTCTGGCTCGCCTGGTAATAATTGCCCAGCGGCCCGGCGGCAAATGTGAAGTTGGTTATGCACACGTTGCTGATGCCCTGAAAAGTGTTGCTTGTGATAAATGCATTGTAGCCATTGCCTAAGTTATTGGGTCCAGTAATTTGCGGGTAGTAAAACGCATTGTTGTACAATGTATAGGTGGGGATGGGATAACCGGCTATGTTTACCGATCCTCCGTAGAACAGGTTCTGGAGCACCGTGTAATTATAGCTTTGTCCCGACGGCCCGTTGATTCCCACATTAAACACGCACCGCTCAAAAAGATTGTTCTTGAAGGTGTTGCTGACAGAGGGTAAGCCAGGCACGGTCCCATCAAAGAGTTGGCAGTCTTGGAGCCAAACACTCGAACAGAAAAAAGGCGGCCCATTACTGATACAGTAGGTGCTGCCAGGATTGCCGCCCAAACACGACAGGTCTGTGAATCGCATGTAAATGCCGATGTTGGTACCATTGAGGTTAATCAAGGTCCCGCTGGTGTTCCAGTTGGTCGGTTGTTCCGTCACTGCGTTAGGCAAGAAAATATGGTTCCGCGTGGTGGCCCAGCCCTGGCTGACGAAGGAAGCCCAATTCGTGAGTGTCAGCCCACTCCCAAAGCACGCGACGGCAATGCCATTGGTCAGTACCAGGGGGCCGTAGATGGCCTCCGAATTAATTGCGTAATCAATGGTGTCGTAGTGGTAGCCAAGGTCAACGGTCGAGCCGTTGGTGCCGCTGTCGGCGATCCCTAGTGGTGCCAGAGTGGTGAGACCAGAAATCTCGTCGGTCAAAACCACCGGAGGACAGGTGGTTTTCTGGCGAAGCGCGGCCAGGAGAGTCGGATCGATGTTGGCCGTGCCTAATCCACGAAAGTAACAGTTCGTAGCCAGATAATAGCTGCCCCCGCCGACAGTCTGGAAAGGATACCCGTTGATGTTGGTGAATATGTCGTTTCCAAACTGCTGGCAATTATAAAAACCATTGAAGTCACCGCCGATCGCCTGCCCAGAATTCGCCAAAGCAGTTACATTGGCAAGTATGCAGTTGGTCAGCGCAATGGTTGACTGGAATTGCTGAACGGGAACGCTCAACCACGATAGATAACTGCTCTGGCTGAATGTCACGTTCTCCGCGACAATCGAAGCCGACCAATGCGAGAAGTTCGTGACCACACCCGAGAACAACGCGTTTTCCAGGACCAGGATCGCCTCAGGAAGGAAGAAGCCGGTTTGGCACTGAACAAACTGACAATGAGAGGCCTTGAGTGTCGTCTCTGGAGGCACTACAATGGCCTGATTGGCGTAACAAAACCGGGCGTATGCCAGTGTCTGGGGTGGGCTGTTAGGGCAGTAGGCCAGGGCTGGATATGCGTAATAGCCAATGGGAGAGCCCGTCCCAATACTTTGGCCGACGGTGTTATCATCCTTGGCGGTGAAAATCACCGGCCGGTAGGGCGTGCTTAGGAAGTTAAACTCATCGCTGTAGATCCAGAGGTTGATTGAGGAGTTGGCGTTATATTTGATGACGGTGTTGCCTTCGAATGTATTTGTTCCTGTGACGTACACCATGCCGCTTATATTATAGGTGGTGTCTCCCTGGAATACGTAATTGGTTTGGCTGGTAGCTATTGTGATGTAATCCAGAACAAAGCCATTGGCGGGCAGTTTGAGGCTGGCTGTTCGCATGGCAGTGGGCGCACTCTTGGCAGCAGCGCGGGTGGCGGGCAGGAGCCGTTTGGTCGAGACGATGTGTCGCACCGAGTTCGTGGCCGGCTTCAGCGAGGCCCCCTCGTTCTCCGGCAGCGCCTCCAGTTGCTGACTTAGGCTGGAAACCGGGACCTGCTCGACCAGCACGTCGCGGCCGTCGAGCTTCAACCACTGTTTGGTGGTAAGAATCCCACTAGCAATTGGTGACTGCCCCAAGAAGAACGCCCTGCCCTGCCCCATCTTCATCACGCCAAAGGCCAAGTTCTCGTCGGCAGCCCTGAGGCCAGAGCTCCCCGGCACCGTTACCGTCCTGATTGTCGGTTGAGGCGGGCTCAAGAACTCAGTAAGTACTTGTATTACAGTCGTTTCCGAGCTAAGTCCGTACTCCTCCGGCGCAGGCGGCTGTTCCTCAAGGATGATGTCCTGTTCCAGTCCAGCTTTAGTGTAGGTGTAGCGCACGCTCGCAGACAGATCCGTGAACGCGTTGCTATAGATCACTTCATTTGGAGCAACGATTTGCCCCTGGCAATCTTGGACCTCAGCTATTAGAACACTGTTGCTGGTAGCGGTATCGAAATAGCTCAACCCAATAATGTTGCTGCGCATCCTTTTGCCATCGGGGGTTCGCATGTCGACGGCCCCTGGCGTGGTCAGATCATTCGCGAAAAAGACCTTGTGCGGCCCGTATTGGGCGATGGCGCCGCCTGGTGCTGGTTCGATAAGCTCTTGCGAGTCCGCCCAAAGACCATTCGTGTCTTGGTAGCAGAGGCCCGTGGCTAACTCGATGTAGCTGTTGGTCTGGGGAACCACTTGGCCGCCCGGTCCTAACATGTAGGAGGTGCGCTGCCACACCTTATGATTCTGGTCTTGTTCGACCACCTGGTAAGGCGTTGGGTCCGGCAGCGCCACCGCATTGGAAGATGAGTCCTGCGCGAAGGCCGCTACCACAGCGCAGAGAAAAGGAAGAGCCAAGACAACGATTTTTCTTTTCATACGAGCAATAATCGGGTTTGGAGCTTATTCTTTTTAAAATAGAGGAGTTTCGCTTGGCTCAGACTACCTGGGGCACCGGCTGGCTCCAGTTTGCCTCCAGTCGCTTCTTCCGGGCGGCGTACGCCGCAGCGTACAAGAGCTTCTCGGCTCGTTCTCCGTGCTGGCTGGTGGCATACGCCAGAATCGCCAGGGCCGCTTGGGGGGTTTCGCGTCCAGCGCCCGGCTTTCGGATTCTCTGGCCGTTGCCGCAGAAAAGGCCGCTCAGCAGGGAACGCACATATCCAGCGCAATTGCCGGCATCAACCGCCCATTGCACAAGCTGTTTGCGCCCCACCCCGCGGCCTGCCAACCGCATGACAACGCCTCGCACCGTCTCCACCGGAGTCGAGTGAGCGGTTGCAACGCACGCCAGATACTCCTGCTTAAGCGCCTCCAGGCTGGAGGATTCGCGCTCCTCAATAGCAGGAATTGTCCGCGAAATTGACTTGGCGGGATCCATATTGGTGGCGAGGCAAATGGAAATGGAAACAGGCTGACAGTGGGCACCTGTCCTGGCGGTCGCGTTCAACGTCTGCATAAGGCAATAGCCATTCTGTCAAACCGTAAAGCCTGAAAAAGTACCTGACCCTCAGATGTACTTCTCCGGCTGCTCGAACTCTCAACTTGGCTATATCACAGCACCGATCCAACCCGCAGGGAAGAACAAAAAACAATCAAAATGCGAAGTTTACAAAGGTCTGATGCGGCGATGCAGCGACGCTAGCCTTACGGGCCAGGGTTGGCGGTATTCCATGGAAGTGCCTGAAGTCACGGGAAAAGTTGGTGGCGCGCGTGTAGCCCAGCTCCTCAGCCACATCCTTGATCCTTTTGCCCTGGTGCACCATGCCTAACGCTTCCATCTGTCGTGCCTGGGTCAGCCACTCATGCGGGCTCAGGCCGGTCTTCCGCCGAAAGAAGTTCTCAAGTTGGCGAACAGAAACGCCACATTCTTCGGCAAGCCGTTCCACATTATAGTTGGCTGCTTTTGCCAGTTCCGCCCAATTCTTAACCCGTTCCAACCGACTCCTCTTTGCCATGATGCCTTCTTTCCTTTATTGCCTGGAACTCGCCTGCGACACCTCGCAGGGCCGTATGAAACCCAGAACTTCCTCTTGGTGATGTAAGTGTCTATATGCCAATACGTAAGAAAACAACTCAATCTTTCAAGAATCGGCAAAAAAGTGACACGCCTTCGATAAGCCAGAGGCGGCAAATCGGCTGAAGCCATGCTCTTGAGCTCGGCATCTCCCCAGTTTGCCTCAGTTAGCCCCGCCGCCGACAAGAACGGGGAGCGACACATAGGGCACTTCCCAGCTTTGTTCCGTCTTCTGTGTATAACAGAACGGGATGGTAGCAGGGACCTCCGGTCAACAGAGGTTACATTCCCGAAACGAAAGAGGGCCGTGACTCCGATGCTCGGCGCCCTTATTTTGGCAACTTGGTTTAACCCTTCCTGTTTTCCCGGAGTGACACGCAACCGTCAAGCTTGAGTGAATTGATCGGATTATCGGAGCAGTCCAAGATTTGCAAGAGATCGAGGCCGGAAAGGTCGAGGCTCGTGAGCCGGTTACCGGCGCAGTTGAGAACACGCAAGGCGTGGAGGTGGCGCACTTCCAGGGTCGCCAGTTGATTGTTGTCGGCGTCGAGGCCCTCAAGCTCGGTCACGCCAGCCAGGGGGAGTTCGGTCAGCCGATTGAAAGAGCAATCCAGGTATTCCAGGCCGGTGAGCGCGGTAACGTCCAAAGCTGTCAGCGCGATTCCGTGGCAATCAAACGAGATGATGCGGCCTTCCGGGGTCGGGTCCTCATATCCAGCACAAGACCAAAGGCGGATGGATGGGCTTGCGGCAATGAAAACCTGCTGGGCGGCGCTCACAAGCGTGGTGCCATCGGCAAGCCGGAAAGCGACAAACCCCGTCGAGGACTCGGCTTCCAGGTCGTAGCGTTGGCTGCCGCCGTTTGAAACGTAGCCGGATGGTGGTAAAAGTGCCGCCGTCGGCACCCAATGGTTGAGGTCGGATTCCATGAAGGGAAAGACAGCGCAAGAGGGAGCATTCCATTATGGAAAGGCGAAGGTCGGAGGCAACTACGTTTTCAGGGGACGGCTCCCCTGCCCTCTGCTGATCGCAAAAGCCAATCAGGCTCTTGGCTTTTTGGCGGCTTCAATGGCGGCCTTCCGAAGTATGTCCGCCAAGTCAACCTTCAGAACCATGCTCATGCGGAGGAGGGTTTCCAGCGTCGGATTCCTCAATTCATGCTCGACAAAACTGATCATGGCTCGCGACAAGCCAGCTCGCGCCGCCAATTCTGTCATGGACAAGCCACGCTGAATCCGCAGGTCTTTGAGTTGAAGCGCGACCTGGGAGCAAATGGCTTCCCGCAATTGAGATTCGGACACGATAGTTTCATACCCGAAAAATCTGTTGACAGCGGACGTTACTATAGTAACGTTTCTGCATGTTTACCCGAAGACTTGGACTGAACGGGCGGCAGCGGTGCGAAGGCGGACACCATTGCCCGCAACTCCTGGAAATGATCGATGGCGATTTTGCGGCGGTCGGTCCCCTGATCACGGAAGAGGCGAAAAGGGCGATGCTGCCCGGCCCTGGAGTCGGGCCGAATGAAGGTGTCGTCCGAATCCCCCGAGCGGTTTTGATAGCCGCTCGCTCGGACATTCCCACGGCTGCCTAAGCAACCGTTCCCGCTTGCCACCGCCAGCCCTCGCGTTTTAGAACGGGGGTATGGCGGATTTTACTTCCTGGTTTCAGAACAACATCACAGCGATTGGTGTTATTGGCAGCTTGTGGATCGGCATATGGACTGGCCAACAAGCGCTTGAGAAAGGAAAGAGGGAAAGCCTGGAAAAAGCAGCAGAGCGCCACGACGAGCTTTGGACTCGGATGGCTGAGGAGGAGTCGTTACACCGGATTTTAAAGTTAGAGGTGGACCTTCCGGCCAAGCCTCCGACCATCGAGGAGGAGGAATTCGTCAATTTGGTGATAGTGCTCTATTTGACCACTTGGCGGAATGCAAAGACAGGAGGGATCATTACTTTGAAAGAACTTGCCTTGGATGCTGGAGGGTTCTTCTCCCTTCCCCTCCCTCATGCTGTTTGGGAGAAAACAAAGCTGACCCGCAACCCGAAGTTTGTCCGGTTTATCGCACGGGCGCTTGAACGGCACGGGCGCTTGAACGGCACGGGCGCTTGCAAGCCGATGGTTGAAGAAATCCTGTTCCTCTTCGTGTCAAGCTTGAAAGAGATTCTGGTGATTCCCTATCAAATGGCTTGATTTCATGATGACTCTGTGCCTAACATCTGCCGTCGAGCGTCCATCGTTTTCCTTCAGCGGGATTCCCCATCCCCACCTCCTTGGCGATTGGGCGCCCGACGTCCACAATTCTCTCACAGCTTGTGAGAGTTTCCGAACAATGCGAGCTATGCTTACTTGGATTTTCTGTCCTTCAGTTCGGCTTCGATTTCCGCCACGGTCGGCAGACTGCCTTTCAAATCCCTCGGCAGCGATTCCACGAGCTTGGTTTGCCATTGGGCAACCCCAATGGGTTTTTGAAGATCACGCAAGGCATACTCGACGGTGAGGCGATCCCGCTCTTTGCAAAGCAATAGGCCGATGGATGGCTTGTCGTCCGGGTGGCGAAGCTGGTCGTCCACGGCGGAGAGGTAGAAATTCATCTTCCCGGCGAATTCCGGCTCAAACGCCTTCATCTTCAAATCAATGACGACGTAGCAGCGAAGCCGGAGATGATAGAAAAGCAAATCGAGGTAGTAATCCTGGCTGCTGATTTCAAGGTGGTGCTGCCTGCCAACAAACGCGAAGCCCACGCCAAGCTCAAGGAGGAATTTCTGGACATGCTCAAGGAGCCCCAGCTCCAGGTCGCGCTCTTGTGCGTCGTTACGGAGCGTGAGGAAGTCAAAATTGTAAGGGTCTTTGAGCGTCTGCTCGGCCAGGTCGGACTGCGGAGGCGGCAACGTGTGTTGAAAGTTGGTGATGGCCCCTCCTTCCCGCTTGTGCAGTTCCGTTTCGATCTGATGAGTAAGAACAGATCTTGACCAGCCATGCTGAACGGCCTTCTGAGCATACCAAAGGCGGAGCAACGGACTGGAAAGTTTCTCTAAAAGCCAGACGTTATGCCCCCACGGGATTTCTGCCACAGCCTGTGGCAGTTTTTCCTTCTGCAATTCTGCCACAAGCTGTGGCAGAATCTTTGGTTCGAGGCCTTTGGAGGAATCTCCACGTTCACGAGCGCCTTGGCTCCATTCGAGATAAAAGGTTCGCATCCGCCAAATATTGCGAGGGGAAAACCCTTGCATGGATGGAAACGCTTTATGCAGATCCTCCGCCAATTGCTCGACCACCTTTTTCCCATAGCCCCTTGCTTCCTGGGATTTCGCGATTGTCTTGCCGATGTCCCAGTAAAGCAGAATCAGCTCACGATTGACCGAGACGGCCGCGCGAAGCTGGGCGGCCCGCACCCGGGATTTGATGTCGGTAAGCAGACTGGCGTAACCAGCGGGCAGGATTGTGGCTGTTTCGCCAGGCGAGCTGGCCGGTTTCAACAACTTTGCTGGTGTGGTTCTTTTCGCCATAGGAACAATCCTTCGTTCAGCCGGGCTGACCGACAAACCTTTCTAAACCGATTTACAGCAGAAGGGCAATCGAAAACACAGGGAGCGGTTACGAAGTTTCACCTGTCGGGTTCATGCTGGGTTCACTTCAGGTGCTGGCGATTGGCTGGTCGGCTGCGGATTCGAGAATGTGACCCGCTTGGCCATGTCGGCCGAATGGGCGTCCCGCAAGTGGCCATAGACCCTCATGGCAAGAGCGCCGCCGTCCTTGTGACCGAGCCACCGCGAGACGGTGGGGATGTCCACCCCGCTTTCAATGCACCGGGTGGCAAACAGGTGTCGCAAGTCGTGGTGGGTGATTCGGTGCATCTCGACCTTCTTAGCGGCCCGGTCCATCGCCTTTTGACATTCGCGAACAATCATCACCGGAGCGCTGAGGGCTTCATCCGACCGCTCAGCGCGTAACCGGCCGAGTAGGTTTTGCATATCGGAAATCATGGGCACTTCCCGAATTTCACTGTTTTTGGTGGCGGTTTCAGGATCGCCCCTGACGGTGATTTTTCTCTTTGCGAAATCACAATCCGCCCAAGTGACGTTAGCAGCCTCGGATATGCGGAAGCCACCGTAAGCCAAAAACCGGACCAGATCCGCGCAAGCCTTCGAAAACCGTCCCCCACCCTTTTCCAATGCACCCACAAACTCGTTGAACTTGGCGAATTCCGGCAGCCGGAGTTTCTTGGGCCTGACGCTCGCACGTTTGACCGACATGCCGGGATTGTCGTAGCGAGCGCCGGATTCAATGCCGATGGCTATGACATCGCGCAGAACCTTAAGCGTGTTGTTGAAGGCAGGGGCGCTCGATTCGGCTGCAAAGGATGCCCCCCAATCAATGCAATCCGTCTTGGTAACCTTGCGAATATCGGTTTTCTCCAACTCCGGCCACGAGGCCAAAAGTGCGGTGATGCGCTCCTCATAATAAGCCTTGCTCCGTGGTTTCAAGTGGACGGCACCCTTAATCCGCTGACGGTAAACCTCCAAAGCCTCGCCGAAGGTCAACTTGCCGCGTGCGGCGTTGGTCAGGGTCTCGGCGCTCTGGCGTTCGGCTTTCTCCAGGTCCCCCAAGCGGAGTTTGGCAACGGAGAGGACATCGGTTTTCAGGCTCCTGCGGATCAACTTGCCATGCACGCGAACTCTGGCAAAGTATACCCCGGATGGAACGTAGCGGATCAGATTTGAAAACTGGGTTTTCTGCCACACGTTGGCGGTGCTGCTCGCCGTTTTTTCAGCGTCCATTGGGGCAGTATCCAAGTTCAGTATCAAATGGTCAAGCCGCGACGACATTCATTCGCGCAAGTGCTTGATAATAAAGGGTTGCGTCCGTAGCTCAATTGGATAGAGCTTCTGACTTCGGATCAGAAGGTTGCAGGTTCAAGTCCTGCCGGACGCGCCAATCCAATCAGGGCCGCTCACCGCGCTGATTAAGGGCCATTTCATAAATACGGATATCCCGCAGCCGGAACTCGCGCAGACCCTGCGCCTTGCTTTTAGCCGGACCTTGCCGGATGTTAAGTCGGCCGGCACCGCGGTCGGCGAGGCGAATGGAGAAGCAGATGTTGAGCAGAACCGGGGTGATGTGGCTGGTGGGTGTTCTGGCAGCCGGACAGTACGGCGGTCCGGCGCTTTCCGCCGAAGCCACGAACTCCGGCGGCATTCAACTCCAATACGAGGAGCCTAAATACCTCACCGGAGCGATTTATGCCCGGGGCTCCGACCGGGAGCTGTTGCTCTTCAAGTTCAAACGAGTGGCGGCCCGCTCCGGGCCTACACTCGACGTGCTGCGGGACTACACCTATCCGGACGGCAAACTGGCGGCCCGAGAGCATGTGGTCTATGATGGGAACAATCTGGTTTTGTATGAGCTGGACGAGCAGCAGATCGGCGCAGCCGGCACGGCCAGAATCCGGCGCAACTCGGTTAACCCGGCCAAAGGCAGCATCGAATTCGAGTACACCAGGCAACCAGGCGATCGACCGAAGGTGCGCACCGAGGTCTTGCTGGACAATCCGTTGATTGCTGACATGGTCGGGCCGTTTCTGGTGTCGCATTGGGAGGCTCTTAGGCGGGGAGAAAAGCTCAAATGCCGCTACCTGGTCGTGCCACGAACAGAAACCGTAGGATTCACCTTTCTCAGAGATCCAGAGTCCACGCAGCAAGACCGGAATGTGCTCACCGTAAAGATGGAGGCCAGCAGCCCGTTTGTAAAAGCGCTCGTCGAACCGCTCTTCTTCACGATGGAGCCGGCCCCCCCTCATCGCGTGCTGCAATATGTCGGGCGCACCACGCCCAAAATCCAGGTGCGAGGCAAATGGAACGACCTGGACGCGCTGACGGTATTTGATTGGCAATCGGCGCGCTGAACGCTTCGGCTGCGAGTTGGCGGTCTGAAAGCCTCGCGCCAAAAGCCAGGATTCGTACATCGTGCTACAGGTGGCTTCGCTCCCGCCGGCGAATCGCACGGTGGCGCTGGAAGGCCTGGCGCTCGTCTTTCGGGCCCAGCAAGGTCTTGAGGAAACACTCGCAGATGGTGTGGAGCGGAATGTCCGCCTTGATGCCTCTCAGACTTGACGGACTGCCTCTCCGTCCTAGACTCCCTCCAAGCCTATGAATACGCGTAAGGAACGTCACAACAGCTTTCACTCATTCCGAATCGGAACCACCGCCATCCGGCTCGTCGCAGCCGGCGCCATGCTCGCCATGCTTTCGGCCCGCGCGCAGACCACCAACATCGCCGACCTGCGCGAGCTGCGCGTGGATTGCCTCGAGAGCTTTAACACCGCAAAAACGCGCCTGGATGATCTGCACGGTTTTGTCGCCCAGCAAGCCGACCGCGAGCGCGCTGCCGCCAACCAATTGTTCCAGCTCAAACAAAGCGCGGCCTCCGCCAAACGCCGCAATAGCGAGCTTCAGCAGCACGTCCGCGAATGCACCAATCTCCTGGCCCGCGCGCAAGCCGCTACGCAACAGGCCGCCGCCAGTTACCACACCGCGGCCGATGCCATGCCAACCGGGGAAAGCTGGGCTGCGGACGGCTCGGCTGCCCTCGGCGAGCTCCGCCGCGCCGCCGACGCCACCCCGCGCGAGGTATGGAAACACAAACGGGTCCGGGAGATCGAAGCGGAATTCATCGACACCCTCCACCAATGGCGCGCCGCGCGGCGCTCGATGGAGCAGGCCAGCTTCGACCTCGAGCTGCGTGCCGCCCCGGCCGCGTTCAAGCGCGTCGACGCCCAGATCGGGTCCGCCTCCGGCGAGCTGGCATCGCTCCAAACCCAGCTTGATGAACGCCAGGCCGCCCTCGCGAAACTATCCGACCAAAGCGAACTATGGGGCGCCGCCATCCGCACCCTGCGCGACGGCGAAGCCAAGTCCCGCCAACACCTCGCCGATATCGCCTTCAAGTTCCATCTCGTGGACCTCAAATTTGCCGCCTGGCGATTGAAACATTCCGATCTGGGCGATGAAGGAATCGAGGCGCTGCCCGATGTGCTGGAGCAATCGCTGGCAAATGAACCCAATGGATCGCCGGAAGAATACAGCCCTCTTAGCACGGCCCTAACGATGACAAACGGATCACCCTCCGAGGGACGGCCAACCAAGGAGGAGGCGAAACCCGAAGCCGCTGAGGAAACGGATGCCGCCTTCCGTGATTTGCTGGCCCGCGTGAATCTAGCGGAAGCGCGGCTGCGTTTTCTGTCGGACGTGCTGCAAGGGGAGTTTGACTCGGTGGAAGCCGCCATCGGCCAGCTCGAGAAGGTCGAGGATGCAACCCAGTCGCTCGCCAACGACACCGCGCGCCTGGCGGCGGACCAGGAAGCCCTGCGCCGCTCGCTCGACACCGAGCGCCAAACGCTGGCCACCGGCGCCGAGAAACTCGATTTGGTCAAACGCCGCTTCGCCTCCGACCTCGAAGTGATCAACCACCTCCTGGACACCGCCGCGCAGAAAACCGACACCCTGGCAAAAAGCCTATGATGAACCGAAGCGCCTCCTTCAAGCTCGCCGCCTGGCCCTGCCTTCTGGCGCTCGCCGCCTTGCTGTGCGCTTTCGCCGCCCGCGGACAATCCCCCGTCGGATATCCCTTCCCGCAAAACGTCGACTACGGCCGCGGCACCAGGCCCAAAAACCACACCGCGTCACAGATGAACGACGACTGCGTCCGGTTTTACGCGGCATGGCTCTCAGACTGCGTCACCACCAACGGCTGCCCCAGTGGCGCCTGCCGCGTCGACGTCGGCTCCTACGTGCCGGATATCCTCACCCCTCACGATACCGCCTCCGAAGGCATCGCCTGGGGAATGCTCATCACCGCGTTGATGGACAACCAGACCAACCACGCCAAAAAAATCTTCGACAGTCTCAACCGCTACCGCGAAGCCTTTACAAACGCCAACGGCCTCATGAATTGGCGTATCAGTTCCAACGGCGTCGTTCTCGGACCCGGCGCCGCCACCGAAGCCGACGAAAACATGGCCATGGCCCTCCTCTACGCCGACAAGAAATGGGGCTCAACCGGTCCGACCGATTACTTGCGGCAAGCCACCAACCTCATCCAAGCCATCATGGAGAAAGAAGTCGAACCCTCCACCTTCGTGCTCAAGCCCGGTGACACCTTTGGCGGCTCAACCCTGCTCAATCCCTGCTACTTCGACACCGCCTTCTATCGCGTCTGGGAAACCGTTACCGGCGATTCCCACTGGCGCCGCGTCACTGCCGCATGCCGCCCGGTCATGGAGTACTTTCACACCAACTACACCACGGGACTGGCGCCTGATTGGTGCCAGGCCAGCGGCCGGCCCGCGGGGTCTTTGGACTATTCCTTCCACTACAACGCCTGCCAGGTCCCCTTGAAATCCGCCATCGATTACGCCTGGTTCGGCTCTTCCAACGACGACCTTGCCTTCCTCGACAATGACCGGCTCGTCGCCTGGATTTGCGCCCGGACCGGCGGCAACCCGTCTTTGATCGTGGATGGTTATCGCCTCGACGGCACCCCGACTGGCGCCTACCCGAACGCAACCGCCTTTATCGCCCCTCTTCTCTGCGCCTCCATGTGCTCCGCCGACCACCAGGCTTTCTGCGACAAATTGTACGACAAACTGGTCGCCCTGCCTGCGGGCCGGCCCTATGGTTATTACGGCGACACCCTAAGATTGGCCTGCCTCCTCCTCGCCACCGGCAACATGCCCAACCTCTGGCCGCGCTAAGGCCCTATCCTGGTAGGGCAATGCAGCGACCAAAACACCGGAGGGACGAGCTCCCGCGAGTCCCCATTATTTGGGCCTCGCAAAGCTCGGCCCTCCGGTGAAAAGCCCGCCTACCGGGACAGGCTCTCAGCGCGAGACCTCGCCCTCCTGCGAGCGCAGCGAGCCTGAACCCAGAGTCCTGAAGGGACAAGATATTTTAGCCTGGGGAAAGGCCTACTTGCCGCGCCGAAGCATCCGAGCGAAGGCGGGAGGCCGCCGCCCCAGGTATGGCACCCAAGAATAATTCTCTCTTTTTTTTCCATCCGGTTTGGCGCGCCGAAGGCCGAGCGCGCAAAACCGGATGGAAAAAAAGGAGAGGGCGGCGGCAAAAGATTTCGCCTACGCAGTAATAAGTCATCCTGCAACGGCACAATTCGTCGGCGGCCTCTCCCCGCAAGCCAGAGGCTTGCCAGACGGTAGCCGGGGGTCGCAACCGCTCGCCGCGCCGTAGCAACTTGTCCCGCCAAAGTCCGACGAAGGCGGAAGCGAAGACGGGGGCGAAGACCCCCGGGCCGTGGCCCGGAAGGGGCGATGGGCTTGGTAGAATGGTTCCTGAGCGAGAAAGGGCCGGGCGGTCCAGTTCGGTCTCAAGAGTCCCGCGCAGGGCCCCCTCGCGGGGGCGAAATTCGGACTGAAGGCGGTCGCGATACTCCTCAATGACGTGGTCGAGGGCAACGATGGGGTTGAGGCTCGTGGACTTTACCAAGCTTTCGCCGCTTCTTCAGCGGCTTCCAATTCCTTCTTTCGAAGCCAGTAACCACACTCTTCGATATTGGAGCGCGCCATTCTCAGCTCTGCCCGGCTATGAAAAAGGCGCGCTTTTTGGAGGTGAATGTCCGCTGAGCATAGCCGCAGTAATCCATGCTTGGTAATGTTCCACGCCTCAGCGAGATCATCTTCAGGACTCCCTCCCGGAGGATAAGGCCTCATATGCCCGAACAAACGAACGCGCCGTATGAAGATCATCGCTTGATATAGGCGCATTTCGCAACCTTCCGCGATCTGCCAAGCCTCCCGCAGGACTCTCAATGCTTCGTCTGCGTGCTCGGGGGCTACCTCTGGGGAGCCGGGCGTCGACAGACTATCAGCGAGCTCAAAGAGCCCAAGCACGAGCCAATCGTCCCGACCTGCCCTTCGGAATAAGTTAGCCGCCCGACGGAATAGCGCAGTTGCCTTACGTAAATCCCGACCCTGACCGCGTTGCCTCCGCAGTCGCGCTGTCACGAACGCTCGGGTGCCGCGAGAAGGCAATCCCCAATGGCGATGACGCCTATCACGGATTCGATTTGATATCAACACTTCCAACGCCTCTGGCCACCGGTCTTGGTCCAAGAGCCATTCGCAATAACGGTAACCATTACCCATGTGAAGATGTGGACCGTCAATGGGGTCCAGTTTTGCCGCCTTCATGGCTAGGTCAACAAGGCGCTTCCCCATATTTGGACCTCGGGTATGGAGCAACACCTCTAGCAAGAAAGCATAGGCAATAGTCAACCGGCGGTAATCGCAGCTAATTTTGGCGTACCGAACGGCCTTTGCACCCATTTTCAAAGCTTCTCTCGAGTCGGTTTGGTAGTACAGGATAATCTCGCTGAGGTGACTTGCGACGTCTGCTTTCTCTCCGACGATTCCCGGCTCGTTAGGGCATTGCTCGTACAAACACAGGGCTGCCAGATAATCCTTTTTTGATTCGCGCCATCGCCCGATAGAGCGCTGACAATAGGCGCGCTGTTTGAATAGAAATGCTTTTTGCTCGTTTGTAAGTAGGTCCGAACACCGATAGCCAGTTTCATCGAAGAACTCTGCGAGAGCGCGTAGTTCTAGGCCAACAGCACCGTACTGGTAAATGCTGAAATAGTCCTTGCCACGATGAATCCTGGGACGGAGTACCCCTTCCAGGCTATCAATGCAGCGCCCCGCGCGACAGCCATGAATAACAGCGCGGTAGAGCATCTCGATATCCGCCAGGTCTGCTGGCAACCCCACGAGGCTCTCAAGGTAAGAGAACAAGCAGCTATGTGCGGCACGACATGCATCTGGTTTTGATGCTGATAGGCTTCTGGCGTAGTACTCACGCACTAGCGGATGCACGTCTATGAACGTCGGCTGCGGATTACCAGAGTAAAGGTGTCCGCCGCATTCTGTGGTGGAAATGAGACCACACTCTCTCAGCGAGTCGACCAGTAGATTCCACTCAGCGTCTCCGATCCCATGCAAGATATCGGTTAGACCGGGAATACCTGCCTCACGCAACGCCGCCACACATCCATCGTCGGCTGGACGGTCAAACAGCCCCATTAAGAAGAGCAACGCAACCTGCCGCTGCCCCCTCTCGCCGCCACTCAAGAACCACCGATCATACGCCGCCATGACGCGAAATGCGTGTCCGCCCTGAACTTCTAAGTCCGCCTTTTGAAACCCGACCCTCGCGCGCTGCCGCACGTCGCCCTGATGCGCCCTTTTGAGGTAGCGTCCTAGGAGATCAAGGGTGAGAGCATGGCCCTGGACCTCCTCAACTAGCGACACTAGGTCGGTTACTGTGCCCTTGACTCCAAGCACCCGGAGCAGTTCCAAACCTGCCTGAGTGGAAAGTTGGTGTAGTTCTCTTATGGGCGCTGTCGTTTGGCTGAACGGGGCCAAGTCCAATACCGGCAAGCGACTGGTGATCAGGCAAAGCCCGGGGTTAAACTGGGCCAGCCCACGAAGCAAGGTGGCAAGCGCTTCGTCTTTCAGAGCGCCCTTGGAAGGGCCCGTCGAGTGTTGCAGAGGCTCCATGCCATCCAAAACCAGGAGGACGCGCTTTCGTTGAATATACTCAGTGAGCCTGGAGGCCTTGTCGCTCCGGGAAATGGGAGTGTTGGCCAACTTGGCTCCCTCCTCACCACCAAACAACCCCAACGCGGCGGCCATAAATGTGTCTGCGCTGGCAGCACCTCGTTCCTCCGTGCCCTGATCGTAGAAAGACCAGTCGAAGACGCGTTCGAACCCAGGCCAGCCCGCGGCAGCCCTGCGGGCCATCCACTCGATCACGAGCGAGGTTTTTCCTACACCGCCCCAGGCGACAATGCTGAGGATATGGGTGGAGGGGTTGTCCCATGCTTTGTCGAGGAGGGAGAGATCATCTTTGCGACCGAATAGCGTCTCCGCCCCGTGTCGGAGCCGAGTCGGCGCGATTCGTGGTCGGCCCACCGGCGGATCGCCACCGGTTTCCGGTGAGCCACCTAAGGGTTTGCGAGATCGCTCCGATCGGCACAAACTCCGACAATGACGTCGCTTAGCTTGGCCCGTTTATTAGCTCGGTCGAGCAGTTCGATAACGCAGTCCACAAGAGGCCGCTGAGCCATGTCGTCTTCCATTTTCGTTTGAAAGAGATCGAACCAGATGGCAGCGACTTCGCTTCGACCCATGCGCTTTGTTATGCGGCGGCGAAGTTCACCTAGGGAAAGCGCTGCTAGCGTAGGGGCGCACGGAGTTGCTCCTAGCGGGCGAGTGGTTGTCGTGGTTGTCGTGACGCCGAGCTCAGCGGCGGTCTCGCCCTCCTGCTCCAAAACGGACAGCAACTTTGCGAATCCAGTGGTGAAGTCTTTACGAAAGTCGGCGTAGAGTCGGTCCCGCAGCAACGGGGGTATGTCGCAGTTTTCAATGAGCACCGGCAGGACGGCAGTGCCTTGGCCGGAAATCTGGTCCATGAGGGCCGAGTTCAACTCAGCTTGTACCCATGGTGAAGCGACCGATGACTCGGAGAGGACGACCACCAGATAATCAGCGTCTCTGAGACCGCCGGAGATCCTGGACACGATTGAATCGCCAACGTTTATCTCCTGCTCATCGAACCAAACGTTGAGTTGGTGCTTTTTTAGTTCGGTGACGAGTTTTCGAACAAACGGTTTATCTTTGCTCGAATGGCTGATGAAGACGCGTGATTGGGTGGTTGGTTTCATGAATTGGCGTTGTGGCTTGTTTGTGTGTCCGTTCGGGTGATCTGCTGCTCCCGGCAAGGCGCCTAGTTCTTCAGCGACTCTTGCCTGCAAGTACGATTCTGCGATTCTCAGAGCGGCTTGCGCTCTTCGAGCGCTCCTGTCACCGATGATCCGCGCCATACCCTCACCAACCAGCCTGCGGAATCCCTCTGCCCAGGGGCGATCGAGAACGTGGCCAGACAGTAATTCGAGGCGGCTGACCTCGGTCGCAATTCCGGCAAATCCACGGGGCGCCTTCCCGTATGCTTCGGTCCATGAGTGTTCGACAGAGAGATCTTGGTCCAAATACACGATATACTTCCTACCGGAGTCGATCAGGACACGTATGCGTTTGTTCAGGGTTGGGTCAATATCACCTTCGCAAAAGCTTGAGAAATCACGCACAGACCGGCCCGACCCTTTTGCTGCGGATCGATCTCCGGTGTTCATGCTTTGCGTCTTTCTCGGGGTTGTGAGGCTGGTAGAGCACTCCAGGATTTCGTCAATCGCGGCCACGGATGCCCGCGCAACGTCCGGAAGCTTGGAGTAGAACGCCCTCGGATAACCATTCTCGTTAGCCACAACTTCGCCTAGACTCGATGTTCTGGAACTGGGAAGCCGGGGAAAAAGTCCATTACCAACTAGCGCGATAGACGCGTTTTCATGCCAGGCAAAGCGCTCGGCGTGGCCTGGACCTCCACGCGGGCGCTGCCACGATATTTCAAACAGAGCATCGAGCCATGGGGAAGGCCCCTGATCAGACCTCTGGGAAAAGCCGGACGGCCAATTTCTCCAAATTGAAGCCGCGATTTCTGCAGAAACCTGATAAACTAATTGGCTGCCATCGCGTATTAGCTCAATCATCTGCGAGATCGGCAATTGCCTATGCTCATCTGGAATCGCATACACCGAAATGTACCGGCCAAGCCCAAGGCGGAGTGCTTGTGGCGATCCTTCCTGGTTCAGCATAGGTTCCTCTCGCACGCTCCGTATCGGGAATAGTCCGGACAAAGGTTCTCCGCTAGCTTTGACTAGCCTCGACGGTGGTAGCTCAAGGCCTGGCCCTGCACACACGAGCTTCCGGCCAGGAAGGAGCCCGGGCGGCTGCCTGGGGACATTGGCGTAGACCGGGATGAGATGCTGCACGAGGAAGCATTCTGCTGGGCAAAACTCATCTATCAGGCGTTCAAACCGGCGGCGCAGCTTTGTGCAATTCTCTTTCCAGCTCGCACCACCTTCGCCTTTCGTGGGCAAATACCACGGCAACGTCCTGGGCCCAAGCTCTTGGCACACGAAAGGGGTACCCGCCGAGACATTAGTCCCATCCTCCAACTGCCACTGATGCCCAAGCGGGGTTGCTGAGCCTGAGCAGCTAAGCCACGGCGCGATCCCGGCATGGCCCACCGGCTGTGCGCCGGGAGAAACCGATGGGCCTTTTAAGGGTTTGCCGCCTTCATGATCTCCCCGCAAATCCTTACCCATGCGGAGTCCCGCTCAGCCTTCATCTGGGCCAGCGGTTTGTCGGGTGAGATCACCGCCTGGTAGTCCTTGAGCGGCGTCTCCTTGTAAGCGCACGCTCGCACTGGGACCCACAGAATTAGAACACCACCTTTTGCCGCTTCGTTCAGCAGTGGACCCAACTCGTGTTCGTGGATAAAGTCAGACGCGAGAAAGCTGGGGGTAACAAGGAGGACGGCGACTTTGGTGCGGGCGAGTGCCTCCTGAATGTCTTTGAACCACTGTGATCCTGGTAAGATTTGATTGTCTGACCACTTTGTCAGTCGCCCTGCACGTTCAAGGGGCCTTAAATGAGTTAATAGCTCTTTTAAGAACTTGCTGTCCCTGTGGCTATAGCTGATTAACACCTGATCGATAACCATAGTTGGAACTTTCTCTTTTCCTGTTGCACTTAATGCGTCGGCAGTGGTGGCCGCCATCCGTGACGGCGGAAACTTGGTCAGCACACCTCTGTCCAAATCACTCAACACGCGTTCTGTCTCCTGCAGTCTTGGGTCTTGGATGCGCCTCCGTATTTTGAGACACTCCTCGAGTTCTCTGCGCGCCGATTCAATGTGCGCACGCACCTGGGCTGGGAGGTCACAGATTTCGGCAGGAGAGAAGTCCGCACGAAGAAGTATCTGGGCTGCTTGAAGGAGCAAGGCCTTCGCTCGCAGGTGAAAGCATTCCGCGATGCCCCAGACGTAGCAACATTCTTCGTCGCTTGCCGCAAGCAGGACGGGGCGCCCAGATTCCGCCGGAGGATGCACTCCCACTTCGAGAGCAAGGCGGAGGTCCTCGATCGCTTTTTCGGGCTCATCAGTCAAAAGACGGAGCCGAGCAGATTCGATAAGAAAATCAATATGTAATATGCCGTACCCACAGACGCGGCTAAGACGTATGCCGTGTTCGATGGCATTGCCGACATCATCAAGCCTGAGGTCATCCGTCTCGCCGGAGAGGCTTCTGCTTTCTGCACCCATGTCCACCGTATCGCTTAACGCAGCCAACGCACGGCGAACCTGTACCAACGCAATGGCGCATTCGGCAGCTTGAGCACGCGTTCTCAATGCCCAGCGTTCAAGTTCCTCGAACTCCAAGTTGGCGGGTTCCGTTTCGCGCTGAGGACCATCACTGTCAGCGGAGATCATCCTGCCGAGACAGCGTTCGGTTGCGCTCGCTCTAGGCGCGGCCATTCCCATTTTGGCGAACCGGCGCGCCTCATTCCTATACCCCAGGAGCAGCAGTACCTGTGCTGCATCGAGTGCTGGAATATCGGGCGCGCATTGCCAATCACACACGGCGCCATCGCCAAACCAATTGCCCTGGTAATGCATCTCCCGCGCTACGCAGTTATCTCTCCCTATAAGCGCCTCACAAAGAGCCTGATGCGACTCTGCAAATCTAATACCGGCAGTTTGCTTGTAGCCATCCCTAAACAGCGGGATAGCTCTTCGCAGATATCCCTTTAGCATGTAGATCTCTGCCTGCAGCAACTCGTGCATTAACTCCCTTTGACAAACAGAAAGCGCTCGATCCAATTGCCCCAATTCCTTCAGGCAAAAAGCCCAAAGACCAATGACATCGCTTTGGAGCCGTTTTGTCATTTTACCTCCCAGACCCAATCTGATCCCAAACTCACGGGCAATTCGTTCGCCGCGCTCAAAAGCACCCAAGCGAAGCACGATGTTCTGCCAGGCCCCCATACGCCCCCAAAAGAGGTCCCAGGCTTCATCAAGCGAACCAGCCTCAATTGCCTGAAAAATGATCTCTTCCAAGTCATCTAAGATACTTGGATCCGTGGGAGTTTCTCCTGGGCTCCAATTTCCAAGCATCCTCAACAATTCTTCTTTGACGACCTTGTGTCCCACTTGGATTGAAGTACTTTCCTCCAACTGCAAGAAACCAATTCGCACCGCAGGATGAACTGTGTAAATAGGTTCTAGAGGCAATTTGTCCGATGGTGCTGGCGGTGGCAACTGGGTTTCGTACACCAATCGCATTTGAACTAGGATTCCCAGTCGCTGCTGAATCTGCCCACAGTTCATGAATCTGAGGGCACTACCAAAACCGGACTCTCCGCCCCTTGCGGCGAACACGCGCGTTATAGTTTCGGCGCTTCTGCCTTTACGGAACAAGCAGACGCATTGGAGAAGGTCAAGGAGGACAGGATCGTGGGCCTCCATTGAAACCCTATAGCGTTCTGTCAAACGCCTAAACCGGCGCTCTTGTTCCCTCAAGGATGCTAGTCTAGGCGCCATAGCGACATCATTATCGTGAACCTTGATTTGGTCCCAACCTGGGAAGTGGAAAGGGTCCCCCCCGCAGAACGCGCCAATGTATCCTCCTAGCAAATCGACGGTTAATGCATGGAGACCATATTCCGTTGCTAGATTTCTCAGCTCGGCATCTGTTCCGCCAATAACTCCACGCGCACGTAAGAGTTTGACTGCCATTTGCCCATCGATCTGATCAATATCGATTTGCTTATAGAGCGACTGGCTCGACGTCAGGATGTCAGATATCGTGAAACGAGAAGTCACGATGATTGCAATTCCTGACAAATATCCTCCGGAAGCAAGCAGCAGAAGCCGCTGCACCCGCTCGTCGAGAAGTTGGAAAAAAGGGGTTGCGGTAAGCCCGTCGTCCTGGATTCGTTCGAGCCCATCAAGAACCAGCAGTATAGGACTCGAACTGCAGTTATCACTTTGCCCCAGATCCTCCAGTAATGTGATTGCACTTCTGTGCAGCGATGTATCAGGCAAAGTCTCTATCGGTTTCCTGGAGAGCCACGAGTAAAGATGAGCAAAGAATTGGTCCGCACTAGGCTCCTCATAAAAAGAGAACGTAAACAAGCTGCGGGGCCGTGGCAACGTCTTGTCTGCCAAGTTCGGTTGGCTTATTAAGCCTCCGGGAACCATACGCAAGAAGCGTTCAGCGATTGCTGTCTTCCCGGCCCCGCCGATACCCACCAAAGCGCAGATTCCCTCTCCTCCGTTCCTCCACCAGGTGCACAATTTAATGAATTCAGGGCGGGCTTGCCAATCACCCGCATGTAACAGCGGGTGCACAAAACGAGATGGTGGGACCACAACTGGCATTTAGAGCTTCCTGGCAACGTCGGCGTAGTCGTCGTTGTCTCTACGATGAGATTGGAGGCGCGGAGCGAAGGAACTATTAACCTTGAGTATGGCGCCGTGCGTCGTTCGCATCCGACGGCGTTTGGAGTTGATGCGGGTTGTCTTTCTAGGACGGACGAGGAGCGCGTAAGACATTTTGGGCTTTCTCCTTTTCTTGGGTGTCCTTGGTGTTGGTTGATCCGCGAACAATTTGGCGCTGCCAGGCGAGGCGGCGCTGGTCTCCAAATCGAGGAGTTCGCCTGTGTGGGGGCGGGGTAGCTCACCTGTTTTGGCACCGGGAATGGGGAGATCAATGAGCGGCTGGGGCAAGTTCCCGTTGAGCGCGATGTCCCAGTGGGGGTCGTGCTTTTTGGTGAAAGCTTCAAGGCCGATGGATTGTAGTTCGTCGAAGGCGGCGAGGCATTGGCGCGGAGCACGCTTGTAACTGGTGTGGTTGAAGGTGCCGAGGACGTGGGCGTATTGGTCGCGCGTCAGGCCGTAGGCGTAGGCAACGACGGAGTCAATTACCGGCACTGGTGCCAGCAGATACATAGGCAATCGCGCAGCAGCCACCATTTAAAGAGCAGAATGTACTTTCGGCGATGACTTTGCAGCAAAAAAGTTCCGCCGCTCGCAGCGTTCCACCCGGTCCGTTGGCATCGTTGTTTGGCCTCCGGCCTTGCTGGCATCAAGAAAAACTCCCCACCACACTTGCGTCACAGCGCCGGCGATGTCGTCCGTCGGCGACATAAGGCAGGCGGTCCCCTGATGCTGCGCCGCCAGTTTGTTGAGAAACCCATCGTTGATGGTGACATCGATGCCGAAGACATCCACCCGCAGAGTCCTATGGCGCGCCAGCCGTTTGAGGACGTCCGCTTCGTTCCCCACTTCACCATCGGTAATCAGCAGGAGCGATACCGGGCGGTTGCCGCCGGAGTGCTTGGTGATTTTCTCGAGAACGTGTTCCAAAGCGGGCAGCAACTCCGTGCCTCCGGCTGCGTCCAGGGTATCCAAGCTCCGGATCCAACCGTCCGCCCGGAATGTCGAGGCCAACATCGGTTTTTCGGCCAGATCCTCAGATTCGCTGTTAAAGAAAGTGGCCCAGACGCGGTCGTTCTCCCCCAACACGTTCAAAAATTCCCGGAAGGCCTCGACAGCCTTCTTCCATTTCAGCCCCTGCATGCTGCCGGAGCGGTCAATGAGGAAGTAGAAATCCTGGGCATATTGGTCCGCCGATGCCGCCTCCCGCGGAGCGCAGAATCGGGCCAGGCCAAAAGTCTCCTCGCCCTGCCGCGTCATCCAGCCTGTCAGCCGCGCTTCCTGAGGTGTCGTCTCCGTCCAACGCACCACGAAATCGGAGTCCGGCACCGCCGTCTCATCGGCCAGGGTCACCGTGGAACTGCCGCTAGCCGGCCGGACGAGCACCGGATGGGTTGGCGACGAAATATCCTCCACCTCGCCGAGCGGATGCTCGATCTCTCCTTCCACCGACAAGTAGGCGGCATCCGGGTGCAGCTTCTCAATCCGCGGCGGGGAGATGCGCGAGGCATCCGGCACCTGGTCGGTGTCGTCCACCACGCCCCGTCCGCTGGGCGGACGCAGCAGCGGCGCTCCCGGGATATACCGGACGCCCGGGCAAAACGGGATGCTGAATGAAGTCCAGTCCCCCAGCCGGGTCAGTGTTTGGAAATAGGCGAAGCGGATGACCACCAGGTCGTCTGGCTGCACATTGCCCAGCGAAAGGGTAAAGAGATTGTCGCGCTCCATTTCCACCAGCGCCGTGCGATACCCGGCGGCTTTCTTCTCCGCCGCCAGCCTCCGCGCCGCCTCCCGTTCCTCGACTCGGGCTCGGACCAGGCGGCCATTAACGTGCATTTCGCAGCGATAGACCGCCGCGCCGGCCGGCAACGGAAAAGTATAAAGGCAGTCCAAAGGCTGCGGATTATTTTGATGAAAGATCTGGTCAATTTCCACGCTGACCACGTCTCCGCAGACGCTAAACGAACACTCCACGCCCTTGAGCGGCAGGACGATCCGGGTCTGCTCCAACCAGGCTACCAACCCAAACGCTCGGCGTTCCATGGGCGACGGACTCATGATGCGGTTTTTCATTCGATGTTCCTTTTTGCGCCATGGAGCACCCCATGGTCTTTTTCGTTCAAGATGGCCAGCAGGCGCTCCTTCAATGCCGAAGGCAGCTTCCGGCCACGGCGCGAGACCAGCATGAACTCCTCGTTCAGCGGCATCACGCCCCACGACTCATTTGCGGACATTTGAAAGCCGGCGTTCAGGCTCTGCTCCATTTCCGCCAATCCCCGGCTTTCGATTTCCTGGAGATCCTCCAAGGAACGGCCGTATAAAAGTTCCTGGATTCGGCCCAGGGGCAGGCCCTGCGCTTGTAGCAGCCGGACGGCGGTAAGCTGGAGGCGATGCTTCTCCCCAAAGCCCTGTCCGCCGCCAGTCGTTGGGGCATCCAGCAGGCCGAGGGTTCGATAGTAACGAATGTTGCGCACCGTAATCCGTTCTCCGGCCTGCCCGCTGGCAGGTCTGACCCCGTGCTGCTCGCACCAGTCATTCACCTGTTCGGCCAACCGTTCCGCGGATACCAGCTCACTCATGGCGCGATAATAACAGTAAACAGTGTTACTGTCAACAGAAAAAATGAAAAATCACGTCGAACCCTGACTTTCCCGTTCCGTAGTTGTGTCAGATTCTGATCCGCGTTGATTGTGGCGCACAGGCTGGGCATTAAATTGAAGCGTTGGAAAGCGATGCTCCTCGCCTTGCGGCCTGGATCTCGCTGCTTGTCCCGCCTTTGTCCCGGGACATGTCCCGGGTGCGACCCCAACAACACCCCTGCAAACATTGGCTTGTCCCGCTGTCCCGGGTCCAAAGAGGGGTACGCCCCGGTCCCCTCCCTCGGCAGGCCGCTCCCAATGCCTCGCCTAACGAACAGTGACTTGGAAAAGAAGCGCATAATTGTCGAGACCTCAGAACCCATGCCAGTACAGAGACGGATTGAACCGCGGAAGACCCTGAATACGCTGAAGGGCCCGAGTTTTCCGCGTACTCCGCGTATTCTGCGGTTTATAAACATGGCTTAGGCGAGGATTTGGGCCCCTTTCAGCGAGATTTACAGCCACGCATGAACCTGCTAATGAATGGCTGTTTCCATGAAGCGCGCCATCCATGTCCCTCCTCATCCCAGGCGACGGATGCGCTCACACCCCAAACCCCCACCCACTGTCCTCCCGGCTGAATGACCTTCCTACCCATCATTGAGCGGGAACTGCGGGTGCGGGCGCGAAGCCGGGGGACCTACTGGACGCGCTTTGCGGTTGCGCTGGTGGGAATGTTAATCTGTCTCCCGCAGTTTGCCGTGCCGGGCTCATTTGCCAGTTCCGCGTCCATCGGCAAAGGCGTGTTCAATTGGATCGCGGGGACCGGCTTCGTGCTCAGTTGCTGTGCCTGCCTGCTGACGGCCGATGCCGTCGGCTCGGAACAGCGGGAAGGCACGCTTGGCCTGCTCTTCCTGACCCGTGTCAGCCGTTTCGACGTGCTGCTCGGAAAGCTCGGCTCGATCGGCCTCACCAGCTTGTGCGTGCTGGTGGCACTGTTGCCGATGTTGATGATTCCCGTGCTCGCGGGAGGGGTAACCGCCCTCGAGGCGCTCTGCAAAAGTTTGGCTTTATTGAACGCCCTTTTCTTTGCTCTCGCCGTGGGACTGTTTGCTTCGACGCTTCGGCGGGAACGAGCCCAAGCCACCGGGTGGGCGCTCGCGCTGGTGACCTTGGCCGTGGTCGTTCCTCTTTTGGCCGGATCTTCATCGCCGCCGTCAGCGGTGGTTCCGTGGCTGAGCCCGCTGTACGCGGTCATGTGGAAACCCGGCCAGTCGCTTGGGGACTGGTTGGCCTCGCTGGCTATCGTCCAGGCAATGGCCTGGCTGGCGCTGCTCTGCGCCCACGTCGAACTGAACTGTAGCCTGCGCGAGGCCAGCGCGAAGGACGCTTCTCCAGCGCCTTATCGCGAGCTGGACACGCTGGTGCGCCGGCGGTGGCAACCGCTCAACGCCGGCGCGGACACCATCGAATGGCTGGTATGCCGGCAGCGCGGGGTTAAGGCGGCCATCTGGACCGCCACGGGCATAGGGGTCTGTTATCAACTCGTCGGCACCCGGTTATTCCGTTCCGCTGGCGGCGCTGGCTGGGTGGGGTATAGCGCGGCGATGTTGCCTTCACTGGCCGTCAACGTGTTTGATGGCGCTCTGCTCGCTTGGGCGGCGAGCCGATTCTTCATCGAAGCGCGGCAGACCGGTGAACTGGAGTTGCTGCTGACGACGCCGCTAGGGGCGGAGGCGATTGTCTCCGGCCAGTGGAAAGCCCTCAAGCGGCTGGTCCAGTGGCCGATAGTGATGATACTGGCAGCGCTGGTTTTGCGGATGTTTTGGAATCGAGCGTTATGGTCAACCAGGTCTGGATCGTCTTGGACGGTTTATCTCGCCTGCAGCTTGCTGGTGGGCGCGGTGTATGTACTGCTGGGCATGGGGGCATTGTGCTGGACGGGACTGTGGTTCGGGCTCAAGGCGCGGCAACAAGCTGGGGCGATCCTCTGGACGATCGGCCTGACGCGTGGTGCGCCATTCTTGCTCTATACTCTGAGTGCATGCGTTTTCGGCGTCCTGGCCAGCCTTTCCCGCATGCGTAATGCTTCTTGGGTCCAATTCTATTGGCTGTTCGCGCAGGTCCCCTCCCTGCTTCTATTCCTCTGGCTCATTCGGCGAGCCAAACGGCGCTTAGCCGAGCGATTGGGCGGGGCAGAACCGGCTAACCTGGGCCTGTGGCAACCCGCTTTGGCCGCCATTCGCAAGGCCAGGCATTGGACGCCTTCATAAAAGGAATTCAAAGCTTAACCGGCGAGAGGCAGTCAAAAGGGAAAAGTCAGAATTCACATCCACGTGAGCTTCCTCCCCATAGTCGAGCGCGAGTTGCGGGCGGCGGCGCGACGGCCGGGCACCCATCGGACGCGCCTGCTGGCCGCGCTGGCCGTAATCCTCGTCTGGTTGCTGCTGCTTGGCGGCAGCCATGGGGCTTCGCCGCCAACTCTGAGCAAGAGCCTTTTCGTCGCCTTCGGAGTCATGGCCTTGGGTTTTTGCCTGCTGGCCGGCCTTTTTTTGACGGCCGACTGTCTGAGTGAGGAAAAGCGGGAGGGAACTCTCGGTCTCCTGTTCCTGACCGACTTGCGCAGCTACGACGTGGTGCTGGGCAAGCTAATCGCCACTTCGATCCACTCCGTCTACGGGTTGCTGGCCGTTTTTCCCATCCTGGGCCTGCCACTGATGATGGGCGGCGTCACCGGGGCGGAATTCTGGCGAGTCGTGCTGACATTGGTGATGACCCTGCTGCTTTCCCTGAGTTTGGGCATGTGGGTATCTGCCATCACTCGAGAGGCGCGCCAGGCCATGGGTAGAACGTTTCTTGGAATGCTTGTGCTAGCCGGCCTTCTGCCGGCGCTATGGTGGCTGCGCGTTCTATCGTTTCAAACCCGTGTACCGCCGCCAGCCGTGTTGTTGCCCAGCCCGGTCAATACCTTCATATACGCCTTTGACGCCTATTTCCAGACTCGCAACGGCCCGCATGAGTATTGGGGATCTCTCCAGATGATCTTCTGCCTCAGCATCGGGTTTCTTGTCCTGGCGGCAATCAAACTGCCGCGCTCCTGGCAGGAAGGAGCGCGAAGTGAAATGCCCTTGGCTCGCTGGTTCGAGGCCGCGTTTCGCGCCGTGCAGTCCCGCCTCACCCGCTCTCCGGGCCGCGGTTCGAACGCATCCGAGCGCCGGGTACCGAGTGTCGATTCTCTAGAGACCAATCCCTATCTCTGGCTGGCTTGTCGGCGGCAACCGCGGGAAACGCTCGCCAGGATTCTCCTGGGAGGGCTGGTTTTACTTTGGTTCTGTTTCCTGGCGCTGGCCGTCACCAGCTCCAATGGCAAAGACCCCTTTGTCGCTTGCCTCTTCACCGCTTATGCGATTCACCAGGTGGGCAAATACCTCGCCGCTGTCGAAGCCACCCGGCAGTTGGGCGAAGATCGCCGCACCGGCGCGTTGGAGCTGTTGTTGGTCACACCCTTGCCGGAAACCCACATTGTCTCCGCTCTGGCGTCCAGCTTCGCGCGCCGTTTTCGCGGATTGAAGGCGATCTTGCTGCTGGTAAACCTGTGCATGTGTCTCACGGTGTTGTGCGCCCGGAATAAACTCAGGATGAGCGACAGTGATGTGGCTATCTTTCTCGAACTTTTTATTGGCGGCATCCTTATGCTCTTCCTGGATTTCAGCGCCATATCCAAGGCGGGAATCTGGGCGGCGCTGCGGGCCCGGCGCCATCACCGGGCGGTCTTAGCCGTTCTTGCTCGCGTGATGCTCGCGCCCTGGGCCACGGTGTTCCTGATCATATTCCTGATGAGCAATCACAAAGGGGGCATCTCCACAGCCAGCGTTAGCCTGATTTTTGCCTTCTGGTTCGCCGTGGGGATCATCACCGACCTGCTGGCACACACGCGTGCCCAGTTGGGTTTGCGTCAGGGTCTGCGGCCACTCCTCGCGGGCGAACTGGCGCCAGATAAAGGAGAGTCCCAGCCACCCGCCCCGGATTCGCCTGCCCACGCACCGCTTCCACTTGTTACCGGTTCGACGCGATGACCCTCCTGCCCGTAACTGCCCGTGAGTTCAAAGTCTCTTACGGCGAGGTGGGGTAGTTCAGTTTATTAGCGGCGGCTTCCATCATCAGGAAAAAGGCCTGGCCTTCGGTGGAAATGCCGGGCCTGTCGAAAAACGGCGCGCCGCAAACGCCATGAACAAAGCCGTCAGCGTCCACCTTGGCGCGCGCTCCGGCGCGCATTTTATCCGCGGCAGTGAGGTAACTGGCAGGCAGCCAGCCGCCGCGCACGCTTTCGTAAATCGAGTAAGCCAGCATCTGCGCGAGGTCCGTCTCTTCGAAGGTGTTGGGATCATCCACCACGTCGTTAAACAACCCGCTGGCGCGCTGGTGCGCGACGCAGCCGTCAATCAAGTCCCGCAAGTAACCCGCCAGCTTTGCCTTGTCCGGCTGGCGGTCCGCCGGCAGCGCACGGATGACGCGTGTGAGACCCGCCGCGGCCCAGCCCTGCCCGCCGCCCCAGAACTTCTTGTCCTGAAACTCTCCTTTCCGCTCGTCCCAAATGTGAGCCAGCAGTTTTGCCTCCGGATTCCAAAGGCGCCGGCGATGGCCTTCAATCTGGCGGATCGCTTCGTCAAACTGGCCGGCGCAAGCCAGGAACGGCGGCGTGGTGTGAAAGCTGTCCGACCAGAAGGTTTCGCCGGTATGATAAACCGTTCCATCAGCGGCGCGCGGCGCGGACTTGAGGGCAAAATTCAACGAGTTCGTGACCGCTTGCTTGAGTTCCGGATCCTCCGTGATTTGCGCCGCCCGCCAGAGAGCTTCGCCGGCCATGAGCGGATCCACCGGCGCACCGCCGGAGGCGGCGGGCACGCCGCTCTTCGATTTATAAATCAGCGATGCCTTTGCCATCTGCACGACCAGCGCATCGTCGCCCTGCTCCAGGAACGCCACCGCGAGCACGCCTTGCTCCCAGGAAGCCCGCTGCATCGCCAACGCCGCGTTGCGCGCTTTCTCCAGCATCGGGTCCGCGGCGGCAGCCATGTTAAAGCGATGCTTCGTGGCACCGTCAGCGGGCGCTGTATTGGTCTCCGCCCCCCTGGCCGGCGCGACCGCGAACGCAACCCAGATCGCCGGGAGAAGAAAGTGGGCGGGCCCCTGCAAAATCTTCAAAGAATTCTTAGCCGATAAATCCATAAGTCATGGTTGACGCAAGCAAAGATTAAGCCGCAAATAGCGTCGGAGAGAAAGTGGCATTTTCTGGAGGTTCTTTTTCGTCAGCCAAAATCTTCCTCTGCCGGCCGGATGTTGCCACATTCGCTAAGCCTTTTGGTGAAAACGCCTTGCCGTACTCGAGTGCCACGCTAAACTGGGTTCCGTATGAACCTACACCACCCACGACGCGCTATTTCTATAGCCTTGGCCCTCTGTTTCCCTCCTGCTCTGAGGCTTCTCGCCCAAGCAGACACGTTCACCGCCAACACCCTGATCGCCACGGATAACACGACGTACGACGGAGCCAGCATCGTGATCAGCAACTGTACCGTGACGATCGCCGGCCCGCATTCTTTCGCCGGTCTCAGCATCATCAGCAACGGCGTGCTGACGCATCCGGCCGCGCCGGACGGCGAACCCACCAACTGCATCGACTTGACGATCAACGGCAACCTCACGGTCGACGCCTCGAGCGAGATTCTGGCCGATGGTCTCGGCTACGGGCCCGGGCAGGGGCCAGGCGGCGGGATTCGAACCACCCTTGGTGGCGGTGGGGGTCACGGCGGCATGGGCGGAACAGGCAACGCCGCCGGCGGGGCGGTCTATGGATCGGTGAGCCAGCCGGTCGAATTCGGCAGTGGCGGCTCCGACGCAGGCAACCCCGGCGGCGGTTTGATTCAACTCAAGGTGAACGGCGCCGTGCAAATCAACGGGCTCATCTCGGCCAATGCTGTTCATGCCGCCAACCACGGCGGCGGTGCCGGCGGCAGCATCTATATTCAAGCTGGCACGCTGTCGGGCAGCGGCACCATCGAGGCCAATGGCGGCCAGGGCGGCAACGACAACGGTGGCGGCGGCGGCCGGATCGCGATCTACTATCAAGCAAACACATTCACGGGGCAGGTAACGGCATGGGGCGGCCTGAAAGGCGGCCAGGGCGCGGCACTGACTGGCGGCGCCGGCACCATCTATTGGCAAGCCGCCGGATCCGCGCTCGCCTATGTGACGCTGGACAACGACGGCATCGTGGGCGCTTACACCCCGGCCGACACCGTCGTGGGAACTAACCTGGTTGTCGTCGCCACCAACGGGACACAAATGAGCCTTGATGCCGGCACGTGGACAGCTAATCAGTTGCTGGTCTCTTCCAATAGCGCGGTCTTTTGTTTCTCCACAAACAACACGCAAGAAACCAATGGCGCCTGGGTGGGAGCGGGTGTGTCCATCATCGCCCAGAGTCTCACGGTCGATGTCGGCGGCGTGATCACGGCCGATGGCCAGGGATACGTATCGGGTGCCGGGCCGGGGGCCGGAATTCGGGTCAGCCTTGGGGGCGGCGGCGGTTACGGCGGCATGGGCGGAACGGGCAATGCCGGCGGCGGGGAGACCTACGGATCCTTCAGCCAGCCCGTCGACTTGGGCAGCGGCGGAGCCGACGCCGGCAATCCTGGCGGCGGAGCGCTCCAGTTTACTGTGGCCGGAGCGTTGCAAGTGAACGGATTGATCACCGCGGATGCCGTTCACACTGAAAACCATGGCGGCGGTGCGGGCGGCAGCATCTATATTACCACCGGTTCCTTGATGGGTGGCGGCACCATCCAGGCCAATGGCGGCCAGGGAGGCAACGATAACGGCGGCGGTGGCGGCCGGATCGCGATCTACTATCAAACCAACTCTTTCGCTGGGCAGGTGACCGCATGGGGCGGCCAAAAAGGCGGCGAGGGCGCGGCTCTGATTGGCGGCGCCGGCACCATCTGTTGGCAGGCCGCCGGATCCTCCCTCGCCTATGTAACGCTGGACAACGACGGAAACATCGGCGCCTATACCCCGGCCGACGTCTTGGTCGGAACCAATCTGGTCGTTGTTGTCACCAATGGCACGCAAATGAGCCTGGATGGCGGCGATACGTGGACCGCCAACCAGTTGACGGTCTGTGCGAATAGCGCGGTCTTGTGCTTTTCAACCAACAACACGGATGAAACCAACGGCATCTGGGTGGGAGCGGGTGTGTCCATCGTTGCGCAGAGTCTCACGGTCGATATCGGCGGTGTGATCACCGCCGACGGCCAGGGATACGTGTCCGGCGCTGGACCAGGTGGCGGAATTCGGGAGAGCCTTGGCGGCGGGGGCGGCCACGGTGGCATGGGCGGAACCGGTGATGCCAGCGGCGGGGAGGCCTATGGATCCCTGACCCAGCCGGTCGAATTGGGCAGTGGTGGAGCTGACCCCGGCAATCCTGGCGGCGGCGCAATTCAACTGACCGTGGCCGGAGCGTTGCAAGTAAACGGTCTCATCACGGCGGACGCCGTTCACACCGCCAACCACGGCGGCGGTGCGGGCGGCAGCATCTATGTTTTGGCGGGCTCGCTGTCGGGCAGTGGCGTTATCCAGGCCAACGGCGGCCAGGGAGGCAACGATAACGGCGGCGGCGGCGGCCGCATCGCGATCGACTACCAAACCAACACCTTCACGGGGCTGGTAACAACTTGGGGCGGGCTGAAAGGTGGCGAGGGTGCGGCCCTGATCGGCGGCGCGGGTACAATCTATTGGCAGAGCGCCGTCAGTCCGCTCGCCTATGTCACGGTGGACAACGGGAGCAATTCGGGAGCCTACACCCCCGCCGGGTTTATGAGTGGAACCAATCTTGTCCTGATTGCGACGAACGGCGCACAGATCTCCGTCAGCGGCGGTGCGACCTGGTTGCTCAACGGATTGATCGTGGCGTCCAATAGCACGGTGACCTGCTTTGCGGTCAACAACTCTGGAACCGTTAGCAACGCTTGGGTGGGAGCGGGCGTCTCGATTGTAGCGCAGTCCGTCGCGGTGAACGCAAACGGCGTCATCACCGCCGACGGCCTGGGCTACGCGTCAGGCGAAGGGCCGGGGGCCGGAATTCGAACCGATCTTGGCGGAGGCGGCGGTCACGGCGGTATGGGTGGAACCGGCAACGCGAGCGGGGGAGCGGCCTACGGATCGCTGACCCAGCCCATCGAATTGGGCAGTGGTGGCGCGGATCCGGGCAATCCCGGCGGCGGCGCGATCCAACTGATCGTGACCGGGGCATTGCAAATGAACGGATTGATCACCGCGGACGCCGTTCACACTGAAAACCACGGCGGCGGTGCAGGCGGCAGTATTTATATTTTGGCGGGCTCGCTGTCGGGCAGCGGCACCATCGAGGCCAACGGCGGTCAGGGAGGCAACGACAATGGCGGCGGCGGCGGCCGGATTGCGATTTATTATCAAGCAAACACCTTCATGGGACTGGTGACGGCATGGGGCGGCCTGAAAGGCAGCCAGGGCGCCGCGCTTACCGGGGGAACGGGGACTATTTATTGGCAAGGGCCCGGCGGGGGCGGCAACGTGGTCCTGGACAACAACAACGTCGTCGGCGCCGTCACGCCGGCTGATTTGATCGAAGGAGCGGGATTGACCGTCGTTGTCACCAATGGCACCCAGGTCAGCATTGGCGGCGGCGAGACCTGGACGGTGGGCCATCTGGTGATGGCTAGCAACACCGCAGTCTTGTGCAACGGCGCCAACACAACGGGCCAGGTCAGCAACGAATGGGCCGGAGTGGGTGCGGTGATTCGGGCCCAAAGCGCAATCATCAACAACGGCGCGGTGTTGACCGCCGATGGCCTGGGCTACGGGTCGGGCGAAGGGCCGGGGGCCGGAATTCGGATTAACCTTGGCGGAGGCGGCGGTCACGGCGGCATGGGTGGAACCGGCAATGCGAGCGGGGGAGCGGCCTACGGATCCCTAACCCAGCCCATTGAGTTGGGCAGTGGTGGCGCGGATTCGGGCAATCCCGGCGGCGGTGCGATCGAGTTTATCGTGGATGGGGCCTTGCAAATGGATGGGGTAATTACGGCGGACGCCGTTCACAGCGCCAACCATGGCGGGGGCGCGGGCGGCAGCATCTATATTCAAGCCGGCTCGTTGGCTGGCGCCGGCACCATCGAGGCCAACGGCGGCCAGGGAGGCAACGACAACGGCGGCGGCGGCGGCCGAATAGCAATCTATTATCAAACAAATACTTTCACCGGACAGGTCACCGCGTGGGGCGGCCTGAAAGGCAGCCAGGGCGCGGCTTACACGGGCGGCGCCGGCACCATCTACTGGCAGAGCGCCGCCAGTCCGCTTGGCTATATTACAGTCGACAACGGAAGCAATTCAGGAGCCTACACCCCCGCCGATTTTATGAGCGGGACGAATTATGTCCTGATCGCGACGAATGGCGCCCAGATCTCCGTCAATAGCGGCGCGAGATGGTCGCTGGACGGATTGATTGTGGCGTCCAATAGCGCGGTGACCTGCGTTGCCACCAACAACACCCAAATGGTTGGCAACGCGTGGGCCGGGGCTGGGGTGGTGATCTACGCGCAGTCCGTCGCGGTCGCCGCGGACGGGGTTATCACGGCCGACGGTCAGGGGTATGTGGCCGGGGCCGGCGCGGGGGCCGGGGTTCGAAACGGCCACGCCGGGGGCGGCGGATACGGCGGCGCGGGCGGGACTATCCAGGCCAGTGGCGGCCTGACCAATGGATCTTTTATTAACCCGTCCGACCTTGGCAGCGGCGGCAGCGACGGCGGTTCCAGCGGTGGCGGCGCAATTGAACTCATCGTCGCCGGCACCTTGCAGGTCGACGGCCTGATCACCGCCGGCGGCGTGACCGCAAGCGATGGCGACTCAGGCGGAAGCGGCGGAAGCATTCTAGTGGATGCGGGCACCCTGACCGGCTTGGGCCAGATCCAGGCCAACGGCGGCGCGGGTTCGGACAACGGCGGCGGCGGCGGCAGAATCGCCATCTATTATTGGAATCAACTGAACCTGGCAGCGAGCCAAATCACCGCCGCAGGCGGCGCCGCGTCCGGCCAGGCCGGAACGGTCTACACCAGCTCGACGCCTTATTTCGCATTTGCCGGCGTGGACCCGTTCGTTCACGGGGTTTCCAGCCTGACGTGGACGGAAGTGGGCCTCAACCCGGCTAGCGCCTACACCGTTGCCGCGACCATTTCCCGGGCAGGGGCAGTTTACTACTCCGCTACCTACCCCGCCACGCCGCCTTCGGATATCGCATGGAATTCGACCAGCGCGCCGGACGGCGTGTACACCCTCACCATCGACCTGTTCGACCCCTCGGGCAAAATAGTCACTCAATCGACCGAGAATATCACTGTCAATAACTCGGTGATTTGGTATGAGGGAACCCTCGCCTCCAGCCAGACGTGGACGAGCAACTCTGTCAACGTGGTGGACCAGACCGTCGTCATTCCCAGCGGCGTTACCCTGACCATCGCGCCCGGTGCGATTATCAAATTCACCAAGGGCGCCGGGATTACGATCCAGTCAGGCGGCCTCCTCGACGCCAGCGCATCCACGGACGCGGCCCCAATCGTTTTCACCTCCTTCGCCGACGATTCGGCCGGCGGCGACAGCAACGAAGACGGCAACAACTCCGAACCGCAGCCGGGCGATTGGGCAGGCATCAATGTCCAAAGCAGCGGGACCTTCAATGAGAACTCGAGCGTCCAGGTCCGTTATGTCCTCCAATACCGCGGCGGAGCCTTGACTTCGAGTCAAGAGTGGCTCAGCACCGGCCTGAATCTTGTCAACTCGTCGGTCGTGGTGCCGTCGGGAATGACGTTACAGATCGATCCCGGGTCGATAGTGAAACTCTTGCCAGGCCAGAACATCACGGTTCAGGCGGGCGGGCAGTTGATTGCCTTGGGAACGATCGCCCAGCCGATCGTGTTCACGTCCATCAACGATGACTCCATGGGCGGGGCCTCCGCCGGCAGCACCGGCACCCCGGCGGCGGGCGACTGGGATTCCCTCTATCTCAATGGCGGCCAGGCGGCGCTTGACCACGTGTCGATCAGCTACGGAGGCGGACCGGATTCCATCAACAGCGGGCTCATCAGCCTCATCGGCGCCGGCTCGATTTTGACGGTGTCGGACTCCACTCTGAGCCAGGGGTTCTATCGCGGCATCGAGGCCGAGTATGGAACGGCCAATATCACCAACTGCGTCGTCACCGGCTGCGACCGCGGCATTCAGTCCGGATTGAATGGGCCGACGGTGGTCAATGTCATCAATTGCACGCTCGACGATAATAACTACGGCCTGTTTGCCCACGGCGGCGTCCTGAATGTCGCCAACACCATCGTGGCGGACAGCCTCACAGCGGGATTGGCCTATTGCTGCGGCAGCACGCTCAACACGTTCGAGTACAACGATATCTGGTCCGCCACCGGCACCTACTCGGCGCCCAACTGGCCGATCGCTGACCAAACCGGCACCAACGGCAACATTTCCGCCAATCCAGAGTTTATCAACGCCGCCCGCGGGAACTACCGCCTCAATTACGGCTCTCCCTGCATTAACGCGGCCAACGGCGCCGTCGCCCCCGCGACCGACCTGGCCGGCGACCCGCTTTACAACGATCCCGGAACACCCGTCAAAACCGGCGTGACCAACGCCAGCGGGCTTTATCCGGACATCGGCGCCTACCAATTCGTCACTACTGCCAATTCCTCCATCGACCTGGTCGCCGCCGTGGTCGCCGGACCGGTCTCGGTCACTGCGGGCCAGACGGTCACGCTGCAATGGAATGACGTCGAAATCGGAACCGCCAGTGCCATAGGCCCGTGGCATGACACCATTTCGCTCGTGCCCGCGGACGGCGGCCCGGCATTGACGGCGGCTACCGTGTTGGTGGCGCAATACACCACCAACGGGCCGGGGCAAAGTTACGCCGCCTCCGCCAACGTCGTCGTGCCTTACGGGGCCAACGGCGCTTATCAGTGGCAAGTCCACGCCAACAGCCAGGGCGATGTCTTTGAAGGCGTCAATTACACCAACAATATCGCCCTTGCCAATTTCCTCACCGTTTTGTCGGAGCCGATCCTCATGATCAACGGGCCTCCCACCAACGGCGAATTCATCGCCGCCGGCCAGGAAAACGTCTATGCCGTGCAAGGTTCGGGAGCGCCGTTTGTTCTGAACGCCCAGGCCAACGTATCCAGTTGCGGGCTGGTGATTCTGGTCGGTGACGGCTATGTCCCAACCCTTGCCGCCTACGACCAGCAAAGCAGCCAGTTCAATTCCCCCGCCGCCTCCGTCACCGCGCCGGGCGCCAATGGCCACACCTACTACGTCGTCGTCGTGGCCCGCACACTGTCAACGGCCAGCGTGACTTACAAACTGACCGCCGCCCCGCTCAGCTTCGCTCTGACGTCGGTCAATCCGTCCACTCTCGCCAATTCAGGCAACGTTACCCTCCAGGTTCTCGGCAACGGCCTGGGCGCAAACGACGTGTTCACCCTGTCCGGCTCCGGTGGATCGTTCTCCACCGTCTCGGTGCAGTCTCCGGATCCCACTGTCGCTTACGCAACCTTTAATCTGAACGGCGCCGCCACCGGCCGCTACACCCTCTCCATCGCCCAGCCGGGCGGCGCGACGCTTCTCTTGTCCAACGCGGTCGCTGTGACCAGCCCGTCGAACCCGATGGCGGCCGGGACCTTTGCGTTGAATCTGCAAATTCCGGCGGCCTACCGCACGGACCGCCCGTTCAACGGCGCCATTGTCTACGAGAACAGCGGTAGCGTGGATATGCCGTCCCCGCTTCTCATTCTCACTAGCGGCGGTGTCGCCGGAATGGCGGTCGGAGGCAGCACAAATTTCTTTACCAACGACCTGATGCTGGTGGCGGCGAGCTTCCAGGGACCGGCCGGCACGCTCATGCCTGGCTCGAGTTGGAGCATCTCCTTCCAGGCAACCTGCGACAGCGAGGACACGATTCCTTTCGCGGTCAATTATCAGTTGCCTGGCGACACCAACACCATCGACTACGGCTCGTTGGAATCCGGGATGCGTCCGTCAGGCTACAGCGACTCGGATTGGAACATTATCTGGACGAACTTCCAGGCCCAGGTCGGTCCGACCTGGGGTGGGTTTGTCACCTTCGCGGACCGGTACGCGACCGAGATGGCCCTCGAACAGGCGCCGGGCCTATTCTATAAGGTTCAGGATGTGCTGAGCTTTGCCTTTGGCGATCTCCTGGTCAACGCCACCGCCAACGCCACCGGCGTCTTGTATATCACCGACACCAACCACCCGTTGCCCGAAGTTGAGCTGTCCCTGGCCGCCACGGACGGCAGCACGAATGCCGCGTCGGCCACGACGCTCTATGACGGGTCGTTCGCTTTGAGCGGTTTGCCGCCCGGCACGTACCAGTTGAGCGTCCCCGGTTACTGGCTGCCCACGCCGGTTCAGGTGACCATCCCGTCCTCAGGCCAGGTTTCCGGCCTGGCCCTGGTGGTCAGCTACGGCGGCGCCATCAGCGGTGTCCTCTCCAACGCGTTGCCGGCCAGCTACACTATGGCGGCGCAGGGCGTGCCGCCAGTGCTGACCAACGTGCAGCTGGAAGCCATCGGGGCCGGCGGCGAGGTGGCCACCACCGTGTCAGACCAATATGGCCACTATGCCCTGACCGGCCTGGCCCCGGACACCTATTCCGTCGTTGAGCTCGGCGGCACATTCACGTTCGGATCCGTGGCGTCGCCTCTGACCCTCCAGTTCGCGGTCCAATCCGCAACCAACCTGATGGTCACCAATGGGACCTCTCTGTCCCAGAACTTCCTGGTCGGGACCAACGGCGTGGCGTTGCCGGGAATCGTGTACGACGCCAGCTCCGCGGCGCCCATCTCCAATGCCATGGTGGAACTCGCCCTGGCTCCGGGCGTCAGTGTTGCCACCAATACCGACGGCGGCGGGAACTTCCAGTTTGCCGTGGCCGGTGGCTCGTACCCGGTGGCCGTCTCGGCGAACGGATACGTCACCTACACGGGAACTCTCGGCGGCGGCGCCTTTTCGTCCCAGCCGGCTCTGATCTACCTCACCCCTTCGGCGGCCTACAGCATCACCTTGCTGAATGCCTCCAACAGCCCGGTCAGCAATGCCGTCGTTACCTTGAGCGCCAATGCCGTGGCCGTGGCGCAGGGATACACGCTGCCCAATGGATTGATTGTCTTCTCCGGCCTCCCGGATGGAACCTACAGCGTGCAGGCGACCGCTTATGGTTACCAATCCCTGGCGGCCACCGTGACCATCGGCTTTGAATCCACCTCCAGCACGTTCACGCTCTCAACCCAAGGCGGCATCACTGGAACCGTGACCGACGGCGCGGGAAATCCCATCCCGAACATCGACGTCAACATCTATGGCGACGGCCCCACCAACCAGGACGATGTCATCACCGTATCCACGGGGGCCGGCGGAGCCTATTCCCTGCTGGGCGTGCCGCCCGGCGGCTACGGCGTTTCCGTGGGCAATGACGGCGGGGTCGAACCCCAGGAAGTCACCATTGTCTCGAACGAACTGCGCGTGGTGAACTTTGCCGTGCCCGGCTCCGTCGTGCAGGGGGTCGTCGTCGCGGCTGACGGCCTGACTCCGCTAGGCGGCGCCTCGGTCACGCTGGCGCTGAGCAATGCTATTATCGTCACGGCCACCACGGATACCAACGGCGCCTTCACTTTCCGGACGCTCCTGCCTGGAACCTACGCGCTGGCCGCCTCCGCCTCGGCGGGCCTCTCGCCTAGCCAGACGGTTTTCATCGGGGCCAACACGAACGTGCAAGCGGCCCCGCTGGTGCTCGGGACGCTGACTATGAATGTGACGGTCTTGGGAGCGGGCAACACCGCCCTCGCGGGCGCCCAGGTCATTGTCCTTCCCGCCAAAGGCGGTCCGGCCGTCAGCCGGGTCGTTGCGAAGACCACTGACCCCACCGGGGCTGCCGCCGTCACCGGCCTGGTGCCAGGCCCCTACCTGCTCATCACCCATCTGGCCGGCTACGCCTGGACCATCCAAACCGTCAATCTCGCGGCCAGCAGCCAGACCACCGTTACCCTCGCCTCCGGAGCCACCGTCTCCGGCACGATTACCAACTCCGCCGGCGCGCCAATTCAGGGCGCCACGGTTTCTTTCACCGATCCTTCCACCGGCGCCCTTGTGACCAGCACCGCCTCGGACGCCTCCGGCCATTATGCCGCCTCCGATCTCGGCGCTCAGACCTACGTGGCCGTGGTTCGCCAGACCAATCTCGCCTTCGCGGAGTTCACCACCGCGACTATCAGCGGGAGTTCCCTCACCCTCAATGCCGGCCTCTCCGCCCAGTCCACCTTCCTTGGCGGCGTTGTCACCGATACCTCCGGCAATGCTCTCGCCCAGGCTACCGTCAGAATCACGGATGGCTCGGGAACCGTCCTGGCCCTTCTGCCGGTGACCGCCGACGGCGTTTGGTCAACCACGCAGTTCCCGCCGGGCATCTACTCCGTCTCTGTCAAAGCGCTCGGCTATCTGCCCCTATCGCAGTCTATCACCCTCCAGCCCGGCGGGTCGGCGGCTGCCACCAACCAGTTGACCGCCTGCGCCACCGACGATGCCTTGCAGGACGGAAACTACGCTCTCATCTCCGTCGGGCTGGGCAACTTCATCAAGAACCTCACCGGCGCCAAGCAGCCGTACAAGGCGCCGATTCCCGGCATTCCGCCCGCGGGGCCATGCGACCAGGCGCAGGCGGCGCTGAAGAATTGCAAGAACGCCCTCTCCCTGCTCGATGACTCTTACCTCAACTGGCTGCAAGGGTACGAAGCGTCCTCCCAATCCCTCGGCGCAACCGGGACCATTGGCATCATTCAAACCTTGCAGACCGCCGTCGATGCTCTCGCGGCGTTCAGTTATACTGGCGGCGCCACCCATTTCCTTGACGCCTACAGCGACGCTGAGGCGCTTGGCACCGTGTCCTGCGAAATGGCGGCCGTCTATGCGCACCTGTCCTCCTCCATTAACGATGGTATCAGCGCTATTCAGAGCACCGATTGGTCGGATAGCAGCGCCGTCAACGAAACCCTCGCCGGCCTCTATGCCGACTTCGTCAACAACGCGATCGATGTAACGACGCTGGCTCCGCTCCTCAAGAGTGGGGAACTGACGCCCGGCAGCCCGCTGGCGCTTATCGGCGACGCCATCAATCTCTACACCACGATGAATCATGCCATCCAGGATTATCAGTCCGCCCTCTCCGGCGATCAGGCCCTGGAATTCACTTACAACGTCGCCCGCCAGCGCTATCTCAGCGCGGTCGGCAGTCTCGCCTCCATCAATTGCCCCTCCAATCCCCCGCCGCCCCCGCCTCCGCCGCCCCCGCCTCCGACTCCGCCGCACCATGGGCCGAAAAAGCCGGACCCGAATACTCATTCCGGCGATCCGAACGATAAGCTCGCCACCGGCGACGGAGCAGCGGAATGGGTCGCTCTCGATGTTCCCATCACGTACACCGTCGAGTTCCAAAACGAGACCAACGCCAGCGCCGCGGCCCAAACGGTGTCTATCACCGACCCGCTTTCGAGCGCGCTCGATTGGTCCACCTTGCGCCTCACCACTATCGCGTTCAACAACGTGACCATCCAAATTCCATCCGGGGTGCAATCGTTCTCCACCAACGTTTCGGTCAGCACCGACCCGAATCCGGTTTCCGTCACCGCCTCCCTCAATCCGTCCACCGGCGTCGTCTCCTGGCTGATGCAGTCCATCAATCCTGTGACCGGCCAGCCGGTGACCGATCCGCTGGCGGGCTTCCTGCCGCCGGACAATGCCCAGCGCCAGGGCGAAGGGTATGTCGTCTATGCCGTCCAGCCGGTCGCGGGTCTGCCGACGGGGGCTGTCATCACAAATCAGGCGACTATTGTGTTCGACGCCAACACCCCCATCCCGACGCCAGTGACCACCAATACCGTGGATAGCGCCCCGCCAGTCAGCGCCGTGCAGGCGCTGCCGGCGCTCTCTGCCACGACCTTCCCGGTCACGTGGTCCGGCTCCGATGAGGGCTCCGGCCTTGCCAGTTTCAACATCTATGTGTCCACCAACGGCGGCTCATGGACCCCGTGGCTGATCGGCGCCACCAACACGTCCGCTCTCTTCGCTGGCGCCTTGTCCAACAGTTATGCCTTCTACAGCGTCGCCATCGACCAGGTCGGCAACGTCCAGGCTCCGTCACCCGTCGGTCAAGCCCAGACCTTCACGGCCTACGCCGCCATCGCGCCGGGAGTCGCCGCCCAACCGCAAAGCACCGCCACCAACATCGGCGGCACGGCTGTCTTCACCGCCGGTTTGACCGGCAGCGCGCCCTTCACCTATCAATGGATGAAGAACGGCGCCGTTCTAGCCGGCGCGACCAACGCCAGGCTGGTCCTCAGCGACGTCCAATTGACGAACGCGGGCAATTACAGCGTCCTGGTGATGAACGCCGTCGGCTCAACCAACAGCGCTCCGGCCACGCTGAGCGTGACTACCAATGCCTCGGTCAGCCAGCTCGAGCTGGTGATTGCCGGACTCGGAACGGTCTCCCCCAGTTACACGGACAAACCCCTGACAGTGGGCCAGCCATACAGGATCACCGCCGCGCCCGGCAAAAATTATCTCTTCGCCGGTTGGTCCGGATCTGTTTCCGGCAGTTCGCTTGCCCTGAAGTTCACCATGCAAAGCAACATGGTTCTGGAGGCGAATTTTGTCACCAATCCGTTCGCGGCCGCGCAGGGCACCTACTTCGGTTTGTTCGCGCCTACGGACGCCGTCCGCGAGCAGACCAATTCAGGCTCTTTCACCTTTAAGCTGTCTGCGGTCGGCGGGCTAACGGGCTCGTTGCGCCTGGGAGCGGCGACTATTCCGCTCAAGGGAACGTTCGCCTCCGACGGCTCTGCGGAGATTACCTCCAGCGTCACCGGCGCGAGTGCTCTCACCACAACTTTGCAACTGGATATCCCGAACCAGGTGGTCACCGGAACCGTTAGCGACGACTCGTTTGTTTCCCAGTTGTCCGGCTTCCTCAACACCTTTGGTCCGCGAAACCAAGCCGCCGCGTTCCAGGGCCAATACACGCTCGTGATTCCCGGGGCGGCCTACCCCGACATCGGGCCTTTCGGCACTAGCTATGGCACCGCCACCATCAGCCCGCAAGGTGCGGTGACCTTCGCCGGCAGTTTGGCCGACGGCACACCAGTCACCCAGTCCGCTGCCATCTCGCCGGACGGCTACTGGCCGCTGTATGTTCCGCTCTATAGCGGCAACGGCTCGTTGTGGGCTTGGATTGCAGTGACCAACGGAACCCTCGCCGTCGTGCCGAATGGAAGCTGGATCAACGGCGGCAATCCGCTCAAGACCGCTGCCTACCGGACCGGGTTCACCAACCAGGAGCTGCAGATTACCGGCTCCCTTTACCAGCCAAAGGCCAGCCCGCTGCTTGCCTTGACCACCGGGGAAGTGACGCTCTCCACCGGCGGTCTGCCATTCGACATCACCAATCTCATCTCCCTGTCGGCTGCCGGCGTGATCTCTCCCGCCAGCACGGCTGAAGATACCAACGGCCTGGCATTGACCATCAACAAATCGACCGGCGTGATCAGCGGGACCTTCGCGGATCCGGCCAGCCCCAAAGTGAAAATCAAGGTCGGCGGCGTGCTGCTTCAGGACTCCACGAACGCGACCGGATACTTCCTCCAAGGGACCGAGAGCGGCTCGTTCAGCCTGACGCCACCATGACCCGGTGAAGCGGGAGGCAACCCCGCCTCGAACTCTCGCCTGCGAACAGCAGCGGCGCCGCCTTGATCGGAAACCATCAAGGCGGCGCTTTGGCGAGCCCAGCCGTGAAACCGGCAGCCTACGCCGAGTGGCTAAAGCAAAACCCGACCAAGCATTAACAGCCTCATAATAAAGCTGTTCCGCCCCTTGCCAGCGGCGGTATCCTCGTAGGCGTTGAGCACGACCACGGAAGATCGGTCAGACGCGAGCACCTCCACCGGCGGCGGGACCGGGTCGCCCTCGGCGTTCCCCGCGACGCATTGGTCGGTGGTGCTGGCCGCCGGGCGGAGCGAATTGCCGCAAGCGCGAGCCGCCCTCGAGGATCTGTGCCAGACTTACTGGCGGCCGCTCTATGTTTATGCGCGGCGGCGCGGGTATTCGCCCGAGGATGCCGAGGACCTCACACAGCAGTTCTTTGCCTGGGTGCTGGAGCGGGATTGGCTCGAGCGCGCGGACCAGAAGCGCGGCCGTTTCCGGTCATTTCTACTGACGAGCATGAGCCATTTCCTGTCCAACGAATGGGACAAGTCCCGGGCGCAAAAGCGCGGCGGCGGGCGCGTTGTCTCGCTGGATCGGGAGGAGGCCGAAGGCCTCTATGCGCAGGAACCGTCCGGCCAGCTTACCCCAGAGCAGAGTTTCGAGTGGCGCTGGGCGCTGGCTTTGCTGGAGCGGGTCATGGACCGGCTCAGCGCCGAGTTTGGCCGCCAGGGCAAAGAAGACCTGTTCGCGGCCTTGAAGCCCTGCCTGTTGGGCAGGCGCGGCGACCAGCCTTACGCGGCGCTGGCCTCGAAGCTGGGGATGACGGAGGGCTCGGTCAAGGTAGCCGTGCATCGGCTCCGCCAGCGCTACCGCCAACTGCTTCGGGATGAAATCGCCAATACGGTAGACAACCCCGAGGAAATCGAAGACGAAATGCGATACCTGTTTGCCGTCCTGGCAAGATAACGACAGGTTTCAGATGTAACCTCGCGCCCGTTTTCCTTTATAGACGTCATTGAACAATGGAAACGCTCAAGACTTGTCCGAATTGCGGGAAGCTGGTGGTCTCGGAAGCGCCGCAAGGGCTTTGCCCGGAATGCCTGATGAAATCGGGTTTCGACACCCAGTCGGGAAATGAACCGGCGGGCGGCAAGCCGGCGTTCGCGCCGCCGCCGGTCGACGAGGTGGCGAAGCTCTTTCCGCAGCTCGAAATCCTCGAGCTGCTTGGCCAGGGTGGGATGGGGGCGGTGTACAAGGCGCGCCAGCCGGCGCTCAACCGGTTGGTGGCGCTGAAGGTTCTGCCGCCGAATAACGCCGGAGACCCGGGCTTTGGCGAGCGTTTCAGCCGCGAGGCCCGGGCGCTTGCGTTCCTGAGCCACCCCAATATCGTCACCGTCTATGAGTTTGGCCAGGCCGGTCAGATGCCGTATTTCATCATGGAATACGTGGATGGGATGACGCTGCGGCAGGTGGAGCGGTCCGGCAAGCTGGCTCCGCACCTGGCGCTCCAATACGTGATGCAGATCTGCGAGGCGCTCCAATTCGCGCACGATGAAGGGGTGGTGCATCGCGATATCAAGCCGGAGAACATTCTGATCGATAAGCGGGGCCGGGTGAAGATCGCCGACTTCGGCATCGCCAAAATCCTGAACCCGGCGCCGGAGGATCTCTCCCTGACGGGCGCGAAGGACGTGGTGGGCACCGCCCATTACATGGCGCCCGAGCAACTTGAAAATCCGCAGTCGGTCGATCATCGGGCGGACATTTTCTCGCTGGGCGTCGTGTTTTACGAATTGCTCACCGGGGAACTCCCGTTAGGCCAGTTCCAGCCGCCCTCACAAAAGGCGCAGGCCGATGCGCGCCTGGATCGGGTCGTGTTGCACGCGCTGGAAAAGGAGCCGGATCGACGCTACCAAAAGGCAAGCCAGGTCAAGACCGACGTGGCCGGCATCGCGGCCACCCCGGGAAAAGGCGTGCCGCCCGTCATTCCGCCTGCCCGGAAGTGGTGGGGGATTGCAGCGATGGGCTGTTTCGGATTTCTGCTCCTAGCCCTGGTGGCCGGCGCCACAGTCCTTCTGCTCTGGTGGCCGAAGCTCAAATCGGCGAGCCCGCCGGTGGCCGCCATTCCCCAGCCGGTCACCAATGCCAGTCCAAAAGACACTTCCAGCCTGCTCAACGCCGACCAGCAGCTTGTGGACGAATGGACGGATCGCTCTTTTTCCAAGTTCCGGGACAATCGGACCTTCGACGGCTGGTCCGCCCAGGAGCGCGCCGCGCTGGAAACGCGCGCGCTGGATACCCTCAACGGGCCGAGCAACGATGGTTACTACCAGGCCATCAACACCCTGGCCGCCTTGCGCTCCACCCGGGCCCTGCCGGTTCTTCATCGCTTCGCCTTCGAACGTCCCACGCGCACGTTGCACTCGGAGATCAACAATCGTGGCCGCTGGATGTCCATCCGCGCACTTGGCCTCATCGGCGACAAAACCGCCGTGCCCGAACTAATTTCGTTGCTTTACCATCACAACGGCAACGTTCGCTGGTGGGCCCAGATCTCGCTCGTGCGGCTGACCGGCCAGAACTTCGGCGGCGATTGGGAGGCCTGGGGCAAGTGGTGGAATGCGCAGGGAGGCCCGCCACCCGTGGCTCCCGAGATCATCCGCTGGGCCGGCGACCAGGTGGAACCGGAGGAACTGCGCGCGACCGTGGCGGAAGGGGATCAGCGCTGGCTCAACGACCTGCGGGGCATCCACACGCAGACGATTAACGATGCCTTCTGGCTCAACTTGGACCGAAGAAACGTCCAGCGTTATCGCCAGCAATTGGAAAAGGCTCCCCGGCTGGCGGTGGTTCGCGAGACCCACTATGACCTGAATAAACTCGCTTCCACCGGCATCGGAACCCACTACGACTGGCTCGACAATCGGCTGGCCAATCTCTGCGTCACCTTTTCAGAACTGGTCAGCTACGGCTATTCCCGGGAGGCGGTCTGTGATTGGAGCCTATTGACCCGCACGGAAATGCCCGAGGAATGGCATCAGGGAAGGCTTACCAACAAGTTTGACGTGATTGCCACGCTCCGTGCTCACCCGCGGGAACGGCTCCAAGCGGAAATCAAGAAAGTGCTTCGGGAGCAGTTCGGGCTGGCCTGGCATCGCGAAAGGCGCGACACCGACGCGCTGGTCATCCGCGTCCAAGCGCCGGCGGTCCTCCAATCCAAAACCTCACGCGTCTTTGCTGACAGCGCGTCGGTCCCGGAGATGGCCTCGGCTTGGGAAAACTTCTTCGTCAAGCCGGTCCTCGACGAGACCGCTTCGACGAATCGATACGTCAAAAGGCTGGAATCAATTCCTGCCTCCTATTCTTATGCCGGTGGATCCCGAACGAAGGATCTGGATGCCAACAACGCTTTCCTCGCACAATACGGCCTGGAACTGGACCCGACCAATTGTCCCATGGAATGGCTCGTCATGGACCATGTCAAAAAGGAACAAACGCCCGCATCCAATACTCAAACCGAGCCGGAACTGGAAAGCAGTTCACCAAACCCGTGAGCCGAAATACCAAAGCCCCGCGCGACCGAATTCTTATGAAAAACAACACCCTAAACTCATTCCGGAAGGTTCTCCCCCTGGCCACCTCGCTGTGCCTGCTGCTCTTGACCAGCGGCTGTTTCGACACCAAGGAAGATTACACCATCAACCCCGACGGCTCGGGCAAGGTCGTGCATGAGTGCTCGTTCCAGAGCTTGGATTTGAGCGGTCAGAACCCTGAGGCCGATGAGGCGCTCCGCAACGCCGTGCGCGAGGTGCTCGATAAATCCGAAGGGGTGGAGGCCTGGCGCGATGTCCGTTTCAAGACGCTGGATGACGGCCGGCTCTTCTTCCGCGGCACGGCCTATTTCAAAGACCTTTCCAAGCTGGTCATCCAAAACCAGCAGATGCTGAAGTTTGGCTGGAAGCGCACCGCGGACGGCGGCGGCAATCTCGATTTGCGCACCAATGATTCCGAGCCGGTGGCGAGCCACAACCTGCCCGAAGGCGGCACGGTCAGCATCACCTCGCCCGCGAAACAGTCCCGGACTTCGACCAACGCGCTCTCTCCCGAGGAGCTTGCGAAGAAGATTAAGCAGGATCGCGTGCAATTCCAGCAGGCCAAGCCGATGCTGGCTGGGTTCCTGGGCACCATGAAACAGACGGCGGTGTTTCACCTGCCCGGCAAAGTCGCCTCCAGTTCCAATTTCGCCAAGGACGCCTCGGGGGCGCTGACCCTCACCTTTGACGGCGCGAAGTTCCTCGAAGTGATGGAGAAACTGGTCAATGACGACGAGTGGTGCCGGAAGCACGCCGGCACCGGGTTCGAAGACGCCCAGTCGGCCCCGTCCATGGACGATGAGATGTGCCAGATGATCTTTGGGGAGAAAGCGCCCGTGCGCGCCGTCGTCGCCGCCGGACAAACGCCGCTCTTTGACTACGCCGCCGAAGCCGCGGCCGCCAGGAAGGATTACGCCAAAGTCCAAAAGGAACTGAAGATCGGGGGCAACGCCTCCGGATTGGCCGGCGCCGCCGCGTCGCCGTCACAAGGGGGAGCGCTGAAAACGGTCCGGGTGGCGGGCGTGCGGCTGATCACCGAGTCGGATATGAAAAGCAACCTTCGCCCATTCAATTACGACACCGGCTACACGCTGGCGGTGCGGGTTGAGTTTTCCGGAAGCGTCCTTTCGGTTGGCGACGGCACGGCGGTCGAAACCGCTTTGGCCGATGACGGCTCCAGCCTGCTGCCGGACAAGGAATTCGATCGCCAGATCTCTTTCCCCCAGCTATCCACCGATAAGACCGCGGCCATGCTCGAGGTGAAACTGAAAACTCCCGGCAGCGGGGTCAAAGGCTTGAAGGAGCTCTCCGGGCGCGTGGGCTACAACGTGATCACCGGCGAGGCCAAAGAAGTCGATCTCGGCTTCGACGAGTTGAAGGCCGGCGCGGTCGGGACGGAGTTGAGCGCGAAGATCATGTCGATCCAGGACGGCTGGAAAAAAGATGGCTCCAAGATGATCAATGTGCAATTCAATGCCAGTCCCGACGCCATCAAGTCGCTGAGCCTCCTTGTGGACGGAGCCAAAGAGCCCCTCCAAAAGTCCATGACCAGCTTCGGCGGCAAGAGTTGCACTCTGGGTTACCAATACAAGCAAGCGTTTCCGCCGAAAGCCCGCCTGGTGGCGGAAGTCTATGACAAACTCCAGACCTTCGAGGCGCCGTTCAAGCTGGAGAACCTCACCCTGCTCGGCGCTAGTGTGAACGGACAGAAATAGGATCTTGCAACCCTCTAGCCGCGCGCTTCTTCTTCGAGAATATACCCGGCGCCGCGCACGGTGCGCAGCAGCTTCGGCTCGAAGTTGGCGTCGATCTTCTCGCGCAGCCGCTTGATATAGACATCCACCAGGTTGGTGCCGGGATCGAAATCGTAATCCCAAACCTTTTCGATGATCATCATGCGCCCGCAAAGCCGGCCGGCCGATCGCATCAGAAATTCCAGGAGCCGGAATTCCCGCGCCGTCAGATCGATTCCCACGCCGCCGCGCTCAGCCCGGCGCGTCACAGTGTCCAGCGTCAGGTCGGCCACACGCAGCAGGGTCGTTTTATTGTCGCCGCCGCGGCGGGTCAGCGCGCGCACGCGGGCCGCCAACTCCGCCAGCGCAAAGGGTTTGGGCAGGTAATCGTCCGCCCCGGCGTCGAGTCCCTCGACCCGCTCGTTGATGGCGCCGCGGGCGGAGAGGAGCAGCACTGGCGTGGAGTCCTTGCGCTCACGCCACTGGCGCAGGACGCTCAAGCCGTCCCGGCCGGGCAGCATGATGTCCAGGACAATGGCATCATAGGACGTGGCACTGGGCGCGCTCAGCGCCTCCACGCCATCGTGGCAGACGTCAACCGCGAAACCCTCCGCCTGCAGCGCCTTCCGAATGAACGAGGCGGTTTTCTTTTCGTCTTCGACAACCAACACACGCATCGGAAGGGAGTCTAAGCCATCCGGACACGGGGACGCAACTCAGCCGACGCAAGGGGGTGCGCCCGTCCCCGGGCGCAGCGGGCCACTTCAACCGGCTGATTGCCGACGTATCGCTTGGCGCAGCCTCAGCGCGGATGCATGTCAGCCGGTTTTCGGATATGGCTGCGCCCGGGGACGGGCGCACTCCCGGCGCAGTGTGCGGACCCGCTCCACTGCAGGTTCCGCGTGAGAAAAAAGGCTTGCGCGCCATTGGCACGGAGAGAGAATCGAGCAAGAGTGCCCGCGTCAATCGTGGGCGGAAACCAAACAAGAAACATCGTCTGAGGTGTGATCATGAAAGCAATCCTTGCATCCGGGTTTTTGGCTTTTGTTATTGTTGGGTCGTTGCCCTCCGCGGCCTCGGCGGCGGTCTCGGATGACCAGCATTGGGACAACCAGTTCGGGCCGGCGGGCGTGAACGGCTCCCCCTATGGCATTGCGCTCATCGGCAACCAAGTCTACACGGCCGGCCAGTTCACCGCCGCAGGCAACACCATGGCCAGCGCCGTCGCCGGTTTCGACGGAACGAATTGGTTTCCATTGAACGGCGGCCTGCTGGGCAACCCGGTGGCCATCTGCGCGGAGTCCGACAGCAATTATCTTTATGTTGGCGGCATCTTCACCAACGCTGACGATCCAACCGCCATCAACACCGCGCGATGGGACGGCGCCAACTGGTCGGGCATCGGGATTCAAGGACCTCTGGAGGTAGTCAGGCGAAACGGCGGCAGCGTCTATTTTGGCGGGGTCTTCCCGGGCGCGGGCAGCGTGATTTCGACGAACATTCTCCGGTGGGACGGCACCAACTGGCATGCGGTGGGGCCGGGACTGGCCGGCAACGGCTTCAGCGGGCTGTCCAGCGTCAATTGCCTCGCTTTCCAAGGGAACAACGTTTATGCCGGCGGCAATTTTTCCTATTCCGGCTCCTCCGCCATGACGAACATCGCCTACTGGGACGGCAGCGCCTGGCATGCGATGGGAAATCCCTTCAACGGCACGGTGAACGCGCTGGCGTTTTACAGCGGCTATCTCTACGCCGGCGGAGCGTTCACTAACTCGGCTCTCGCTTTGACCAATCTGGCGCGCTGGAACGGCACGGCGTGGTCCCCGGCCCCGGGAGGCGGCGCCCAAAGCCTGGTCTCGGATTTCGCCACCGACGGCACGAACCTCTTCGTCGGCGGCGGCTTCACTCAAATCGGCGGCATCACGGCCACCGGCATCGTCAGTTTCAACGGCAGCACCTGGACGCCGATGGGCGGGGTTTTCGGCTTCCAAGGCGCCGCCGGGCAGGTCAATAAAATGCTCTGGCAATCCAACCAGCTCTATGTCGCCGGCGCCTTCGAGCGCGCAGGCAATACCGGAGCGGACAATGTGGCGCGGTGGGACGGAACCAGTTGGTGGAGCCTCGGCGGCCAAACCAGCCACGGCGTGGCGTTTGGCGTGAACTTCGTGGAAATCCTGCTGGCCGTCGGCGGCTCGAGCTTGATCCCGAATGGCCTTTATGCGGGCGGGCTTTCCACGGAGGCGGGCAGCGCGATCATCAATGGCGTCGGGCGCTGGGATGGAACCAATTGGAACGCGGTCAGCGGCGGCGTCAGCGGCGTTCCCAGCGGTTCCGGCAGCCGCGTTTACGCCTTGGCGGCGGACAGCACGAATCTTTATGCCGCGGGTTTCTTCGCCAACGCCGGCGGCGCTGCCGCCTCCTGCGTCGCTCGCTGGGACGGCACTAACTGGTATCCGCTCGGCTCCGGGCTGGACTCGACCGCCAATGCCATCGCCGCAGGGGACGCCGATTACATCTGGGTCGGCGGTTTCTTCACCAACGCCGGCGGGATTTATTCGAGAGGGCTGGCCACGTGGTTTGCCGGCGGTTGGCATAATCTCGGCAACGTCGAAGGCACCAACGCCATCGTCTATGCGCTGGCGTACGACGGCGGAACGAAGATCTACGTGGGCGGACAATTCTATTCCGCGGGCGGCGTCACCGCCACGAACATCGCCTATTTTGACCAGACGGATTCCTCCTGGCACCCGCTCGGCCCCGGCTTGCCCAGCGGCCGGGTGGACTCGCTGGCCTGCTCGAACGGCGTGGTTTACGCCGGCGGCACCTTCACCAATGCCGGCAGTCTCGCCGTCCAGCGCGTTGCCAAGTGGGACGGCGCCAACTGGTCGGCCCTCGGCAGCGGTATTACCGGCAACGGCGCCGCTGCCGTCTATGGCATTGTGATCTCCGGCACCAATGTTTACGTCACCGGCAACTTCACCAACGCCGGCGGCCTCATCGCCTCCAACGTCGCCCGCTGGAACGGCGCCAACTGGTCGGCCCTGGGCAGCGGGCTGGATCCAACCCACCTCGGCAGCGCCATCGCCGCGGCGGGCAACGACATTTACGTCGGCGGCAGTTTCAGTTCGGCCGGCTCCAAGCCGTCGCAATTCATCGGGCATTGGAATGACCAGAGCAATTATTATCCGGCGGCGAATATGCTGTTGACGCGCCTCACCTGGCTGACCAACCGGCAGTTCCATTTCCGGCTGACCGGCACCAGCGGCCAAAGCTATATCCTCCAAGCCACCACCAATTTTACCGCCTGGACCCCGCTCCAGACCAATAGCACCATGTTTTACGACTTCACCGACACCAATGCCGCAAGTTTTCCCCGCCGCTTTTACCGCGCCGTGCTCGGTCCCTAAGTGGTCCATTTCATAAATACGATGACACAGGCGACGAGGGATTTTTTGGGCAGACGAGGCGCGAGTGAGGAGCTTATCCGAGGGATACGTGACGAGCGAGCAACGAAGTCTGCTCGAAAAAGCACCGTCGAATGGGTCACCGTATTTATGAAATGGACCACCAGGCCGGATTGAAGAGTGCGGGCGGCAAATCGCTTCGTTCTCCATTGCGGCGCTTGGCCATGCCGATATCATCTTCGGGGACCGAGTCGCTCCTTGAGGCGGCTCACGGCGAAGGAAAACCGCCGGCGGAATCATAACTCCGGTTCACTCTGTGGTGAACTTATCGACAAAATGGTTGGGCAGACGAGGCAAGCTGCTGGGGCCGGCGCCGGCGCTCAGTTTGGCCCTGGCTGCCGCGCTGGCCGGCTGCCGGACGGCGCCGCGACCGGGGACAATCGAGAGCCGGAGCGGTGACGAAATCGTGGTCGCCGGCCGCTTTGTGCATACCGGAACGCCAGTGGTGCTGTGGATGGACCCGGGTGGATATGACGGCTATCGGGTCGAGCGGCGCTTCGGGCCGCTGGACAAAGCCGACTGGCAAAGCTCCCAGGCCGAAAACAAGGACTTGCGCCTGCCCAACCGCTATAATCTGCGCCGCGAAGGTTTGACCGGCGAAGAGATCGAGCGCGTGCGCGGGGGCGGCTGGGACCTGCCAACCCTGCAAAAGGTGGTGGATCAATTTGTCATCCATTACGACGCCTGCGGCACCAGCCGCCAATGTTTCAAGGTGCTCCACGACCTGCGCGATCTGAGCGTGCATTTTCTGCTCGATCTCGACGGCACCATCTACCAGACGCTCGACCTCAAAGAGCGGGCCTGGCACGCGAGCGCCTCCAACGACCGGTCCGTCGGAGTCGAGATCGCCAATCTCGGCGCCTACGGCCCCGGGGAATCAAATGCGTTCGCCGAGTGGTACCAGCCGGATGCCCAAGGGCGCATGCGCATAACGATTCCGAAGCGGTTTGGCGACGGTGGGATCCGCACCAAAGGGTTTGTCGGCCGCCCCGCGCGGCCCGAGCCGGTCTCGGGGATAGTCCAGGACCGGCCGCTCACGCAGTACGATTTTACACCGGAGCAGTACCGGGCGCTGATTCAGCTCACAGCCACTCTGAGCCGCGTGTTTCCAAAGCTCAAATGCGATTGCCCGCGCGACAGCGACGGCAAGGTCATCCCGCGCAAGCTGGCCGACGACGATCTAGAGCATTACCAGGGGGTGCTCGGCCACTTTCATCTCCAGGCCAACAAAGTCGATCCAGGCCCGGCATTTCAATGGGACGACGTCATCGACGGCGCCCGCCGCGCGCTCAACGGCGGTTTCTCCGACCCCGTTGACCAGGTAAGCAAAGGCCACGGCCGGCCGAGGTACTGACCGTTTTTGACCAGCCAACCTGCGCGTGGTATGATGGCGCATGAGGCCCTCTACTTCGATTGGAGAATATCTGATCCAGCAGCTCTTTGCCCACGGCGTGCGCCATGTCTTCGGCATCCCGGGAGATTATGTGCTCGGGTTCTACGACCAACTCGCCCGCAGCAAGCTGCGCCTCATCAACACCTGCGACGAGCAGGGCGCCGGCTTCGCCGCCGATGCCTACGCGCGCGTGCGCGGGTTGGGCGCTGTCTGCGTCACGTATTGCGTCGGCGGGTTGAAGATCGCCAACACCACGGCGGAGGCCTTTGCCGAGAAATCGCCCGTGGTGGTCATCAGCGGCGCCCCTGGAATGAAGGAGCGCGAAAAAAATCCGCTGCTGCACCACAAAGTCCGCGAGTTCGACACCCAGAAGAAGGTCTTCGACGAGCTCACCGTCGCCTCCACGGTGCTGGGCGATCCGCAGACGGCGTTTCAAGAGATTGATCGGGTGCTGCACGCCGCGCTGCGTTTCAAGCGCCCGGTCTATATCGAGCTGCCGCGCGACCAGGTCCTGCTGCCGGGCATCCCCCACTATCGGACCCGCGAGATTCATGAGCGGAGCAACCCAAAAAGCCTGCGCGCCGCCCTCGCCGAGGTCGAGACGATGATCAATGCCGCGCGGCATCCGGTCATCCTGGCCGACGTCGAGGTGCACCGGTTCGGCCTCCAGGAACAGGTCCTGGAGCTGGCATGCAAGACCAACATCCCGGTGGCGGCAACCGTGCTGGGCAAATCGGTCATCGGGGAGCATCATCCCTTTTATCTGGGCATCTACGAAGGCGCGATGGGGCGCGAGGAAGTGCGCCGCTGCGTCGAAACCAGCGATTGCCTCATCATGCTGGGGGCCTTCATGACCGACCTCAACCTCGGAGTCTATACCGCGCGCCTGGACCCGGCCCGCTCGATTTATGCCACCAGCGAAAAGCTCTCCGTCCGCTACCACACCTATGACGAGGTGCGTTTCAAGGATTTCATGCGCGGCCTGGTGCGCTTGCGGCTGCGACGGCGCGCCCCGGCGCGAATCGTCCGCCCATCGATGCCGCCCTCCGCTCCGGCCGCGAAAGCCAATGAAAGGCTGACCATCAAACGCCTGTTCGAACGCCTCAACCAATTCCTGGCCGGCGATTCCGTCGTCGTGGCCGACGTGGGGGAGGCCTTGTTCGGGGCGACGGATCTATTCATCCGCCAGCGCACCGAGTTTCTCGGCCCGGCGTATTACGCGTCGATGGGATTTGCCGTGCCGGCCGCCATCGGCGCCCAGCTTGCCAATCCCAAATCCCGGCCGCTGGTCCTGGTGGGAGACGGAGCGTTTCAGATGACAGGCATGGAGCTGGCCACCGCCGCCCGCTATGGCCTGAACCCGGTGGTGATCGTGCTCAACAACGGCGGCTATGGCACCGAACGCCAGTTGCAGGACGGTCCTTACAACGATCTTTGGCCCTGGCAATACAGCCGAATTCCCGAAGTGCTCGGCACCGGGTGCGGGTTTGTCGTCGAAACCGAATACGACCTCGATCGCGCTCTGAAGGAAGCCGGTCGCTGGACCGAGAGCTTTTGCCTGCTGGACGTCCATATCTCCCGGGAGGATCGCTCCCCCGCCCTGGAGCGCCTGGCCGCCCGCCTGGCTAAACGCCTCTAGATCGAAACCACCGATGTCGTGGGCTGCGAGGAGGTTGCAGGATGAGCAAGTGGACGCTGCTTCTGACCCTGCCGCCGCTATTCGAAACAACAACGGAATAATCACCCGCGTCCGTGAGGCGGATACTTGTCAGGGAAAGAAAGGCAATGTGACATTGAGGTGACACGGCTCCATATTCAGTGTTTGAGCCCCATCACTTCCCTGACCTGGTTCAGAAGTTTGAGCTTGAGCTTCGGATTCGGAATAATCCCCTCCATCCCGGGAGGCGGCTGCTGGCCTGCCGGCGCAGTCGGGCCTCGCCGCCGCCTCTTGCCTCTTCCGCCGGGGTGTGGTTACATTCCTTGCGGTTCAACGCTCCCATTCGAACAGCACAGATGAAGCTCTCGGTCAAAAGCGATTACGCCGCCCGGGCGGTGCTCGGGCTGGCGCGGCATTACACGCGCGGGGCGGCGGTGCGGGTCGATCAGTTGGCGACCGAGCAGGGAGTGCCTCCCAATTATCTGGTCCAGATTCTCATCGAGCTGAAGGCGCAAGGCATCGCCCGCAGCGTGCGAGGCAAAGAAGGAGGCTATCTGCTGGGCCGGCCCCCCGCTGAAATCACCATGGGCGAGGTCTTGCGCGCGGTGCATGGTAGCGTGTTCGATTCCCCCGCGCTCGCCGACACGGACTGCCCGCCGGAACTGCGCCGGGCCTGGCAGCGGCTGCAACAAACCCTCGACAAGGCGGCCGACGCCATGACTTTCCAGCAGTTGCTCGAAGAGGGCGAGCAGAAGGAAAAAATGTACTATATCTGAGCCCCCACGTACCTCTGGCCATCGGCGGCGGAATGGAGTAGTATCTGTGACTGGAACCGCGGCTCACTGGAGAACATCAAGAATAAAGAGCCGGAACGACTCTGTGTTTGAAATGCCAAAATGATTATGAGATACGCCTTGCTCGTCGGTTGCAGCCTGGCGCTGGGCGCTTGGAGCGCCCCAGCGCAAAACCAAACCAACATCGCTCCGCACGCGGAGCGCGTCCTTGCGGCGGCGTGCCAATACCTCGCCGAAGCTCCCTATTTCGGCCTGAATGCCGAAATCTGGCGCGAACATGTGACCGACTCCGGACAGAAGCTTCAATTCTGCCGCACGCTCTCGATGGAAGTGAAGCGGCCCAACCGCCTGCACGTCGAGATCAACTCGCCCCATTCGCAGCGCGGGTTTTGGTATGATGGCAAGTCGCTAACCGTTCTGGACCGGCTGCGCAACCTGTTCAGCATGGCCACCATGCCCGGCAACCTGGATGGCGCCCTGGACCAGGCGCACGAGCAATTTGGCATCGACCTCCCGCTCGTCGACCTGGCGGTCAGCGATCCTTACAAGAACGCGACAGCCAAGGTGGTGAAGGGCACTTATTACGGCCTGTCGCCGGTGCTGGGCGTCAACTGCCATCATCTGGCCTTCACGCAGGAGAATGTTGATTGGCAAATCTGGATCCAGGATGGCCCCCAGCCATTTATCCGCAAGTTTGTGATCACGCACAAAAATGAGGAAGGGGCGCCCGAGTTCACCGCTCTGATCACCCACTGGGACATGACCGAGCGCATCTCCGATTCCGTGTTCGAGTTCGAGCTTCCGGGGGGAGCGAGCAAAATCGAAATGCGTCCGGATCAGCCCCGGGCCGCCGCGGGCGGCCAGGAAAAAAGCTCCCCTTTGACCAGTCCCAAAGAGCAATAGGAGACACGCGTATGAGAACCAGACTTCCGAAACAACTTCATCAAGTACTCCCCGCGGTGCTGGCTGCTGCTTGCGCGCTGGCACCAGCCGCCCATGCGGCCTGGGGCAGCATCCGTGACAACAACCGTGCCGAGGTCCGCCCGGAACCGGAGCGCAGACCGCAACCAGCCCCTCACGCTGAACCGGCGCACGTTCGCGTCGAGCCGGCGCCCATTCGCGTCGAGCCCGGCCGCGTGGTGGAACGCAGGCGCGAGGACATCGGCGCCGAACGGGGCCATGCGTTTTTCTGGTGGGGCTTTCACCCGGGCATGATTCTCAGCGTGCTGCCCGTCGGATGGATGCATATACCCGTCGGCGGCATCGACTATTGCTATTATGACGGCGTTTATTACCAGCCCACGCCGACAGGTTATGCGGTTATTGCGCCGCCGGTGGGAGCCATGGTTCCCGCACTGCCGGACGGGGCGGAACCGGTGACGGTTGGCGCGATAACCGACTATTACGTGGGGGGAGCCTTTTACCAGCCGCAACCCAACGGCTTCGTTGTGGTGCCGGCGCCGTTGGGAGTCATCGTCTCCAGCCTTCCCCCGGGCGCCGCGCCGGTCACCGTCAACGGAGCGATTTATTACGTCGCCGGCTCAACCTATTATCTCCCGGTCATGCAGGGCGGAGCCACTGTGTACGAGACAGCGCAGCCGTAACCGCCAGCGGCAGCGCGTACGAGCCTACCCGATAGCGCAGCCTCTCTTCCGGAGGGCCGAGCTCTGCGAGGCCCAAATACTGGGGACTCGCGAAGCTCGTCCCTCCGGGTTTCGGCTGTGGCATGCCCTATCGCTGCAGGCCCCAACCTCATCCCGACCCAGTCCGGCTCGTGTCCAGATGGCCACATAGGAAGGGCCGAGGGTTGGGTGTCGCGGGGGACTCGCCTTTTCGTCCCCTCCGCTACCCGACACCCGCCGCTATCCTCGCAAAGAAAGGGCTTCCCTTGTTTTGCGGAATGGGCAATAACAGAGGCCAGCAGTCCGATTAGGTAACACAACGAAGCCCGTACAACCATGAAAACGAAACCCAAGGCCAAAGGCGGCGCAGGCAAACGAATCCTCATTGTGGACGACGACCCTCAGGTCCTGGAAATCTTCTCCGCCTTGCTGGAGCAGGTCGGTTACCGAGTCGAATCGGCTGAAAACGCCTTAGCCGCCGTGGCCGCGGTGGTGCAATCCCCGCCGGACTTGATTCTGGCGGACATTCGGATGCCCATTGTGGGCGGCATGAGCCTGGTGCGCGAACTCAAGGCCCATGTCGATTCGCGCCATATCCCGGTCGTGGCGTTCACCGGCTACGACAGCCCGGAGATGCGCGACGCCGCGCTCAAGGCCGGTTACGACGATTTCCTGCCAAAGCCGGTGGACCCGGGTCCGTTCCTGGACCAGGTCGACAACCTCCTTTGCCGGTTAGGAAAGGCCTCAAAACCGACCCCCGCTAAGGCCAGCCGAGCGCGCCCAAGCAAGAAGGCCTGATGATTGGGCCACTGGCAGGAGCACTTTCGGCCGGCCCGCCGCGGTTTGAAAGATTTGTCTTTATTCCCATTTCGGTTCTCGGCAGCATACTGCGCTATGGCCCAAGAAAGTCTGGCTGGCCTGGGAATTCTGGTGGTCGAGGATGAGGCGCTGTTGCGCAAGCAACTGGTCGCTCATCTCGGGCGCCTGGGCGCAGAGGTGACGGGCGCCGCCAGTCTTGGCGCCGCGCGCCAGCTTTTGGCCGACCAGAGTCTCGATTTCGCGCTGGTGGATGTCAATCTGCCCGACGGCTTGGGCACCCAACTGCTCCGCGAGAAGGTCTTTTCCTCTCAAACCGGCGTCATCGTTATGACCGCCAATGGCGGCATCTCAGGCGCGGTGGAAGCCATGCGGTTGGGCGCCTTGGACTATCTGGTGAAGCCGTTTGATCCGCTGGAGTTGGCGCTGGTCATCGGGCGGGCGCGCCGGGCCAGGCAGAGTTCGCGCGTGGAGGAGTACCGGCGCCAGGAAGAACAAGGCTTCTATTTCGGATCCGCCCTGTCGGGCCTGGAAGGGCAATTGCAACGGGTGCTCGCGGCCGACCGGCGCCTGGGCGCCGGGCTGCCGCCGGTCCTCATCGAAGGGGAAACCGGCACCGGCAAGACCACCATTGCCCGCTGGATCCATCAGCAAGGCCCTCGCGCCGGCGAACATCTTATCGAGGTCAATTGCTCGGCCCTGCCCGAAACCCTCGCGGAATCCGAGTTGTTCGGCCACGAGCGCGGCGCGTTCACCGACGCGCGGACCGGCCGGATCGGCCTCTTCGAGGCGGCCCACGGCGGCACGCTCTTCCTGGATGAGCTGCCGAGCCTTTCGGTGGGTTTGCAGGCCAAGGTGCTCACGGCGATTGAAGACGGCAAAATCCGCCGGGTGGGCGGGAATAAGACGATTGCTGTCGATGTTCGAATCATTGCCGCCACCAACCGGGACCTGAAGGAGTTGGCCGCGCAGGGAAGATTTCGCGAGGATCTGTTTCATCGCCTGGATCTTTACCGCGTGCGCCTCGCGCCTTTGCGCGAGCGCGGTGAGGACATTCTCAAGCTGGCAGATCTGCTGATGGGGCGACTCTGCCAGCGGCACCGGTTGCCGCTAAGAAAGATCACCGAACGCGGCCGGCAGCGCCTCCTGGGCTACCGCTGGCCCGGCAACGTGCGGGAGTTGGCCCACGAGGTCGAACGCGCCATTGTCTTCGAGGAGAGCGAGGAGCTCGGTTTCGAGAGTCTCCAAACACCGCTCGATACACCCCTCCAGACGCCAGCGCAGGCCCCATGGCTGAATCCGGAGTTCCGCTTCCCCCCTCAAGGTTTCTCTCTGGAGGCAGCCATTGGACTGCTGATTCAAAAGGCGCTTCAACAAACCGGCAATAACGTCTCTGCCACCGCACGGCTGCTGGGAGTCTCCCGAGATTACCTGCGCTACCGCCTGGAGGAAAAAAAGGATGAAACGGCCGACAAAGGATAATTGGGTGACAGTCCCCAATCCAATCACCCTGTTGGCCCTCGAGTTGGGCGTAATTCCCCAGCGGACTGGATTGAAGGGCGCGCATCGGGAACCCGAAAACAATATATTTCGTTTATTAAGAACTACATACAACTATTACACCCCGCCTGGCACAGTGCCTGCGTTGAGATAGGACAGCCACAGATCGGCAGAAAGCAGATCCGGCAGAAAAGTTTAACAGAAAGCAATGAGCCTTATGAAGACCTTCCGAGCCCTCCTCACAGTAGGAGCCGCAGTTGCAAGCCTGACGTGCCCGCATAGTTTATTTGCTGATACCACGACCGTGGTGCCGCAAGATCCCAATGGCGCCGTGGTAAACGGCCTGCAGGGTGTGCCGGACAACATCAAGCAACTGATCGTCAGTTTCGACGTGACGGCAGACAAGTCCTTGGCAAGCCAGCGGCTGCTGTTGATCAAGTTGAAGAACGCAACAACGCCCGAGGAGCGGGAAGCCATCCGCGAGCAGTTGCAGGACAATCGCCAGGCATTCCTGGCCGACCTGAAGGCGTTCCGTCAACAGCTTAAAAATGATCTCACGGCCCTGGAGGGCAAGATCAGCCATGCTGAGTTTCGCCGCATTATTGACGCCGCTAAGGATGCGGCTTCAGGCGGTCTGGGCGATCGCCACAAAGGCCACAATTAAAGGACCCGGCTGAGTCAGGTTTGTTGTCAGTTTGTCATTGTGCCCCAAGCCAAGCGACCCTCACGGGCCGCTTGGTTTCTTGTCGGTCGATCTCTGGTAATTCATTGTCTCATCTGCACCGCCGCACTTCTCAGCCTGAGTTGCCGGCAAACAGCTATGGCGGCTGACACTTCCACCAACGGCCTGGATTTGATTCCCGAGAAGGCTTCGCTATGGCAGGAATCGCTGTTGTGGAGTCAATCCCTGAGCCTGCGCGCAGGAGTTGGCTACAAAGACAACGTCGCGCTCAGCCCCTCAAATGGCCGGGGCAGCGGCTTCTTTACCGAGGGCTTGGACCTGCTGGTCTTCCGGCTGCCGGTGGACGGACTGGAGTTCAGCCTTTCAGTGACCGGCGACGACACGCGCTATTGGTGGCCGGTGGAGGGCATCGACGGGGAAGACGCCTTCCTGGCAAACGCCCAACTGCAAAAGTATTTCGGCAGGGATTGGCGCGCCGGGCTGGATCTCAAGTATCTCTACCTGGATCAGGTGCTGGAGGAGTTGGTACAGACCGGCGGATTTCAAGTGGTGCAAGCAAAAGGAAACACCCTGGGCGTGAGCCCTTTCCTGCGCCGGAATTTGGGAGCCAATTGCTGGGCTCAGATCGGATTCACCGCCGCGAATGAGTGGTGGCAGGCCCCGCTGGATCAGCAGACCAAGATCGGCGCACAGGCCGCCATCGGCTACTCCTATGGCACGGATTCCCAAATCACACTCGCTTACGGCGGACAGCACGTGGCCCACAACCAATGGCTGGCGCGCGACTCTTATGGAGTCGAAATACCGGGAGATCTCCTTGAAGTTTGGCAGCAGAGCCTGGACCTGAGATGGGAACACGTGTGGGACCCCGACAAGCACTGGCGCTCCATCGCCAAGCTTGGATTCCTGTACAACCAGGACAACGCCGGCGGCTATTTTGATTACTACCGGTATCAGGGGGCCGAGGAGCTGCGGTTCAGCGGCGGGGGCTGGGAGGTCAAAGCCAGTGCCGGCGCGGGCTATTACACTTTTCCGGTGCAAACCACCGCCAGCGCACCGCCACCCGATTTCTCGCCGCAGCCCGCGAACCCCGAACCGGTCAGCCCTAACCTGCGTTTCCTGAGCCTGAACCTATCGTTGCGTGCCGAGCATCCCATTTGGAAGCGCCTGAGCGCCTTTGGCGAATACCGGTTCGAACGAGTCTTTTCCAATGCGTCCGATATCGAATATACCGCCAACACGGTGACCGGCGGCTTGAGTTGGGATTTCTAACCTTTGTAACGCTCCACCCGCCAGATACGTCAAAACAATCGATAGCCCGTATGCAATCCCCGTTTATGAATCCGACCCAGAGTTCGCGGCGTCCGCTGGTCCTGGGTCTCGCCTTGGCCTTGAGCGTGCTGGGCGCGACCCTATGCTGGTCGATGTGCCGCCTTCGCGAGCATATCTGCGCCCAAATCGCCAACCGCGACGGTGAAACCATCGAGGCCGTGGCTGCCATGCAGCACTTGGACGACAAAACCAGCGATGAAACCATCGCGCCGCTGGCCGATCCCGGCGAACAGATGCAACTGGTGCTGAAAATCTCCCACCTTCACAACGTGCTTGGGGTTCGCTTGTTCTCTCCGGACGGCAAGTTCGTTAACGCCGTTCCGGCTTATATCACGGAGGCGGAATTGCCGGCGGATACGTTGGCCGGGTTGCGGGAGCTCAAGCCGGTAAGCCGCTTTCTTCCCCGGGCGCGCCTGGAGGAGCAGGTTCTGGGCGCCGAAAGCGACGCCCCGCCGGTTGCGCTGCTGGAGGTGAACATCCCCTTGCATGAAGAGGGAGAGAACCAGCTTGCCGGCATCGCCCAGTTTCTTTTGAACGGCACCAGCATCGCGCGGCAGTATGCGGCATTGGACCGGAACCTGGCGCTTGAAACCGGGCTGGCGTTCCTGATCGGAGGCGCCATCCTCGCCGGCGGCTTGGGCCTGGCCTTTGGCCGGGTGCGCCGCGCCAACCGGTTGCTGGCCGAGCGCACCGCGACCCTGCTTCAGGCCAACCGCGAGCTGGCGCTGGCAGCCAAGACTTCCGCGGTGGGCGCCGTTGCGTCCCACCTCATTCACGGGCTGAAAAACCCGCTGAGCGGCTTGCAGAGCTTCGTGCGAGACCATGCCGAAGAGCCGACAAACAGCCGCGATGACGCCTGGCAATTAGCCGTCAGCAGCACGGAGCGGATGCGGCAGCTTATCGACCGGGTTGTGCGAGTGCTCCAGGAGGATCAAGGCGGCACCAGCTACCAGATTTCACTGGAGGAGCTGCTCTTCCAGATGCTCACCAACAAGCTCCAGCCCAGCGTCCATGCGGCCGGAGTTCGATTCGAGACTTCAGCCGCCACGACGGCTGTCTTCACCAATCACGAAGCTGATCTCATACTGTTGATTCTGGAAAACCTGTTGCAAAACGCCGTCGATGTGACGCCCCCGGGACAAGCGGTCCGCCTGACCGTCTTTGCCGAGAAAGACCAGTTGGTTCTGGAAGTGCAGGATGAGGGCCCAGGACTCCCGGCCGAAGTTCAAGCCCGGCTATTCTCTCCATGTCATTCCTCCAAAAAGGGGGGAAGCGGCATCGGTTTATCCATTAGCCGTCAGCTCGCCAATCATCTCGGCGGCGAACTTCAGCTCCGGCAGTCTACGCCCCAAGGTTGCACGTTTCGCCTGACACTTCCTCGCCCGGCTAATCCCGAAATCCTTCCAGCCCCCGCTACACTCTCGGAAGATCTCCCGGGACGTTTCGAATTAACGTCCCTTCATCGGCCAGTCCAGTAACCCCTCAGCCGTTCCCCCGCTATGCACCCACCAAAGAACGGAATGGCGCTTCTGTGCGCCACTTTCGTGCTCGGCCTGTTTTATGCCGCCAACGTTCCTGCCCAGTCATGGCGATGGTCCAATCCCTCTCCACAGGGCAACGACATCTACGATATGGCTTGGAACGGCAATCTCTCCGTGCAGGTCGGCGACAGCGGCCAGCTTTACACGGGCCTCAACTTTTTGGGCTGGGAGCCCCAGGACAGCGGGACAACTAACGATCTCGAGGCGGTAACTTTCTTCGGGAATCGCATCTTGATCACCGGGGCTAACGGCACCGTCGGATATTCCGATAACGGCGTCAATTTCTCTACTACCACCCTTGGCACCAGCAACTGGCTGGTGGGAGTGGCGGCATCTCCGAACGTGGCAGTGGCCGTCGGCGACAATGCGGTCATCTATAACAGCGCCACCGGCGCCTCCTGGCATTACCAGGGCCAGGCGCCCAATGCCAACGGGAGTTGGCTGCTGAGCGTGGCCTATGGCGGTGGCATGTTTGTCGCCACGGGCGAAAACGGCTACGCCGCCGCAAGCACCGATGGGACCAACTGGACAGCCTATCCAATCAGCGGATCAATCAAAGGTTTCACGAACAATCTGACCCACGTAACGTACATCTCGACCACCAACGGCGTCATGACCTTCCCCTATACCGGCTTCTGGGCCGTCTCGGATAAAGGCGATGCCCTTTTTAGTCCTGCCGGCAGCGACACTCTAGGGCAGTCCTGGTCAAAGTTCGATGGAGTTTTGTCCACCAACGTGCTCTGGACTGTTGCCGCTAACAATACCTCCGGACTGCTCGCCGGTCAGTCCGATACGACTGTCGAAGTCATTCTGGGAACAACCGATATCTCATGGGCGCACCAGGCCAACGCGCCTGCATCCACCTATTATGTCGCGCTCTGGGACAGCACCAACTGCGCCTATCGGCTGGGCGGGGACAGCGGCATGATGGTTGACGGCTCTTTGACCAACGGCACCTACTCCTGGGAGGACCAGTATCCCTCGCCCCGCAGCCTTCTCTGGCAGGTCACCGTGATCAACGGCCTCTATGTGGCCGTGGGGGATGATGCCACGATCCTGACCAGCGATAACGGTGGTGATTGGACAACCGAAGCCCTGCCTATGACCAACTCCGTCTCCCAGTCGAACACTGTTTTTTTCTGCGTCGGCGGCAATTCCAACATGCTGATCGCCGCCGGGACAGGCGGCAGCCTGGCCCTCAGCCCGAACAACACCGTCAACACCATCTTGACGAACGTCGATGGCAGCCTCTCCACCAACCCGGCCAGCACCCTGGGGGTGATCTGGTACTCCATGCCCGCGCCAAACACCAACGACCTGGCCGCCGTCTGCGCGTTCGGCACCAACTACTATCTTGCCGGCGGCAACGCCACCCTGCTGCGCAGCGCCAACGGCACCAATTGGACCAAGCTCTCCGTGCCCAACACCGTCACCAATGATTTGGCGGGCCTGGCCGCCTCCGCCAGCCTCATGGTCGCCGTCGGTGACCAGGGTGTTATCCTGACCAGCACCCCCGACGGCACCACTTGGACGAAGCAGACCTCACCCACGACCTACGGGCTCATTCGCGTGCGATACCTCGATGGGATTTTCCTGGCCTTGGGCGAAAACGGCACCCTGCTGAGCAGCGCCAACGGCTCCAGTTGGTCCACATTATCAGCGGGAACGACCAATTGGCTCACCGACGCCGTCATGGTCAGCAATACCTGCTATGTGGTTGGCAACAACGCCACGGTGCTGACCAGTTCGGATTTCATCCACTGGACCAATATGCCGACCATCACCTACCATTCCTTTTACGGCGCCGCCACCCAATATGGCCAACTGGTCATTGTCGGCGTCGGGGGGTCGATCCTTCGCAACCAGATCGCGCCGAATCTCACGACGCCGGTTTTCTTTTATGACTTCCAGCAGTCCGGCACGAACGCGATCCTCGCAATCTCTGGCTATCCCGATCAGCAGTTCACCCTTGACTCCAGCACCAATCTCACAAACTGGACCACCGGACCGCTATTGGATTTCTCCTTCGACTCGGGCACCCTCACCGTCGTGACCTCCCAGAGCACCAACCCGCCGCCCGCCCATTACTACCGCGCCAGTCTTGTCCCATGAACCGATCTTTCATCTTTCGCATTGCCCTGGGGCTGGCCTTGGTCATAGGCCGCTCCCCGGCGGTCAGCGCCGCCGGGACCGGAACCGATCCCACCTCGCTCTACCAACTTAACGCCCAGTTCACCAACGCCGAGCCTTATTATTTCGAGGTGACCGGCCTGCCGACCTCTGGCAAGTTCCCAATGACTATGGGCTCGACGGGCGCGATTGATACAGACGATGCCGGACGGATCTACGGCACGCAGGATCTTGAGGCCCCCAGCATCGGGGGCACGTTCATCTGCGATGTCAGCGGCTCGGTCAGCCGCATCGACGTCTCCACCGCGGTCAAAATGCTGATGCGGGCCAAAGGCTACGCCCTGGATCCTTCCTCGAATCAGGTCCCCGCCAGTTTTACTCTTTCCTTCGAGGGGATTCCGGTGCTCGTGGCTCATCAGAGTTCGCCCGTCATCACCGTGGCCACGAATGTCGCGGTCATTTCCAGCGACGGCTCGGTGGACAGCGACGGCAACTTGATCTGGGAAACTAATTTCCAGTTCGTCTCTGCCGCGGTGACGAATGTCACCCCCGCGCAGACCAACGTTCTGAGCTACACAACCTACATGTATGCGCTTTTGGAGGATGGAACGCTCTTCCCCACCGGGATCAATTCGAGCAATTATGCCACCAACATTGTTCCCGCCACTAATATCGTGCAGCCTGCCGTCGAGTCATTTTCCTTCACCAACGACTGGGTCCTGGTTTCGGGCAAACTGTCCGGGTCGGTTAATGTGGGCGGCCATCGCACGGTAATCAGCGATCCGGCCGCCGTGTTGATCCAGCCGCATATTACCAATTGGCAGGGGACGCCCATCACGCTGGTGGAGGGCGATGCGACCAATGTCTATGCCGCCGTGTATAGCCTGCTGGTCGATGGCAACCTCAACCTGAACGCGGTTGATTCCATCAACGCCGAAGTCGTGCAAAGCGGCAAGGACCTGAGCCTGGTGGGAACCAACTTCAGCGGGGCCGGAACCGTGTCCTATTCGCACAATGGAGCCAGCGGCAGCGCCACAGGCACTCTGTTCGCGGACGCCTCCGACCGCAATTCCTTCCTCAACTTCAAGGCCGAAACCGGCACCCTGATTGCTTCCTACACCGTCAATTCCAACGCGCCGCCGGTCATCGTCACCATTACCAACAGTATTGGCGTGCCGCCCGTGCTATCCCTGACTAATACGGTCAGCGGCATCTTGCAAATCGATGATGTGGTCAACATGGTGACCAATGACGCGGTGGTGATCGAAAGCCACTATGGCTCGGTCGATCTCACGAATCCCTCCTACATCACCAACGCTATCCCGGGGGCCATCAAATCGATCTCTGTCAGCGGAAGGCTCAGCGGCCAGGCCGTCAGCGCCTCAACCGCCGTGAATCCGGACGCCCAATACCAACTCCTGCCTGTCGGGCAGCAACCGCCTTGAGAATCCGGATGGAAACTGACTCAAAAGCCTATCACGATTACCTGGAGAAGAAATATCTTCCCGGCAGAAGCTTTTACCTCAGGCATCTCTTCTATCCTCGGCTTTTCCGGGAGTTTCACCCGCGTGAACCGATCGTTGATCTGGGTTGCGGTACCGGCGAGTTCCTCGCTGCCTGCAGAGCCCGCGGTTGGAAATGTGCCGGGATCGATTCCAATGCGTCCCTGGTAAACAAGTGCGTAGCCGAAGGGCTGGACGCCAGGCTCGATGATGTCTGCCGTTTGAGCACCCTCAAAGGCATGCAGTTGATCAACGCGATTTCCGACAATGTCCTGGAACACCTGGATGGCGGCGAAATCGCGGCTTTCTTCGGCCAAATCCGCCTGCTGCTGGCGCCGGGCGGCGTCCTGCTTTGCATCGTGCCGGGGACCAGCGGGTTCAAACGCGATCCGACCCATAAAACCTACATCGACCAGGAGTTCTTGAGCGGCGCTTTGGCCGGCACCGGACTGAACGTCGCCGAAGGATTCTTCCATCCGATCAATTCCGCTCTGGTCGCCCGCCTCCTCTATCTCAATATGCAAGTGTTTGTCGTCCGGCGCCCTCTCGATCAGGTGTGACGCTCCACGGGTTCTTAGCGCCATGCTTCCCAATCGGTCATGGTAGCTTTGGTCATGGCGGCGGCCGCTTTGTACAGCCAGTTGGCCGGACGCTTCCGCATGTCAGCCAGGATAGCTCGGCTTCTTCTATCGCCCACGTGGATGTTGGCCGTCTCACGTCCCATAGCGTGCAACAGCCTCAGCTCGTCTTTGGTCCGAGGCAGCGCCGCCATCTCGATGCGGCTGCAATCCGGGGCCAGTCGCCGCAGGACCCACAGCCCCTGGAGCTGCAAGAACGGGTCGGCCACGCGCGCCGCTTTCTGGAGGATATCGAGGTAAAGCAGCTTTCCCGCGGATCGCTCCGGCTGCTGCCAATGCCAGGCGGAGGGGGCGAGTTCCTTGGCTTCGCGAGCGATGAGGCCGCCGCGCCATTGGGCCAGAGCGGTGAACCGGCGGCGACCCAGGCTGCCCAACCCCGCCTGCCGATGCGCCACGCGCCAGGGCAGCCGAGGCTCCGGCATCGCCGCCCCTAGCGCCCTCTTCACTTCCGCCGGCAGGGCGCTGCCAACAGCCGGCCACTGGCCCAGTTTCTCCCAATACCGGACCGGATCGCGCAGCTCGTTCAAGGCCAAAGCGCGCAGCCAGCTATGCTGCTCCGCCAGCACAAACGGCTCACCGCCCTGCTTCAGGCATTGTTTGTAGCCGTCCAGAATCGCCTGACAGCTGGATTCCAAATCGCAGGAGAGGTGGTTCTCCTCAACCGCCAGTTGGGCGCTGACAGCCAGGCGCACCAGGTCATTCGGATAAGCAAGCCGGCACGCCTCGTCGAAATCGTTGATGCCCCAAGCCAGGCGTCCCTCGCGATCGCGCCAGGTGCCGAAATTCTCCAGGTGCAGGTCGCCCACCGCGAGCACTTGCGGAGCGGCAGCCAGTTCCGGGCAAACTTGCGGGAAAAGCTGAGCCCAGCGGTAGAACGTGGCGCGGAGGAAGGCGAAAGAACTCTCAGCCATGCGCCGGTGTTTGAGGTTCAGATCGGCAGCCAAAAGAGGCATCTGCCGGCCCAGCCAGGTTTCATAGGCTGCTGTAGCGTGTTTGATGTCCATAAACCCTCACTAGATTCCGGTTTCCCTCCCAAAAATTCCTGCGCGCCGAAGCGGGAGATCGCCGCCAGTGACGCACGAAGGAAGGGCCGCGTCAAGAGGAACCGGGGTGGGCGTCCAATGAGAGAGCCTGATTCAGGTCTGGACCGGGCTGTTTACCCCGTTCGACAATTTTGTCAGCATCGCCTTATGTTGCCTGAGGGTTGCACTATCCAGGTGCGGGACCCATCACCGACAAAAGGAGAGTATATGAAAGTGAGAACGTTTATCCCCGCTATTCTTGCCGCGGCAGTTCTGCTGTCGTCCGGTTTGATTTTGGCGCAAACCAACACGATGCCGCCGGGCCAGCACGCGTGGCACGGCATGAGCTCCGCCGAGCGCATGGATCGGCTGGCGCAGGAACTCAACTTGACGGACGAGCAAAAGACGAATGTCCAGTCCGCGTTTGATCAGATGCGCCAAACCATGCAAGAGGCCAGAACGAACCTGGACAACCAACTGCAAGGCATCATGACTCCGGAGCAATACCAGAAGTTCGAAAGCATGCGCGAGCAGCACATGCATCACATGGGCCCCCCGCCGAGCAATGGCACCAACAGCCAGAGCGGCAATTAGCAGCGTGTTGCTTATTGCCCTCTCACCAGCGGCAGCAGTTCGGAGACATTCACCTGGCTTGCTTTCCGGGCGATGTCTCCGGAGTAGCGACCCTGCAACGAGCGACCGTCCTCCAGCACGGAAGAGAAGGCATCCTTCAACTGTCCCGTGCTGAGAGTTCGCCCGCTGGCGTAATAACGCCTGGCCACTTGGCCGAGGGCGTAGGTCGTCGCGAAAGCAAAGGCTGACCCAGCGGCTTCCCCAGCCAGCCCGCCCAGCAAGCCGCCTGCCAGTCCCCGAGCCAGGCCGCCGACAAGCCTCCGGGTAAACCCCTCGAATACTTGCGAGCTTAAGCCAATCCCCACCGTCGCCAGAAAATCCTTGATGTGGCCGCTGTCCAGGTCGTAGCCGTAGCGCTTGCCGATTTGGTAAACCATCCGCATTTGCAGCGGGATGATGGCCATGGTGGCCAGCGTGTGGGGCATGATTTCCAACGCGCCGTTGAGAATCGACGCGTTCAGGATCAAGTGATCCAAGTCCGCCTCCCGGCCCGCGTCAATGACCGGCGGGGCCGGCGGGGCCGTTGTCCGCTCGGCTATGGCCTGAGCCGTAGCCTGGTGGGGCGCAACGGCCGGAGCATCGAGATGCAGCGCCTGCCGCAGGTCGTTCAGAAACTGCCCTTCCGGTTCCTTCAGAGCCCCGTCAGCGTGGCACACGCACACCGCCATCTCATAAGCCAGCGCCCTGGCCGAGGGCTCCTGAATCTGGGCGGCGAGCTGGGCCAGGTTTAGCTTTCCGCTCAGCACGTCCTGGTAGGCCGAAGCCAAATCGAGATGTTCTTCGGGAAAACCGTTGACGATTCGCTCGATCTGGGCGCGCTCCACCTCATCCTGCGCCCCGTCGGCGAACGCCGCCAGGATGCAAATGCAAATGACCGCCCGATGTTCCTGCTCGCTTAAAGGTTGTGGTTGAATTGGCATGCCACAGTATGGCCGCGCCAAAGCACCTGTCCAATTGCAATCGAGCGAGGTGTTTGTAATCGACTGAAAGGCGGTAAATCAAAGGAGCCTTGGAATCCACTGCCCCACGGCGTAGCCAACAATAATAGCCATGGCGATGTCGCCGTCGCGCCGCGAGCCTCGGTGCTCGGCCAGGCCGCCGATGATCGTTCCGTCCATCAGGATGATGGTCAGGAGCCACAGGAAAAGGGTGAGAAGCCGGATTGCGCCCACAAGCCCAAAGCCAAGCGTGGCTGCGGCAGCAACCGCCGGGAAACTCCATCGCGGAATGCCCAGCCTGCCCGCACTCATAATCACGAGCCACGCCAGGACTATCGCGCCTACCTCCTGGGGCGCGTGCGACAGGTGCAAAGCCACGCCGACCCAGGCCCGAGCGGTGAGGGCGAAAGCGAAGAGGAGAAAGGTGGAGACCAGCGGCCCCCGCAGCCACGCCCAGCGGTGAGGGAGCCTGGGCAGGCTCAGCGCCAGCCCCAGGGAGCCCAGCGTGCCCAGGAGGCTGCCGGCGAGACGCCAGCGCCAGCGGGTTGGCGGTGCCGGCGGGGTCCTGGAGACAGCGCCACAGGCGGCTTCAACCGCGGCATTCACAAGGCACGGATCGTAAGGCTCCAGCACGTGGTCCGACCAGGGAGAGATAACCAGACGCGCATCGGTTCGCTCCTTGAGCCGGGCCGGAGGTAGCAGTTCCTCATAGCGTCCGGCCAGGAGCAGCAACGGCGGGCCGTGCCCGCCCAGGTTGGGAAGAGAACCGACGGCAATGAAGAACCGGGGGCTCAGGCCGCCCTGGCGCACGGCCTCGCCTCCGCTCAAGCCGCCCATAGAATGACCCAGAAAGATATCCACTGGCCCAACCGCGCGGGCCGCCGATTCGATCGTGGAAATGTTCCCACGAAAGGAAAGCCGCTCCGCCGATGCCCCGTGGCCGGGCAGATCCACAGAAAAACAGGTGAATCCAGCCGCCGCCAGCGCCTCACCGTAGCAAAAGAGCGTTTCTTTGGAGGCGCTCAATCCATGAGCAAGCAGCGCCACTGGATGCGGGCCTGCGGCCGCCGGTTGGAACTCGATCGCCGGGATGGTCCCAGCCAGAGTCACCGCCTTGACACGCACGCCAGGCTCGATCCGGCTTGAGAGCGCCACCCCGACGAAAAAGATGGCGGCGGCGGCGACGGCGACGCGCCTGTTATGCCTGTCCAGGACAGCTCCGATTCCGCGGATAAATACGGGAAGCTTCATTCAGCACTCCGGTTGTAATGGCGTTTTTGGGGGCAATGTCAACCCTATATCAGCTTCCTCAAAACCGCGCGGGCCGTTAAAAGGACTTGTGATCCCCCAAAACATCGAGCCAGGATAAACCGTCGGTTGGCTTGTTGGCTTTCCGGTTCGGCGGACATTCATAGATGGATGCAAACGACGGATGACATGGCTTTGCTGCGGGATTACGCGTCGCGCCATTCCGAGCAGGCGTTTGCCACGCTGGTGTCGCGGCACATCGACCTGGTGTATTCCGTGGCGTGCCGTCACGTGGGCAATCACCATCAGGCTGAGGAGATTACCCAGGCTGTGTTCGTCATTCTGGCGCGCAAAGCCCGGTCGCTTGCCCCTGGAACCATCCTGCCCGGCTGGCTGTTTCGAACCGCCCGGCTGACAGCAGCCAACTATTTGCGGGGCGAGATCCGGCGCGCCCGCCGTGAGCAGGAAGCCTATATGCAATCCACCTTAAGCGAAAATGCCGGCGATTCCTGGCAGGAGATCGCTCCGCTGCTCAACGACGCTATTGACGGCCTGCGCGAACAGGACCGAAACGCCATCGTGCTCCGATTCTTCAAAGGCAAGGGCTACAAGGAAGTGGCGGCTGCGCTGGGCGGAACCGAGGAAGCGGCGCAAATGCGTGTCAGCCGGGCATTGGAGAAGCTACGGCAGGCATTCGCGAATCGAGGCGTGGTCCTCTCCGGCACCGCCCTCGGCGGGCTGATGACGGCCCATGGGACCCAGGCCGCTCCTCTTGGGCTGGCCGCTTCGGTCACGGCCGCCGCGGTTCACGGCACCGCGTTGACCGCCTCGGCCCTGACGTTGGTGAAAGGAACGATGAAGATTATGGCGTGGACGAAATTGAAACTAGCAGTGGGCGCGGGCGTGGCGGTTTTGCTGGCCTGCCAGTACTCCCAAAATGTCCTCCAGGCCCGGCAGATTGCGGCCGCGCGCGAGGATTTGCGCGTCAGAAGCGAGGCCTCGGGAGCGCAGGAACAACAGATCGCGGAATTGGAACAGCAAACCACCGCCATCGTTGAAACCCAGCGCAACCAGGAACAGGAGCTGACGCAGTTGCGCGCCCGGCGGAAAGCCGGGGCCGCCGGAGCCCAGGCAAAACCCGGTGTGGCCGTCCCCACCACGCTGCTCTCCGCCGCGCTGGAGGACCCCATTGCGCGGGACGCGCTCCGCCAGCAACTCGTCAATGGCCTGCGGTCTCGATGGGATCCATTGGTGAAGGAACTCAAGCTGAACTCGGACGACGCCGAAAAGCTATTCCAGTTCACAGGGGATCAATACATGAAGAACATCGAAGCGGTGGCGGCGTTCACGGAAGGGAAGCTGAGTGCGGAAGAGGCCGTGCAGGCTGGGGACCAGGCGGCATGGAATGCCACCAATCAGGTGCGGCAGATGCTCGGAGAGGAAGGTTTCGCCAGGCTTGAGCAATACAATCAAGCCTACCCGGCCCGCGCCCTGGTCGAGCAATTCCAAAAGCAGCTTGGTTTCTTCGGCCTGAATGCCGCCCAGCAAGAGCGGCTGTCGGGCTTAATCGCCGCCGAGCCATTCGATGTGACCTCGGGCCTGGCCGGCGATATGGGCGTTCGTGATCTGGTCCTTCCGGACGCGCTGGACCGGCGATTCGAACAGCAGGTCCAGGCCAACCAGGAAATCCTCCAAGGCGCCTCCGAATTCCTGGACCCGAACCAGGTGAACGCCCTCGAGCTGATGCAGGCCTACAATTTGAACGCACAGAAACGCAATGTTCTGCGGGCGCTGCGGAAGCTGTGAATCACTGAAATCCCATGACACTAGCGGCTAAAATGCAAATTGGGGCGCTGGCGCTTGCCGGACTGCTGGCGGGCTGGCAGGTCTGGCAGCATAGGCAGCAGGATGGCGAGCTGGCGTCCATCCGGGAACAGGCCCGGAGCGCCGCCCGTGAACTGGAGTCTCGAGGGCCGGCGCTGGAGGCCCTGAAGAAACAGAGCCAGGAACTCCAGGACGCGGAGGTGCGGGCCGGGAATGGAAGGTTATTGTCACTGCTGCGCGAGAGGAATGCGGTTGCCATGGAGGCTTCCCAGGCCGCCCAAACGCACAACATCGGCGGCGCGCTCCGTGGGATTCTCGACAACCCCGATCAACAGGAATTGGAGAGGAATTACTTGCGCAGCCAAATGCGCGCGGACCAGGACCAGTTCTTCAGGTTGGTGAACCTGCCGCCGGACAAGATCGCAGAGTACATCGATATGCAGGTGGATCGTGAGCTTCGGAAAGCCGCCCTGCTGGCCGACCTGCTGCATGGGAAGATCCCCGTCACCGACGCCCTGCAAGAGAGAGACAACGATGAGTTGGAAAGCCAGCGACGGTGCCGTGAGATACTGGGAGACCAAGGATGCGATTTTTGGAACAGCATCGCGGACGGCATGCGCAGCAACGAGGCCACGCGCCTGGTCGGGATCATCCAGCAAAACATGGGTGACAACCCGCTCAGCCAGGAGCAGAACAGCCAATTGCAGGCGCTCGTCAAGACCGAGATCGTCCCGGTCAACATGGACGACATCGAGCTGTTCCGGCCGCCGGAGGAATGGGCGCAAATCTACTTAACGCACCAGCAAAACGTCCTCAATGGGATGATTGACTCTCTGACGCCGGCCCAGGTGGAGAGCCTCAAGACAATCGGCGCCTACGACCTCGCCGACAGGCAAAAGCAAATGGCGGCCAGGCGAACTTCGCTGGGGATAAAGTAAAACGTGAAACCCGTTTCACGTTCTAACGCTTTAACGCCCACTTTGCTGCAGCGCATTCTTCAGCCGCTCGGTTTCCGTCGATTCGATTTTTGGGGCGATCGCGTCCAGCGGTTCTTCCACCGAGAAAAGCAGGTTGTGGGTCAGGTGGATGGTCGTGGTCCGGGACTCGACCTCGATGAACAGGATATGGTCGCTGTTGAGGACGATTTCTCCGCCTTTATTGATTCGGTTCAGTTTTATCAGAGGCATATTTGAGGTGTCGTAGCTTGCACTTTGCCCGCGTTGCGGCCAATTTCAAGTTCGAACATACCCGGCTATGAATATTCTCTTTATTGGCGGCACAGGCAACATCTCTGCTGAATGCGCCGCGCTGCTGCACGAGCGGGGGCACAAGATCCTGGTCCTCAACCGCGGGCGCACCGCCGTCCCCGCCGGCTATCAGGCGTTGGTGGCCGACCGCAACGATGCCGCCGCCATGCGGGCGGCGTTGCGCGGGGTCCAGGTCGATGTCGTGCTGAACTTTCTCGGCTATGATGTTCCGGAACTCCAGATCGATTTCGATTTGTTCAACGGGCGGGTGCGGCAGTATCTCTTCATCAGCTCCGCCACGGTCTATGCCAAGCCGCCCCGCCGCTTGCCCATCACGGAAGAGGAGCCGCTCGGCAATCCCTGGTGGGGTTATGCGCAGAAGAAAGCCGCGTGCGAACAATGGCTGCGGGAACGCATGGCCGAAGACCACTTTCCGATCACCATCGTCCGGCCGTCGCACACCTATTCCAGGTTCTGGATCCCCAATATTGTCTCCAGCTCCAAATACAATTTTGCCGCCCGGCTCGAACAGGGCAAAGAGGTCTTCGTCCCGGATGACGGCGAAACGCTCTGGACCTTAACGGCCGCCGGCGATTTCGCGGTGGGCTTGGCCGGGCTCGCAGGCAACCCCAAAGCCATCGGCGAGGCTTTTCACATCACCAGCGATGAGGCGCTTTCGTGGAACCGGATTTGCCTCGAAACCGCCGAGGCGCTCGGGGCGCCGCCGCCTCAACTGGTGAAGGTGCCGACCGATTTCATTTGCCAGGTCGCGCCCCAACTGGCCGGCAATCTCAAGGGCGACAAGGCCCATCCCGGCGTGTTCGACAATTCGAAGATTAGGCGCTTCGTTCCCGAGTTTCAGTGCCGCAAACCCTTCCGCATGGGCATCCGCGAATCGGTGGCCTGGCTGCGCGCTCATCCCGAAGACAAACAATACGATCCGAAGATCGATTCGACCATCGAGCAGGTGCTGGCGGCGTGGAAGGAACGGGAGGCTGCGGGGCAGGGATAAAGCGGACGGAGATCCTCAGGTTTTGAGCAACCCTGAGGAAAGTCTATCAATGACGACCCTGATCATGTACGGCGGGGGGCGTCCGATGCAGAACAGAGACGCGATCCTGCCGTCACCCCCGCCACGCTTGTTGACCGTGTGGCTTTTATTTTGCGAATAAAATCTGTCCCAGTCTCCAGAGGAACCAGAGCACGAACAACCCGGCAGGTATCCTCCACCACCGCTTCGGTGCCGGCGGCGGCGTGCAATGAACGTGCGTCCGCGTGGCCCTGACAGTCTCAAGCAAACCGTGTCCGTAGGTCATTGGCCAAACATCAAGATGCTGCCCTGGCGGAAGAATGCGCGCCAAGCCCTGACCCACTGCATTCAGCACCTTTTGATCGGAAGCGTCTTCCAACACCAGCACCAGAACCTGCGCCGGAGGTTCCACCAAACCCTTCGCGTAGCACTGAGGGAGATACGCCTCTCGAATGCCAGGAATAGTCCGGACCATGTCCGAGATAGAGTCCGACAAAGCCCGTGGTATCGGCTTGGCAGCTCTGCCAAGCAGCACGGAAGTAGCTCTCGGAATCACAAGTGGATTCATGCTGAGAGATGCTGAATTACTGCTTGAACTGGAGGCTCGTAAATCGCGCCTTGATGGAGTCAGCAAGAGGGCCCCTTCACTTCCCATTCAAGATCGCCTCGGCTCTCTGGACGATCTCCGGGGAAGGAGCCGCGTCTTTTACCGCCTGGGCCAGCTCCTTTGCGGCCGCCTTGTCGTTCTTGGCCAGGCCTTCGGCGATGGTCATGGCGGCCAGGCCGGCCTCGGTTTTCAAGTCAGGATCAGTCAGGATCGGCTTGATGACAGGGACCTCTTTTGTCACCGGCACGGAGCCGAGAGCGGGAAGGATTTGCTTCTTCTCCTCGGGTCCCGTCGCAGCCGCTAAGGCGGCCAGGCCGGCCTCGGCCCGGTTTGCCTTGGACTCGGCATCGCAGTCGGTGACCAGCCGGGCAATGGCCTCGATGGCCAGCACGTGATGGACGGGCGAGGTCTGCGGGGCAACGATGATCGCCTGGAGCGACTTGGCCGCGGCGAAATCCGTCCAGCCGGCCAACTCGCGAATCGCGGCGTCTTTGACGGCGTCATTGGTGCTGGAGGCAGAGCCGGAAAGGGCCGCCAGCGCGTCGGGACCACCCAGCGCGCCAACGATGTTGAACAACGACACCAGTTGCTTGGGTTCGGCGTGCGCCGCCAGCCCGAGCAGGTGTTTGGCGGCGGCGGCTTTGGCCTGAACGCGGCCGGCGACCAGGCGCGCGGCTTGGTCCGCGTGCGGGGCGCCATTGATCGACAACTCGATCATGGGTTCCAGCTCGCTGTCGGAGCCCACCTGGCCCAACGCGTCGCAGGCGGCCGACCGCAAAACCGCGTCGGTCCTGGCATCGCTCGCCCAGCTCAGCAATGTGGGGATGGCGGCCCGATCGTGACGCTGGCCCAAGGCACGGATAGCGGCGCTGCGCGCCTTAAGGTCGCCCTGGCCAGCCTGGCACTGGATCGCGTCAGAGATCCCCGGACCTGAGATGGCGCCCAAAGCCGCCGCCGCCTCTTTGCCTTCCGGCGAGGCGGAGTTGGTGCTCGCGTTCACGAGCGCGGGCACGCTGGCGGCGCTGCCCATCCGGCCCAAGGCACGCAACGCGGCAACCCGCACCTGGACGTCAGGATCGGCGCACAAAACCATCACTTGCGCCTCGGCGGAGGCGTCCATCTTCGCCAGCACGAGGGTTTTTGCCGAAGCCGGCAGGCTGGGCAGCAAGGCTGCGAGTTGGGCCGAGGCATCGGAGCCGCAGGCGGCCGGGGCGATGGCAACAGCGACGCTCTGGAGCCTGGGATCCTGGCTGGCAAGAGCTTCGGGAATCAAACTCCGCGCGTGGCCGGGATCTGTCCTGGCCAAGCCCGCCAGCGCCGCGGGGCGCCAGGCGCCGCGGCGGTTGGAGGCATAAAGCTTCGCGTAGATCTTGCGAGCATCGCGAGTCTCGCCTTTGGCGTCCAAACGCTTGGCTGCGGTCACGAGGGCATCGCCGGCGGCATCGTGTCCCAGATCAAAAGCCGTCCATAGCTCCTTCACCGCCGCGCCATTTGCGATCTTGCCCAGCGCCGTCGCCGCCGCCGTCCCCAAGCCGGGCAGGCTAAGCCTGCGCGCAATGAGACCGGCGGAAGAAGAATCGCCTCGCTCGCCCAGCGAGTTCATCAGGCCGATCTGCCAGGACGCGTCGCCGCCGCGCTCGAGCGCGGCGCGTAAACTCTTGGCCGCCAGGCTGGACGGATTGCGTTCCAGGGCGCGCCGGGCGCACTCGCGCAACTCGGCATCGGGCCCGTTCAGCAGCGCGGTCAGAGATTTGACCGATTCAGCATTGCCGATTAACTCAAGCTGCCTTACCAGAGACACTTGCGCGAGCTGGGGGACAGACGGATCCCCGACCGCCGCGGCCATCGCCTCGGCCAGGGCGGCGCGTTCGGCTTCGGCCCCGGGCCGCGCGGCCCTGGCCGCCAGCAACTCAAGGTTGCGCTGCGCGCCCGCGCGGTCTTCGACCTTGGGCGCCGCCAGGCACGGGATAATGGAGTTTAAAGCGTCGGGCGCCGCCGCGAACGCTCGCGGACTCAGCCCGCACGCAAAGACAGCCACCAGGCAGCAGAGGATGGCGGCGAAGGAACGGTTTGCCGCCGCAGTCATGGTTTTCGAGCTCATCAGAAATTGGAATTGGAAAGGACTTCTCACGCGCAGTCTTTCTTCAGCTTACGTTTTACGTTTTACGCCTTCCGCTGTTTCGGTTTCACGTTTCACGTTTGCGGCTCAGGCCCCCATCAGATACGGCGCGCGACGCGGGCGATCCAGCCAGCGGTTTGCCGCTTCGTCGCCGACGATGACCTCCTTGTCGGGGTCCCATTTGAGCGGGCGATTGAGCCGTTCGGCGATGGCATTCAACTGGCACACGGTGGCGCTTCGATGGCCCGTCTCCGCGGGGCAGATGGGGGTTTGCCGTGTCCGAATGCACTCGAGCCAGTTGCCGGCATGATTGGAGGATTCGTACAGATGAATGTCCTCGGGCGCCAGGAGCCGCATCTTCAAGCCGGCAGGCGTAGTCTCCAGCCGGTTCCCACGACTGACCAGCACTTCCCCCCGGTCGCCGATAAACTGAATCATCTGGTCGTCCTTGACGGGGTGATTTGTCCATACCCGCGGCCCGCCCGCATAGGCGTGAGTTCGATACTCGGCCCCGTCCCAGCCCTTGGGAACAAACTCGACGGGGCCGGAAAGGTCCATGTTCAGAGCCCACTGGATGATATCGTAATGGTGGGCGCCCCAATCACCGTGTTTGCGGGAGCCGTAATCCCAGAAACAGCGCCAGCCGCCGCCGTAATTGCCCTCGACGCGCTTCTTGTTGTAGGGCGACCACGGAGCCGGCCCGAGCCAGCGGTCGTAGTCGAAGCCGGCAGGCACCGGCTCTTCGGCCAGCGTCTCGGCTGCCGGGAAGTCTCCGAACTGCGTGTAGATGGTGTGGACGTGGCCGATCCAGCCATTGCGAACGATCTCGCAGGCTTTGCGGAAGGCGCTTTCCGAACGCTGCTGGGTGCCGACCTGCACGATGGCGCCGTATTGGCGCGCGACATCGCTCAAGGCGCGGCCCTCCCGCACGGTCAGGGTCATCGGCTTCTCCGTATAGACATCTTTGCCGCTCTTGATGGCAGCGACGGCAATGGTGGCGTGCCAATGATCCGGGGTGGCGATCAGAACCGCGTCGATGTCGCGGCGATCCAGGATATGCTCGTACTCGTTATAGGCGTCGCAGCCGCGGTAAGCGCCGCTGGCTTTTTTGGCGGCGTAGCGGCTTTCGGTTTCGCTTTGGGCCCGCTCGCGCTTCTCGCGGTCCACGTCGCACACCGCCAGCACTTGGACGTCATCGCGGCCCAGCATCCCTTGGTGATGGCCGCGCATTTGCAAGCCCATGCCGATGAGGGCCAGATTGATGCGGTTGCTCGGGGCGTTTTGGCCCAACACGCGCGAAGGAAGAATCGTTGGAAAACCCAGGACCGCGCCGGCCAAAAGGCTCTGTTTGAGAAAGTCGCGGCGGTTGAAGGTGCGATGGTTCATGCGCGGCCAGCATTGCAGCACGAAGCGCACGTGTCAATTCATCAGGGCGCACTCCTATCCAGGCTCTTGACCTCGTGACGGGGGCTGGTCATGTTATGGGCAGAGCCGCGCCGCTGCGGCAATGAGCGTATGCCAATTTACGAATATGCCTGCCCGAAATGCCGGGTGATTTTCAACTTCCTGTCCAAACGGATTAATCCGGATCACTTGCCGGTCTGCCCCAAGTGCGGCAACAAAAAGATGACCAAGCAGGTCAGCCGGTTTGCGATGTCACGAGGACTGGCTGAGCCGGCCGCCGGCGGCGAACCCGAAGAGGGCGGGCCGCCCGCACCTGACTTCGACGATCCACGCGTCGAACGCGCCATGATGGAGATGGAACGGGACATGGAGCACATGGACGAAAACAATCCCAAGCACATGGCCCACATGATGCGCAAGATGAAGGACCTCATGCCGCCTGGAACCGTGCCCAAGGAATTGGACGTGGCCATCAAACGTCTCGAAGCGGGCGAAGACCCAGAGAAGATCGAGCAAGACATGGGAGACGTGCTGGGGGATTTCATGGGCGGACCTGAGGAAGGCGGAGGCGGGGGCGGCGGATATACCCACGACAGCGGGTTGTACGATTACTGAGAGAAACCCGCCGATGGGACAGGGAAGGATGGGGGGCAGCGGCGTACCCCTCCTGGACCCGGGACAGCGGGACAAGCCAATAATGACGGGCGTTTTGTGAGATCGGACCCGGGACATGTCCCGGGACAAAGGCGGGACAGGTGGCAAGGTTTTGATTTTCGAATTCTCTATCCGCTCGATTCGACGTCCTCGACTATTCGTGTCGCAAGCGGCCTGAAAGGTCGAAACCCAGTCCTCGCGGGCCTCGTGCTCCCACTCGGCGCGAGTTAGCGGCGTTCACCTTTGGGCTGAGTTCTTGGAAGGCCAAAGATGGGGACTCGCGGGAACTCGTCCCTCCGGGCTTCGGTGCGGACAGTATGTGACATGTAATTCATTTGCAGTCACTTACACCATGCATTATCTGAGTTTCCAATGAGTAGCTCTATTATAGGTATTGTTATAACGCACGTCAAAGTTGACGCATGTCGTTATTGACATATGTCAAGATTGACATATGTTTGTTTGTGGATATAATAATCCAGGCACCTAAAACCAACTATGAAACCGAATCCAGGTGGACACCTCGCAACGGAAAACATCGTCGGTCGCGACGGCTTGATTGCGCAGATGTGGGAGATTCTCGAAACCCGCAGCATCTATATGAATGACCTGCGCCGCGTTGGCAAGACGGTGATTCTCGAAAAGATGGAGAGCAAGCCGCCGCCAGGCTGGTTGACGGTCAAGCGCGACTTGGGGGGATGCCATACGGCCGCGGAATTCGCCACTCGGGCATACCGGGACTCTGCCGCGGCATTGGGCGCCAGGAAGAAAACCCTGAGGCTGATGGAGGAGTTGCTCGGTGGCATGAAAGGAACGGAGATTGTTGGAGTGCTCAAGCTCCCGGGAGGCGCGACTGCCCCGTGGAAAGAAGTGCTCACCAGGACCTTCACAGATTTGGACGAGGAGATGAGGAAGAGCGGCAACCATTTTGTTTTTCTTTGGGATGAGATTCCCTTCCTGCTGGATAACGTTTCCAAACGCGAGGGGAAGGCCACGGCAATGGAAATCCTCGATGTGCTTCGGGCTCTGGTCCAGGACCACCCCGGGATTCGGCTGGTCCTGACCGGTTCGGTCGGCTTGCATCATATTCTCACATCGCTGCGGGAGGAAGGCTACCTGAACTCTCCCATCAACCACATGGAGCGCATCTCCCCCGGCCCCCTTGCTCCCGAGGATGCCGCGCAACTGGCGCTGAGCTTATTGCGCGAGACGCATCCGCACTGCAAGGAACCGGAACAGTGCGCCCGAGCGCTGGCTGATGCCGTAGGGAACGTGGCCTTTTACATACACAAGCTGGCCTCCCGGTTGCCCAGGCAGCAAACCCTCGAACCCGCTCTGATCGAGGCAACGCTTCAGAAGGAGATCACCCATTCCGATAATGACTGGGACTTGGCCCATTATCGCACCCGGTTGCCGATCTATTATGGCCGCAACGAGAAGCTGGCGCTTTATATTCTCGACGCCGTTGCCGCGTCGGCGGCGCCGCTTCCTTTCGAGACGCTGCGCAAGCAACTCAGCGCCCAAACCCAGCGGGCCGAGCCGGAACGGCTGCGCGCCCTGTTGAAGCTCCTGCAACAGGACCATTACCTGGATCGCGATTCCAACGGGCATTATTGTTTTCGCTTCCCCCTTATCCGCCGCTGGTGGCGCTTTGATAGGAACCTATGAACTCACGCCAACTGATTTATCGTTTTTCGCCCAACCAGACCGATCCGGAGCTGCTGGAGCAAATCAATGTGCAACGGCAGGAATTGCTCGAGCAATCCGTGGCGGTTTTGCGTGAGAGCGCCTTGACCGACAACAAACATCACCTGCTCTTTGTCGGGCCCAGGGGCTGCGGCAAGACGCACATGCTGGCCCTCATTTTCCATCGGCTCCAAAAGCAAGCCGACCTCGCCGATTGCCTCCGCATCGCATGGCTCAACGAGGACGAGACCAGCACCAGTTTCCTGGACCTGCTGGCCCGCATCTACCGTGCCCTGTCGGACCGATATCCAGATGAGTTCCCGCAGGCGGACATCCAAGCGCTGTACGGCCGCGTCCCCGCCGAAGCCCGGGATTTGCTCAGCCAGTCCATCCTCGCGCGAATGGGAAAGCGGACCGTGTTGGTCCTGGTCGAAAACCTCGACGCCCTCTTCGCCCAGTTCGACGAGGAGGAACAGCGTGCGTGGCGCGCCTTCCTCCAGGATCACCCGCGCTTTGCCACCGCCGCCACAGCCCAGAGTCTCTTTGCCAGCGTTGCTGAGCGGGAATCGCCGTTCTTCGGCTTCTTCGATACGCACCATCTTCAGCCGCTGAGCCCAGAGGAGGCGACGGAGTTGTTCCAGCGCATCGCGCGACGGCAGAAGAATACGCCTCTGGCCAAGTTCCTCGAGACTCCGCGAGGCCGGGCTCGCGTTCAGGCCATCCATTACCTTTCGGGCGGCAACCACCGACTCCATATTGTGCTGTCGGATTTCATCACCCAGGAATCGCTCGATGAGCTGGTGGGGCCATTCGAGGAAATGGTCGATGAGCAGCTCACTCCCTATTACCAGGAACGGCTTCGCTGGCTCGCGCCCATGCAGCGTAAGATCGTCGAGTTTCTCTCCTTCCGTACCCGGCCAATGGCCGTCAGTGAGATCGCGGCCGGCTTGTTTGCGGAGCCGGGTACGGTTAGCAAGCAGCTCCAGAAATTGCGCGAAATGGGCTACGTGAGATCTACTCCCCGCGGTCGCGAATCTCTCTATGAACTAGCCGAGCCGCTCATGCGCCTAAGCATGGAGATCAAAAGCACTCACAATAAGAAGCCGCTGCGGATGATTGTAAACATGCTGCGGGTTTGGTATGAGCGTGAGGAATTGGAAAGGCTCGCCGCGTTGGCCGGCCCCGCCGGACGCGGACGGGAATACCTGGCTGCGGCGCTGCAACCGCTGTCTCCGGGGGAAGTCAATCCTAGGGAGGAGTCGTTACGCCTGGAACTTGCGGACCTAAAGGTAGAGCATTGCGACCTGAACCAACTGGAGCGACTACAATTTCTGGCTACCGAGAGTTGTGATCCCGTCATTTGGATGAAATACGGGCACGCATGCTATTTCCACGAGCGGTTTCAGGAGGCTGCGATGTGGCTTGGAAAAGTGGCCGACATGCCGATCTCTCCTTCGAGCGTGGCTGTTCCAGCGCTCATCTGCCGAGGCGTCGCGCTTGGCCGGATGGGGCGGGTGCAGGATGAAGTAGCCGACTACACTCGCGCCGTCCAGTTCCCTGGGGCTCCTGCCGACCTAGTTGCCAAGGCGCTGTTCAACCGCGCTCTCGCCTTCGCTCGCACGGGCCGGACCCAGGACGAGATAGACGATTACACGCGGATCCTTGAATTGCCCGGTGCTCCCCAAGATCCCGTTGTTAGAGCTTACTTGAAGCGCGGTCTATGCCTTGGTCGAATCGGCCGGATCCAAGACGCTATCATCGACTTTACCCATGTCATCGAGATACCGGACACCCCGACGGATCTAATTGTGATGGCACTGCTCGGCCGTGGCGCAGCTTTCGCCCAGACAGGACAGAATCTGGAAGAGATCGCAGACTACACCCGCGTCATCGAACTTCCCACGGCTCCAACGCATCAGATCGCATTGGCGGTCTTCAACCGCGGCGTCGCACTCGGCAGAATAGGCCGAACCCTGGAGGCCATGGCCGACTACACCGGAGTCATCCATTCGCAAACAGCCCAGCCAGACACAGTCGCCATGGCGCTTGTCAATCGGGGCACTGCTGCCGAACAGTTGGGGTTGGTTCAGGAGGCGACAGCCGATTACGCCTCCGTCATCGAACTGTCCGGCGCTCCAATGGGGCAAGTCATCATGGCGCTCATAAACCGGGGCTGCGTCCTCGGCCGAATGGGCCAAACCCAAGAGGCGGCTGCTGACTTCACGCGCGCGATCGACCTGCCTAGCACCGACGTGCAACTGCTTACCAAGGCTCTCGTCAATCGGGCCATTACTTTCGACCAAACGGGCAGGACACAGGATGCGATGGCAGATTGCAAGCGTGCCGTCAGTCTAGAGGGCGCTCCATCTGACGTCGTTATCAGGGCAAAGGGTCTCCTTGCTTCAATCCTCATTCGACTCGGAAGATGGAGCGAGGGACTAAGTTTTATCCCCGGTTCCCTCGATGGGCGCGCGACGCCAGATCCGGTTGCTCCGGTTGTCGCTGACGCGGTGATCGAGGCTCTCTTTCAGCAAGTGGGTGAGCGGGAGGTTTGCCGTGCGCGAGCAGCGCAAGTTACATTACTTTATGCTGAGTACAAAGCTCTTCCGGGTCTTAGTATTTCGCTGGTCTTCCATTTATCGAAGCTGGCGAAGAGCAACCTCAACAGCGCAGGACTTGATGAGTGGTTATCGCACTGGCAAATGGCCAGCGCAAAGCACGAGGAAATGGAGTTGCCGCTACGTCTGCTAGCTGCCGGCATCGCTTATCTAAAAACCACTCCGCGTGACGAAGGAGCGCTGCTCGCGCTTCCGAAGGAAGAGCGCGGGCTTGTGCGCCAGGCGCTCGGCTTGGAGAAGGAGCCGTCCGAATGAGCAACAAACTGTTTATTCCACAGGACATGCAGCCGTGGATCGAGGCGCGGCGGAGATTTCACCTGAGCCATGCCCAGGTGCAAATGGCGCGGGAGCTCGGCATGAACCCGAAGAAGCTCGGCAAGCTCGATAATCACAAGCAGGAGCGCTGGAAGGCGCCGCTGCCGGTGTTCATCGAGGATTGTTACCTGAAACGGTTTGGCAAAGCGCAGCCCGATGACATCCGGCCTCTCCAAGTGAAGATCGCGGAGAAGACGGCGATAAAAGCCGCCCGAAAGGCGGCCAGGAAAGCGGCACGAAAGCAAGAGGGCGTGGCCGCCGGAGCACGGCCATCATTGGATGCGCCAGGCCCCGACCATGCAAAGCCGTTAGAACGTTCCAGTGCCAGTCGGTCCGCGAATGCTGCCGCACCCAACGAGCGCATCTCGGCGGAGGAACCCGGCAACGAAATAGGTCTGGGGCAGATGGAGTGTCCGTTTTAAACTGGAACGGCCGGAGTTGGGGCGTTGGCCTGATTGCACCTCGGACTGCGGATGGCACTCGGGGCACTTGGTATCGCGGTCCTATAGACCGCAGGAGGTTTGGTACGCGTCCCCAAGGCCGGGGAGACCACTGCCATTAAGTTTGAGTGATAAAGCGATTGCGGCCAAGGCGCCAGTCCTCCTAACCAACCCGGAGGGTTGGCAGAAGGTAGCCGGGGGTCGGAGCCCTTGGCGGAGACCCCCGGTAGCGGATGGGAAGTTTGTTTTGCATCCTGGAGGGATGCCAGAAGGCTGCGACCCCCCCGGGGTCGTGGGGATATTTTGGACCCCGATCCGGGGGTGTCGCTCGCGCTCGACCCCCGGCTACCCTCTGCCAAGCCTCCGGCTTGCGCGGAGGAGACGCTGGTGACACGGGCGGCTGTTTCTGCAGTGAGCGCGAAAGGCCATGTTGTCACTCAAACTTAATAGCAGTGGGCCAAGTGGCCTAGACTAAGAAATAAAGCGCCGTTGGCGCTGAAAGCCAATCGCGAAATTGCCGGAGGTTCAAGCGCCGCGACGCGGCGCCTCCCCTCGACCCCCGACACCCGACCCGCGACCCTTTTTAGCCCCGCGAGATTTCGCTGAGGACTTTGCCGTCGGGAGCGACAAGGCGGACCAGGAGGGGCATCTGGCCCACGGCATGCGTCGAGCAGCTCAGGCATGGGTCGTAGCAGCGGATGCCGTGCTCGACGCGGTTGAGCAGCGGCTCGGGAATCTCGGTCACGCCGGCTTTGACGTAGTGGCGGGCGATCTGGGCAACCGTGCGGTTCATGGCCAGGTTGTTCTGGCCGGTCGCCACGATGAGGTTGACCTTCCGCAGCAGGCCGTTGCGATCAACCGTGTAATCGTGGAAAAGCGTGCCGCGCGGGGCTTCGCTGACGCCCACGCCGCGCAGGCTGTTGATGCCGGCATCGGCGCGGAGATCCTCGCTCAGCAACTCCGGGTCGTCCATGTAAGCCTCGACGCGTTCGAGACAGGCGAGGATTTCGATCAGGCGCGCATAGTGATAGAGGAAGGAAGAAGTGACGGCGCCGCGGCCCATCTTCTTGAACTTCTTCAGCTCGACGTCCGCTTTGGGCGTGCCCATCTGCTGGGCGACGTTCAAGCGCGCCAGCGGGCCGACCCGATACATGCCGTCGGGGAAGCCGAGCGGGCTGTAGTAAGGGGACTTAAGATAGGAAGACGACTGGACCGATTCGGAGATGAAATCGAAATACTTTTGCGGATCGAGCTGGTCAGCGATGACGCTGCCGCTGCTGTCGGTGAAGCGGAGCTTGCCGCCGTGATGCTCCCAGTTGCCTTCGGCATCGACCAGGCCCATGAAGAGGGACTGGAAATTGCCAAAGATCTGGATCTCTTTCTTGTGAGACTCGAGGGTCTTTTTGAAGAGATCGAACGCGACTTTGGTGGTGGCGTAAGCTTCCGGCAGCCAGGCACGAATGCGGGCGCGGCCCTCTTCAGTGAGCGGGCTGCGGACGCCGCCGGGGACGGCCCAGGCGGGGTGGATTTTCTTGCCGCCGAGGATCTCGATGATTTCCTGGCCGAACTGGCGCAGGCGGATGCCGGCGCGAGCAAGGTCGGCGTTGGCGGCGATGAGGCCGAAGACGTTTCGCTTGGCCTGCGGAGTCTCCCAGCCAAGCAGGAAATCCGGAGCGCTCAAGTGGAAGAAGCTCAGGGCATGGCTCTGCACGAGTTGGCCGAGATTCATCAGGCGGCGCAGCTTGTCGGCAGCCGGCGGGATATTCACCGCCATGATGGCGTCGCCGGCTTTAGCCGAGGCCAGCAGGTGGCTCACGGGGCAGATGCCGCAGATGCGCGGGGTGATGCCGGGCATTTCAGCAAAGGGCCGCCCCTCGCAGAACTTCTCGAAGCCGCGAAACTCGACGACATGGAACTCGGCGTCGGAGACGTTGCCGGCGTCATCCAGGAAGAGGCTGATTTTGGCGTGGCCCTCGATGCGGGTCACCGGATCGATTACGATGCGTTTGGCCATAGAGTAAGGAACGTAAAGGACTTAAGGGACGTGGGGTTTAGCCAAATTTGAGTTGCAGGCCCTCCAGTTTGGGTTCGACCCCGCTGAGGACCTGGGTCAGGAGGGCTTTGATGCGGTCAGCCGGCGGGGGACAGCCGGGCAGGAAATAGTTCACATGCACGACCTCGTGGACGGGCAGAACGCGTTCGAGGAGGGCCGGCACGATGCCGGGCTCGCGGGGGACGCCGGGATTGGACTGCGCGCCCTCGACATAGGCGCGTTGCAGAACGCTCTCGGAGTTCTTAAGGCCGAGTTGGTTGCGGATAGCGGGAACGTTGGCGGTCACCGCGCAATCCCCGAAGGAAACCAGCACCTTGGTGCGCTTGCGGACCTTGTGGATCATCTCAAGGTTGTCCTGGTTGCAAACCGCCCCTTCGATGAGGCAGACATCAACGTTCTCGGGATACTCTTTGACGTCGATGACGGGGCTAAAGACCAGCTCGATCTTGCCGGCCAGCTCGATAAGGAACTCGTCAAGGTCCAGGAACGACATGTGGCAGCCGGAACAACCGGCGAGCCAGACAGTGGCGACGCGCAGCTTGGATTCTGTAGGCGTTTGCATTGGTGAATCGTTAAAACGTTAAAGCGTTGGAGCGTTAAAACGCGGGGTGGTGGCTCAGGCGATCCATTGTTTCTTCTCCCGCGCGGTGACGATGAATTCGAGTTTCGAGCGGTCGCGCTCCATTTCGGAGACCGTCGATCCTTTGTTGAAGAGGGCGCCGGTGGGGCAGGACATGACGCACTTGCCGCACTTGGTGCAGGTGTCGGAGTCCCCCCAAGGCTGGTTGAGATCCGTGATGATGCGGGCGGTGGCGCCGCGGCCGGAGACGTTCTTGGTGCCGGCGCCTTCAATGTGCCAGCAGACGCGCACGCAACGGGTACACATCACGCACCGGTTGTGGTCCATGCCGAAGAGCGGATGGGTGTTATCGACCTCCCATTTGGGGAAGCAATACTCGTAGCGGACGTGTTCCATGCCCTGGCTGTAGGCGAGCGTCTGGAGCTCGCAATGGCCGTTGGCGACGCAGACGGCGCAGACGTGGTTGCGCTCGGCAAAGAGCAGCTCGATGGTCATGCGGCGGTACTTGCGCAGGCGCTCGCTGTCGGTCTTGATGTTCATGCCCTCGGCCACCCGCGTGGTGCAGGCGGGCAGCAGCTTGGCAATGCCGGCGACCTCCACCAGGCAAAGGCGGCAGGCGCCCACATCATAGACGCCGTCCAGGTGGCAGAGCGTCGGAATGTTGATGCCGGCCTCGGTGGCGGCTTCCAGAATCGTCGCGCTCTCCTCGGCGCTGACTTCTTTTCCGTCTATCGTTAAGGTTTTGGCTGCCATAGTAAGGGACGTAAGGGGTGGAAATCAGATAGCTTCGCCGGCGGATTCGATGCCGTTGCCGTTGGGGCCACCGTAAATGTCGTCTTGGAGCAGTTCCGTGTATTCGTCGCGGAAATAGCGCAGGGTGCTCAGCGTCGGGTTCGGGGCGGTCTGGCCCAGGCCGCAGAGGCTGGTGTTGCGGACCATGTCGCACAGCTCTTCGAGCTTCTGAAGGTCGCGGGCCGTCGCTTTGCGGGCGAGGATCTTGGTCAGGATATTGTGCATCTGGGCCGTGCCCGCGCGGCAGGGAATGCACTTGCCGCAGGACTCGTCCATGCAGAATTCCATGAAGAAGCGGGCCACATCAACCATCTTGGTGGTCTCGTCCATGACGATCATGCCGCCGGAGCCCATGATGGAGCCGAGCTTGTTGAGGGAATCGTAATCGACCGGGGTATCCAGGGCCTGCGCGGGAATGCAGCCGCCGGAAGGGCCGCCAGTCTGGACGGCTTTAATCTTGCCGCCGTCAGGCGCGCCGCCACCCATAACCTCGACAATCTTGCGCAGGGCGGTGCCCATGGGAACCTCGATCAGGCCGGTGTTGGTGATCTTGCCCGCCAGGGCGAAGACCTTGGTGCCCTTGCTCTTCTCGGTGCCGATGGAAGAGAACCAGGCCGCGCCCTTGCGCAGGATGGGCGGGACGTTGGCGAAGGTCTCAACGTTGTTGATGAGGGTGGGGCTGTTGTACAGCCCGCTCTCCGCCGGGAACGGAGGCCGGGGACGCGGGGTGCCGCGCTTGCCCTCGACCGAGGACATGAGGGCGGTTTCCTCGCCGCAAACAAACGCCCCGGCGCCGATGCGCAGGTCGATGTTGAAATTGAATGGCGACTCAAAGACGCCGCTGCCCATCAAGCCAAGCTGTTTGGCCTGTTTGATGGCGGTCTGGAGCCGGCTGATGGCCAGCGGATATTCGGCGCGGACGTAAATGAAGCCCTGGCTCGCGCCGACGGCGTACGCGGCGATGGCCATGCCTTCGAGCACGCTGTGGGGATCGCTTTCCAGCACGCTGCGGTCCATGAACGCGCCCGGGTCGCCTTCATCGGCGTTGCAGATGACAAATTTCTGCTGGCTCGGCGTCTTGGCGACGGTGCTCCACTTCAGGCCGGTGGGGAAGCCGGCGCCGCCGCGGCCGCGCAGGCCGCTCTGGGTCATCGTCTCGATGACTTCCTTGGGCGTTTTCTCGCGCAGCACATCGTGAAGCGCATGATAGCCCTCGACAGCGATGTAAGACTCGATCCGCTCAGGATCGACCAGTCCGCTGTTGGCCAGCACAATGGACAATTGCTCGGTGAAAAAGGGAGCTTTGGGATCGCCTTGCTCAGCGTCGGTCTTGCCACCCTTGAGAGTAGAGACCACAGAGGAGGCGTTTTCCGGGGTGACCCTCTGGTAGAGCGGCCCTTCGCCAAGGCCGTTGATGACGACGCAGCTTGTCTCGTGGCGACCATTGTGGCCATTGTGGCCGTTCTGGGCGGGGGCGGGGGACTCGGTGGGGGTATCGATCTGGACCAGCGGCCCCTGGCAGCAGAGCTTCATGCAGCCCACGCCGCGCACTTCCACCTGGTCATCCAGGCCCGCGTCCTTGACGGCTTTTTGGAGCGATTCCTTGACGCCCTTGGAGTTGGACGACATGCATCCGGCCGCCATGCAGCAGCGGATAAGGTATTTTTTGCGCGAGGCGCGCTCCTTCTCTGCAATCTCAATCAGGTCATCAATTACCATGGCCGATCCATCCTTTCACGTGTTCGAGAGCGGTTGCGGGGGTTTGGCGCGGGGTCACCGTGCCGTCATAGACGACAGCCGGGGCGATGCCGCAGGCGCCGATGCAGCGAGCGGTGAGCAAGGAAAGCTGGTTGTCAGAAGTCGTCTCGCCGGCTTTGATGCCGGACTTCTCCTCGAGCGCGGCCAGGACCTTGTCGGCGCCTTTCACATAGCAGGCGGTGCCGAGGCACACCACGCAGGTGTGCTGGCCGTTGGGCTTGAGGGTGAAGAAATGATAGAACGTGGCGACGCCATAGACGCGGCTGGCCGGCAGCTTGAGCTTGTAGGCGATGAACAGCAGCAAGTCGTCCTCGAGAAACCCGAAGAGCTCCTGGGCCTTGTGGAGCACCTCAATGAGAGCATCGTGCTTGAACTGGTGCTTCTTCATGTGCGCTTCGAGGATCTTGAAGCGCTTGTCACCGCTGGCGTGTTCCAAAACTTTAGACAGCCGGTTCTGTTTCTTTGTTGAAAGCGTCGCAATCATATCGCTTGTGGGGATTTGAGCGGATGGTCACCCGGTGAGTGGGTGGGAGTCCTTTCATTTCCCTCCTTCAACGTAGCAATCATCGCCCGTTTGGCTGTGCGATAATTGCCAAATGATAAACTTATTTTGTGATCCAGGCTTGCAATGAATTTCCGCCAGTCTAAAGTCCCGCGCGTAAGGGCATAACTATGAAAGTCACCATTTCCTTCCTCATCCTCGCAGCGGCAGCCTTGCTTCCTGGAGCCACTTGGGGCGCGCCGACAAACAATTGGCCGCAGTTTCGCGGGCCGGGCGCGCGAGGCATCGCCGCCCCCGGCGCCAGGCTGCCCGAGGAATGGTCCGCGACCAGCAATGTCGCCTGGAAAGCGGCAATACCGGGGCGGGGTTGGTCGTCGCCCGTGGTGTGGGGTGATCGGGTGTTCGTGACCACCGCCGTGAGCGCCGGGCCGGCGCAACCTGCCAAGCCGGGATTCTACATGGGCAATCTGTTGCAGACCAACCAGGAGTGGAAAGTGATCTGCCTGGATTTGGCCTCAGGCAAAGCGCGCTGGGAGCGGGTTGTCCACAGCGGAGTTCCTGTTGGGGCCGCGCACTCGAAGAACAGCTACGCCTCCGAGACGCCGGTCACCGACGGAGAGCGGGTTTATGCCTATGTCCCGGAGGCCGGAGTGTTTTGCCTGGATATGAAAGGCCATGCGCTCTGGACCAAGCCGCTCGAGGCGCACAAGACGCGCTATGGCTGGGGCAGCGGCGCGTCGCCGACACTTTTCCGGGATCGGCTTTACGTGGTCAACGACAACGAAGAGCAATCGTATTTGCTGGCGTTGAACCGGACCAACGGCCAGGAGGTCTGGCGGGTGGCCCGGGACGAGAAAAGCAATTGGTCCACTCCGTTTGTCTGGGAGAACGAAAAGGACGTGGAAATCATCACGCCCGGCACCGGAGCCACTCGGGCTTACGATCTCGACGGCAAGCTGCAGTGGTGGTTCAAGGGGATGTCGGGCATCACCATTGCCACCCCTTACGCCGACCAAGGCCTGCTCTACGTCAGCTCAGGTTTTTTGATGGAAGCTTTCCGGCCGCTTTATGCCATTCGCCCCGGGGCCAGCGGCGATATTTCGCTGGCGCCGGGCCAAACGACCAATGCCGCCATCGCCTGGTGCCAGCGGACCGCCGCGCCGTACAACCCAACCACGCTGCTCTATGACGGGGTGGTTTACGTGCTGCAGGACATAGGAGAAATGGCCGCCTACGATGCCCGGACAGGAGCGGTGCTTTACGAGCATGCCAAGCTGCCGCAGGGACTTCATTTCACCGCCTCGCCGTGGGCCGGAAATGGCCGCGTCTTTTGCCTGAATGAGGACGGCGTCGCCTTTGTGGTTCGGGCCGGCAAGAACTTCGAGTTGCTGCGCACCAACAAGCTGGCCGAGGACGACGTTTGCCTGGCAACTCCCGCGCTGGCCGGAGACCGGGCGCTGATCCGATCCGCGGTGAGGCTGTATTGCATTGGGGGAAGCAAGTAAGAGAGAGTTGGGAGTTTCCGATCCTACAACTCAAACTCCACAACGCATTTCTCCTCCAGTTGGCGCTCCAGCAGTCGGCTTGGAGGCACCCACACTAGGTATTGCTCGCAAAGCTGAAAAGCGGCGGAAACGGTCACCCGGTTGGTGGAATCGTCCATCCCACTCCAATCAGGAAAATCCAGAGAGTCGGTTTCAATCCTGCTCGCAGCTTCGTCGGACTTTCTCATAGAGATCCGCGGTCCCGTATTTGAGGAACAGCTCGCGCATTTGCGGTGCGCTCATATCCAGCCGGTTAACCTTCACCAAGTTTATCACATCGTCGACATCTTTCACAATCCGGCCCGCATGGCCGTGCTTGATCGCGTGGCACTTGAGCGCTAGCAAATGGGGGAGTGAAACGACTTTTGCCGACGTGACGCCTCCGGGCGCCGGGGCGGAGTCCGCCATCAGCCCGGCGAAAGTCTCATCGCCCACCAGCATCAAATCGAGCGGAAAGACTTGGGCGCTCGGAGGGTTGAACTGCACGAAGGTGGGGCCATCGCGCAGGAGATGATAGCCCAGATCTTGCGCAAGCGTCATCCACCTGCCGCGATCCCGCCGGCGCACGATCAAATCCACGTCGAAGGTGTTGCGCGGGTGGCCATGGGCGATGACCGCATGTCCGCCGGCCAGGAGCAGTTCAAGGCCCGCCTTCCCCGCTTGCCCAGCGATGTTTTCCAGCGTGTTCACAATGGCTGCATTCCGCAGCCCTTTGTTCCCTTCCGTTCAGTTGAATATCACCAGTTTCTCAGCGCTCCGCCCCCCCTACCGCACCGGCCCATGGGAGCGCACGTGCGCGGCGGCGATGAAGCCGGTGAAGAGCGGGTGCGGCTGGTGCGGTTTGCTGTGAAATTCGGGATGAAACTGGCTGGCGATGAAAAACGGGTGTTTCGGCAGTTCGATCATCTCCACCAGCTTGCCGTCGGGCGTGAACCCGCCGAAGGCAAAGTCCGCCTTCTGGAACCGCTCCCGGTAGGCATTGTTGAATTCGTAGCGATGACGGTGCCGCTCGTTGACGACAAACGCCCCGTAAAGGCGGGCCGCCTGCGTGCCCACGACTAACTGGCACGGCTGCGCCCCGAGCCGCATCGTGCCGCCCTTCTTCCTGACGCGCGTCTGCTCGTCCAGCATCGCAATGACCGGGTGCGGCGTGTTGGGATCGAATTCCGTCGAGTGCGCCTTGGCCAATTTCAGGACGTTGCGGGCGAATTCGATCGTCGCAATCTGCATCCCCAAGCAGAGGCCGAGGTAGGGAACATTGTTTTCCCGCGCGTATCGCGCCGTCGCGATCTTGCCTTCGATGCCCCGGGAGCCAAACCCGCCCGGCACCAGAATCCCGTGGAGGCCTTTCAGGATCTTTTCCACCCCTTCACGCTCGATGCTCTCCGCGTCGATCTTCACAATCTCGACACCGCAATCGTTGGCCACGCCTCCGTGGATGATCGCCTCGTAAACCGACTTATAGGCATCCTGCAGCTCGATGTATTTGCCCACCACCCCGATCCGCACATGGTGCTGCGGGGCGATGATTTTGCGCAGGATCTCCCGCCAGTGCACCATGTTGCTGGCCGGCACATCCAGGTGCAACTGCCGGCACACCAGGTCGTCCATCCGCTCCCGCTGCAGCATGATCGGCACCTCGTAAATGCTGTGGTCCACGTCCTTTTCCTCGATGACCGCCTCGAACGGCACGTTGCAGAACAGCGAGATTTTCTGCCGCAGGTCCTTATCCAGCGGCAGCTCCGATCGGCAGACCAGGATCTGGGGCGCGATCCCGATTTCCCGCAGCTTGGCCACCGATTGCTGGGTGGGCTTCGTCTTGAGCTCGCCCGCGGCCTTGATAAACGGCACGTAGGTGACATGCACGAACATCGCGTTGTGCGGCCCGACCTCGAGCGCGAATTCCCGGATGGCCTCCAGGAACGGCAGCCCCTCGATGTCTCCCGTGGTCCCGCCAATCTCGGTGATGATGACATCCGCCTTGGTCTGCTCCGCCAGCAAGTGGATCCGGTTCTGTATCTCGTTGGTCACGTGAGGGATCACCTGCACGGTCTTGCCCAGGTACTTGCCCTCCCGCTCATTGTTGAGCACTGTCTGATAGACTTGGCCGCTCGTCAGGTTGTTGAGCCGCGTGAGCTTGCAGTTGGTGAACCGCTCGTAGTGCCCCAGGTCCAGGTCCGTCTCCGCCCCGTCGTCCAGCACATAGACTTCGCCATGCTGGTATGGATTCATGGTGCCCGGATCGACGTTCAGATACGGATCGAACTTCTGCAGCGTCACCTTCAAACCCCGGTTCTCCAGCAGCGTGCCCAACGACGCCGCCGTCAACCCTTTGCCCAGAGAACTGACCACGCCGCCGGTTACAAATATATATTTCATTGCTTCAAAAGTTGTTCCACCCGAACCACATCCCCCGGCACGTCCACTCCCACGCTGTCGTAGTCGACTTTGACCACCGCGATGGGGATGCCGTTTTCCAGCGCCCGCAACTGCTCCAGCTTCTCAGCCGCCTCCAGCGGGGACACAGGAAACTTCACCAGGCGCAACAACGTTTCCCGCCGGTAACCATAAATCCCCAGGTGCTTCAGAAATGGAAATGCCGCCATCTGTTCGCTCACCGAACGGCTGGCGGCCTCGCGCAAATACGGGATCGTGCGCCGCGAAAAGTATAGAGCCCGACCCGACGAATCCGCAACGACTTTCACCACGTTCGGATTGTCATACTCCCGCGGGTCGCGAATCGCAGTCGCCGCCGTGGACATCTGGCTGCGCTCCAGCGCCGACGCCACCGCGTCAATCACGCCCGGCTCCATTAGCGGCTCGTCGCCCTGGATATTGATCACCGCGTCGCACGCGCACCGCGCCGCCACCTCCGCGATCCGGTCCGAGCCGCTCGGATGATGCGCCCCCGTCATCTCCACATGGCAAAACCGGCTGGCCACCTCCGAAATCCGCGTGTCGTCCGTGGCCACAATGACTTCAGACAGCGCCTGCGCTTGCTGGCACCGCTCCACCACGCGCTGGATGAGCGGCTTGCCCGCAATCAACGCCAGCGGCTTGCCCGGAAACCTCGTCGATGCATACCGTGCTGGAATAATCCCAACAATTCTCACGGACCTTATTCTTACCGGGCCGCCCGGCGAATTGCACGGAGGAAAAAGCCGATTACCCATCGGCGCTACAGGTCGAAACGTGGTGGCAGTGACGGGATGCGGCCCTGGCACCCTACGGCCAACCCCCCTCTTGCCTCGAATACGCCGCCTCTGTTACCGTCTAACCTGTCAGCTTTTACGCAGCATATGAAACTGAACAAATTAACCGCGTCCGGGTTGATTGCCCTGGCGATTCTCCCGGTCTGCTCCGCCTATTCTCAAACGGATTCCGCCCCGGCTGCCCCCGCTCCAGCTTCCACCCCGGCGGCGCCCGCTGCCCCGGCTGCCACTGCTTTCGCCCCCAATGTCGCCGAGGTCGTTAAGCTATCCCAGTCCGGCGTCGGCGAGGACGTCGTGCTGTCTTACGTGAAAAACTCGCAATCGGCTTACCGCCTTTCGGCCAGCGATATTCTGGCTCTCAAAGACGCCGGCGTCAGCTTTCCGGTAATCTCGGCGATGCTCAGCCACGATAAGAGCCTGACCAGCCCGGCCCCGATGGCAGTTCCGGCTCCAGCGGCCGCACCGGCGCCTGCCGCCCCCGCCACGGGCGCTCCAACTTACGAGCAAAAGCTTTATGGGCCGACCACCTCGGCTCCCGCTCCGCTCTATGCGCCTCAGCCGCAAGCGTCCCCTGCCCCCGTGCCAGCTCCCGCCCCCGCGGCCCAACCGGCGCCGGTGGTCGATCAGGCGCCGCCTCAGACTCAGGTAGAAGTCATTCCGGTCGCCCCCTCTCCGGACTACGTGTGGACGGCGGGCTATTGGTCCTGGCGGGGAGGCGTTTGGGTTTGGATACCGGGCGTATGGGTGCTGCCGCCGCGCCATGGCGCTATCTGGGTAGGCGGCTATTGGGCGCCGCACGGTCACGGCCGCATCTGGATCGGCGGCCACTGGCGGTAATATAACCGAGGGTCAACAGGCCGAGTGCGGGGCGTCCCATGTCCTGGGCGCCCGCTTTTCCGCTTCCCGACCCCCACCCCCCGGGCGATTTGGAGGATTCCAAGCTCGTCAACGTCCGTTGCGCTTGGCTTTGCCTTTGGTGTTGCGGGCGCGCCGGCCGTTGGTGGCGGCGGTTTTGGCGGCTCGCTCAAGCTGGTAGCTGAGGGTGTTGTAATAGCGGCGTTTGAGACCGCGCACCGCTCGCTGGCGTTCGCGCGCTCGGATTAGATGCTGCAGGCAGCGGGTGCCTTGAACAGCCGGCTCGCCGCACTCGGTGCAGCGCTTGTCCCGCAGCATGCGCAACTGGTATTTGCGCTGACGCGAGATCTTCAGGTCACTGAACTCATCTTCGATGCGCTTGTTCATTTCAAGAGTCTTTCAACGGCGAAAGGCAGGCCTGGAGAAGGCTGGCCTTTCTTCCAGTCACAGGCTAAGGGCGTTTTGCGCGGGCGAGGCTACCACGTGAGCCAAGCAAAGTCAAGGCAGCAAAAAGCCAATAAAAACGGCCTCTTCAACCCCTTTGTCCCTGAATGATGCCCCTTCGCCCCTCATGAATTGGCCCGGCCGCAGGCGCCCCGGTCCCGCTCCAGGCTTGATATGCGGCACACTGCTTGGCAAGCTCGGAGGACGCTGAAGAATTTTGAAAGTGTCACCTTGGAATCTAACTATATGAAGCTAACACAAGTATTCTCTCGCGTACGCGCCTGCAGAATGAGCGCGATGCCTGGGGATGGAGTCGGAGTCCACGCGAAGGCCCGCAAGACGCCTTCCGGCGGGAACCGGCATGCCATCGTCCCGTGGCTGTTCGCCCTGGCCCTGTTGGTGAGCCTTTATCGGGGCGAAGCCCAGAGCCCCTCGGCGTTCAGCTACCAGGGGCATCTGCTGGTTGCAGGGCTCCCCGCCAATGGCGTGTACGACTTTCGCTTCAGCGCGGCCACCGATGCCGGCGGCGTGAACCCTGCCGGCAATCCCTTCATCACCAATGCCATCCCTGTAAACAACGGGCTTTTCTCGGTTGGCATTGATTTCGGCAGCGAGGTGTTCACTGGGACGGCGCTGTGGCTCAAGACGGAGGTGAAGACCAACGGAGCCCCGAGCTACGTCGCCCTGGCGCCGCTGACCTACATCGCGCCGACTCCTTACGCGCTGTATGCGCCGAGCGCCGGCACGGCCGAGTTGGCGAACGGCCTCAACGGCACGCTGCCGGCAGCACAACTGCCCTCCGTGGCCGTCACGAACGACGAGGCGGGCGTGAATCTTTCCGGCTCGTTCACCGGCAACGGGAGAACGTTGACCAATCTCCAGATCGCGAATCTGACAACTCCGGTTGGTGTGCCCAACACGAATTCTCTAATCCTGTCCGGCTTTAGCTTTGGGGACACCAACAACGGAGTGCCCGGCGTGGGGACCAATCTCAATCTCAGCTTCTTGAACGGGACATGGACCTTGGGGGCTAATGGGGCCTATCACTTGGGAACAAATGGCATTTTTTATGAGCCGACGGGCAACAATGCTTTTGGGAGCCCTTGCTGGTTTGTAACCAACGCCGCGGAGAAGGACATCAGCACTCCTGTCACGGTAGCAGCGTTCTTCTCGATTCCGGCCGGACCGGCGGTCAGCTCCCCGAACCCTGTTTATGACGGCATTTCGGGGTTATCCATAGCCGGCTCTGTTGTTTGGCCTACCAATGTGGTCATGGCATCGTTGAACCCCAATGCGAGCAACTTCTTTTTCACCGGCCAGTTCAACAGCCCTGTGGTGGTCATCCAGGGAGGCAACCAGCTCACGATTTCACCAACCGCCAGCGGCGGCGCCGTCATCTCCACCTCCGATGGCTCTTCTATCGTAGTGTCCAACGGCACGCTGCAAGTGCCTAACCTGCAAACCAGTGGGTTGTTGGTGACTAATTTGCCGCCTTCCGGAAACACCATCGCCCAGCAGCTAATGCCCGCATGTCCGCTTACCGTGAACAGCTACTCTCACTGGCAACCGCTCCCGGGTAATCCTCCCAATGAGAACGGCCTCACGAACGAGATGCTTCAAATGAGCACCAACGGCATGGTTGCGGCCGGCTACAACTGGTACTTTCTCGATGACGGCTGGGGCGCGAGAGACAGCCAAAACAACCTCGTGTGGCAAACCAACAATTTCCCGCATGGACTTCCGTGGCTGATTGGGTTTGCCCACTCCCTGGGCATCAAGATGTCGGTTTACCTGGCATTGTTTCCCGGCGTCGTCGGCAACTACACCACCTCGGCGAACCTGGCCACGGATGCAACGACGATTGCCTTATGGAACGCGGATTACGTCAGTGTCGACACCATAGGTCTTCCGATCAACACCCCCCAGCAAGGCGACGAGCAAGTCAGGATCGAGTACAACGCTTGGATGGCAGCTTTGCAGGCGAGAAGCGCCGTGGGGCTCAGCGAGGTCATGGGAATGAGCGCCAACCCGTTCACGACCGTGATCATACCGGACGCCTATAACGCGACGCCGCTTTTCCAGGCTTGCGAGAATATCCAAACCGGCAATAGCTTCCCAAGCACCATCCAGGGGATGCTGGAGGAGGCGCTCGCCTGGCATAACAGCACCGCCTGGCAGACGCACCGCGGCTCGTATCTGAACTGGGAAACGGACTACCCCACGTGGGACACCAACTTTATCGGCGCCAGGTTCATCATGACGGCCATTTATTCCGCCATGGTAAACCATTTCCCCGAGGAACTCGCTTCCGTGCCCATGCTCACAAACTCGGAAGTCATTGCGGTTATCCAGGACCCAGGCTGCGTGGCGGGGAACCTTTGCTGGAGCAACAACTTGCAGGAGATGTGGGCCAAGCCTCTCGGCGGGGTGCAGGGGCAATCGTACGCGGTCGGGTTGTTCAACTTCAGCGCCACCAACGCCGCGCTCCCGATAAGCTGGACCAATTTCTCCAACGTCACCTCAAGCCAGACGTTCCTGGTGCGCGACATCGTGAACCACACGAACATCGGGGTGCTAAGCAACTCGATGTCCTTCTGCGTAGCCACTGGCACCGGAACCATGCTGACGTTCACGTTTTGCGACGCCAACGGCAACCGCGTCCCGGTTTACAGGTGAAGGAATGACGAACAGACTCGCCTTATCCGCCCTGGGCCGCCGAACGGGAGCGCCGCCAATCTCCTGGCTGATGAGCCTCGCCCTCGAGCGGCGCGGACTCATTTCGCTGGCGGCCGGATTCACCGACCATGAGACCCTGCCGGTGCGCGAGGTGCGCGAGCTGCTGGATGAAATCCTGGACTCCCGCGGTCCCGGACAGGCCGCGCTGCAATACGGTACGACCGCCGGCGACCCGGCCCTGCGGCGGCTGACAGCCCAACGGGTGGCCGCCCTGGACGGCAGTCCAAGCCCTGGCCCGGCCTGGTCGCCGGATCGCGTCATTCTCACCAACGGCTCCCAGCAGTTGCTCTATGTGATCTCAGAGGCGCTCTGCGACCCGGGCGACATCGTGCTGGTGGAAGACCCGACCTACTTTGTTTACCTGGGCATCGTGGAAAGCCACGGCCTTCAGGCGCGCGGCGTGCGGATGGAAAACGACGGGCTGGACCTGGCGCATTTGGAAGCGGTGCTGGCCGAACTGAAGCGAGCCGGCCAGTTGCGCCGGGTAAAGCTGCTTTACTTCATCAGCTACCATCAAAACCCCACCGGGATCAGCACGGCCTTCGAGAAGAAGGCCGGCGCGCTCGCTTTATTGCGCCAGTACGAAAAGGCCGCCGGCCATCCGATTTATCTGCTCGAAGATGCCGCGTATCGCGAGTTGCGGTTCGCGGGCCGGGACGCGTCCTCCGCGCTGGCGGCCAAAGGCGGCCGGGATCGGGTGATCTACGCCGGGACCTACAGCAAGCCGTTTGCAACCGGCACTCGGGTCGGCTTCGGCCTGTTGCCGGAGCCGCTGTTGACGACGGTGCTCCGCATCAAGGGCAACCACGACTTCGGCTCGTCAAACCTCTTGCAGCAATTGCTGGCGCGCGCGATTTCGTCCGGCCGCTACGAAACACACCTGGGCGCCCTGCGCCGGCGCTATGCCGCCAAAGCGCGCGTGATGGCCGAGGCCATGCGGGCTCATTTTCCTCCAGCCGTCCAATGGGCAATGCCCGACGGCGGCCTGTATTTCTGGGCACGGCTGCCGCGCTCCGTTCGGTCGGGAGCCAGCTCCCGGCTCTTTGAGACGGCGCTGGAGCGGCAGGTCCTCTATGTCCCGGGAGACCTTTGCTATGCTTCCGACCCATCACGGCGCCGGCCCAACCACGAGATGCGCCTGAGTTTCGGCGCTGCCCCTGAAAAAAGCCTGCGCGCCGGCATCGAACGCCTGGGGGGCGCGTTGCGGGAGATGATGGCGTAACGAACGAGGCTCGCCGAGATACGACAGGGCCGGGGAACTGAGACACTCAGGCACGAACGTGACCTTTTCCGAAGCCTGCTTGTGGGGGCATGAAATAGTCCTTTGGCTGAAATGTTGAAACAAGAAACCCACTGATGCCTTTGATTTGGCAGAGGGGGAAGGCAGGGGATGAGGACTTGGGCCTTCTGCTGGAGGCCAAATCCTCACCTGGTTATTATCCCGCCGATGCAAGTGATTCAAAGGGGGGATACAAGGCGGACTGAATGTCCCTAAAACGTTTCGCAATTGTCACTTATGAAAGAAAAGACATTTGTTAGAAGTGTGGCGAACCAGAAACCTGAGATCATCAAGAACGAAGAAGCCCGCGCCCATCTTGAGCAAGGGAAATCGCAATGAAACAATATTTGAAAACTCGAAAACACCTGGACATTCTGGCCGTATTGGCAGCCTTGCTGTTACTGGCCTTGCCCCTGTCCGGCTGGGCGCAATTCAACTTTATCACGAATGCGGACAACACCATCACTATCATCGGATACCCCGGTTCGGGCGGCGATGTGGCCATCCCCGGCAGCATCAACGGCTATCCAGTCACCAGCATTGGAGATAATGCGTTCTCTTATTGCTTCAGCCTGACGAACATGACCATTCCCGATAGCGTCACGAGCATTGGAGAATCGGCATTTTTCGATTGCGGCTTGGCGACCGTCACCTTTGGCATGAATGTCACCAACATTGGCCCGGTAGCGTTCGACGCTTGTTACAGCTTGACGAGCGTCGCGATTCCCGACAGCGTCACCACCATCGGCGACGAGGCGTTTTCGGATTGCCAGAGCTTAACCAACATTTCGGTGAGCGCGGGCAACTTGAATTATGCCAGCACTAACGGTGTATTGTTCAACAGTACTTTTACCACGCTAGTTCAATATCCGGTCGGAATGCCCGATGCGAGCTACACCATTCCCGACAGTGTCACCAGCATTGGCACCAGTGCGTTCGAGTCATGTTCCAGCCTGACCAGTGTGACGATTCCCAACAGTGTGACCAACATTGGCCAGTATTCATTTGATGATTGCACGAGCCTGCAGCAGGGATATTTCCTGGGGAACGCGCCCAGCGTGGATGGCGGCTCTGGCAGCGCGGACACCACGGTTTTTTCGGGTGAATCAGGCACGGTGTGCTACGCGCCGGGCACTACGGGCTGGGGCTCTACCTTTGGCGGTTGGCCCACAGCCGCTATGCCACAAACACCAGTTATTATTGATGAGCCGACAAACCAGGCGGCTTGTGTCGGTGGGAATACTACTTTTACCGCTCTTGCCGGCGGGCAAGGCACGCTGGGTTACCAATGGTATTTTGATGGATCGCCAATCATCGGCGCCGCCAGCACATCTTGTGTGCTAAGCAATGTCAGCACCAATAATGCGGGCAATTATTATGTGGTGGTCACCAATTCCTACGGCAGTGTGACCAGCAGCGTGGCCACTTTGACGGTGACCAACAGCCCAACGATCCTCATGCAATGGGATTTGGCCGGGGACTGGAATCCGCCCGCCAATCCCAACGGAGCGTGGACCTACGGGCAAATTGTCAATGGCTCATTTAGTTCCTTGCCCTACACTAGTGGGGCATACTGCAACGGGTCCGGTTCGGGCGGCTGCGTCTGTCAGAACCAGCAAACCTATCCCACCTACGGCATCGATCCGGGTGAGATTTCGCTTGAGGCGGATTGGGGAAACCCGGCTGTCGAATGGACGGCGCCGACCAGCGGGAATTACGCTATTTCGGTGCTGATCGGCGGCACGGCCGCGTATGAGGGAAGCGGATGGGGGAACAATTTTGCGCAATATTCCGGCTTGAGTATTGATGGTGTCAGCCAAACGGAAACCGGTTGGACCAACAACGTCATGAGTTGGCAATTATCCGATGAGTATCTGAACGCTGGCGATGTGGTAATGGCCTGCGTGATGAATCCCGGTTATGCCTTTGCCGGAAATACCCAAACGAAATTCACCATCTCCTTGGTCTCAATGTCTCCTCTGGTGCCGCCAACAATCGTCACAAATCCAGTTAATATCTCTGATGCGGCCGGCTCCGTCGTATCCTTCACTGCCGTCGCGTCGGGAACCCCGCCCTTGAACTACCAATGGCAATTCAACGGAACCAATCTCGATGACAATGGCCGCATCAGCGGCTCACAAATGTCCACTCTGTGCATTTCGAACGCGCAATGCGGCGATGTCGGCGAATATGCGGTGATTGCTGCCAATGCCTGCGGCTCCGTCACCAGCAGCCCGGCGGGCCTCATCGTCCTCTGCGCCATTTCGGCGTCCACCTCACCGCCGGCCGCGGGAACCGTCGTTGGAACGGGCTTGTTCGCCTGCGGCGCCACCCCGGTGCTGACGGCCCGTCCAAACGCCGGGTACACCTTCGGCTGGTGGAGTGAAAACGGCCTCGTCGTCGGCGTCGCAACCAATTGGATGGTGACCGCCAGCTCGAATCGCACCCTCGTCGCGAACTACACGGTCGGACCGCCTTCGTTCGTGCCCGCGAAAGGAACTTACAGCGGCCTGTTCTACCAAACGAACAACCTCTCGCCACAGAACTGCGGCTCCTTCGCCATCACCACCACCGCGAAGGGAAAATTCAGCGGAAGCCTGGTGTTGGCGGGCTCCCGCTATTCGATGAGCGGCCAGTTGGATTCCCATGGGAGCAACCAGGTTGCCATCGTCCGCCACAAACCCAGCTCGTTGATCGTTCAGCTACAGGTGAACCCCGCGGACACGGACGCAATAGCGGGAACGGTGGAAGCCTCGGATGGAACTTGGACGGCCGACTTGTGCGGGGATCGATGCGTCTTCAATCCCGTCACCAATCCCCCTCCACAACTTGGAGAGTACACCCTGGTCTTGCCCCGGGATTCCGAATGCGCGGGCAGTCCCGGCGGCGATGGTTGCGGCACACTTTTCGTGGACAAAGCGGGAGGTGTTCACTTGGGCGAATCTCTAGCCGATGGCGCCAGATTCGCCCTGGTGGCGCCGCTGTCTAAACATGGAGAATGGCCCCTCTACGCGTCGCTCTATAATCATCAGGGGGTAATCCTGGGATGGATCAGCTTCGCCAGCACGGCGACCAACGACCTGACTGGGAACCTGAAGTGGATCAAGCCCGCGAGCCCGAAATCGGAGTGCTATTCGAATGGTTTCGCCGCAACTCCCGCCGTGATAGGGTCACTCTACCTCCGGCCCACGGCGGGCACCCCGGTCTTGGGCTTCGCCAGCGCGGACCTCGTGCTCAGCGGCGGCAACCTGGCGCAGGATCTCACTAACTGCGTGACGATTGAGCCCAACAGCCAGGTGATCAGCACCGCCAATGCCAGCCTGACCTTCAGCTTGTCCACGGGCGCGTTTCGCGGCAGCGCGCCAGGCGGGCCCAATCCAAAGGCTAAACTGGTTTCCTTCAACGGTGTGGTGCTGCAGAAACAGAACTGCGGCTGCGGGTGGTTCCCGGGGACAAACGAGTGCGGCGGGGTCTATCTGGGGCAACCCGCCACCGCTGCCCCCACCGTTGCGCCCAGACACTCTTCCCCATAGATCCGGTCCCGGCATGGTGACGCCGCACCCAAAGGCCGGCTGCGCGAGTCCCCGATCCACGAGACTCGCAGGGCTCGGCCCCGCGGTGTAAATGCCGCTTGCCGGACAGTTCGGCGGCTCACCCCGGCGGCCAGCTCATCGGGCGGCCGCCGATGAGGTGGCAGTGGAGGTGTGGCACAGCTTCGCCGGCATCGGGTCCGTTGTTGAACACCAACCGGAAGCCGGACTTAGCCAGGCCCAGCTTTTTGGCCACTTCGGCGGCTTTCAACAGGAGATGGCCCAACACCTGGTGGTCCTCCGGCTTGGCCTCGGCAATGCACGGGATCGGCTTCTTGGGCACGATCAACACGTGGGTCGGGGCCTGCGGTTTGATGTCGCGGAACGCCAGCACCAGTTCGTCTTCGTAGACGATCGTCGCCGGGATTTCGCGCGCGATAATCTTCTCAAACAGGGTCTTGCTCATGGCACTTGGAAATTGGGCTGAAACACCCCTGCCGTCAAGCCGGCACTCCAGACCAATTGCTGAAGGGCCTCCTCACCTTTCATCCCCCCGTTCCCCGTTTTAACGTTCTAACGTTCTAACATTTTAACGGTTTAACGTTTCCCATCCTCGCCCGTCTCCAGCGTGTAGCGCCGAATCCGGGTCAATTGGCAGAAGGCGCGCAGGACAAAGAGGGGGTTGTTCTTGAAATAGCGTTTCCAGAGCCGGCGCGGCTCGCAGAAGAGCCTGAAGAGCCATTCCAGCCCGCTGCGCTGCATCCAACGCGGCGCCTGGCGCACCTGGCCGGCGTGGAAATCGAAAGCGGCTCCCACGCCAAAAAAGAGGGTCGCATCCAACTGCCGCCAATGGCCGGCCATAAACCGCTCTTGTTTCGGTGTGCTGAGTCCTACCCAGAAGATGTCCGGCTTGGTCGCCCGAATCCGGTCCGCCAATTCCCGCTCTTCCTGTTCGGTCAACGGCCGGAACGGCGGCGAGTAAGTGCCGGCGACTTTCATGCCGGGGAACCGCTGCTCGAGCCGCTCCCGGAGTGTCTCCGCCACGCCCGGCGCGCCGCCGTAGAAGAAGTGCGTGAACCCGCGCTCGCGCGACAGCTCGCAGATCCGCAGCATCAGGTCGGGCCCATACACCCGGCTCATCTGCCGGAAGCCCTGCGCCCGGCCCATCCAAACCATTGGCATGCCGTCGGGCGTGTTGAGGAACGACTCGTTGAGGATGCGCCGGAACGCCGGGTCATCCTGCGCCTCGCTGACCCCGTGCACGCCGGTGACGCAGATGTAGCCCTTGTTTTTTTGTTCGAGGGCCTGCGCGACGGCCGACACGGCCAAATCCAGGTTGAGCGCGCTCAAGCCGACGCCCAACACGTTGACGCGAGGAATGCTCATCGTGGATGGAACAAGTTTTCGATTAACACGATAAAACTGGATTTTGAGCGAACCGGCCGCCATAATCAACTCCGACTCAACATCGGAGCCTCGATGGGTCTCGACCGGTCTCTATGAAGTTGCTCGTATTTGCCCACGTACCGCCGCCCAGTCACGGCCAAAGCTATATGGTCCAGTTGATGCTGGAAGGCTTCGGCGGGGACCACCGGCATCCGCGCCAGGCGAAAGCCTTCTCCGCCGGCGCGCGGCACGGCGTCGAATGCTTCCACATCAATACACGGCTTTCCAGGCATCTCGAAGACATCGGCGATTTGCGCATCAGCAAGCTCTTCCTCTTGCTCGGCTATTGCGCGCAAGCCATCTGGTGCCGGTTCCGGTACGGGGTGGAGACTTTTTACTTCATCCCCGCTCCCGGCAAGCGCTCGGCGCTGTATCGCGACTGGCTCGTGATGCTCCTCCTCCGGCCCTTTTTCAAACGAGTCGTTCTTCATTGGCACGCTTCCGGCCTGGCCAAATGGCTCGAGACGGTGGTCCGCATCCGCTCCCGGTCGATGCTCTACCGGGTGATGAAACACGCCGACCTGAGCATTGTGCTTTCGAATTACGGGCGGGGGGATGCCGCAAAGCTTTTTCCCCGGCGCATCACGGTGGTGGGCAACGGGATTCCCGACCCGTGCCCGCACTTCAGCGAGACGGTGCTGCCGCGGCGCCAGGCGCGGCTGGCGGCCCGCCGGCTCTTGCTCGCGTGCAAACCGCTGCCGCCGGAACTCCGCGCCGCCACCGGCGATAAACCCGAGGTGATCCAGGTCCTTTTCCTGGCCCACTGCACCCGGGACAAGGGGCTCTTCGATGCCGTTCAGGGCGCCATTCTCGCCCATGAACAGCTCATCTCCGGGCGTTCGCCGCTTTCCCTCAAGCTGATCGTTGCCGGCCAGTTCGTTCACCCGGAGGAAGAAGCCGCCTTCCACCGCCTCTGCGCCACGTCCAGCCACAAGACCGTGGAGTATGTGGGCTATGCCGCCGGAGAAATGAAAGAGCGGCTCTTCGAGCAGGCCGACCTGTTTTGTTTTCCCAGCCACCTCGAGAGCTTCGGCCTGGTCCTGGTCGAAGCGATGGCGTTCGGACTGCCCGTTGTCACCGCCCGGTGCGGAGCGGTGCCGGAGGTCATGGCGCCCGACTATCCCGGCCTGGTCGGCGTCCGAGCCCCGGAGGAAATCGCGGAGGCGCTCCTGCGCCTGATGCAAGCGGAGCCTTTCGAAGCCTTGCGCCGCCGCTTCGAAACCAAGTACTCCGTCGAGGAATACCTGGCCAACCTGGCCGCCGCCATCCACTCCGTCGAGACGCCCGCCAGCCTTGAAGCAGTCGAACCTTGAACCCGGTTAGGCGGCCGTATTGAAGGGTTTGACAAGGTGCAAGGCGTTTGGAAGAAATAAATGTACCGGGTATGGCGCAGGACTTTTGCCCGCTGGCGAGGCGCGAACGAGGCGCATATCCGAATGGATCTGTAACGAGTGAGCAACGAAGCCAGCGGGCAAAAGGACCAGCCAGACCCGGTACAGTTATTTCTTCCAAACGCCCAAAACCCGCCAGGCAGTGAACGGGGAGGTTCCCCTTTCCATCTTCCTCGCTTATCCTCTTGGCATGCTCGATCTCAAAGAAGCGCTGGACCGGATTCTGGCGGCGGTTCCGGCGGCCAGCGGCGAACGCGTTAAGCTGGCAGACGCGCACGGACGGGTTCTGCTGGAACGGGTCGTCTCAAGGGTGGACCTGCCTGGCTTCGATAATTCCTCGATGGACGGCTACGCGGTGCGCTCGGCGGACGCGCGCGCGGCCAGCGCCAAAACGCCGGTACGCTTGCGCGTCGCCGGAAAGATTCCGGCCGGCCGGATCTTCGAAGGGGAAGTGACCGCCGGGGCGTGCGTGCGCCTGTTCACCGGCGCCGCCCTGCCCGGTGGCGCCGACGCCGTCGTGAGGCAGGAGGATACCCGGGTCGACCCTGCCGCGCCCGGCGAGGTGTTGATCCTCGAACCGGTCGAGCCCGGAGAGCACGTGCGGCGGCGCGGGGAAGACGTCGCCCGCGGCGCCACTCTGGCCGAAGCGGGGGAGGAAATCACGGCCGGCCGGCTGGCCCTCCTGGGCGCGGGCGGCGTGGCCGAAGTCAGCGTCGGACGGCAGCCAGCCATTGGCCTGATGGCCACCGGCTCCGAACTGAAGGAGCCCGGTCAGGAGCTGGCCGCCGGCCAAATCTACGAAAGCAACCGACTGGCCCTCGCAGGGTTAATTCGCGAAGCCGGCGCGGCGCCAAAGCTGTTTCCGCTCGTGGCCGACACGTTGGCCGCCACGCGCGCAGCGCTCGAGGCGGCCTTCAGCCAGTGCGATGCGGTTGTCACTTCCGGCGGCGTATCGGTCGGGGAAATGGATTTCATCCGCCAGGCGGTCGAGGAGGCTGGAGGCAAGCTCGAGTTCTGGCGCGTGGCCATGAAGCCGGGCAGGCCGTTTCTTTTGGCGCGCTATCGCGAAAAGCTGCTGTTCGGCTTGCCGGGGAATCCGGTTTCGGCGTTCGTAACCTTCCTGTTGCTGGTCCGCCCGGCGCTGCGGCGCTGGCAGGGCGCCGCCGAAATCGATCTGCCGTCGCACTTGGCCGTGCTGGCCGAGCCGATAGCTAATGACGGCCCGCGGCCGCATTTCGTTCGCGTTCGGGTGGATGCCGCCGGCCAGGTCCATTCGGCCGGCATGCAGGCCTCGCACGCCCTGGGTTCCCTGGCCGCTGCTAACGCCCTGGTGGAAGTTCCCCCATCCAGCTCGCTGCCAGCCGGCAGCACCGTCCGCGTGCTGAGGTGGTCGCGCTGAGGCAGTCGTGCCGAGCGTGGACCCCGTTCCCACGCTCCGACGCTCCACGCTCACTACGCTCCACGCTCCGACGCTCCTCGTTCCTCGTTCCCCCCTCACGCCACCGCTTCATAGCGGTCGATGACCTGGCGGACGAATTGGCGTTTCTCCTTATAGGTGCCGGGGAAAAAGCTGCCTTTGAACCCGGCCAGCACGACATTGCGCAGCTCGCGCGGGGTCATTTTCAACTGGCGAACCGCTTTGAGCAACTCGCGGGTCACCGTCGTGTGGGACACCAGCCGGTTATCCGTGCAAAGCGAGATGGACAGCTCGTGATCGAGCATCTGGCGCAGCGGGTGGCGCAGCACATTGCGGATGTGCGGGTGGGTCTGTGTGTTGCTGGTCAGGCACACCTCCAGCGTTATCCGCTGGCTGGCAATGTATTCGGCCAGGTGATGACAGTAGGCCTCCCGATCGGTTATCGCGGGGTCTTTAATCATCGAATGGGCGAAGAGCCAAGTGCCGTGCCCGATCCGGTTGGCGTAGCAATCGGTGATCGCCTGGAAAATCGATTCCGGCCCGTAGGCTTCCCCGGCGTGAATGGTCTTCTTCAGGAAGTGCGAATGGCAGTATTGGAAGGCCGCCCGGTGATCATCCGCCGGGAAACCAGCCTCAGCCCCGGCCAGGTCGAACCCCACAACCGGCAGTCCCTGCTCTCGCACCAGCTTCACCGCGGCGCGGGCCAGCTCCGTCGAAGCGGCCGCAAACACATGTTTGGGCGGCGCGTAGGATAAGACACGAGACAGCCGCTCATAGTACGGCGACATCGCCGGGGTAAAGAAGCGCAGCGCGCAGACAATAATCCCGAAGTGAAACGGCACGTCCTCGCCCTGGCGCACGGCGGCGGAACGGTTGTGAACCCGCTGGGCCCGTTCCAGCCCCCGGCTCACCGCGCTGACCACCTCTTTCAAGGTCAGCTTGTCGTGAACGTGGAGTTGCGGAGCAAAGCGGACCTCGATGTAGCGGACCCCTTCGGCGAGGTTATCTTCGGCCAGCTCGCAGGCGATGCGTTCAAGGCTTTCGGGGTCCTGCATGACCGCGCAGGTGTAGGCGAAGCCGCGCAGATACTCGGGCAGATTGGCGTAGCGCTCCTTGAACACAAGCCGGCACAGACCTTCGGTGCTGGCCGAAGGCAGCTTGACACGGTGCTGCCGCGCCAATTCGATAAGCGTGGGCAGCCGCAACGAGCCGTCCAGGTGCAAATGCAGATCGGTCTTGGGAATTTTCCGAAGAAATGCCTCGCTGATAGCAGTGCTCATGCGGCTAAAGATAGCACAGGAGGAATTGCAATGAAAAGCGCCGTCGCCCACGAGGCCTCCTACCCCGCCGCTACCAATATCCACACCATAGCCGCCGTCAGAAGGCTCCATCTGCCGCGCTGAAAGCGCAAGAATGTGACAGCCCGGGGCAATCGAGGCACGATCGCCGCCCCGGGTATACCGCCCAATAATTCATCTCCCTCTCCTCCTTCTCGGAGGAGAGGGCCGGGGAGAGGAGGCACCCGCCATGCTATTGGTTGCCCGCGACGGGAGCCACCCCCCGAGGAGGAGACCATGGCGTACCCCCCTTTGGACCCGGGACAGCGGGAC
>Ga0181517_10000086_pt1 | contig 119713 bp, 113 predicted proteins | sample PEATcosm2014_Bin_31_FD_119748 | JGI IMG/M metagenome (GOLD analysis project Ga0181517, IMG submission 119748) | Peatland microbial communities from MTU Mesocosm Facility, Houghton, MI, USA - PEATcosm2014_Bin01_30_metaG | ecosystem: Environmental > Terrestrial > Soil > Wetlands > Peat | place...
GGAGGCGCTTGCCCAGCATCCCAAGGTGTTCAACCGCCTGTTCGTCAACATGGTCAAGGCAGGCGAGCTGGGCGGCGTGCTGGAAGTGGTGCTGAAACGTCTGGCTGAATTTTCCGAAAAGGCCCAAAAAATCAAGGGCAAGGTCAAAGCCGCCCTTTTCTATCCGGTGGCCGTGCTGTTCGTCGCCATGGGCATTCTGACTTTGTTGCTGGTATGGGTGATTCCGCAGTTCAAGAGCGTTTTCACCGGCATGGACATAAAGATGCCATGGTTCACGCTGTTTGTGCTTGGAGTCAGTGATACCGTCAGGACGCATTTCCTGCCCGTGCTGGGCGGCGTGGCGGCGTTCGTGGTTGTTTTTCTTCTTATCATCAACAAGACCAAGACGGGACGCTATCTTTGGGACAAAGTGTTGCTCAAGATGCCGCCCATCGGACCGGTCATCAGCAAGGTCGCCATTTCCCGCTTCGCGCGCACGCTCGGCACCCTCGTCAGTAGTGGCGTTCCGATCTTGCAGGCGTTGATGATTGTGAAGGAGACTGCGGGCAACGTCATCATTGCCGAAGCCGTCAGCAGGGTGCATGAAAGCGTCAAGGAGGGCGAAACCATCACCGCGCCCCTCGAAGCTTCGCGCGTGTTTCCGCCGATGGTGGTCAGCATGGTGGACGTCGGTGAACAGACCGGTGCCATGCCTGAAATGCTTCTGAAAATTGCCGACAACTACGACGAAGAGGTGGACAACGCGGTTTCGGCCATGACCTCCCTTTTGGAGCCGATCATGATCATCTTTCTGGCTGTTATCGTCGGCAGCATCGTGATCGCCATGTTCCTGCCGTTGATTGCCATGATTAACAACATGGCTAGTGGCGGCGGCGGCGGCGGCGGCCACGAAGAATAACCAGCCATTGCCTGAATTTAATCAAAAACACAAAAGGTGTTGACAAGCAATCACGTCCATGCGTAAATACATTGTAAACACATTGCATGGGCGTTCTATTTACAATTAACTCGTTATGGAGTTTGATTGGAACAATCAGCCCTTCGATTTGGAAAGTTCTTTGACGCAGCGGGAAATTGAAGAGTCCTTTGAAGATCCGTTTGCCGTCCGGTTGCTGCCCGACTCGGCGCGGTTTGGCGTGCAGGCGCGCTTTTTCAACCTGGGAATGTCGGCGGGCGGCATCGGAGTTTTCAGCGTGTATCGGACGAATGGCAAGCTGGTCCGGGTTCTGCACGCCCGGCCGTTTGAGGTGGAAGAACGTTTTTTTTACCAGCGGAAAATGGATCAGAATTTGAGTGCGGGAGACAAGTGACGGGCGGCGCGGTGTCGTGCCGTGATGGTTCAAGCGTCGGATTTTTATGCGCGCATTTGCAAGTTGGGAAGACGTGCCGCTCTTCGACAGCGAAGAGGCCGAGGCCGATTTCTGGTCGGAGAACCGGCCGGACTTGCGGCTGATGGAAGCGGCCACGGCGGGCGGCGGCGAGTCGTCCGAGTCCGTGACCATCACGCTCCGGATTGACCCGCGGATGCTGGCGCGCATCAAGCGGCTCGCCCGGTCACGGTATCTGAATTACCAGAGCATGATCAAACAATGGCTGAGCGAGCGGATGGAAGACGAACTGCGCGAAAAATGAAAATGAAAAATAAATTGCCGATTGCCGGTGGCCGGTTGCCGGTTGAAAAACCGGAAGGCTCCGGGCACTCGTTTCAAATCGCAAATGGATTCACGATCATCGAGCTGCTTGCGGTCATCGCCGTCATCGGCGTGCTGGCGGAGTTCACATTTTCGTCACTGGCCGTGGTCAAACGGCGCCAGCACATCAGCCACACCCAGGCCGAGCTGGGGCAGTTGACGACGGCCATTGACAACTACAAGACCACCTACGGTTTTTATCCGCCGGACAATGCGAACGGCGTGGCGAATGCCGGCGGCCAGCTTCTGGGCAACCAGCTTTATTACGAGTTGGAAGGAACCCTTTTGGACACGACGAACGGCGTTTTCAAAACGCTGGACGGCAGCGCGCAAATTGCGATCAATGATGTTTCCAACGCTTTTGGCATCAGCGGTTTCATCAATTGCAACAAGCCCGGCGCCAGCGAGGACTCGCAGCCGGCCAGAAATTTCATCCACGAATTGAATCCGCGCCAGATCGGCCGCAGCACGAACGGCACCGTGGGGATCACGATCCTTGTCGGTTCGGTCGGCGGGCCGGATCAGACTTATCAGCCGCTGGGAGTGTCCGACTTGAATCCGTGGCGCTACAAATCATCGGGAACGCTCACCAACAATCCCGGTTCGTATGAGTTGTATATGCAACTGGTGATTGGCGGGAAAACCAACCTCGTCTGCAACTGGAGCAAACAGGTGCAGATCAACAGTCCGCTGCCTTGAGTTTTTTATGCGCGCCGCCGCACAATCCGCAAACAGCCCCTGCCGCCGGCTCATTGCCGTGGACTGGCGGGACTGCGCATGGCTACCGCGCATCGAGTTGCGGAGCCGGCCGGCACCATGCCGGAGGATCGGCATGAGATCGTCGTCCCTGTTGCCGCTGGGTTTCAATTCACCACGCCAAAATTTTATTTTTCAAAACACCATGAAAACAACCCCACCTCATTTGCGCCGTCGCCGGACCGGTTTCACGATCGTCGAACTGCTCGTGGTTATCTCCGTCATCGCCATTCTCGCGTCGCTGCTGCTGCCGGTGTTGAGCGCCGTCACAAAAAAGGCGAAGGAGACCAAAGCCAAGCTGGAAGCCCGCGACATTGCCACGGCCATTCAAGGCTACGATTCGGCTTACGGCCGCTTCCCGGTTTCAGCCGCAGCCCAGGCTGCCGCGAATCCGGATTTCACTTACGGTGGCACGTTTCAAACGCCGGGCGCTCCGGTGCAAATCGGAACGGTCGTGGGCGGTTCTGTTTCGAACAATTCCGAAGTCGTCGCCATCTTGATGGACCTGACCAATTATCCGGGCACCACCACGCCGACCGTCAATGCCAACTACCAGAAAAATCCGCAGCAGACGATTTTCCTGAACGCCAAAATGTCCGGCGACACGAGTTCGCCGGGCGTGGGCACGGATCTGGTTTATCGCGACCCGTGGGGCAATCCCTACATCATCACGATGGACTTGAATTATGATGAAATGTGCAAAGACGTTTTTTATTGCACCAATGCCGTGTCCGGCGGCGGTCTCAATGGTTTGATTGACCCGACGGTTCCGGCGGGCACCGACAATAATTGGGAATATCGCGGCAAGGTCATGGTCTGGTCCGCCGGATCGGACGGGAAAATTGACGGTTCCGTCCCGGCGAATCAGGGCGCAAACAAGGACAACATTTTGAGCTGGAAGTAATATGGATTGCCAATTGCCGATTGCCGATTGCCGATTGCCCGGGAAGTTGAAACGCCCCGGGCGTCCGGCCTTGGCAATCGAAAATCGAAAATCGAAAATCAAAAATGGATTCACGCTGGTCGAGCTGCTGGTGGTGATTTCGATCCTGGGCATCCTGGCCGGGCTGACCGTGCCGGCGCTCAAGAACCTCGGCAAATCCAACGCCGCCCTCGGCGCGTCGCGCCAGATGCTCGACGCTGTCGGCCGCGCGCGGCAACTGGCCATCGCCAATCACACCACCGTTTACATGGTCTTCGTGCCAACGAATTTTTGGAATTTGCCAAATGGGACGTTCAACGACGCTTGGTGGAGCGGGCCTCCCGGCCTGACGCCGGCCCAAAAAAACGCCGCCACCAACCTTTGTGGCGAGCAGTTGAGCGGCTATACGTTCATTGCCAATGGCGCGGTGGGCGACCAGCCGGGGCGGCATGCGTGGCATTATTTCGAGCCGTGGCGGGCGTTGCCGGACGGCTCGTTCATTGCGCTGCAAAAGTTCGGCGGCACCAATACAATCGCATCGTATAAAATCACGCCGTTCAATTATACCAACAACATTCCATTTCCGACGGTGGACGCGCCGCCGACGGTGCTGCCTTTCATCGCGTTCAACTATCTCGGCCAACTGACTGATGACGGGCAGAATCCCGCCACCGCAGACGAATACATTCCGCTGGCGCGCGGCACCGTGTTTCCCGCGATGAACCCGTCCAGCAAGACGCTGCAATTCGGTCCGCCGTCCGTGTCGGAAATTCCGCCGGGCAACAGCACCAATTCCGCCTACACTTTGGTTGACATTGATCCGCTGACGGGCCGCGCCACCTTGAGATTCCAGCAAGTGCAATGAGATGAAAAGGCCAAAGTCCAAATGCTAAATTCCAAAACAATGATTGCGCGCCGGACGCGGAAAAAGGTTTCAGCCTTCAGCCTTCAGCCTCCAGCCTTTGCCCGCGCCGGTTTCACGCTGGTCGAGATCGCCATCTGCCTGGCGATCATCGGCATCGCGCTGGTGGGCATCATCGGCGCGCTGCCCCTCGGCATGCGCACGCAGCGCGACAATCGCGAGCAGACCGTCATCAACCAGGACGCGACGGTTTTCATGGAGGCCATCCGCAACGGCTCGCACGGCCTGGACGATTTGACGAATTACGTCTTTGCCATCACGAATTACTGGACGAAGTTTAATCCCAATGGCGCGGGCGTGAATGGCTACACCTACACCGCTTCCTCGGCCACGCCGTCGTTTCCAATCAACTCCGGCGCACGCATCATCGGCCTTTTGAGCACGCCGGAATACACTGATATCAATGGCACGCCGTTGCCGAACCTGTTCAATGGCGGTTACAGCAACCATATCGTCGCTTACGTCCGCTCATTGAGCGGGCCGGCGGTGGAAAAGCCGCCGCAAGACAATTCGCTGCTTCGCGAAAGTTCCTTCAGCTACCGTATTGTTTGCGCCAATGTGCCGGTTCAATCATCCGCCAACGTCTCCTCTGCATACACCACGAATTTGCAGGTGAATTTGCACGAGCTGCGGCTCATGTTCGAATGGCCGCAATTGCCCAACGGCGGCCTCGGCCTCGGACGCCAGGCATATCGCACGATGGTCGCCGGACAAATCGCATATCAGGTCACCAACAACACCGATTTGTATTTTTTCCAGTCGCAATCCTTTACCAACGCGCCATGAGAATCAAATTTCGGATTTCGGATTTCGGATTTCGGATTGACCGGCAAAACAAGGGGTCAGTTCCGCTTGGAATCCGCAATCCGCAATCCGCAGTCCGCAATCGAAGCGCTTTCACCCTCATCGAGGTGATGGTGGTGATCGTGCTGCTCGCGCTCATCGTGATGGCGCTGATGGCGGTGTTCAACAGCACGCAGACGGCGTTCCGCGCGAGCATCACGCAGACCGACGTGCTGGAATCCGGTCGCGCGGCGATGGATTTGATGACGGGTGATTTGCGGGCGATGTCGCCGTCGCTGGGCGTGAGCAACGGCGCGGTGAATTTTTCCACGATGGTTCCAGCGGGTCACGCGCCGATGGTGCAGCCGCTGGTGGCCAGCAGCCCGCCGCAGTCGCGGACCAACGGATTGAACACCGTCTTCATCTTGAGCCGCGACAATACTACTTGGACGGGTGTGGGTTATGCGGTGAACGCCTCGTCGTCATCCCCGCTGTATCCGCTCTACCGTTTTTCCATGAGCACAAACATAGCGGCGGCCAGCCCCTCGGTGCTTTACAAAATATTCACCAACGACGTTTATATTGCCGCCTGGACGAACATGAGCCATTTGATGGACGGCGTGGTGGGTCTGACCGTGCGCGCCTACGACGTCAACGGCGGGTTGATGACCAATAACCTCATTCCCTTTGTCAATGGACAGACCACCAACTACGTCTTCAACCAAAACGCGCTTTATTATCCGCCGGTCTGGGGCCAGGTCGGAGTTGTCATGTTCAGCAACACGCTGCCGGCCTCCGTCGAGGTTGAAATGGGCGTGCTGGAAGACCGCGCGCTGCAACGCGCCGAGTCGCTGGGCGGTTCGTTTCCGGCGCAGAGCAACTACCTGGCCGGGAGTGCCGGCCGGGTCCACATTTTCCGCCAGCGCGTCTCGATTCCCAACGTTGATCCCTCCGCATACCAATGAAACTGAATTTCAAAATAGAAGTCAGAAATCAGAAGTCAGAAGTCGGAAGCCGGACTTCGGGCGGCGGTTCGCCGGTTTCCGGCCTTCAACCTTCAACCTTCAACCTTCAACCTTCGCAAAGCGGCGTCGCGCTGGTCATCACGCTCATTTTGCTTTCCGTGACGCTGGTGATGGCGCTGGCGTTTCTGGCCATCAGCGGCCGCGACCGCGGCTCGGTTTCGACGCAGACCGACATGACGACGACGCGGCTGGCCGCCGATGCCGGGCTGGCCGCCGCCGAGGCGCAGATCGCCGCCAACGTCCTCTCCACCACAAATCCCTACAGCTTCGGCCTGCTCGTCTCCACGAATTATCCGCCGTTCGCCTATACCAACCCGCCGGACTTCATCAACCTGCAATACAGCCCGCGCGCGCCGGTCTGGCTGACCAACCTCGTTACGCTCAAGCCGGAAAACCGCTTCTACCTCGATCTGAACCGCAACGGCATGGATGATCCCAACGGCTGGGTGACGAACTATGACAACAACGGCAACGTGATCGGCACCAGCTTTCAAGTCGGCGATCCGGAATGGATTGGCGTGTTGGAGCGGCCCGATTTGCCTTACGGGCCGAACAACAAATTCATCGCGAGGTTCGCCTTCATCGCCCTGCCCGTCGGCAACTCGCTCGACCTGAATGCCATTCACAACCAAACTTTCAATACTGTTACCGGCAATCGCACTGTCAGCCTGCCTGACGTATATCTTCGCAACCAAGGCGTCGGCTCGTGGGAATTGAACCTTGGCGCGTTTTTAACGGACTTGAACACGAATCAATGGGATCCGTTCACCGATTCCTATAATTATCGCGAGCCCAATTATGGCAATATTGGCCGGGGCTTCGAGGACGCGCTGGCCTTGTTGAGTTACCGCTACGCGAACAATTACTCCACGCTGCTTCCCATCGGTGGAACTGCCCCCACCGGCTTATTCACAACTGCAAATGTATTTCCACCTTTTCAAAACGACATTGATGCTTACAGCGACTTGCCGCCGCAAACGACGACAGCCGGCATCAACGCGAGCGGCCAAAACGTGACGCTGCCGTGGGCCGGCGCGGACAACACGAACCATTTCTTCACGCCGGAGGAACTGTTCAACACGAATGAAACCGCCAGCTTCGGCGTTGATCTCCAGAACATCGGCACCAACACCTGGGGCGGCAGCAGGGTTTCCACCTACGACCGCTACACGTTTTACCGGATGCTGGCGCAACTGGGCACCGACACCACGCCGGAATCCGGCAGGATGAACTTGAATTACGACAATCTGGACCCTTACGTTTACACAACTGGTGGCATCACGTATACCAATCCCCCGGCCGGGACGAATTTCATGGCGTGGACGCCGCTGGGCTTTTTCACCAACGCCGCCGACCGGCTGCTGAAGGCCTACACCGCGCGCTGGGCGGTGATTTATTACACCAACTACGATGGCACGCTCCTGGTCACAAACAATCCGAGCTACGTGGCCACGTTCAACGTGACCAACGCCTTTGGCGTGACGGGCATCCCGGTTCTGGTGAGCAACCGGTTCGTCTACACGCCCGCCGTCAACCGCCTGCTCCAGCTCGCCGCCAACATTTATGACGCGACGACGACCAATCATTACCCGGACATCTTCCGCCCGGTCTTCAACGTGATTCAGACGAATGGCTTCACCGATGTCTACATCAGCGGCTACACCAACCAGACCAGCTTCATCAATCGAGCCAGCCAGACGAATGTGGGCGCGAACTTCGGCATTCTGGATCCGCCCATCGAGCCGGTCGCCCTGCCGCTCGGCACAAATATCCTGGCCAATGTCTATGGCGTGCCATGGATCATCGGCGCGAAAAAGGGGTTCCCGAACTTCAACGCATTTTCGATTGAGACCGCGTTCCAACTGGTGCGCAAGCTGGAGGTGGTGCGTGACACCAACGCCCCGACGCAGCCGGACATTACTTGGACCAACCAGATGTATCTGATGAACGTCACCAACTATTTCGGGCTGTCCTGCTGGAATTCCTACCGCTCCAATTATCCCGGCCCGGTGGACATCGTGATTCGGTTCAATACGATCACGACGCTGACGAACGACAACAACATGTTTCCCTATGTTTCCTCAAACTACTTTGCGGGCGCGGTGGAAACCGCCCCGAACTGGCCGGCATGGAATGGCACGCCCGGGCTGGCGTCGGCATCATTTCTTGTTCCGTTGAACACCAGCGTCCTGACGCTGACCAATGCGATGTATTATTACAACGAGCCGAACCCGCCAAACGGGGCGGAACTTCTCAATTACCTGGGCGACAGTCCGGCCAATTATCTGGACGTCGGCGTCCGGGAGCTGCCGCATTTCGGGATGCTGATGACGAACCGTTTGCAGGTCGCCATCATTGATTATTCCACCAATGTTTCGTCCTTGAATGCGGGCGGCCCCGTCGTTGGACAGATTGTGGATTACGTCCAGCTTGGTGGAATGGACAGCAGCCAGCTTTTGAATTCGATACTGCCGGAAAATGATGTCAATAGTTGTTGGTATACCAACTATGATTCTCAAGGCAATTTGGGGGGAGTCTGGAACCAAATCCAAATCTCGAGCACGCAGAATGGCACCGCAAATGGTGTTGCGCCAACAGGGGCCGGGGCTTGGGCTACTACTGCTATTCCCGGTGGACCGCCTGGTGGCGCTGGTGATCCTGCTGCACAACGAGCTTTCTTTAATGGTTTTTTTGCAAAAGACGGCAGCTATCCCTACGGCGGATTTATTTACACGAATACACAATCGGCCATACAAGCGCCCTACACGCCCATGGTCTTCGGCATTCGGCATACGACGTGGGAGGTGAACGATCCGCTGGTGCATTATCTCGCCAGCGATTTGGCTCCACATATCGATTATCCCAACATCATTGACTGGGGTTCGGTCAGTTTCTACGAGCCTCCGACACGCTATCAGCCGTGGGGAATGTCTCCGCCAACATATGATAATGGAACTGGAATTGATCAGAATCCCGTAAACCTTGCTTTCAAAGACCCGTTGGTGCGCGGTTCGGACGACTGGGATTTTCCGACGAACCAATTGCCAACCGTCGGCTGGCTGGGCCGTGTGCATCGCGGCACGCCGTGGCAGACGGTTTATCTCAAATCCACGAACATTCTGGCTTGGGCGAACGGCCCCGTCACGTGGGCAAGTTGGACGGGTGACGGAAACACTTTTGACCTCACCAATTCCGCGCCGGTGGAAGACCGGCTGCTGTTTGATTTGTTCACCACGGCATTCAACGACAACGCCACGCGCGGCCAGCTTTCCGTCAACATCAGCAGCAACAGCCTCGCCGCGTGGTCCGCCGTGTTCAGCGGCGTGACCGTGCTTTCCAACAACGTCTCCAATGCGAAAGCCGGTTTCCCGCTTCGTTCTCAAAAACCGACCGGCGGTTCGGCCTATGCGGCGATCAGCTATACCAATCTGGTCATTGCCCCTGCCGGCGTGAACGCGAACAATTCCGCGCTGGCGCAAATTGTTGCCGGCATTGATCAGGCGCGGGCGGTGTTCACGAATCGCGACGGCCTGACCGGCGTGTTTGAACACAAAGGCGACATCCTTGCCACGCCGCAACTGGCGGAGCAATCACCGTTCCTGAATTGGAACAATGCCGCGCAGCAGACCAACGGCATCAGCGACGAGATGTATGAATGGCTGCCACAGCAGGTGATGTCGCTGGTGCGCGTCGGCACGCCGCGTTATGTGATTTACACCTACGGCCAGGCGCTCAAGCCCGCGTCCGGCGGAACGTATCTGGGCGCCGGACCCTATTTTGGCATGGTCACGAATTACCAGGTCGTGTCGGAAATCGCCTCGCGCGCGGTGGTGCGCTTTGACACGGTGCGCACCAATGGTTTCAGCGGCACCAACAGCACGGTCATCGTGACGCCGCCGCGCGCGGTCATTGAACAATTCAACATCCTGCCGCCGGACTGATTTTGAAGATGACTGCGTGGAAAATTACAGTTGATTAAAAAATTTATGAATGCTCGAGTCGTAAAATGGTTTGTGCCGTGCCTGCTGGTCGTGGCGGGCGCGTGGCTGTTCTGGCACTCGAAGAATCCGCCAGTGGAAAAGGCCGCGCAGCAGACAGCTTCCGCCGCGGTGCATCCGGCTTCCACGGCGCCGGCCGCCCCGGCTGGCGCGACGGTTGCCACGAATGCAAATCAAACCGGCGCGGTCGAAACGAACCGGTTCGCCTACCGCCTCGCCAACACCACCAAATCCATCGGCGAGTTGGTCAACGACCGCAAGGCGGTTTTGCTGGAGAACGCGCTGATTGACACGGGCAGCCCGCTGAATTTTTCGATTCCGAAACAGTTGCAGGCGCAGGGCGATCCGGGCGCCTACATCGTGCAGGCGCGCGGGCCGATCAACGCGGCGTTTCGCGCGCTGCTGGCGCGGGCGGGCGCGGGCATTGTTGCCTACATCCCGAACGACGCGTATCTGGTGCGCGTTTCCGGCGCGGGCGCGAACCTGCTGGCCGCGCAGCCGCCGGTGCAGTCGGTGATCCGCTACGAGCCATATTACAAAATCTCCTCGACGATGTCCGTGGCGGTCCAGCCCCGGTCGTCTTCCGCCGCGTTTGTGGGAACCAACCGCGCGGCAGGGCCTTCCCTGCTGGCCTGCGCGGTGAAACAGTTGCCGCTGCCGGCGGGAACCTGCTTGACGCTCGGCCTGTTCAGCGACGGCGCGGCGGCGACGGAGGCGCAGATTGAAAAGCTCGGCGGGCTGATTATCGGGCGGGACAAATCGCCGTTCGGCCCGGTGCTTCGCGTGCAGCCGCCGGCGGACTGGGTGGCGCTGGCCGTGTTGCCCGGCGTGCAAATCGTCGAGCCGTATCGCCCGCGCGTTCACGCGAACGACTTGAGCCGCGCGACGATGGGCGTGGCGGCGGACACGCAGGTGCCGACGAATTATTTTGGCTTGAGCGGCTCGAACGTGATTGTGGCGGTGGCCGATACGGGAATTGACACCAACCATCCGGATTTTTCCGGCAGCGGAAAACTGCGCGTCATCTTTAATGATCCGGCCGACGGCGTGGACACCGACGGTCACGGCACGCACGTGGCGGGCACCATCGCGGGCGACGGGACGATGTCAACGACGGTGACGAACGCGCAGGGTTCGATCATGCCGGCGACGAACGGGCAGTTTCGCGGCATGGCGCCGCTGGCGACTTTGTTCTCGATGAATCTAAACGATCCGGACCAGCAGCTTCAGGAATCGGCGGCACAGGCGGGCGCGCTCATCCAGAACGACAGTTGGAATTATGGCGGCGACAACGCCTACGATCTGGCAGCGGCCAGTTACGACGCGGCGACGCGCGATGCGCAGGCGGCAGTCGTTGGTTCACAGCCGATGCTGTTCGTGTTTTCGGCGGGCAATGGCGGACAGTTGAACCGGGACAACGGCGGCGGCGGCGGCGGCAGCGACGACGGCACCGGCGGCAATCCCGATACGATTTTCTCGCCTGCCACGGCCAAGGACGTGATCACGGTCGGCGCGCTGGAGCAGTTGCGCAACATCACGAACATCGTCACCGACGCCAACAGCAACAAGAGCGCGGTCTGGCAGCCGGAGACGGATTCGAGTTCGCAGGTGGCGGCGTTTTCGAGCCGGGGCAACGTGGGCATCGGCACGGAAGGCCAGTTCGGGCGCTACAAGCCGGACGTGGTTGCGCCGGGGGTGTTTGTGATTTCAACGCGCTCCACCGAGTGGATCAGCAACGGCTATTACAACCCGACGAACGACGCCGTCACGACGCTGTCCGACCTGTTGAAGTCGGCTTCGCAGACCGATCCTCCGCTGCAGTTTTTTGTTTTCAACAACGCCATTGAAGTGGACATCAATGCCACGCCTGGTGCCGGAGCGCCGAATGTGCCGCTGCCGATTTCCGTTTGGGAGGGAACCGACCCGTATACGGCGAATCCGGATGTGACAGGAACCAATAACATCAACATTTACAGTCCGCTCTCGCCGGTCAACACCATCTGGCAATGCGTCGTCACCAACACCACGGCCAACAATTTGTCTTACACGCTGAGCGTGGACGTGAAGTCCACAAACAATTACGGGAATTATTACGGCGTGTTGAGCAATTTGAACGACAGCATCGGTCCTTGGTATCGCTATGAATCGGGCACGAGCATGGCGGCGGCGGGTGTGTCCGGCACGCTGGCGCTGATGGCGGATTATTTCATAAATACGCTGCAAATCACGCCAAGCCCGGCCCTGCTCAAGGCGCTGCTCATCAATGGCGCGCGGCCGACGGGCAGCTATAATTTTCAGGTTGAGAATCCCATTAACTACGAGGGCTGGGGCCAGGTCGGCCTGCCGGATTCACTGCCGGTCGGGCTGACGAATCAGTTGAACGCCGCCTGTGCCAGTTTTTTTGTGGATCAAAGCCCGACCAACGCGCTGGCCACCGGCGACAGCCATTCGTATCTCGTGACGCTGGACACCAACGCCGATGATTACGCGCAATACCTGCCGCTGCAAATCACGCTGGCATGGACGGATCCGCCGGGCGATCCCGCCGCTGCCCTCAAGCTCGTCAACAATTTGACCCTGGTCGTCAGCAACATGGACACGGGCGACACCTATTTCGGCAACGACATTCCGGCGGGCAGCGTTTACAACAACGTCTGGGACACCAATTCTCTGGCCGCGACGAACGCGTCCGATTTGGAGGATTCCATCAACAACGTCCAGCAGGTGATTTTGCCGCCGCTGCTGGCCGGGAGTTACACGGTCACGGTCATGGGCCGCGAGGTGAACGTCAACGCCGTCACCGCGCAGACGAATAGCGTGGTGCAGGATTACGCGCTGGTGATCGCCTGCGGCGAGGGCGAAGTGCCGACCGCCATCACGATGACGGACAACGGCATCGTCTCCAATCCGACCAACGACCAGGACATCACCTTCGTGATGACGACGAACAATACGCCGCTGATGAATCAAATCGTCGGGGCCAGCTCGCCGCTGCTCGGGACGAACCAGATTTCCGTCGGCACCAACACGATCTGGACCACGAACGGGCTGATCACGCTCGGCATGACGAACCAATGGCATTTCTACGTCGTGACCAATCCGGTGAGCAATCCCCCGGATTTCACCAATGCCGCGTTCATCACCTTCCTGTCGGACACGCTTTCGATTCCGCGCGAGGGCGTGTTTGCGAACTCGGAAACCAACGCCACGCGGACGGAGGCGGACATTGATCTTTACGTGGCCGGGCCGAATGATCCCAACGCCGGAGCCTTGACCAACCTCGATCCCGGCGTGATCGCCAACTGCGTCAACGGCATCAACGGCGACGCCGTGTCGCTGGGCCGTGGGGGCACAGAATTTGTCATCTACACCAATTCCAAGCCGGGCGATGTTTACGTCATCGGCGTGAAATCCGAGGACCGGATGGCGGCGGAATATGATTTCATCCCCATCTTCACCGACATCCCGTTCGGCCAGCTCAACGGCAACGGCGACCAGGTGGTCAACGGCCTGAACGTGCCGGTGCCGATTCCCAACGGCAGCCCGGCGCATCCGCAATCCGCCTACGTTTTTGCGATTGCGCCGATGGAAATGCAGATTGAGCGCGTCGTCGTGACCAACACCATTGCCCACCAGAACTTCGGCAACCTCGTCGGCGTCCTGTCGCACAACTACAACGGCGCCGGCCAGACGGGAGTCACGTTGAACCAGCACGACGAGCCGGCCAGTCCGCTGCCGCCGGGACCCTACACGATGGTTTATGACGACAGCGGGCAGAAGGATTTTCGCGGCTCGCAGACCTCCGACGGGCCGGGCAGCCTGAATAATTTTGTGGGGCAGGAAGCCCTGGGCGTCTGGATTTTGACGGAGACGGACAATGCGCTGACGCAGACGGGCAGCGTGCAAAGGCTGACGCTCCTGATCCAGCCGCACATTCCCCTGACCAGCGGTGTGACGAACACCATCCCGCCGCTGAGCTGGTCCTACAATTACATTGATGTGCCGCCGGGCTACACCAACCTGACCGTTTTCGGGACGAACCTGCCGGCGACCTCCGTGCCGCCGCTGCAGATGTATCTGAACGTCACCAATCCGCCGACTTTTTCAAATTATCTTTTCGAGGCGGACCTGACGAACAGTCCGCCCGGCCAGCCGCCTTATCCAGCCGGAGTCAATCCGGGCAACTCCATTTCCTACGGCCCGCCGTTGCAGCCGGCGCGATACTGGGTCGGCGTCTATAATCCCGATCCCGCCAATTCGCACGAGGTTTATTTGCTGGCGACGCTCGGCGGCCTGTTGTCGCCCGTGCCGCCCACGGATTTTTCCGCCTCCGGCCCCATCCTGCCCAGCGACGCGGTGGCGTCGGACACGATTGTCATTTCCAACACGGATTTGATCGCGTCGGTGAACGTCGGAATTGTTGTGGCCCATCCGCGCATTTCGGATCTGACCTTCACGTTGGTGAGTCCGCTGGGCCAGAGCATCTTGCTGATGGAAAACCGCGGCGGTGACGACACCAACGGCGCCGGCAGCACGTTTCTCTATACCAATGTCTTGAACAGCACGGCCACCGGCGGGGCGGCGGCCAACACCAATTATCTGGCGGTTGATCCAAATGGCGGAGCTGTGCCGATCACTTATAACTTCTACACGGTTCCCGACGAGATGACGGTCTATGACGGAACCAACGCGGCCGATTTCTACATCGGTTCGCCCACGTTTCTTTACGATACTGGATTTACCAGCAATTCTCCCGCCGGCCCTGGCGCGCAAAACACCATTCCGGTGACCGTCACTGTCAACTCCCAGCCGGGCTACACGAACATCGTCATCATCATGAACCAGTTTGGCAATTCTTATGCCACTAGAGGTGATGCGTGGACCTACACCGCCGGTGCAGCGGTCACCAATTACGAGTATCTGATGTTCACCGAGGACACCAATCTGACGACCCTGCCCATCAAATATGCGGTGCCGCCTTTCAGCTTTGCGGAGGTGGCGTCCAATTACACGCTCTGCGATTTCGAGCTGGCGACCAACGGAAATTATGTGGGGCCGACCAATATTTACGACGCGTTCGGCGGCTGGTTCGTGCCCACCAACCGGCCGGTCGGCACCAATCTCGTGATGTGGACCAACAACATGGTTAGCGTCGTCACCGATCCGCGTGATTCAATCGGCGACAATGTCGGGACCAATTTCCTGGCGCTGGGCGACGGCACCATCACCCGATCGATTCCCACGATTCCCGGCCGGCTATACAGCGTCACATTCTGGTATCGCGGCCCCGGCATCGCGGGCTGGTGGCGCGGCGAGGGCAACGCCGACGACAGTTCGCAGCCGGAAGGCGGCAACAACGGCTTGCTGATCGGGAGCTTTGATTTCCCGGCGGGCGAAGTTGGGCAGGCGTTTGAATTTGAAGACGCCGGGCAGGCGATGGAATTTGCCGGCACAAATACTTACGTCCAAATCCGCCAATCGCCAGCGCTGGATGTCGGCACCGGCGGCGGGTTGACGGTGGAAGGCTGGATCAACCCGACCAATTTGTCGCAGCAGATGCCGCTGGTGGAATGGCTGGCCAAGGTGCCGGTGTTCACGAATTCGGCGGACACGAATTTCAGCATCGTGGCCGGGCCGTTTTTGGATCCCGCTACCGGTCATTATTATTACATGCTCGCCGCGACGAACTGGACGACCTCGGAAATCTGGGCGACCAACCTCGGCGGCCATCTGGTCACGATTGACACGGCGAACGAGCAGAACTGGGTTTATGACACGTTCGCCAATTACGACGCCACCAACCGGAACTTGTGGATCGGCCTGACCAACAGCTATGACGGGACGAAATTCACGTTCGGTTATTCCAGCGGGCTGACGAATGTCTTTTATGCCAACTGGGCGAACGGCCAGCCGACCAACAATTGCGGCACGGCGAATTACACGTTCATGCTTGGTAGCACCAACGCGCCCGGCCTTTGGACGCTGGCCAACAACAACGAGGTGAATTGCAGCGGCGTCATCTACTCGAACATCTTTGGCGTGGTCGAGGTGGACAACCTCCAGACCAACGGTGTGCAGTTCTGGATTTCCGTCACCAACACGCCCGGAACGAACAACCCCATCCTTGATGGCGCCGGCAATCTTTACACCAACGGCTGCCTTTACGCGAACCTGGTGGACGTGAGCAATGTCACGCACGAGATTTATTCCGCGGCGGGGCTGGTCCAGTCCAATGTTTATCAGCACGTCGCGCTGACCTACGACACGAATTCGGGCGTCGCGATGCTTTATTACAATGGAACCAACGTGGCTATCACCAATCTGGGCGTGTTTGTGCCAAAGACGGGCGGCGACGTTCTGCTGGGCAAGGACATGAGCCTGGCGACGAACGGTTATTACGGCGGGGAAATGGACGAGATGAGCATCTACGGCCGCGCCCTGTCCGGGGCCGAAATCGCCGCCATCTACAATGTCTCCGCATTCAGCACCAACGGTTTTGGAAACACCAATGGGCTGGTTGGCAAGTTTGATCCGACGGTCACGCCCGCCTACGGGCTGGCCGAGGCGCAGGTCGCGTTCGGCACCACCACCAACATCATCTATGGCGTCAACAACCAGTGGGAGTTGAACAGCTTCACCTTCACGGCCACGTCCAACGCGATGCCGCTGCAAATCTCCGGGCTGGAGCCGGGCATTTTGCTGGATGACTTCGCGGTTTCCGAAATGCCGCTGACCAATCTTTATTATCTGCCGGAACAATCGCTGGACGAGCTGGACGGCAACAGCCCCTTCGGCACATGGACTTTGCAAATCTGGGACAACCGCGCGAACGCCGCCGTGACCGCCGCCGACGCGCGGCTGATCAACTGGGAGCTTCAGTTCGTCCTGGAAACCAACGTGCTGGCGACCGCGCTTCCGATGAATCCGGAGAACCCGACCACGATCACCGTGCCGCCGGGGCAGACAGTCTATCTGTCGGTGGCCGTGCCGTCGTGGGCGGGTTTCGCGACCAACGTCCTTGATTCGGCAACCGGCCCGGTGGACTTGCTTTTCAATCCGACGAATGAGCCAGCCGGCACCAATCCGGGCGACCAGACGCTGTTGACGGCTTCAACCGGCGGCATCGGCCTGCCCGTTCTGGCGGTCAATTCGCCATTCCCGCTGACGCTGCCCAATCAGGCCGGACAAAGCTATTATCTCGGCGTGAGAAATCCCGGCACGCACGCGGTCACCGCGGTCGTCGAGGCGGATTTTGACATCACGGGATTGAGCAACAGCGTCCCGGTGTGCGGCATTTTGCAGACAAACGATCAGGAGCGTTATTTCTCCTTCGATGTTTCGTCCAATGCGTTTGAGGCGACGTTCCAGCTTTTGGATTTGAGCAGCAACGCCGATCTGGTGGTCCGCAAGGGGTCGCCGCTGCCGACGCTGTTCAGCTCCGATTACGGCAGCTTCAACCCGACCAACGCGGATGAAAACATTTATGTGTTCACGAATTCGCAGCCGGTGCCGCTGTCGGCCGGCCGCTGGTATCTTGGCGTGTTCAAACGCGATGCCGGCCCGGTGTATTACACCATTCTGGCGAAGGAACTGGACGAGACGAACGGGACGCCCGGCTATGCCGTCATTGATCTGACCAACCGCGTGCCGTTCAATTTCACCGCCGGCCCGGGCGCGGCGCTGACGAATTTCTTCCGCTTCAACGTGGCGAACACGGTCTTTCTCGTGACGAATGCGGTGAATGGTATGACCAACGCGGTGAATGGTGTGACGACCAACGTTCTTGGCTCCATCCATTTCGAGCTTTACAACTTGAGCGGCAACGGCGACTTGACGGTGCAAACCGACGCGCCGCCGTTTGCGCCGCCGTTTCTTGAGAGCAGCCAGGAACCAAGCCGCGATCCGGAGTTGATCACCATCCGCACCAACGGCGTGCTGACCAATCTGGTCGCGCAATGGTTTCTGGGCGTGCCCAATCGCGAGACGAATCTGATCACTTACACGATCATCGCGGAGCTGGACACGAACATCGTTTTCCCGGCGTTTCCGGGTGCGGAAGGCGCGGGTGCCGACGCGGTTGGCGGGCGCTTCGGCAATGTCTATCACGTTACCAGCCTGGCGGATTCCGGTCCGGGCACCTTGCGCGACGCCGTCGGCGCCGCCAATCGCACCGTCGTTTTCGATTTGTCTGGCACAATCTATTTGCTGTCGCCACTGGTCATCACAAATTCATTTTTGACCATCGCCGGCCAGACCGCGCCGGGCGGCGGCATCACGGTGGCGGGCAACATGACGACCTTCCAATCGGCGCACGACGTGGTCATTCGTGTTGTGCGGTTCCGTTCAGGTGTCGCGGGGGGCGGCCAAACGAATGGTTTTGAAGGATCCATTGCAGCGGATTACACGAACGGCCAGGTTGTCGCAAATTCAGGATGGACGGTTTTGTCAAATCAGGTCAGCCTTGTGACCGATTCGTTGAATGCTTATGGCGGCAGCAATTTTCTGGCGTTGGCCAATGGCGTGATTTCCAACACACTGCCAACCGTGGCAGGAACCGCCTACACCCTCACCTTTGCTTATCGCGGGCCAGGGATCGTCGGCTGGTGGCGCGCAGAAAATAACACAAATGACAGTATTAACGGAAATAATCCAAGTGCTGTTCAGGCTATAACGTTCGCCAGCGGTGAGGTCGGTCAGGCGTTTCACTATGACGGTAGCACCAGTCTGATTGCCGTGCCTGCCAGCAGCAGCCTGCCGGTTTCAAATCTGACCGTTGAGGCTTGGGTTTACCCAACCGACGGCAGCACCGCGCGCCCGATTTTTGATCTGGGAGGGCCAGGCCAGGATTCTCCCGTGCAGCTGTGGATCAATACGACAGGAGGATTTTCAGTGAATCCGGGAGGGCTCCATGCGGTTATTCGAAACGCAACGAGTGGTGTCGGGTATGAAATAGACGACCCCAACCCGGTGGTCGTTTTGAACCAATGGAATCATGTGGTATTGACTGCCACGCCAAGCACCGGGACTTTGTATTGCAACGGCGTTCAGGTGGGAACCACTACGACAACTCCTCTCATTCCGCAAAGTTACGCTGATGTGGACATTGGTTATCGAGATACAGCCACCGGAGAAAGTTTTGTGACTGCTGGCCGCCGCTTTTTGGGCAATATTGATGAGGCGAGCATTTACAATCGTCCTCTCTCCGCCAGCGAAATCAAGGCCATTTATACCAACGGCTCCGCAGGCAAATTCGATCCTGCCATTTTTAGCAATTCTCCGGCGCTAAGTCTGGCTGAAGCGCGAATTTGTGTGGACGGTCCGGCTTCCGCCATTGTTGTTAAAGGCAGCAATACCACCTGGCAGGTTAAAACCATCACCTTCACCGCCACGAAGCACGGAACACCGGTGCAAATCTCCGGTGTCGAGCCGGGGATGCTGCTGGACTCCCTGTCGTTGGCAACCGTCGTCAATGCGGACGACGCCTTGCGGCTGACGAACGTGTCGGATATCGTTGCTGACCACATCTCCACCTCGTGGAGCACGAATAATCTTGTGTCTGTGCTGGGTTCGACAAACGTCACTGTGCAGTGGTCCATCATGGCGGACAGCCTTACCAACAACCTGCACGGCTACGGCTCGCGATTGCGCTACGGCAACGGCGCCCTGACGTTCCATCACAATCTTTACGCCGACAATTACAACGCCAGCCCGCGTCTCGGCGACGATCTCCAGCTCGATTTCGTCAACAATGTCGTTTACAACTGGGGCCTCAACGCCGGTTTTTCCACGAACGAAACCCTCTTGGATGATCCGCTCGGTTTCACCAATGAGTTGAATTACGTCGGCAATTATCTCATCGCCGGCTCAAATTCGGTGATGACGAACATCGCGTTCTGGAGCGGCACGACGAACACGTGGATTTACCAGACGAACAATTTCATGGACAGCAACACCAACGGCATCCTCGACGGCGCCGACACCGGCTGGTTCATGTTCACCAATCACTACACGCCGTTCCAGACGCCGTTCCCGCCGCTGGCGGTGGGGATTGACGAGGCATACCAGGCGTATGAGCGCGTGCTGGATTTTGCCGGGCCGGCGATGGACAAACGCGATGCGGCGGATACGAATATTGTTTCCAAAGTCCGCACGCAGACCGGCACTCTTGTCGCCAGCGCCGGAATGTTGCCAGCGCTGAATTCCACCCTGCCCTACTTGGACACCGATCAGGACGGCATCCCGGATTTCTGGGAAATCACCTTTGGCACCGATCCGTTCACGCCGAGCAACAACAACCTTGCCAGCGACGGCAGCGGTTACACCGACCTGGAGGAATACGACAACTGGCTGGCCGGGCCGCACGCGCTCACCGTCACCAACACGCCCGCTGGTGTGGATTTGATGCAGCTTTTCGGCAAGACGGGCAAATTGAGCTTCTCCGTGACCAATGCCGTCAATGGCTCGGTGTATCTCACCAATGTCCTGAATTATACGAATGTCCTGGGTGCCGTAAGTGCCGTGACCAATACCGGCACCTTCAGCAACAGCTTCGCCATTTTCACGCCGACGAATGACTTCGGCGGCGGCACCAATTATGGTTATGCGTCGTTCGACGTGTATGTCACGAACAATGACACGATTGCCTACTTCGGCCCGGTGACCGTCAGTGTCGTGGTCAGCAAAGTCCCCGTTGCCGTCAACAGCAACTTCCCGCCGGTCATCATCAATCTGACGAACGGGATTTCTTATTCCAATGCGAATGTGGGCGGCTCGGATTTTTATCATTACTCGGATTACACGGTGCCCACCAATGGTGGCACCGTCGGCGTCCTGTTTGAGGTGACAAATGCCAGCGGTCCGGTCACGCTGATCGCGCGTTACGGCCTGCCGCTGCCATCGCTGTCCAGCTACGATTACATCAGCGCCAATCCCGGCACCGCCGACGAACACATTCTTGTGCTGACAAATTCTACACCGGTGTTTTTGACCAACGGCGACTGGTATCTGGCCGTCGTCAACGTTTCGGGCGGCCCCGTCACTTATTCGGTTATCGCCACAAATTTGTCGAGCATCTTGGCGCCGTTGTTTGTTTTCCCGACAAACTCAACGGTAACAAACATTGTAGAAACTTTTCCGTTCACCGTCAGTTGCTTGGCGACGGATCTGAACTCCCCGCCGCTGCCGCTGACATTTGCGCTGGTAAATGGACCGACGAACATGACCGTCACCGCTGGCGGTTTGATCAGTTGGACGCCGACCCCGGCGCAGAGTCCGTCTGCCAACCTGGTTTCAGTCAGCGTGTCGAACGGCGCCCTTACTACCACGAACACTTTCAAGATTTTCGTCTCGCCGATCCCTTCCATCACCCAGGTCTCGGTGACCGCCACGAACGTGGTTTTGCAGTGGTCCGCGCCGACCAACGACCTCTTCGAAGTGGATTGGGCGACCAATCTCACGCCGGTCGTCAACTGGTTTCCGTTCACGCCGCCCATCACCTCGACCGATGGCACGTTCACCTTCACGGACACCAACTTGCCGCTGCTCATCAAGTTTTACCGCTTGCGGCTGCTGCCGTAGCAAAAGATGGACTTGGTGTTATGAATTTCCATTGTTTGCTCAAATATCCGGGGCTGTGGCGAGAATGTTCTCTCGCCACGCCATCTCAATTATTAATCATTGGGAGCGGAATTCATTGGTAAATGAAGCTTGGAAAGATATATTTTGGAAGGAATAATTTTTATGAAAAGTGGAACAGCCCTAACATTGGAATTGATAAAGCAGAAATCCGATCCGGCGGAAATGGTTGTCAAGCTGGCCTTGCGCAAGGCATTGTTGGGATGCGAAAGCGTTCTTGATGTGGGGTGTGGGGTTTCTCCTGCAATACGCCAGTTGGGGGTTTCTCGTGCTGTGGGCATTGACGGATATCAGCCATCGGTTGACCGGGCAAAACAGCTTAATACGCACGATGAGATGATTCATGGTGATGTGCGGGAACTTGATCGCTATTTTCACAAAAAGCAGTTTGATGCGTGTGTTGCCCTTGATGTTATCGAGCATCTAATCAAGCCGGATGGAGTCAGGCTGATGGAGAACATGGAAAAAATTGCAGCCAAGAAAGTCATTTTCTTCACCCCTTGTGGTTTTCTGCCGCAGCGACAATCGGCCAATGACGATTTGCAGGAGCATCTTTCCGGATGGGAGCCGGCCGAAATGAGAAAAAATGGATATGATGTTATAGGCTTGCTGGGGCCGAAAAAGCTGCGCGGTGAATATCATGCCATCAAGGGCCACCCGCGCGTATTTTGGGGAATCGTTTCATTGTCTGGGCATTTCCTGTGGACTCGCAATCATCCCGAAAAGGCGGCGGCGATTTTGTGTGTGAAGCAGTTGACGGGTGGCTGAATTGTCCGCCGGATTTTTAATCCATAAGACCATGTCTGAATTCAAATTCTTCTGCCCGCGATGCGGCCAGCAAATCCAATGCGATGCCGGCTATTCGGAAACGCAAATCAATTGTCCGGCCTGTAAACAAGCCATCGTCGTGCCTCAAGCGTCGAGTTCCACCGCCCAACCCTTGATTCCGGCCAAGTCGCGCAAATGGCAAAATGTTTTGACCGTCGCAGCTTCGGTGATTGTTCTTGCTGGGCTCGTCATGGCAGGCTGGTTTGGTTACTCAAAATACAAACGCGGACATCTGCCGGCTGGTTTGGTGGGTTTCTGGTCGGGCGAAGACGGCGGCAACGATTTGGAGGGGGGGATAAAGCAATGCTGACGGACATTACTTTTGCGGAAGGCAAAGTTGGGAGAGCTTTTGTCTTCAATGGCAAAACCAGCCTGATCACCGTGCCTGCCTCCGAAAGTCTGGCGGTTTCAAATCTGACACTGGCGGCGTGGATTTTTCCGACAGATTTACATTTGGCGCGTCCGATCATTGATTATGGTGGAGCGGGGCAGGCATCAAATATTCATCTCTGGATTAACACGACCGGCGGATATTCAGTGAATCCCGGCGGGATCCATGCGCTCGTCCGTAACGCGAGCGGTGGGGGGATTGAGGTTGATGATGCGGATCCGGTTGTTAAGTTGAATAAATGGAATTATGTGGTGTTCACGTTCAATCTCACGACGGGCACCGGTATTTTATATTGTAATGGAACTCCTGTAATGACCAATGCGACTCCAAATCCTATAAACTGTATATCTTTTCAAGATGTGAATTTTGGATATAGAAATTCAGACAGCGTGGAAATACTTGGTGGCCGGCATTTTGTTGGAAAATTGGACCAAATCAGCATTTACAACCGCCCTTTGTCAGCCAGCGAAATAGAATCTATTTACAGTTCACATTGATTGGAGAAGAACTCAAGAGCATTGCACTGGTAAGAAGTCCAGAGACATCCCGCTTTCCTTCCGCCGTAATTTTGAATAGAATCACCGATTCTCTCAATTGAGGAATTCGGTGCATGAGCAAGGAATTTATAAGGATCGGCGGCGCGCGTGAGCACAATCTGAAGAACCTCACGTTGAACATCCCGCGCGACAAGCTGGTGGTCATCACCGGCTTGAGCGGAAGCGGCAAATCGTCGCTCGCGTTCGACACCATCTACGCCGAGGGCCAGCGCAAATATGTCGAAAGCCTCTCCGCCTACGCCCGCCAGTTTCTGGATCAGATGCAAAAGCCGGAGGTGGATTTTATCGAGGGGCTATCGCCGGCCATTGCCATCGAACAGCGCAGCTCCGGCTCCAGCCCGCGCTCCATCATCGCCACCACCACCGAGATTTACGATTACCTCCGCCTGCTTTACGCGCACATCGGCAAAGCCCATTGCCCGGAAACCGGCGTGCCCATCGTCGCCCAGACCACCAGTGACATCGTGGACAAGATTCTTGCGCTGCCGCCCAAATCGCGCGTGATGCTGCTGGCGCCGGTCGTGCGCCGGCAGAAGGGCGAATTCCGCGACGTGATCGAGCGGCTGGCGCGCGAAGGCTTCGTTCGCGCCCGCGTGGACGGCCAATTCGTCGAGCTTGCCGCCGACACGCGCGTCAAGCTCGACAAAAAGAAATTTCACAATATCGAGGTCGTCGTGGACCGGCTGGTGATTGACGACAAAATCCGCGTGCGGCTTGGTGATTCGGTCGAAACCGCGCTGCGCTGGGGCGAAGGCGTGATGTTCACGCTGCACCAATGGTCCGAGAAATCCAAAGTCCAAACTCCAAAGTCCAAAGTCGGTGAATCGGCGGCCAATCCGCAATCCGATGGTTGGATCGAAACACTGCACTCGAACAAAATGTGTTCGCCGGCGACGGGCAAAAGCTACGACCCGCCGACGCCGAAACATTTTTCATTCAACGCGCCCGCCGGCGCCTGCCCGGTCTGTCACGGCCTCGGCCAGAAGATGATTTTTGACGAAAACCTCGTTGTGCCGGATCCGGAGCAGCCGCTGGAAAGCGCGGTTCAGCCGTGGCGGCGCGCGGGCAAGCGGATGAACATTTATTACAAGGCCATGCTGCGCTCCATCGCCGCGCATTTTGGCATCAGCCTGGAAACGCCCTGGAAGAAGCTGCCGGACGATTTCAAAAAAGTTTTGCTGCACGGTTCGGGCGAGACCCCGGTGGACTTCAATTTCTGGCGCGCGGGGAAAATGAGCACCATCAGCCGACCGTTCGAGGGCGTCCTGCCGAACCTGGAGCGGATGATCACCGACAGCGAAAGCGAATTCGTCCGCAACCGCATCAAGCCCTACATGAGCCCGCAATTCTGCGACGTCTGCAAGGGCCGGCGGCTCAAACCGGAAATCCTGGCGGTGACGCTCGGCGGCGACGAGTTTTCTCAGGAATTCAAAATTAAAAACTCAAAATTAAAAATTCCAGGTTTGTCCATCATGGATGTGTGCGCGTTGTCGGTGGAAAAGGCGGATGAATTTTTCGCCGGCCTCAAGCTCACGGAATTCGAGGAGAAAATCGCGCACGAGGTCATTAAGGAAATCCGCGCCCGGCTCGGCTTTTTGAAGAACGTCGGCCTCGGCTATCTCACGCTCGACCGCGAAAGCAGCACGTTGAGCGGTGGCGAGGCGCAGCGCATCCGGCTCGCCACGCAAATCGGCGCCGGCCTCGTCGGCGTGCTTTACATTCTGGACGAGCCGAGCATCGGCCTGCACCAGCGCGACAACGACCGGCTGCTCGCCACGCTCAAGGGCCTGCGCGACCTCGGCAACACCGTGCTTGTGGTCGAGCATGACGCCGACACGATCCGGCAGGCGGATTACATTGTTGACCTCGGTCCGGGTGCGGGCGTTCGCGGCGGCGAACTCGTGGCGGCGGGCACGTTGCCGGAAATTCTGGCGAGCAAAAAATCCCTTACGGCGCAGTATCTGAACGGCGAGCTTTCAATTCCCATTCCGAAAAAACGCCTGGCGCCGACGGAGGAGCGCGGCTGGCTCGAAGTGCTTGGCGCGAAGGAAAACAATCTGCACAACATTGACGCGCGGATTCCGCTCGGCACGTTCACGTGCGTCACCGGCGTGAGCGGCTCCGGCAAGAGCACGCTCGTGGACGACATTTTGCGCCGGGCGCTGTTCCGCAGGTTTTACGGTTCCAAGGAAACGCCCGGCGCGCATCGCGCGCTGACGGGGTTTGAAATGATTGACAAGGTCATCGTGATTGACCAGTCGCCGATCGGCCGCACGCCGCGCTCGAATCCGGCCACCTACACCGGCATGTTCAATCACATCCGCGATTTGTTCGCAAAACTGCCGGCGGCAAAAATCCGCGGCTACGCGCCGGGCCGGTTCAGCTTTAACGTCAAGGGCGGCCGCTGCGAAAAATGCGAAGGCGACGGCGTGTTGAAAATTGAAATGAATTTCCTGCCGCCGGTTTATGTGACGTGCGAAGTCTGCGGCGGCAAACGCTACAACCGCGAAACGCTCGAAATCAACTACAAGGGCAAAAACATCGCCGACGTGCTGGCGATGACGGTTGAGGAGGCGGTGACGTTTTTCCGCGCCGTGCCGCAGATTTACGATCCGTTGCTGACGCTGGCCGAGGTCGGCCTCGGCTACATCGGGCTGGGGCAGGCGGCGACGACCTTGAGCGGCGGCGAGGCGCAGCGGGTGAAGCTGGCGGCGGAATTGAGCCGCAGGGCGACCGGGCGCACGTTTTACATTTTGGACGAGCCGACGACCGGCCTGCACTTCCACGACGTGGCCAAGCTGCTCGAAGTCTTGTTCCGGCTGCGCGACGCCGGCAATACCCTTGTCGTCATCGAACACAATCTGGACGTCATCAAAACGGCGGATTGGATCATTGACCTCGGCCCGGAGGGCGGCGATGCCGGCGGGCGCATCGTCGCCGAGGGGCCGCCGGAAGCCGTGGCCCGCTGTGCCGGGAGTTTCACCGGGCAGTATTTGAAGAGTGTCCTGTCGGTCTGAATGCAAATGTGAAAAACAAAGACGCAAAGTCGCAGGGCTTTGGCGTCGTTTGCGCCTTTGCGGCTTGGTCATTCAGGCAAAACTTCTGGATTTCCGGCTTTTGTCGCCGTGCGTCGTTGTTTAGATTCGGGCGCATGGCTTTTCATCGGCGATGGCTTCTGGTTTTGTTCGCGCTCGTTTTGGGCGGCGGGCAGGTTGTTGCCGCCGGCACAAGGGAGCAAAGCGCCTATGCCGCCGCCGTCGCCGCGTTTCAGACCGAAATGTGGAGTCGTGCGGAAACGGAATTTGCGCAGTTCATTGAAAAATATCCCAAATCCACAAACGCACCGGAAGCCGTGCTGCTGGAAGCGCAGGCGAAATTCAAACAAAATCAATTCACGAACGCCATCGGGCTTTTGGAAAGTCGCAGTTCCGCGGCCGGCGCATTGGCCGACCAATACGCCTACTGGATCGGCGAGGCGCAATTTCAGAACACGAACCTGGTGGACGCGGCGGAGACGTTTGCCTCGCTGGCGCAAAATTTTTCCGATTCCCCCCTGCGTTTGCGCGCCATCGTCGAGGCGGCGGCGGCCCGCGCGCGGCTCCGCGACTGGAAACGGCACGACGAGTTGCTTGAAAACACGAACGGGGTTTTTCATCAGGCGGTGCAATTGGATCCCGGCAGCGGGCTGGTCGTGGACGGTTTGTTGTCGCTGGAAAATTCCAAGCATGAGCAGCGCGATTTTTCGGGCGTGGTGGCGGTATATGAATTGCTGACGAACCAATGGCCGGCGCTCAACCCGAATCAGCGGTGTCAGTGCACCTATCTTTTTTGTCAGGCCAAAAGGGGGCTGGGTGATTTTGCCGGGGCGCTGGCGGCCGCGACCAATCTGGTGCAGCTCGCCGGTTCGCCGGCCAATGCGGACTGGCTGGCCGCGGCCTGGGCGTCGCAAGGCGCGACGCTGGAACAACTGGACCACCTGCCGGACGCGGTTCAGGCATGGCGGAACAATCTGACCAACGCGCCGGTGGAGCAGGAGCGCGAGGCGATTCTGAGAATTGCGGAACTGGAGATTGTGCAGGGTCAACTGACCAATGCCGGTGAAACACTCACCAATTTCCTGACGCAATTCAAAGAATCCGATTCGGCGGACATCGCGTTGCTGACGGCGGGCGAACTGCATCTGAAGAATTTCGCGGCACAGCCGGAGGCGACGAACCACTTGTCGGCGGCGCGCGGCTGTTTTGATCAGTTCTTCCGCGTATTCACCAACAGCCCGCTCACCAACAAGGCGTATCTGGATCGCGGCTGGTGCGAGTGGCTTGCGAAAGACACGACCAACAGCCTGGCTGATTTTGAAGCTGCCGCGCAATCGGCCAGCCTGCCGCCGCAGGATCTGGCCGTGGCGTGGTTCAAGACGGGCGACGCACAATTTGCGCTGACAAATTATGCGGCCGCACTGACAAATTACCGGGTGGTGCTGGATGATTTCACCAATTTTCCCAACGTCATGCAGACGCTTGGCGCCCGTGCGCTTTATCAAACGCTGCGGGCGAACCTGGAGCTGGCAAACCTGGACGGCGCCAGCAACGCGCTGGTGCAAATTTTGGAAAAATTTCCGGTGAGCAGCCTGGCATCCGACAGCGCGCTGCTTTATGGCGAAGGCCTGGCGGCGGCGACAAACGAGGTGCCGGCCCGCGCGGTGCTTCAGCAATTTCTTGTGCAATTCCCCGGTTCGCCGCTGCGCGCGGAGGTGGAATTCGCCATCGCCCGCTCTTACGGGCTGGAACAAAACTGGCCCGCCGCCATCGCCGGATACCAGGGCTGGCTGAAGGATTTTCCGACGAACAGTCAGCGGCCGCAGGTGGAATACGCGCTGGTGCTGGCCGGTTCACAGGCCGGAAACGAAACGGACACGTTCGGGCTGTTCACCAATTTTGTCGCGCAGTTCCCGACGAACGAGCTGGCTCCGCAGGCGCAATTGTGGGTGGCCGATTATTTCTTCAACCTGGGCGGGACCAATTACGTGGATGCGGAAAGGAATTACCAGGCGCTTTACCAAAACACCAACTGGCAGGAATTTCCCTTGGTCTACACTAACCTGGCTTATCGGGCGCGCCTGATGGCCGGGCGCGCGGCGATGGGCCGGCAGGGTTACAACGACGCCATCAATCATTTCAAGGAGCTGACGAGCGACACGAATTGTCCGCCGGATCTGAACGGGCAGGCGCTGTTTGCCTACGGCGGCGCATTGATGTTTTTGGATGCGCCGGACACGAACGCGCTGGCTAATTTTCAACTGGCCACCAACGTCTTCAGCCAGATTTGCCCGACCAACGAACTCGGCGCGCTGGCGGGACTGGAAATCGGCGACTGCAATTTGCAGATGGGCGCCCTCGCCGCAGCCACGAATGCCTACGCCCGGGTCCTCAATTCGTCGTTCGCGGACATTTCGGCGCGCTGCCAGGCGCAAATTCGCATCGGGGTCGTGCTGGAAAAAATGGCGGTGCAGGCCGGCGGCACGAATCAAACCGCGCTGCTCCAGGCCGCGCTGGGCAATTACCTCGACGTGCTCGACACCAGCTTCGGAAACAATCTGCGCCCCGGCGAGACGGCGAATGCCTTCTGGGTGAAAAAGGCCGGCTTGCAGGCGCTGCCGCTGATTGAAACTCTCGGCGCGGCCAACCCGACAAATTATATTGATCGAATGGAAATGCTGTTTCCGCAGGCGAAGAATTCGCTGGAGAAAATCCGCGCCGCCCTGCCGCCGCCGAAAGACTGACGCGCCGTTTGACAGACGCCCGGACCGGGCCTAGTTTAGGCCGGGCAGTCACTGCCGGCCGGTTGTGGTTGCGCTGGAATAAATAATTTGGGGCTTGAGCGGACGCGATCAACCCGCGCAGGCCGAACAACGCCGTTCCGTGTGATGCGGGACGGCTTTTGTTTTTCGCGATTACACCCAAGATTTGCGGATGAGCCAGGTTTTGATGAGCTGAGTCAGGGTGACGTAGCAAACCAGCGTGACGGCCAGGAACGGCCAGAACTGCCACGGCAGCGGCACAAATCCCAGGAACTGCGCGACCGGCGAAAACGGCAGCCATGCGCCGACGCCCATGACGGCGACGGTGGTCATCGTCAATTGCCAGCTCGCCCGCGACTGGACGAACGGAATGAGGTTCGTGCGGATGACGTGGACGATGAGCGTCTGCGTCATCAGCGACTCGACGAACCAGCCGGTGCTGAACAGCGCGGCGGCGTAGGTGTGGTCGGCATCGGCGGCATGGGCAAATCGCGCGGACAACCCCGGCGGCGGCACCAGCGCCAGGCTGCTGCATTTGAAGAAAAACCACATCAGGCAATAGGTCGTGTAATCGAAAATCGAGCTGATGGGGCCGATGAACATGATGAACTTGGCGATTTCGCCCATCGCCCACGGGCGCGGCTTGTTGATTTGCTGTCCGCCGACGTTGTCGGTGGGAATTGGCACCTGCGAAAAGTCGTAGAGCAGGTTGTTCGTCAGCACTTGGATGGGCTGCATCGGCAAAAATGGCAGCCACGCGCTGGCGCCGAGCACGCTGAACATGTTGCCGAAGTTGGAGCTGGCGCCCATGCGGATGTATTTCAGGATGTTGACGAACACCTTGCGGCCTTCGAGCACGCCTTCCTCCAGCACCATCAGGTTTTTTTCCAGTAGGATCATGTCGGCGGATTCCTTGGCGATGTCCACCGCGTTGTCCACGGAAATGCCCACGTCCGCCGCGCGCAGCGCGGGCGCGTCGTTGATGCCGTCGCCCATGAAACCGACGACGTGCTTGTTGCGCTGGAGCGCCTGCACGACGCGTTTTTTGTGCGCGGGCGAAAGGCGCGCGAAAACATCCGTGGTTTCCACTTCCTTGGCGAGCTGTTCGTCGGTCAGGTTTTCGACCTGGTTGCCGAGCAGGATTTTTTCGGCGGGAATGCCGACCTCGCTGCACACCTTGCGCGTGACAAGGTCGTTGTCGCCGGTCAGGACCTTGACGGTGATGCCGTTTTGCCGCAGCGCGGTGATGGCTTTGGCGGCGGTGTCCTTCGGCGGATCGAGGAACGCGAGATAGCCGGTCAGGACCAGATCGCATTCGTCGGCCTTGGTGAAGGTGGTCTGCTTGCCCAGCTTTTTGGTGGCCACGGCCAGCACGCGGAAACCGTCCTCGCTCAATTCATTGACCTGCTGCACCAGGTCGCCGACGAGAACCGGTTCCATCGGGAACACCTCGCCGTCGCTCTCGAAGTGCGTGCATTTGGCGAAGACCGCCTCCGGCGCGCCCTTGGTCAGAAGTTGCCGCTCGCCATCCGGCCCTTCGACGGCCACGGACATCATCCGGCGCGAGAAGTCGAACGGAATTTCGTCCACCATCCGGTATTTGTCGACGGACAACTCGCTTTGAAATTCCTTGTATTGCAGCACGGCGCGGTCGAGGAGGTTTTTCAGGCCGGTCTGGAAATGGCTGATGAGGTAGGCGTCGTGCAGGACGGTTTCGCTTTCGTTTTTGAACACGTCGCAGTGCAGTTCAAGGATGACGCGGTCCAGCGTCAGCGTGCCGGTCTTGTCGGTGCAGAGCACGTCCATCGCGCCGAAGTTCTGGATGGAATTGAGTTTCTTGACGATGACCTTCTTTTTCGACATGGCCACCGCGCCTTTGGAAAGGCAGACGGAGACGATCATTGGGAGCATTTCCGGCGTGAGGCCGACGGCCACGGCGAGCGCGAATTTAAGGGCCTCCCACCATGCGTGCTTGGTGAACCCGTTGATGAGAAAAACCGTGGGCACCATGATCAGCATGAAGGTGAGCATCAGCCAGACGAATTTCTTCACGCCCCGGTCGAAGGCCGTCTCGATTTGCTGGCCGGTGAGGCTGGTGGCCATTTTGCCGAAATAAGTCTGCGCGCCGGTGGCGACGATGACGGCCGTGGCCGCGCCGCTTTCCACGCTCGTGCCGAGGAAGCAGAGGTTGGTGTGCTCGATCGGCTGGAAACTGGTCTGCGGATCGCAGGCGTCGGTTTTTTCCACCGGCAACGACTCGCCGGTGAGCGTGGCCTGGATGATGAACAAATCCTTGGCGGCAATGAGCCGCACGTCGCCGGGAATCATGTCGCCGGCGGACAGTTTCACCACGTCGCCGGGAACGAGCTGTTGCAGCGGGATTTCCTTCTGCTGGCCGTCGCGCACCACGGTGGCGGTGACCTTGATCATGGCCTTGAGCTTGGCCGCCGCGTTGCCGGCGCGCGTTTCCTGCACGAACCGCAGCGACACGCCCAGAAGCACCATGACCAGCATCACCACGCCGCCGGCGTAGTCGCTGCTGCTTTCGGCCGTCGCAAAGGTCACAATGGCCAGGACGGTCAGCAGAATCACCAGCGGGTTGCGGACGGCGACCCACAGGCGGTGCAGCCATTCGTGCCGTCGCTCGTGCGCGACCTCGTTGGGGCCGAAAATTTCCAGCCGCTCTGCCGCTTCGGCCTCGCTCAAGCCGTTGGCCGAGGTGTTGAGCCGTTGCAGGATTTCGGCGCTTTCATGCGTGGCCGCGTCGCGCAGCAGGTCATTCGCGCGCTGGCCGCCGGATTTTGTGTCAACAGGCATAAACAAAAAGGTTAAACGGCGTATCGCTCCAAAATGGTGAGCAATGAGCGCAGATTGTGGCGGCCCTCCGCCCGGCTCGCCGTGTTTTCGAGGCAGGCGCGCATGTGGGATTCGAGAACTTTTTCGCTGAATGATTTCAGGGCCTGGCGCGCGGAGACAACCTGCATCAGTACATCCGAACAATCCGCGTCGGCCTCCACCATTTTTTCAATGCCTTCAACCTGGCCCTTGATCCTTCGCAGACGGACGACGAGCGCCCGTTTTTCCAGGCCGGGACGGACATGTTTCACGCGCATGGAAAAATCTTAATCGCATTTTGCCGGACGCGCCAATAATATTTTCGTTTGACGCGATATGGGTGGTGGGGGTATACGGATGTGCGTTTTGGCCGGTCGTCCGCGGATCCGGGAGCCCGTTGCCCGCAAAACCCGTTTCCGTTCTTTTGACGCTGCTGCCGCCTGCGCGATAATTTCCTGCCGCCGGTTCCCGCCGGTTCCGCCGTTGGCCGTGACAGCCCCGGCCTGGCCGGCTATTTGGGGTTTTCCTGGACGTTTTAATTTGCGGTTTAATGCCGGTCGCCCGCTTGACCTTCCGGCCAAACCGCCCTATTTTGAACGACGTTCGGGGAGCCAACCTGTTCCGCATGGCGGGGCAAAGGCTGAGAGGGCGACGCCGGAGCGCCGCCGACCCACTGAACCTGATCCAGATAATGCTGGCGAAGGGATTTTGAACCTTCCAAGGTCTTTTCTGACTGGCAGAACCCGAATGCGCGTTGCCGGCTTGTTTGCCGTTAACGCTCAACCGTCAATCAAGTATGATCGCGACCAAAGAATCACTCGAGCCGCACAGCAGCGAGCAACTGCCCGCTTCCAGACGCATTTATGTTGCGGGTCAACTCCATGCCGATGTGCGCGTGCCGATGCGCGAGATCGCGGTCACGCCGACGAAGTCCCACACCGGCGCGATTGAGCCGAATGCGCCGGTGCGCGTTTATGATTGCTCCGGGCCGTGGGGCGACCCCGATTTTGCCGGCACCTCCGAGGAAGGCCTGCCCGCACTGCGCCGCGACTGGATTTTGAAACGCGGAGATGTCGAGGAGCACGCCGGTCGCGAAGTGAAGCCGATGGACAATGGCTATCTCTCCGGCAAACACGCCGAGTTCGCGAGCGCGGCGGAGAAAAACCGGCTCGTGGAATTTCCCGGTCTCAAGAGCCAGCGCCGCAAGCCGCTGCGCGCCAAGGCCGGCAAGGTCGTCACGCAGTTGCAATACGCCCGCGCCGGCATCATCACGCCGGAAATGGAATTCATCGCCATCCGCGAGAACATGGGCCGCGCCCGCATCTCGGACCTGGCGAACGACATCGTCCGCAATCAGCTCGACAAGCAGCACGCCGGTTCGCAGCAGCTGGCCAGCAGCGAATTCACGCCGTCGGTCTTCCGCAAGTTTCCGCAGCGCATTCCGAAGGAAATTACGCCGGAGTTCGTGCGTGATGAAGTGGCCGCTGGTCGCGCCATCATCCCGCTGAACATCAATCATCCCGAAGCCGAGCCGATGATCATCGGCCGCAACTTTCTGGTGAAAATAAATTCCAACATCGGCAATTCCGCCGTCGCGTCGAGCATCGAGGAGGAAGTCGAGAAGATGCGCTGGTCCATCAAGTGGGGCGCGGACACGGTGATGGATCTCTCCACCGGCAAAAACATCCACGCCACACGCGAATGGATTTTGCGCAATTCGCCCGTGCCCATCGGCACCGTGCCGATCTATCAGGCGCTCGAAAAAGTCAACGGGCGCGCTGAGGACCTGACGTGGGAACTTTTCCGCGACACGCTCATCGAGCAAGCCGAGCAAGGCGTGGATTATTTCACCATTCACGCCGGCGTGCTGCTGCGCTTCGTGCCGATGACCGCGAGCCGTATGACCGGCATCGTTTCGCGCGGCGGCAGCATCATGGCCAAGTGGTGCCTCGCGCATCACAAAGAAAATTTCCTCTACACGCACTGGGACGACATCTGCGATATCATGGCCGCGTATGACGTTTCATTTTCCATCGGCGACGGCTTGCGCCCCGGCTCGATTGCCGATGCGAACGACAAGGCGCAGTTCGGCGAACTCGAAACGCAGGGCGAACTCACCAAGCGCGCGTGGGCCAAGGGCGTGCAAGTCATGAACGAAGGCCCGGGCCATGTGCCCCTCCACATGATCGAGGAGAACATGGTGAAGCAGCTCGAATGGTGCGGCGAGGCGCCTTTCTACACCCTCGGGCCGCTCACCACCGACATTGCGCCCGGCTACGACCACATCACCAGCGGCATCGGCGCGGCGATGATCGGCTGGTATGGCTGCGCGATGCTCTGCTACGTCACGCCCAAGGAACACCTCGGCCTGCCGAACAAGAAGGACGTGAAAGACGGCGTCATCACCTACAAGATCGCCGCGCACGCCGCCGACCTGGCCAAAGGCCATCCCGGCGCACAATACCGCGACAACGCCATCTCCAAGGCGCGCTTCGAATTCCGCTGGGAAGATCAGTTCAATCTCGCGCTCGACCCCGTGACCGCGCGCGAGTTCCACGACGAAACCCTCCCGCAGGACGGCGCCAAGACCGCGCACTTCTGCTCCATGTGCGGCCCGCACTTCTGCTCGATGAAGATCACCGAAGACGTCCGCAAATACGCCGCCGAACAAGGCATCGCCGAAGAAGAGGCGTTGAAGAAGGGCATGGAAGAAAAGTCGAAGGAGTTCGTGGAAAAAGGCGCGGAGGTTTACGCGAAGGTGTGAAATACCTTGGTGTGTCTTGCCGGAGGTTACATCGCCAGGAACACCGTGAGTAAATGTCGTGCCTTGGCGTCCGCATCTGCTATCCTCCGTCTTTATGTCATTTAGTGTTCTTGGCCTTGACGCCAAAATATTGCATGCGGTGCAGGACGCGGGTTACACCGAGCCGACACCAATCCAGACCGCCGCCATCCCGCCGATCATCGCGGGGCACGACCTCATCGGCATCGCGCAGACGGGCACGGGCAAGACGGCGGCGTTCACGCTGCCCATCCTCACCCGGCTGGCGGCGCAACCGGCCGGGCCGCGCCGCGGCACGCGGGTGCTGGTGCTGGCGCCGACGCGGGAACTGGCGTTGCAGATTGATGAAAACATCCGCGCCTACGCGAAGCACATGCCGCTGACGGTCGCCACGGTTTTTGGCGGCGTGGGGGAACAGCCGCAGATTCGCGCGCTGCGCGCGGGCACGGACGTCATCATCGCGTGTCCGGGGCGGCTGATGGACCTGATGGACCGGCGATGCGCGGATTTTTCGCAGTTGAAATTCCTCGTGCTGGACGAGGCCGACCGGATGCTGGACATGGGTTTTCTGCCGAGCATCCGGCGCATTGTGCAGCAGTTGCCGAAGCAGCGGCAGACGCTGATGTTCTCCGCGACGCTCTCCAGGGAGATCGAGTTGCTGACGCACGAATTCCAGCGCGCGCCGAAAATCATCCAGATCGGCCGCCGCGCGAATCCCGCCGACACGGTCACGCAACTGGTCTATGAAGTGCCGAAGCATTTGAAGCCGGCGTTGCTGCTGCACCTGCTGAACGATCCGCAGATGGACATGGTGCTGGTCTTCTCGCGCATGAAGCACGCCGCCGACCGCATCGCGCGCAACCTGGAGCAGAAGGGAATCAAGACCGCCGCGCTCCATTCCAACCGCTCGCAGAACCAGCGGCTGAAGGCGTTGAAGGATTTCAAGTCCGGCACGGTGCGCGTGCTGGTGGCGACGGACATCGCGGCGCGCGGCATTGACGTGGACGGCATCTCGCACGTGGTGAACTACGACTTCCCGATGCATTCGGAGGATTACGTGCACCGGATCGGCCGCACGGGGCGCGCACACGCGGTGGGTTCCGCGATCAGTTTTGTGACGCCGGAAGATTACGGCGAGTTGAAGGCGCTGGAAAAATTCATCGGGCGCGGCATTGTGCGGAAGAAGGCGGAGGGATTCAATTATTCGGCGGCCGCTCCGGCGTTCAATCCGGCCGATGCAGAAAAGCGTTTTCCGCGCGGGCAAAACCAGAATCGCGCACAGCGCGCGGGGCAGTCGCAACGTCCCGGCCAGCCTTCACAAGCGCCGCATCACGGCGGTCAACCGCAGCAGCAGCCGCGCGGTTCGCGCTGGCGGCGTTGACCGGGAAGCGGATTTTACTCCCGACGACAGAGCGCCGGGCTTACGCTTTACGCACATGGCAATTCTCGGCAAACGCAATCTTCTCCCCATCGTGAGGGAGTCCGCTCCCGGCCTTTACCTCGACGGCGGGGGGTTGGGCGAGATTCTGTTGCCCGGCCGTTACATTCCGGCGGGCCTCAAGCCCAAGGACAAGCTGGATGTGTTCGTTTATCGCGATTCCGAGGACCGGCTGGTGGCCACCACCGAGACGCCGCTCGCCATGGTCGGCGAGTTTGCCTGCCTGAAGGTCATCAGCGTGAACCAGAACATCGGGGCGTTCCTCGACTGGGGACTGGCCAAGGATTTGCTGCTGCCGTTCCGCGAAATGGAAACCCCGCTGCGCGCGGGCGACCAGGTGGTTGTTTATGTCTGTCTCGACGTGAAGACGAACCGCATCCTGGCGACGGCGCGGCTGAACCGCCATCTGAATCGCGATACGCCGGCCTACCGCGCCGGACAGCCGGTCAGCTTCCTCATCACGAGCCGGACGCCGCTGGGTTACAACGCCATCATCGAGAACGCGCATCGCGGCCTGCTTTACCACGAACATCTCGCCGCGCCGCTCGCCGTCGGCCAGAAGCTGAAGGGTTTTGTCCGCACCGTCCGCTCCGGCGGGAAGATTGACTTGAGCCTCGACGCGGCGGGTTACAAGCGCGTGGCGCCGCTCACGGATCAAATCGTCAAATCGCTGGAACAGAACGGCGGGAAGCTGGCTTTCGATGACGACAGTTCGCCCGCGGCGATCCGGGAAACGTTCGGCGTCAGCAAGAAGGCCTTCAAACAGGCGCTCGGCAAACTTTACAAATCACGCCGCATCCGTTTTCAGAATCCGGGCATTCAATTGCTCGACAACTCGTCGTGGTCGCCCGGTAAATGAAAATACGTTAAGCCGCCCGTCGCGCCCAACGGAGCTTGGCCGGCGCGGAGCGCGGGTTGGAATTGCGTTCCGCCGGTGAGGGGCGGAGGACTTCGCGGGCGATGTCGGAGAAAATTCCAGCGTTAAAACCGGCCCCGAAAGATTTCTTCACGCGCCGGTCTTCGCCGGAATGAAATGTCAGAATCGCCACGCGCCCGCCGGAATTCAGGCACGCGGGCAGGTTGCGCAGAAAAGTGTCGAGCGCGGAAAATTCATCGTTCACCGCGATGCGCAACGCCTGGAAGACGCGGCGGATGGAGAGGTCGCAATCATCCTTGTTCAAACGCGGCAGCACGGCGCGAATGGCCGAGGCGAGGGATTTGGTGGAGGCGAAAGTTTTTCCGGCGAGGGCCGGAGCGAGCGCGGCGGCGTGCGGCTCGTCGGCATATTCGACAAGCAACGCGGCGAGCGCACCGGAGCTGGTTTTTGCCAGAAAGGCCGACGCCGGCTGGCCGCGCTGCGGGTTCATCCTCATGTCGAGAGGGCCGTCGAATTTCACGGAAAAGCCGCGCGCCGGGTCGTCAATCTGCATGGAGGAAACGCCGAGGTCGGCAAGAATCAAATCCGCGCCGGCGGTTTCATTCGCGGCGAGCACCTGCGGCAAGCCGGCGAAGTTGCTGCGGTGCGCGGTGAAAATTTCCGGGCCGAAACCAAGTGCGCGAAGACGAGCCTCGGTTTTGGGAAGTTCAATCGGGTCGGTGTCGAGGCCGAGCAGTTTGCCGTCCGGTGCGAGGCGCGGGAGAATTTCCTGTGCGTGTCCGCCGTAGCCGAGGGTGCAATCCACCGCCACTTCGCCGGGCTTGGGCGCGAGCAGTTCAAGAATCTCCGCAACCATGATGGGCCGGTGCGTGCCGGCGGGAGTTTTGCCGGACGCGAGGACTTTTTGCACCGTCTCCGCGTAACGCGCGGGATTGTGTTCCTTGTATTTGTCCTCAAAGCGGCGCGGATTTTTGCCGCTGTAACGCGGACGGCGCTTGTGTGGTGCTGGCGCAGGAGTGTCGGACATGTGGGACAAGATGCGCGAATGGCGCCCGCGCCGCGAGAAAGTTCCGCTACGGCGCCGGCGTTTCCGGGTTTTTGGCCGGCTGGAGCTGGTGGGCGCCCTTGAGCAGGCGGCAGAAATCCTTTTTGCTGGTGACGATTTTGGTGCCGGCCTTGCTGGCGAGGCTGGGCATGGATTTGTATTCCACCTCGAGCCGCTCCAGCCGCACGATGCGGATGTATTCGCCGCCCTGTTTCCAGACCTGGCCCTGGCACAGTTTCATGGTTGTGTGATTTTGGATCTGCCTCTCCTGATTCAGGCTCAAGAGAGACAGCAGGGATGGCGGCTATTTTTTGCCGCCGGTTTTTTTGTCGGCCACGGCCTGTTTTTTCTTCTGGTCGGCGCTGCTGGCCTTGGCCTGTTTCTGGTTTGATTTTTTCTGGTTCGACTTCGGTGATCTATCGCCCATGGTGTTTGACTTTCCTTTGCCGGGTTGACTGGGCTGCGGCATGGCAGTTTCTCCACAGCAATGAACATCCTGCCCGCCGGACCGGCCGTTGTAAATGACGGACGTGAAATGGTTTTGGCGCCGGCGGGACGGCAAAAGATAGTTGCCGATTGTTGTTGCCATTGCGCCGGAATCAGCGATAGTGAACCCGTCTGTTAGATAGCTTGTCTCTTTCAAGGCATGGTGAATCTTCAAGTGAACTTGGTTCAGTGATGATTTTAGACCCGGTTTTCGGGAACAGTCTGTGGAAAGCTAAGTTTGTCGGACAGTAAACATCACATGAATAATAAATTGTTTGTAGGAAATCTTTCCTTCGAAACCACTGAAAACGACCTGCAGGACGCCTTTGCGGCGCACGGCACGGTCACCGAGACCAACCTGATGATGGACCGCGTCAGCGGTCGTCCCCGCGGTTTTGGCTTCGTCACCATGAGCACGCCCGAAGAGGCCGAGAAGGCCATTGCGGCGCTGAACGGCTCCCAGTTGGGCGGTCGCGCGCTGACAGTCAACGTGGCCAAGCCGCGTGAAGAACGCGCGCCCGGCGGCGGCGGTGGTGGTCGTCGCGAATACGGCGGCAGCAGCGGCGGCGGTCGTGGCCGTTATTAAGCGGTTGGGATTTCAGGGCGGGGTTCGGGTGAACCGGACTCCGCCCTTTTTCTTTGGCAAAGTCTGTTTGCCATCTGGCAGATTTTCGTTTTTATCGCAGGCTGGCTTTGCGTGATCAGCGCATGAAAGAAGAACATATTCAAGTCGAAGGCTGCGTCCAGACCGTGCTGCCAGGCACGATGTTCCGGGTCGAGCTCGACAACAAGCATCTGGTGCTGGCGACCATTTGCGGCAAGATGCGCAAGCGCTGGGTGCGCCTCACCGTCGGCGACCGCGTGAAGATGGAAATGTCGCCCTACGATTTGAACAAGGCCCGAATTACCTGGCGGATGCGGTAGAATTTTCCCACGCGGCGTTTCCTCAAGGCCGCAAGACCGTCCCCGGCGTGGTCACAATGCGCCTGTTTCTTTCCACTTGTTGCGGCACGCGGAGACTGCTACAAAAATCCACATGCGATGCAAATATGCTCCGTTCCCGGAATTGGCGGCTGGGTCCGGCACAAACCTGTTCCGGACGCAACCCGTGTTCGACGAGACCGGTGGTTTGCAATCTTGACCAATAATATGATGAAATCCAAAGAACGCCCGGTCGCCTGGCAGATCCGCTGCTTGAAGTGCGATCACACCGCGCCGTTGAAAAAATCCGTTGTGCGAACCAAGGCCGCCGGACGCAAATACATCTTCGGTCGCTGCCCGCAGTGCAAACGCATCCACATCCGCGTCATTGAACAAATCCCCAATCCGACCGTGAAGGAGCCGTGACCGCCGCCAAGTCCGGCGGGTGTCAATGCTGGAAAACTCGCAGCTACAATCCGATGTGTTTGATCCCCCGCCGCCACAAATCGAAATAACACAGCGCGACGACGACCAGCGAATGCCCGATTTTTTCATCGGCGACGAGTTTCGGAACCTCCTCCACCGGCACGAGCCGCGTCGCCAGATCCTCGCCTTGATCCCATTCCACCTCGTGTTTCAGCCGGCAGTTTTCAACCAGGATGGTGTGGGTTTTGTTGCTTAAAATCGCCGGGTTCGACCAGATGCGTCCCAGCAGTCGCGCGTTTTCGCCCTCGTAGCCGGTCTCCTCGCGCAATTCGCGCACGGCGGCCGCCACGGGATCGGTTTCGCCCGCGTCCATCATGCCGCCGGGAATCTCCAGCTCCACGGTGTTCGAGCCGTGGCGGAACTGCTCAATCATCACCAGCTTTTGGTCGGGCGTGACGGCAATGACATTGACCCAGTGGACGCTGTCGAGGACGTAGAAATCGTGTTCCTTGCCGGTGCGCGGCGAGAGCTTCACGTCGGACCGCAGCTTGAAGATGCGGAAATCGCCGACGGGCGTCGAACGAACTTTTTTCCAAGGTCTGATCATTTACGATTGATGATTTACGATTTGCGATAGGCGTCAATAAAAACTCTTCCGCCTGGTTCAATCTCCAACCATCAATCGTAAATCATAAATCTTTGGGTGCCGCCCAGCCTTGCTTCATCAAGGCCAGCAAATGTGCGAGCGCCTCTTCGTGGGTCCGGCCCTTCTGTTCGGCGAGCTGGCGGGCGCGCTTGTCCAGTTGCGCCGCCATTTCGCTGGATTTTCCAGCGGGACAACCGAGCGCGGTCAACATTTCGGCGAGTTTGGAAATTTCCATGGACAACTTCAGCCACGGATTTTCACGGATGAAGCGCGGACAAACAGCGCGCCTTCAATGCCACTGGAAAATCTGCGTTCACCTGCGTCCCAAATTCACTTTGCCGCGTCGGAGGCGGCAATCTTGACGCTGATAACGCCGACGCGCTTCTGCGGCTTGCTCCGCTCGCCGGAGCCTCCGGAGCCGACGGGTGTGCCGGCGATTTTCGCGAGCACGTCGTCACCCTTGACCAATTTGCCGAACGCCGTGTATTGACGGTCGAGAAACGACGCGTCGCCGTCGCAGATGAAAAACTGGCTGCCGGCGGAATCGGGATGCTGCGAGCGCGCCATGGAGATGACGCCGCGCTGGTGCGAGCGGTCATTGAACTCGGCCTTGATTTGATAGCCCGGCCCGCCCGTGCCCCAGTGACTTTCCTTGCCCGCATCCTTGGTGAGCGGATCGCCGCCCTGGATCATGAAGCCCTTGATGATGCGGTGGAAGCAGGTGCCGTCGTAAAACCCCTTTTGGGCCAGCGCCTTAAAATTTTCGACGGTCTTCGGCGCGACATCGGGCCAGAATTCAATGACCAACTCGCCTTCGGTGGTGGTGATGTATGCAACTTCGCTCATAAAATTTTGTGCGTTGAATTATTTCACGCTGTCGGCGGGAACAATCTTGATGCTGATGACTCCAATGCGTTTGTCCGGGCGATCCGGCGGATGCGTTGGCGTCGTGGCGATTTTTTCCAGCACGTCGTCGCCTTTGATCAATTTGCCGAACGCGGTGTATTGGTGGTCAAGAAACGTCGGGTTGCCGTGGCAGATGAAAAATTGCGAGCCGGCGGAATCCGGATCCTGCGAGCGTGCCATGGAAATGACGCCGCGCGTGTGCGAGCGGTCGTTGAACTCGGCCTTGATCTGATAGCCGGGGCCACCCGTGCCCCACATGGCTTCCTTGCTTGGATCCTTGGTCAGCGGATCGCCGCCTTGAATCATGAAATCCTTGATGACGCGATGAAAGCAGGTGCCGTCGTAAAATCCCTGACTGGCGAGTTTCTTGAAATTGGCGACGGTGTTCGGCGCGACATCGGGCCAGAATTCGACGACCATGGTGCCTTCGGTGGTGGTGATGACGGCCACTTCACCGCTGCTGTTTGTGTTTGCCGTTTGACTGCCGGCAACAGTGTTAGTTTGATCAGCCTTGCTCGATGCCAGCGCGATGCCGGCAAACAGGCCAATGGCGCAGAGTAAATTGATTGTTTTCATGGCCGCAAATTTTCCACGCGCGCGGCCAAAAGTCACGCCGGATTTCAATCTTTTCGCATCGCGCGCGAAATGAGGCTGCCGCGGTCGGCCCGGCGGCCGCGGAAAAAGGCCAGCGCTGCCAGCGCCCCGGCGGCAATCAGCAGGGCGCCGATGGCAAGCGCGCCCTTGTGGGCCGGACTGGAATTTTCCGGCGACGCCGCGACCGGATTGGCGGCTGCCGTCGGTTTGGGCGGCGGAACGGGAACAAGTTTTGCCGGCGTCATCGGCGCGGGATTGGCTGGTGGCGCCGGGGTGGCGACTGGAGCGGGAGCGGCGTTCGTTTGAATCTCCGGCGCGGGACTGGTCGGCGGCGGCGCGACCAGGGTTGCGGGTGCGGCGGGAACAACGGGAACAATGTTCGTCGGCGTCACCGGCGCGGGATTCGTCGGCAGCGTCGGCGCGGGCGCGGGCGGCCAGTTGGTTTCCACTTTGGTGCCGATGATGATCAGCGGCGGCCCGGTTGGCGGTGGCGGATTGACAACCGGCGCGGGCGGCGGGGCCGGCGGCGGCGTTTGGACTGGCGCGGGCAGCGGCGGGAATTCGGGGACATTCACCATGCCGGGCGGAAAATTCACCGTGCAGCCGACGTATTGTCCGAGCTGCGTGCGCAACACGAGGACGAACGGCTGCTTCGTCTTTTTTTGCTCGGCCAGCCGTTGTTGAACAACCTGGTTGATGCCGGCGTTGAATGGCGTCCACTGGATCTGATCCTCGCCGTCGGAAAAAATCAGCACCGTCAGCCGTTCGGAACCCTTGATCACCTCGTTCAGCAGCGGTTGCAGCGCGTCGAAGCGGGTGCCGTTGGCGAAGCGCTGTTTGCCGACGAATTGGTTGATGTCGGACGCGATGGTCACGGCATCCTCCGGCAGCCAGTGTTGCAGCGGAAACTGCCCGGACCTCAAATTCTGGTCGAACGTCCACACGCCGATGCTGTCGCTCGCGCGCAACTGGCCGCTCAAGCTGGTCGCCAGCAGTTGGTTCACCTCCGTCTGCACCGCCGGCAGCCGCTTCTTCATGTCCGCCGAGGTGTCAAAAATGAAAAGGAAACGGCTCTCGCCGGTTTGCGCCGGCTGCTGGGCGCGCGCCGCCGGAACCAGCAATAATCCCGCGCACAGCGCGAACGCGGCCTGCGCGCGCCGGATGAAAAATTTCGGAGGCTTCATTTCAACGGGGATCGGGCCGGCGCTTGAACCGGTTCCGTTCCATGCGATTGTGGTTTCTCAATTCGTCCTGCAATTCCGTCAGCGCGTCCTCGACCGTGCGGATGAAATTCGCGCAGCCCGACACCGAGCCGCCGAAACCGTTGACCGTGTCGCGCTCCGCGTGGTCGTCCGTCACCACCAGCACCTCGCCGTGCGGTTGGAACCGGTGCGCCGCGCGCTCGATCATTTGGTCGGCGGTCTGCCCCGCGCGCGAAAACAAAACCTCCACCGCCCGGCTCGATTCGTTCTTCGGCGTGCCCGGGGGCGCGCCCGCGCCGTCAAAAAAAATCGTGACCGGCTCGCCCGTCGCGTCGTGATAGCGCGTCAGGACGTGAACCAGCTCCTCCCGCGCCCGCGCCGAATGCCGCGCCGCGCCGGGAGCCAGTTCCGGCCAGTTGTGCAACAGGCTGTAGCCGTCCACCAAGATGCGCGCCAGCGCCATGAACGAAGTCTAAAGTCCAAAGTCCCAAGTCTAAAGACCAAAATGCGACGCTGGCCGGCTTGACTTTAGCCTTTAGCCCCGGGCCTTTAGCCTTTAACCTCTTCCCGATGGCCGCCGCCGAATCCATTTTCCAGAAATCCAACCGCCGCATTGCCACGCTGGCGCTGGGGATTCTCGCGCTCGACCAGTTCACCAAATGGCTCGTGCTGCATTCGCTGGCCGAGGGCGATGAAAAAATAGTCATCAGCGGCTTTTTCAAATTCGTCCACTGGGGCAACACCGGCGCGGCGTGGAGCCTGTTCAGCGGCAACAACGCCACGCTCGCCTTCGTCGCCTGCCTCGCCTTCGTCGCGCTGTTCCTCACGCGGCATCATTTCGACTCCCACACGCTGCCCGGCCAGATCGCCTTCGGCCTGATTTTCGGCGGCATCGCCGGCAATCTCACCGACCGCCTCCTGCCCAGCCGCCACGCCGTCGTGGATTTCATCTATTTCTATCTCCAGCAACGCGGCGGCGGCGAAGTCGGCTTTCCCGCCTTCAATGTCGCCGACACCGCCATCTGCACCGGCGTCGGGCTGATTTTCCTCATCACTTGGAAAAACGAGCACGCGCCGAAACCCGCGGCAAACTGATTCACCATGCCCACACGCGCGGAAAATTTCACCGTCGAGAAATCGCTGCCCGGCGGGCGGCTCGACACGTTTTTGCGGACAAGATTTCCCGCCGTCTCGCGCGGCGCGATGCAGCGGCTCATCGAGCAGGGCCACATCCGCGTCAACGGCCAGGCCACCAAGCCCACCCACACGCCACGCGCCGGCGACCAGGTTGAAATCCACTGGCCGGACGCCCGGCCCGCCGAGGCGCAACCGGAGGAAATGCCGCTCGACATTTTATTCGAGGACAAATCGCTGCTCGTGCTGAACAAGCCCGCCGGACTCGTCGTGCATCCCGCCGCCGGACACGAGGAACACACGCTCGTCAACGCGCTGCTGCACCATTGCGCCGGGCAGTTGAGCGGCATCGGCGGCGTCGCCCGGCCCGGCATCGTCCACCGGCTCGACAAGGAAACCAGCGGCTGCCTCGTCATCGCCAAGAATGACGCAACGCACCTCGCGCTCTCGAGGCAATTTGCCGAACGGCAGGTGAAAAAGATTTACAACGCCATCGTCTGCGGCGAACCGGCGCGCGACTCCGGCGAAATCCGCGCCGCCATCGCCCGGCACCCGACGCATCGCAAGCGCATGGCCGTGCGCGACGACGGTTCCGGCCGCGCCGCGCACACGAGCTGGCGCGTTCTGGAGAAATTAAACGCCGCCACGTTTGTCGAGGCGCAGATTCACACGGGCCGGACGCACCAGATTCGCGTGCATTTCCAGTTTCTCGGCCACCCGCTGGTGGGCGACGAGACTTACGGCGCGAAGCAAAACAAGAAGCTCGCGGAACTGACCGGTTATGCCGCGCCGCGCGTGATGCTGCATTCGCGGGAGCTTTCGTTCATCCATCCGCGCACGGAAAAGGAGATGAGCTTTGAATCGCCGCCGCCCAAGGATTTCCAGGAGGCATTGAAACGGTTGCGCGTTTAGAAGCGTGGCCAAAATTTATTCGCCTGCGGCGGGGGATTTTTGCATATTGCGCCGGATGAAATCCATGACGGGCTACGGACGCGGCGAGTGCGCGCGGGACGGCTTCAAAATCTCCGTGGAGTTGAGCGCGGTCAACCGGCGCCAGCCGGAAATCTCCGTGAACCTGCCGCACGAGCTGGAAATGCTCGAATCGCCGGTGCGCGACGCCATCAACGCGCAGGTCGCGCGCGGGCGCGTCACGGCGCGCATCGGCATCCACGCGGCGGACGGCAAGTTGTCGGCACGGGCGCATCTCGATCTGCCATTGGCAAAGGCTTATGCGGCGGAACTGGCGCGGCTGGCGAAGTCGCTCAAAATTTCCGGTGCGGTGACGCTGGATCAAATCCTCCGCGCGCCGGGCGTTTTCCAGACGGACGAGGAACTGGTGGACGCGGAAAAAATCTGGTCGGTGGTGGAGAAGGCGCTCAAGCAGGCGCTGGCGGCGCTGGTGAAGATGCGCGAGCGCGAGGGCGCGCACCTGGCGGAGGACCTGGCGCTGCGCATCGGCGTGATGCGCCAGAGCGCGGCCAAGGTCCAGAAGCAGTCCCCGCTGACGGCGGAGAATTACCGGCAGCATTTGCTGGAACGGATCCGGAGCGCGGGCCTTGAATCCATCGCGGCGGATGACGAGCGGCTGTTGAGGGAGATTGTCCTGTTCGCCGACCGCTCGGACATCACGGAGGAATTGACGCGGCTGCAAAGCCATTTCCAGCAGTTCGAGGATTGCCGGAAATCGAAGGACCCGGTCGGGCGCACACTGGATTTTCTGGCGCAGGAAATGAACCGCGAAATCAACACCATCGGCTCGAAGGCGAACGACGCGCTGATTTCGCGCGAAGTGGTGACGCTGAAGGCGGAGCTGGAACGGTTCCGCGAGCAGGCGCAGAATGTCGAGTGATGAAAAGTTCAAAGTCCAAGGTTCAAAGTTCAAAGTCATCGGCGGCGGAAAGTCCCGCGCCGCTGATGATTTTGATTTCCGCGCCGTCGGGCGCGGGCAAGACGACGTTGTGCCATCAACTGGTCGCGTCGCGGCCGGGCATGGCGCGCGCCATCACCTGCACCACGCGCGGGCCGCGGCCGGGCGAGAAGGACGGCGTGGATTATTATTTTTTCAGCGTGGCTGAGTTTCAGCGGCGGGAGCAGGCGGATGAATTCATCGAGCACGCGACGGTCTATGGCAACCGCTACGGCATCCTGAAGTCCGAGCTGCTCGGCAAGCTGCGTTCGGGCCGGGACGTGCTGCTGAACGTGGACGTGCAGGGCGCGGCGACGATCCGCAGCCGCGTGCAGGCGGAGCCGGAATTGAGGCGCGCGCTGGTGACGGTGTTTCTCACGCCGCCGTCCATCGCGGAGCTGGAGGCGCGGCTGACAAACCGCGCGGCGGATTCCGCGGCGGTCATCCAAAAACGGCTCGCGGTGGCGCGGCAGGAGATCGCGGAGTGGAGGCATTTTGATTATCTGCTGACCAGCACCACGAAGCCGGAGGATTTGCGGCGGATGCTGGCGATTGTGGAGGCGGAAAAAATGCGCGCGGCGCGGGCGGCGGCGCCGGGGTTTTGAATTGCAGATTTTCGGTTGCGGATTGCGGATTTGGGTTAAGATTCAGGCATGAGCGTTTCAAAGAAAATTATTCTCGGCGTGACCGGCTCCATCGCCGCGCACAAGGCGGCGGATTTGGCGTCGCTGCTGACGAAGGCGAAGTGCGACGTGCGTGTGGTGATGACGGTGGACGCGCAGCGGTTCATCACGCCGCTGCCGTTCAAGACGCTGACGCGCCATCCGGTCGTGACCGGTCTTTACGACGAGGACGAAGGCTGGAAGCCAACGCACATCGAGCTGGCGGACGAGGCGGATTTGCTTTTGATCGCGCCCGCGACGGCGAACGTGATCGCGAAGCTGGCGCACGGCATCGCCGATGACGCGCTGACGTGCATCGCGCTGGCGCTGAATCCGAAGGCAAAAATTTTGATTGCGCCGGCCATGAACGGGAAGATGTGGCGGCACCCGGCGACGCGGGAAAACGTAAAAATCCTTAAATCGCGCGGCGCGGAATTCATCGGGCCGGACGAGGGAATGCTGTCGTGCGGTTATGAGGGCATCGGACGGCTGTGGCCGGTGGAAAAAATCGCGGAGCGCGCGTTGAAAATGTGAGACCGAGGCGCCGCTCCCGCCGGGCGCGGCCTGTTTGCCCATGAAACTTATTGATTGGGAACGCTTCAAAGGGCTGCGCCGGATGCTGGCGACGGACCGGCCGGAGCCGACGCGGCAGGCGGAGCGCATCGTGGCGATGCAACGCGACGTGGTGCTGCCGTCGAAAGTGGGCGTGATTTTGGTGGTGCTTTACTACCTGTTTCTGTCGGACTGGCTTTACGATATGCCGTCGCCGCGGGCGGTGGTGCAGGACACGCTCAAAGACTATTTTCTGGTCTATATCCTCTGCAATTGTCTGGGCGCCCTTTTTTTTTACTCCTGGCGGCGGCTGCCGCCGGGCCTATTCCAATGGCTGGCGTTCACAATGGGGTTGCTGGACGGGCTGTTTATCGCGGGGCTGATGATTGTCACGGGCGGTTTTGACAGCATTGTGTTCTGGGTGTTTCCCTGCCTGATTGTGCTCAACGCCTTGAGCATTCCGCTGGCGGTGCCGCAGATTGTGCTCAATCTGCTGTTGAGCCTGTTTTATTTGAGCGCGGGATTGGTCGTGCCGGGCATCGGCGAGGGCACGACCATGCCCGCACCGCCACCCGCCCTTCATGCCACGAACCAGGTTTCCCACGGGGTCAGCGAAACCGCCCTCAAACTGCGAATGCCACTCTGGTCGGACGATGCAACCGTGGATAATTCGCAGGCGGAAATCTCCACCGAACCTTTTTTGCTCCGCGTGTCGGTGCTCTGGTTGCTCACGCTCTGCTGCTACGGCGCGCAGGTGTTGATTGAACGCCAGCGCAGCGCGCTGGAGGAGGCGGGCGAATTTGCCGCGCGCGAAAACCAGCTGCACTCTGCCGGCCGGCTCGCCGCCGAGTTCGCCCATCAAATTAAAAATCCGCTGGCCGTCATCAACAACGCCGCGTTCTCGCTGCAACGCTCGCTGCGAACCGGAAAAACAGACGTGGCGGCGCAACAAATCGAAATCATCCAGGAGGAGGTCGCGCGCGCCGACCGCGTCATCACGCAGATCATGGGTTACGCCCAGTTGAGCGAGGGCCGCGTCGAGAAACTGGATGTTGTCGCCGAGCTGGACCGGGCCATCGCGCAGGTGTTTCCGCCTGCAGTGCCGACCCAGATCAAAATCCACCGCGACTATGCCGGGCATTTTCCGCCGATGCTGATGCAGCGCGGCCATTTGTCGGAAATCCTCGTGAACCTTCTGCAAAACGCGCGTGAAGCGCTCGGCCACGAGGGGAATGTGTTTGTCACCGCCGGCTGCCGCCGCGATCATTCCATCGAAATATCCGTGCGCGACGACGGGCCGGGCGTTCCGCCGGACAAAATCGAGCGCATCTTTGAGGCGTATTACACCACCAAGGAAAAAGGCACCGGCCTCGGTCTCGCCATCGTCAAACACAATGCCGAGCTTTACGGCGGCACGGTTCGCCTCGAATCCAAGTCTGGCCAAGGCGCGGCCTTCGTTCTATTCTTCCCCGCCAAAGCATTGATGAAATTATCCAAGCCATGAGCGTGCCGCTGCCACCCGTGCTCGTCGTGGATGACGAGAAGAACATGCGCCAGTCGTTGCAGACGGTGCTGAACGACGAGGGTTATGCCGCGCGCGCCGTCGAATCCGCCGAGGAGGCGCTGGAGCTGCTCGCGCGCGAGGAATTCTTCATGGTCATCACCGACGCGCGGCTCGGCGGGATGAGCGGCTACGAATTTCTGTCCCGAACGCGCAACCAGTGGCCGGATTTGCCCGTGCTCATGATCACCGCCTACGCGACGCCCAGGCTCGCCGTCGAAGCCATCCAGTCCGGCGCGATTGACTACGTTGCAAAGCCGTTTGCCCCCGAGGAATTGCTCCATGCCGTGGCGCGGTGCGCCGAGCGCCATCGGCTGTTGCAGGAAAACGCCGCGCTGCGCTCGCGCGCCGGCGAAATTATCACTCTCGACCAGATTGTCGGCGAATCGCCGCAGATGCGGGAGCTGCGGAAATTGATCCAGACCGTCGCGCAGACCGACGCGCGCGTGTTGATTCTCGGCGAGAGCGGCACGGGCAAGGAGCTGGTCGCCGGCGCGCTGCACCATTTGAGCCGGCGGCGCCAGGCGGATTACATCCGCATCAACTGCGCCGCCATTCCCGAGACGCTGCTCGAAAGCGAATTGTTCGGCCACGAAAAAGGCGCGTTCACCGGCGCTTTGAAGCAAAAGCTCGGGCGGGTCGAGGAGGCCGACGGCGGAACGATTTTCCTCGACGAAATCGCCGACATGAGCAAGCCACTCCAGGCCAAGCTGCTCCGCTTTCTCGAAGACGGCACGTTCACGCGCGTCGGCGGCACGCAGGAATTGCGCGTCAACGTCCGGCTCGTCGCCGCGACCAACCGCGACCTTGCGCAGGCCATCGCCGACGGCCAGTTCCGCGAGGATTTGTTTCACCGGCTGAACGTCGTGCAAATCCAGCTGCCGCCCTTGCGCGAACGCGGTGACGACGTGCTGCTGCTGGCGGAGCATTTCCTGAAAACATTCCGGGCCACAATGAACAAAAACGTGGAGGGTCTCGCGCCCGCCGCCCGGCAGAAAATGCTGCTGCACCGCTGGCCCGGCAACGTCCGCGAGTTGCGCAACGCCATCGAGCGCGCGCTGATCTTGGAAACCGCGCACGAAATCCAGCCGGCCAGCCTGCCGGATTTTCAAATCGAGGCGCGGCTGGCCCGGAATGTGCCGGTTCAGCCGGCACCGGACGAGTCACTCGACGACGCGCTGAACCGGACCGAGCGGGATTTGATTGCCGGTGCACTGGAGCAAAACGATTTCAACATGGCCCGCGCCGCCGAACAGCTCAAGCTCACCCGCCATTCGCTCCGTTACCGGATGCAGCGGCTGGACATGCAGGTCGGCGACGGCGCGGCAAACGAAGCCTGATCATCTTATGGACACAGATTCAATACCCGTTGGCAATCCGATGAGCCCGGGGGTCGTGGATATTTTCATCATGCTTGGCGTCCTTGCGCTGGTGTCGCTGGTTGTATTTTTCTGGGCATTGGTGGTTCGCAGAAGGAAAGACCGCATTCGCAAACACCACCATCATCACCATCGGAAGAGTTACCGGGAACAGCTCCAGCAAAATGTCGGCGGCATCAAGGAGATGTTCCAGCAACGCCGGCACCATCATCGCCAACACCGTTCCATCAACCCCACGCTCGCCCAGACCGGCGGCCTGCCGCCCATCCGCGAAACCGGCAAACCGCCGTCGCCTCCGCCGCCGATGCCGTGATGCAACACAGCCGCGCCATCACCAAAAAAAGCGCCTCCAACCTCGCGCTGGCCTTCGTTCTCCTGCCGCGTCCCAAACGCGACGCGATGACCGCGTTCTACGCCTTTTGCCGCGAAGTGGACGACGTGGCCGACGACGAAACGGCTCCGGCGGAGCAGCGCCGCGAACAGCTCGCCGCGTGGCGCGCCGACGTGAAACGCGCCTGCGAAAATCAACCGCCGCAGTTTCCCGTCAACCGCGAACTCCAGCCCGTCATCCGGCAGTTCAAGCTGCGCTTCGAGCTGTTCGACGATTTGATCCAGGGCTGTGAAATGGATTTGGACACCCGGCGCTACGAGACCTTTGATGCGCTGGAAAAGTATTGCTACCACGTCGCCTCGGCCGTCGGCCTGTTGAGCATTGAAATTTTCGGGTATAAAAACCCGGCGAGCCGCGATTACGCCGTTTATCTCGGCAAGGCGCTGCAACTGACGAACATTTTGCGCGACGTGAAGACCGACGCCGAACGCGGACGGATTTACCTGCCGCTGTCCGAGCTGAAAAAATTTGGCGTCACCGAGGATGAAATTTTGAATTCCAGATATTCCGACCGCTATTTCGCGCTTGCCGGCAGCGTTGCGGCACGGGCCAAAAACTTTTATCGGCTCGCCCGCGAAACCCTGCCCGCCGAGGACCGCCGGGCGATGGTCGCCGCCGAATTGATGGGATCGGTTTATTGGCGGCTGCTGCAAAAAATCGAGCGCGGAAAATTCGACGTCTTTGGCCCGCGCCCGCTGAAATTGAGCAAGCCGGGCAAGCTGGCGCTGATTTTTCAATCCTGGCTGCGCTGTGCGCTCGGCGCAAAAACCTCAAATTACGGGAGTCCGTAAAATTCGGCGATGCCCGCCAATCCGCAATTCGCAATTCGCAATCCGCAATCCGGTCGCCGGCTGATTGTCAACGCCGACGACTTTGGCCGTTCGCATTCCATCAACGCCGCCGTCATCCGCGCCCACCGCGACGGCATTCTGACCACCACGAGCCTGATGGTCAACGAGCCGGATTGCGGCGAAGCTGTGGAGCTGGCCAGGCAAAATCCGGGGCTCGGCGTCGGCCTGCACCTCGTTTTTTTGCACGGCCATTCCGCGCTGCCGCCGGAAAAAATTCCCGGGCTTGTCAACGCGCGCGGCGAATTTTCAAACAACCCGGTCGGCGCCGGCATGGATTATTTTTTCAAGCGCGGCCTGCGCGGACAGCTTCGCGCCGAAATTCACGCCCAGTTTGAAAAATTCCGCGCCACCGGACTGCCGCTCGACCACGTCAACGGCCATTTGCACCTGCATTTGCATCCGGTCATTTTCAAAATCCTGATGGACGACGCGGATCAGCTTGGCATCCGGCATTTTCGTCTGACACGCGACTGTCTGGCGCGCAGCCGGCGCATGGCGCGCGGACAATGGTTCTACCGCCTGTCGCACGCGGCTATTTTTGGATGGCTTTCCCGCCGCGCCCGCGGGCCGCTGCGCCGCCGCGGCATCCGCCATGCGCAAATCACCTTTGGCCTGCTGCAAAACGCCCGCGTGGACGAGGATTACATTTTGAAGCTGCTGCCGGAACTGCCGCCCGGCGATTCCGAGCTTTACTCCCATCCGTCGCTGGACGAATTTAAGGCTGAATTCGACGCCCTCGTCAGCCCGCGCGTGAAGGAGCTGGCGGACAAACTCGGCGTCGAACGGATTCGTTACCAGGATTTGTGATATGACAAAATTGATTACCATACTTTTGATCGGTCTCATGCTCGAAGCGGTGGGCGTTGTTTTTTTGAGCCAGGGTTTGCACGAAATCGGCGAGGTGAAAACCGTTTCCGCCGGCGAGATCGCGCGCATCATCGGACGCGGCGTGTGCAACCGGAACATCCTTCTGGGCGTGCTGTTCGAGGCGATGTTCTTTGGCGTGCTGCTGTATCTGCTCTCGCAACGGGACGTGAGCCTGATCTGGCCGCTGACATCGCTGGGCTTTGTCATCACCGCGCTGGCGGCGCGGCTGGTCCGGCATGAGGAAGTCAGCGCGTTGCGCTGGACGGGCGTGGCCGTCATCGTGATCGGCGCCGCGCTCGTCGCGTGGAGCGAACAGGCCAAGGAAAAATCCGCCCCGCCGCCGGTGACAGTGAAAGCTTCCGTCAATCAGTCATGACGCGCGCCAGCACGGCGGCCAGTTGTTTGGCGGCGAAGTTCGTTTTCTTTTGCAGCTCCATCAGCGCGCCGATTTTTCCCGGCGACCGGGCGATGGCCCAGGCCAGCTTGCCGTAATCCAGACTCTTGTCCGGCCTGGCCAGCGCATTGAAATCCAGCGGCAAATCCTCGCCGGCCGTGTCGGAAATTACCCGGACGGTGGCGCAGGGAATCCCGCGCTCCGCGCAAACGGCGTGAATCGCCGCCGATTCCATTTCCACCGCATCCGCGCCGGTTTCGTCGTGCAACTTTTTCTTTTCGGCGGCGGTGGTGGCGACGCGGTCGGCGCAGAAGAATTTCACGGGCTTTGCTCCTGCGGCAACCAATTTTTCGTAGCAGCCGACGTTAGTCGGCTCTAAACCCTCGCCAGATTTAGTTTGAGCCGACTCACGTCGGCTGCCACCGGAACGGATTTCAAAAACCACGTCGCCGAGTTTCAAATCGGGGTTCAGGCCACCGGCGAAACCGCAGGTCAAAACCAAATCCGGTGGGGCGAGCGTCCCGCCCGCCAGAAATTCGCGCACGGATTTTCCCGCGTTTGCGCGTCCGATGCCGGTGGTCAGTGTGATGACGCCGGGACGCCGCGTTGCAACCTTGCGAAACGGCGCGGCTTCTTCTTTCAGGGCAAAGCAAATAAGTGTGGACATGGGCCAGACGCAGCCAGTGTGGCATCCGGCAAGCCGGGCGGCAACCACTCTCGCGCTGGCCGTTGCCGATTGCGTCTGCTGCATGGAAAACCTGCCGCTGGGGATGCAAACCCAGTCATTGGGGGCGCAGCCCCGGCCATTACTTTACCAAACCCGACGGCTGGGGCGTCGAACCCAACGGTTGGGGCATCAAACCCAATGGCTGGGGCATCAAACCCAATGGCTGGGGCATCAAACCCAATGGCTGGGGCATCAAACCCAACCGCTACTTTTGCGTCCCCAATGATTGGGTTTGCACCCCAAACGGCTGGGGGCGCACCCCCAACCATTGGGTTTTCGCCCCTTTTCATCAAAAACGGGCCATTTTCGCCTAAAACCGCGCTTTCAGCCCCTTCAACTCCCCTTTGGCCTCCTGGGTGCTTTCCCGAAACGGCGCGACTTCTTCCTTCAGGGCAAAGCAAATAAGTGTAGGCATGAATCAGCGCTTGGAAATCCGGTTCTCACCCTTCCTTTTGAAAGAGAATTACTCTGTTGGTGTTGGTGCCTTTCTTCAGATTGTCAATGCCCCAACAATTGGAAGTCTTTGTAAAGAGTTGATCATTGATCAAAACAAGGACGGGGCGCAACCCTGCTTCAATGCCACACTTCAACACCGAAGTTTCCAGTTTGATTTTGCCATTCCGAATCTCCCCCACCTCAAAAGCCACCCAGCCGTCTGGTTGCAGGACGCGATGGATTTCGGAAAACACACTGGTCATGGCCACTTCCCATTCGTTTAAATTCTTGATCCGCCAGATTGCCACCTTTGAAATGTCTATGCCACAAAACCAAGCCCGCAGCCAGTTGTCCTGTCCGTAATTCACAACATCCAGAAATGGCGGCGACGTGACAACCAGCGCCACTGAATTCGGCTTGATTTCTGGAGTTTCATGGGCACTGCGCGTCACGAGCAACGCCCCCCCCGCACTGGATGACAATTGACGGCGATGAACATCATCAATGCCAGCCAGCAACTGCCGGCTTTTTCGCAAAATCAATTCGGCCACATGACGCCGCGGAGGCGTTTGGCGGCGTTTTTTATTGATTTTTGCCTGCGATTCGATGGAAACGGCCTGGTTTGGCGGCAGCGTATAGACGGAAAAAAATCCCGGTGAGTGACCGGTAAGCCGGTTGGTGGCAACCATCCAAATCCAATCATCAATATTGTCGAGTTCGCCTTTGTTTTTTCTGCCGAGAAGATATTTTTTCAGCGCGCAAATCTCCATCAAAGTTTCCGGATGATAAAACACCAGAAGTTCTTCGGGGCACTCGTCGGCGAGCTTGAAATTAATCTGTTGAAGTCTTGCCTCCACATCCAGAAGGAGGGGCGGGTTTAATCTGGAACGGACAAAAATGTGGCTCAACGGATTGATGTCGCAACCGCATGGAATTCTGCCGAGCAGTGCCGATTCAATCAAGGTTGTGCCACGTCCCATGAACGGGTCGTAAACCACATCGCCCGGCCGGGTAAGCCTCTCAATGAAAAAACGGGGGAGTTGCGGCTTGAAACAAGCCCGGTAAGAAACCTCATGCAAACTGGAAGCGGCGCGTTGTTTGGCCGTCCAAAACTCGTTGATGAAGACGGGAACTTTTCCGAAACCATTCGCCGGCAAAAATTCTCTTTTCGTCTGTTTTCCGAAACAATTGAACCGGGCCAATTCCTTTTCCAGAACGTGATCGTCCGCTGCCCGCAAAACAGGCCGCGCAGCGTTTGGGAAAAGGATTTCTTTGACTGCACTCATCAGCAGGACTCTAATAATTTTAACGCAACGGTGCGAGAAATCTTCGTGCTGGTTCCAAGTTTTCCACCGAGCCACCAACATTCAACGGTTGTTTTCGGCAAAATCCAAAATGGCACATTGGGAAACGACTCAACATCGGAAACGATATACCCTTCGATTTCCTTGAGCTTCGCCAAGAAGCCGGGTTCATTGAACGAACGGCCTGATCCCACCATATAACTGGGACAAAAGTAAATGCCACCCTTTGTGACACTGCGCACCTCCCATTTCCGCCCCTGTGAATCCAGCAAGTCATAGCCTGCGCCCTCGCTTGGCGCCAATTTTCCCTTGACCACTTCGTATGCCAGACGCCGCTCCAAAATAAAGCTGACACGCCTTCCATCCGTGAAATACTCGCGGACATCGGATTCTCCAATTTTCAGGGCATTTGCAATTTCATTGATGTTCCAAGTCAACAGGCCATTTGGTTTTGCACTCATAAAATTTCACTTTATCCCCGCCAGCCTTTCCTTCCAGATTTTGTAAAGCTCCACGGTGGCGCGGACGTCGCGCAGGCAGTATTCGGCAATCTCGCGGAATTTCTTTTCGGCCATCAGCGTTGTCACGTCGCTGCCGGTCACGCCGTGGCTCTTGGGCGATTCGATGCCGAAGGCCTTGCAGTAAAAATCCAGGTTGAACCGCCGCGCCGCGCCGTCGCGCCCGCTCACGCTGTAAAACGTCAGTTGCTCCGCGAGGTCGCAGTGCGGCTCGGTGGCAAACCGGTAGCCGAGCCAGTTCTTTTTCGAGATGGGCACGTTGAGCTGCGCCGAGCGGAGATAAATGAACGGCACGTCGAAACCGCGTCCGTTGAAGGTGACGATGGAATCGTATTTCTTCGCCACGTCCCAGAATTGCGCGAGCAGTTCCGTCTCATCGGCGCAGGGAATGAATTTGACGGGCGCGTTTTCCTCTTCCACTTCCTCAAAATCCTCCGCGACGAACAACGTCTGGCCGCGCTGGGTCTCGGCGTTGAGCATGGCGATGCAGACGACCTGCGACGTGAACGGCCACAGGCTCATGAACCGCGTGATTTCCTCGCGCTTGGCGGTCTTGGCGACGGCGTCGCCAATTTTCTCCGTCTCCCGGAAGAGGTATTCCTGCTGCGCCTCGTCGAACAGTTCGAGCGGCAGCGCGGAGGTTTCAATGTCGAAAACGAGAGTGGCCATGCGGGAACATTAACCGCCAAGACGCCAAGGACGCCAAGTTTTATTTTAATTGCGCCGCGGCACTTGAAGCTTGCGCTCACCGTGGCACGGATGACAATTTATATTCTCAACCCGAAAACCGTGCCGCATGGAAACGAACCAGCAACCTGAATCGGACGAAGTCAAGCTGCGCGAGCGACTGGAGGAATTGTTGCGCCAGGCCGGCGCGCTGGAGGAGGTCACGAAGGCGCCGGCCAACCTGCCGCGCGTCACCACGCCGCGCCCGGCGCTGCCGTCGCACGAAACCTTCCTGCCCGGCTCGATTCTCACCACGCTGTTCCGCAACCCGAAGACCGGCCGCACCGTGTCGTTCAAGCGCGAGGACCTCGGCGAGCTGGACGGCATGACGACGAATTATCTGCTGACGTATTACCAGTCGCAATCGCTGTTCACGCCGGACGACGCGACGCGCCTGCGCAGCTGCATCGAGCTGCATTCGCGGCGTTACAGCCAGTTGCTGCGCAACAGCGACTGGCGCGGGCAGGTGTTCGGTTATGAAATCGCGAAGGAGGAGGCCATCCTGCGCAGCCTCACGCAACTGCGCCTGCTGGTGGAATGCGTGCAGATCCTCACGCCGCCGCTGATGACGGTGAAGCGCATCGGCGACGAGGAATTCGATTTGATTGACGACCTGCACGGTTTCATCCGGCTGCTGACGCTGGCGTTGTGGCAGCGGCTGGCCACCGATGGATCGGACTTGCAGGCCTACGGCGCGCTGTCCCTTTGCATCGCGGGACTGGCAGCGAAGCCGGACGACGCGCTGGCGCTGCTGGAATCCGGCTACGCCGCCGCCAACGGCAACGCCGACGCGTTCATCAAATGGTTCGAAAAGGGCGGCGGCAAGGCGATGGAGCGCGTGGAAACCATGTTGCAGCCGGCGGACAAACTCGGTCTGGACGAAATTTTCGGGATGCTCACGCGCCACACGCTGGACCTCGGTTTGCAGCCGGTGACGATTGAGTTTTTGCGCCAGGCATTGCAGACGCTCGTGACGACTTTGTCGAACATGGATCGCGAACCGTCCGACGCCAGCCGCCGCCGGTCAGCGGTCATTTCCGCGCAATTCACCGAGGTCTCGCGGCAATACGCCGTGGATTTCACGGCGCGCGCCGCCGATCCGGGCGTCAGCGAGGAGGACCTCACCGCCATTTTCAAGGAACTGGACGCGCTGGTCGGCATGGAGCCGGTGAAGAGCGAGGTTCATCGCGCCACCAATTTCGCGCGGATGCAGGTGCTGCGCCGGCAGCAGGGGTTGCCCGTGGTGCAGGCAAGTTTGCACAGCGTTTTCTTCGGCAACCCCGGCACCGGCAAGACCACCGTCGCGCGGCTGATGGGCCGCATTTACAAATCGCTCGGTCTTCTCCGGCGCGGACACGTCGTCGAGGTGGACCGCGGCCGGCTCGTGGCCGAATACGTCGGGCAGACGGCGGTGCGCACACACGCGGCGATTGACTCGGCGCTCGACGGCATTCTGTTCATTGACGAGGCGTATTCGCTCGCCGGGCGCGGCGCGGAGGATTTCGGCAGCGAAGCCGTCGAGACGCTGCTCAAGCGCATGGAGGACGACCGCGAACGGCTCATCGTCATCGTGGCCGGCTACAACGAGCCGATGAAACAATTTATCGCGTCGAATCCCGGCCTCGAATCGCGCTTCACGAACTACCTCAATTTCCCGGATTACGCGCCGGAGGAACTGGCGGAAATTTTCCATCGCATGGCCGCGCAAAGCGGGCTGGTCGGCTCGCCGGAAACGGAGAGGAAGGTGCTAACCCTCTGCGCCGGCCTGCACGCCGCGCGCAACGCGCAGTTCGGCAACGCGCGCGAAATGCGGAACCTGTTCGAGTCCGCCGTGCGCAATCAAAGCACGCGGCTCGTCGCCAGCGGCCAGTGCGACCGCGACGCGCTCACCACGCTGCTGCCGGAAGACGTGCCGGACCATTTTGAGACCGGAATGCCCGCGCCGACAGCGAGTCCGTCTGCGCCTTCGCGGATCGCGGCCCGGCCGGGCTGAATGATTTGAACCCCGTCTGGATTTGCGGACGATGCCGCTCCCGACGGAACTTGGGATTCGGGCGGAACGGAGACTGCAAATATGTCAAAATGCCAGCCGATGGTGGAGATTTGATGAATGGCGACTATTGACAACTAATGTTACCGGCCTAGATTGATTCCATGAACGTCGCCTTGAGCAAATACTACGAAGACATGGTCGGGGATTTGGTTGAAAGCGGGCGTTATGGCAATTCGAGTGAAGTGGTCCGCGCCGGCTTGCGCGCATTGGAAAGGGCCGAACAACAGGCCGCCCTGAACATTCCCGATCTCGACAACAAGCTTCTTGCCGGCGTCCGCAGTCCGGCCAAGCCGCTGACCGACGCCGACTTTGACCGCATCCGCACCCGCACGCATCGCAAGCTCAAGGAACTTGAAACCGCTTAAAATCATCCGTGGTGAAGAGGCGATTCGCGACATCGCAGACATCCATTTGTTCATTGCGGTGGAGAATCCTGAAGCTGCCGGAAGATTTCTCGCCGCGTTGCGATTAAGTTTCCGCACGCTGGCGCAATGGCCTGAAGTCGGCCCGCGCTACCAAACCAATCGCGCCGGATTGTCCGGGATGCGATTCTGGCCGGTGCGGCGGTTTGCGAATTACCTGATTTTCTACCGCGTCACCGCCGCGCCGCGCCGCCTGCACATCATCCGCATTCTCCACGGTGCGCGTGACGTTCCGCAGATGCTGGATTGAAAACAGACGATTAGCATTTCAATTTCAGTTGCGTAATCGAACAATATTACTCCCTGAAATTTTACTCCCTGAAATTCACAAACTGCACGGCCACGGGGAATTCATGGGTGCGCACGGCGGCGATGACGGCCTGCAATTCGTCGCGGCTCTTGCTGTTCACGCGCACGGCGTCGCCCTGAATCTGCGTCGTCACCTTGAACTTGCCGTCGCGGATGAATCCGGTGATTTCCTTGCCCACTGCTGTCTCGATGCCCTGCTTGATCTTGATGACCTGCCGCGCGTGGCCCAGCGGTGAGACGTCCGGATCGCATTGCTCCACGCTCTTGAGGCTGATGCCGCGCTTGGCGAGCCGGCCGATGACCATTTCGTTGAGCGTGCGCACCTTGAAATCGTCCTCGGCGGAAAGCTTGATCTCGTTTTTCTCCAAAACGATCTCGGCCTTGCTTCCCTTGAAGTCGAAGCGGTTGGCCAGCTCCTTTTTGGCCTGGTGGACGGCGTTTTCAACTTCCATCGAGTTGACCTGCGAAACAATGTCGAATGTGGGCATAATTCAATTTGCGGTTTTCGGTCTGCCATTGTGTTCGCGCGCCGCCAGCGGCGCAAATCAAAATCCGCCGGTTTTGCCGGAAGCCGTCGCGTGATGGCTGCGAAAGCGGCTGCGGCGTCAATCCCGGCTCTGGTAAAGCGCCAGCAGCGCGGCGCCGATGGCCTGCGACAATTCGCCCAGGACGGCGGGAATGATTTTGATGCCGGCGCGTTGCGCGGGCCAGAGATACGGCGCGGCAGTTTCATGGATGGTGCGCAGGTAACGCTCGCGGAATTCCGGCGTGGTCACTTCGTGGTCCATCAGCCCGCCGCCGATGACGACGATGCCCGGATCGAGCAGCGTCACCAGGTTCGCCACGTGAAATCCCATTGCGCGGGCCTGAAACTCGAAAATTTCCACTGCCAGCGCGTCGCCCTTTTGCGCGCGGCTGCGCAGCGACAAAACTTTTTCCCGCTCCGGCGCAGTGGATTTGGCGAGTTCGTGGCCGGGGAACTTTTTCAATTTTTCCGCCAGCAGGCGCGGCAGGCCGGCGATGGTGGTGTAAGGCTCGACGCAGCCCCAGTTTTTGCCGCAACCGCACGGAATCGGCTCGCCGCCGAGGCCAAACAAATGCAGCGGCGCGGCCATGTGCGCGGTTTCCATGGCGGTGAGCGTCTGGCCGGTGAGCGGCAGGCCGTCCTGACCCACAAACGCGCTGCCGAGGCCGGAACCGGGCATGAGCATCAGGACGGAAATCTTTTTATCAGCGCGGGCGATGCGCGCCTCGGCCACGCCACCGCAATGGCCGTCGTTGCCCACGATCAACGGTAGTGGACGACCGGCGGCCCCGGCGAGCGCTGTGCTGTAATCGGCATGGACATTCCAGCCCACAAAACTCGCCGGAAGATTCGCAGCCTTGCCGAGGACGCCATAGCGTTCGTAGGGTCCGGGAATCGCGAGGCCGACGCCCGCGACCTGCGGCCATTGCAAATGGTTCTGCGCCAGAAATTCGTTGATGGCTGAAATCCAGGCGGCAATGACGGCGTCTGTGCCGTTCTGCGAATTGGTGGGCCGCTGGAGCAGCTTGGTGGTGACGGCCTCGCCGTTTTCGCGGACGGCGGCGATTTTGGAAGTGGTCGCGCCGCTGTCCGTGCCGATGAAAATTTTTCCGCTCATGTCTGCCCGTCAAGTTGCGGACGCCGGCGGCAAAGGCAAGAATTATTCGCCTTTCGCGGCCAATCCCGTTTAACCTCGCGCGTGGCTCCGTCCGAAACATTCTTGAAATTGCTCCGCGCTGATGCGCCCATCCTGGCTCTCGCGCCGATGCAGGATGTAACGACGTTGCAATTCATGCGCGTTGTCGCGCGCTACGGCGGGCCGGAGGTTTATTGGACGGAATACTTCCGTGTCCACGGCGATTCGCGCCCGGAGAAATGGATTCTCGAATCCATCACCAAAAATCCGACCGGCAGACCCGTCGTCGCGCAGCTCATCGGCAACGACATCCCCGCGCTCATCCGCACGGCGCGCGAATTGCAGAAATATCCCATCGCGGCGATTGACCTGAACCTCGGCTGCCCCGCGCCCGTCGTCTACCGCAAATGCGCCGGCGGCGGACTGCTGCGCGACCCGGATAAGATTGACGCCATCCTCGGCGCGCTGCGCGACGCGGTGACGATTCCGTTCACGGTCAAAACGCGCGTCGGCTTCGAGTCGGCGGAGGAATTCGACGAGCTGCTGCCGGTTTTCGCAAGGCACCCGATTGATTTGCTCACCGTCCACGCGCGGACGGTGAAGCAAATGTATCGGCCTGGCGTGCGCTATGATTTGATCGCGCTGGCGGCGCGCGAATTGCGCTGTCCGGTGCTGCTCAACGGCAATGTTTTCAGCGCGGCGCAGGCGCAGGCGTTGCTGGCGGAAACCGGCGCGCGCGGATTGATGATCGGCCGCGGCGCGATCCGCAATCCGTGGCTGTTCGACCAGATCCGGCAGCAGCTTCGCAGCGAAAAAATCAGGCTGCCGATCGGCCGCGACATACTGGCTTACATCCGAGACTTGTGGGAAAACGAAATCACACCGGGCGTGCCCGAACCGGCGCAGGTGATGCGGATGAAGAAATTCATGAATTTCATCGGCGAGGGCGTGGGCGAGGAATTCCTGTTTGCAATCCGCCGCGTGACGGCGGCGGCGGATTTTTGGCGCGTGTGCGAGGACCATTTGAACCACGACCGGCCGCTCATGCTGGAGCCGGCTTCCGCCGAGTCCGCCGTTTGAAGCGAGGCATGCGCGATATGTTTCGCTCGACAATCGCGGTTCAACGCTGGTTTCATGGTCGCCAGGCCGTCTATTGAACATGACCATTCAGGAATTTTTGGCGAAGGGCGAGGAGCTGGGAAGCAAGGCCGGGGTGCTCGGCGGCATCCAGGATTATTTCCGAAGCCATGCCCCGCGCCTGCACCAAAGCTGCGAACGTTTCGGATTGTTTTCGGAGCGGCTGGGTGACGTTCTCGAAATCGGCCCGTTTTACGGCTACACGCCCTTTCTGCTGCGGCCAAACAGTTTTTCCTACACCGTTTTGGAAGGCGACGATCCGGTGGTGCGTCCGCTGGAGCCGCTTTACCGGGAGCACGCCATCGCGCTGCGCTATGTTGATTTTTTTGAAATGTTCGGCCCGACCCGTTCCGCCACCCACAAGCTGCCGCTGCCGGATGCGCGGTTCGACACGATTTTATGCTGGGAGACGATGGAACACTTCAATTTCAATCCGGTCGGGTTCGTGCGGGAGCTTCGTCGCGTGCTCAAGCCGGGCGGCCGGGTGTGCATCACGGTGCCCAACAAGGCTTCATTTCAAAATGTCGCCGCCTTGCTGACCGGGCGCGGGGAAAAGGCGCTGATTGAAAATTTTTACCATTTTGAAAATACCATGTTGGGCGGCAAGAAGGCGTTTTACGGTTTTCACTGGCGCGAATACTCGGCTCCCGAACTGTCGCGCCTGTTTTCCAATGCCGGCTTCCAGGTGCAATCCTGCGGAACGTTCAACGCCTTTCAGGGCCGCAGGCGGATTGGCGCGGGCCGCCGGATGTTGAGGCTTCTGTTGAGGATCGCGGCTCCGATTTTTCCGAGGCACCGGACGCATGTGTATCTCGTGGCGACCCGGTGAATGTTCGCCGGCTTCCGGCTTCGCCGCACGGGAAACGCTCATTTTACTTTCACGCGAAATTCGCTGGCGTTCGTGATTTTCCCCAAATCGCCCTTGTAGAATTCCTTGCGGTAATCCTCGGTTTCGAGCAGGTGCTGGGTCAGCTCCTTTTTGTCGCGCTTGATGATGAATTTCAGCTCGTCCATGTCGCCCGACCAGCGGAAGCCGTTGAAAAATTCCGCGCCGGCGAACTGCGTCTTGTAAAGCGCCGTGTGCGAGTAGCAGGTGCCGAGGTAGAGATGTTTCACGCCGCGTTCGGCGAACAGCTCCACCGCCGAGGTCATCATGAACATGCCGAGGTTGCGCGCGTAATAATTCAGGTCGTAAAACGCGTAGTAATAAAACGCCAGCTCGCGGCCTTCGAGATACACCGTCGCCACGCCGACGTCCGCGCCGGTCTTGGTGTCGGTGAACACGAGCAGGTGCGAGATGATGGGCGAGGCGAACAGCGCGTCGAGCCGCTCAAACGTCATCACGTCCTTACCGAACTTGATGTCGGCGTAGGTCTTGAAAAACTGGCGGCGCTCCGGCGTGTAATCATATTTCTCGCGCGGCACGAGCTTCACCTCGATGCCCGCGCCCTTGCGCAGGATGCGGCGGTTTTCGGACGATGGCCTGAACTTCACCAGACTGACACGGATCTGGCGGCAGAGGTAAAAGCGGTCGAGCTGGCGCGAGGACGGCAGGAAGCCGGCGTTGAAAATGTCCGACGGCGCCTCGCCGTCCTCCGGCACGGCCCAGATGGCATACGGAAACTGGTAGTGCTCGTAGTCGGAATTTTGTTCGGAGAAAAGGAGTTTCATACTTTTTCAAGCCACGAATGAAAGAAGACAGTCATTTTTTGCCGAAGTATTTCATATAAACAACCCCAATTGCGATGCCGACAATAAGCCAGAGAATAGACCAATTGAATTCGATGCTCATTTTTGAATCAGTGTTTCATCCGTGTTCAATCTGTGGCTAAAATGATTCTGACCATTCACCGATTTCCGCCGCAACCGCAGCCGCCAGTTCGTCAGCACGTCGTAGGTCACGGATTTTTTCAGCGTGGCGATGTCGCGCACGGTGATTTCGTCGTGACCTTGTTTGCCCATGATGACGGCTTCATCCCACATTTGCGCCTGCGGAATGTCCGTGATGTCCACCATCAGCGCATCCATCGCAATGCCGCCGATGAGCGGCGCACGTTTGCCGTGGATGAGCGCGCCGCCCTCGTTGCGCACACGCGGAAAACCATCGCCATAGCCGATGGGAAGGATGGCGATGCGCCGTTCCGTCTTTGCACTGTAGCGCATTCCGTAGCCGACGACTTCGCCGGGCTTCAATTTCTGGATCGCCGCGATTTTGGCCTTCACCGACATCACCGGTTCGATGCCGGGAATTTGCCGGCAGACCTGCGACGGGAAAACGCCGTAAAGCAGGATGCCCGGCCGCACCATGTCGAGGTGACATTTCGGCAGATCGAGGAAACCGCCGCTGTTGCAGCAATGGCGCAGCTTCAGGTGGATGCTTTTCCGCTCCAGCGCGTCCAGCACTTCCTTGAACCGCGAAAACTGGAGGTTCGCAAACGTCTTGTCCACCTCGTCCGACTGCGCGAAATGCGTCATGGCACCCTGAAGCTCCAGCGATTTCTCGGCGAGGATTTTTTCCACCAGCGGCAGCGCCTCGTCCCAGCGCACGCCGTAGCGGCTCATGCCGGTGTTGACCTTCAAATGCACCGGCACACGCTTGTCAAATTTCGCCGCGGTTTTGGCCAGCGCGCGGACGGTGTGCGGCTCGTTGACACAAATGGTCAGGTCATGCGCCACGCACCATTCGAGTTCGGCCTCCTGCCGTTCGCCGAGCAAAATCAGCGGTGCCTTGATGCCGGCGTCGCGCAGCGACAAGCCTTCCTCCAGGTTGCTCAAGCCAAAGCCCCACGCGCCTTCTTCGAGCGCGATGCGCGCCACGTCGAGCGCGCCGTGGCCGTAAGCCTCGTCCTTCACCACGGCCAGCAGCTTGACGTGTTTGGGCAGATCGGCGCGGATGAGTTGCAGATTGCGGCGCAGCTTGCCGAGGTCAATCTCGGTCCACGCCGGCCGCAGCGGAAAATCTTCGGAATTTAGTTTCATCGAAACATCGGGAAATGGTTTACCACAAAATGGGGGTTCGTCGAATCGTTAAATTGTTGCATCGTTGAATCGGGAACCGATTCACGGTTCAACGATTCACGTTTCGCCCGGCGGCCAGAGGCTTTGGCCGACGTCTGTGCGGAAATAGCTGCCCACGACGCGGATTTTGCGGATGTTCGCGTAGGCTTTCGCAATCGCGGTGTCGAGCGCCGGCGCGAGCGCAATCACGTCCGCAATCCGGTGGCCGGTGGTGGCCAGCTTTCCGTCCGCGCTGCGCGCCACTTCGTTCCAGCAGACATCGCAATCAACCTTGCCGTCCACTTCCAGCGGCAACTGCGGTCCGCGCACCTGTGTGAACGGATAGCCGTAGCCCGCCAGCGTGAGCGAGCAGCCGAAATCCAACTGGTCGTTGAACTCCAGTTTCAATTTTTCATTCCGCGCCGTCGCCAGAACCGTTTCCGCCGGATGCTTCAGCATCCGCAAAATCATCGGGCCGGACGTGACGCCAATGCGGATGTTATATTCGATGACGTGCCACCGATGGTCGTGCTTGATTGCCGTCACCTGAATCGGCCCCTGGTAATTCACTTTCCGAAACCATGGCAGCAGCGGATGCAACAGCTCGCATGCCAGACCGTATTTGTCATTCTCGTCGCGCTCGACCAGTCCGCCGAGCGGCGCGCCGGCGACGATGCCCATGTTTCCGTTGAAGGCGTATTTGTATTCCTGATTGGTGACGAGCGAATGGATCTCGCCGCCGCTCACCAGCGCAATATGGCCCGCCTCGGCGCGACCGAGGTATTCCTGCAAAAAAACGCCCTCGGCATAATTCACCTGCCGCAGCCACGCCCGAGTGTCGGCGACCGTCTCGCACAAAATCGTGTGAACCGGGCTGGTCGGCGAGCAGAGCGGGTTTTTGATGACGAACGGCTGCGGATTTTGCGCCAGAATCTTTTCCGCCTCGATGCGGTTCGACGCCACGAACGATTTCGGAAACGGAATCTTGAACTGCGCGCACAGCTCCCCGGCAAAATCGCGCTCGCGCTCAATCCGCATCGCCTCACCGGTTGGACTGAAAATGCCGGTGCCTGATTTCATCAAATCTTCCGCCCACGGTTGCGTCGCCCAGTCAATGGACTGCGGAATGACGACGTCAATCTTCCGGTCGTGAATCAGCGGCACCGGACTGGGAAAGGCCTCGTGCGAAAAGGTTTTGCCGGCGAGCGTCGGCGGGAAATGACCGTAATTGCGCGTCAGATACGTCGAGACATCCGCCCCGGTGTCCGCGAGCGCCCTGCCGATGCTGTGCGCGAACGACCCGACGCCGAGAATCATCACGGCGACCGGCGGCTTGGACATTTTTTTGGCCATAAAGGGCGTGGAGAAGCTTTCACGAACGGCGCGCGTTCGCAATGGAAAACTGCTTACCCACGCTCCACCGTTTTCAGCCCGGCGCGCAAAAAACCGAGCGCGAAGGCCATGCCAGCGTGCCACGGCGCGGCGCAGCTCATCTGCGGCGCGTGGTCGGGAATGATGACGCCGGTGAAATTGTTTTTCTTCAAAATCCGCAGCACGCGCAGCACGTCCAAGTCGCCGTCGTCAATGAAAGTTTCCTCGTAGAACGGCGCCTTGCCGCGGATGTTGCGCAGGTGGACGTAGGCGATTTTGTTTTGGCGGCTGTAAGTTTCCACGGCGTCATAAACATTTCCATCCTTCATCTCAGCCACCGTGCCGGCGCAAAATTCCAGCGCGTTGCGCGGGCTGGGTTTCAAATCAATCAATTTCTGGTAAAGCTGCGGCTGCCAGACGAGCCGCGGCTGCGCCCGGACGGTCGGCAGCGGCGGATCGTCGGGATGCGCGGCGAGCGTGACGCCGGCCGCCTCGGCAACCGGGATCAGCTCATCGAGGAAAAATTTCAGGCGCGACCAGAGCTGTTCCGGCGTGGCGGACGGCACCACGCCCGGCGCGGCGTTTTTGTCGTGAACCATGTTCCAGACCATGCCCTTGGGCAGCGGCGTGTCCACCGGGCCGTTCATGCCGACGACCTCCGCGCCGCCGCGCGTGAATTTTCCCTTCACGCGGCCCGTGACGCCGGCGATGGAAAAGTTGTAGCCGAAAATGGGAATGCCCGCCCGCCCAACATTGCGGATGATGGTTTTGAGGTTTTCGATTTGCGCCAGTTTCTTTGGGCCGTCCAGCAGCACGTCGTGCCAGTGCGCCGGGTCGAAATTTTCAACCGCCTCCAGTTCGAGGCCGTGGGCTTTGATTTCCTTTTTGATGCCGGCAAGTTCCTCGAATGTCCACAGCCGGTTCGGATCGCCGGCCAGGCCCCAGCCGGTGTCGTCGCCGACGGGCTGGTCGCCGGGCTGATTGCTGCGCGACGAGCGGAAATAATCCACGAGATGGATGACCAGATGCGTGCAGCCGCATTGCTTCGCGAAGCGATAATGCTCCGCGTTCAGTTGATGCCGATACAATCCAAGGCCGAGTTTCATGCGCATAACCATCGGCGAAAAGGGGGGACAAATTCAACATCGAAACATCACCGCCTCGACTTCGCCTGCCGCTCTGCTAACTTGTTTGCGTGAGTTTTGTCTCTGAATTCAATTCGTTGCCGCTCCCGGCGCTGGCGAAACAGTCGCTGGACGCCCGCGCCGGTTTGGTTCGTGAAAGTCTGGCGAAATCGAAGTTGTCGCTCGCCGATTTTGCCACGCTGATTTCGCCGGCGGCCTCGGAGTTTCTGGAGCACATGGGCCGGCGGTCGCACGCGATGACGCAGCAGCGATTCGGCAAGGTCATCCGGCTGTTCGCGCCGCTCTACCTTTCCAACGAGTGCGTCAACAACTGCTCCTACTGCGGCTTTTCCCGCGACAACCCGATTTTGCGCGTCACGCTGTCGCTGGACGAAGTGCGGCAGGAGGCGCGGGAGCTGAAGAAGCAGGGCTTCCGCAACATCCTGCTCGTCGCGGGCGAACATCCGAAATTTGTTTCCAATGGCTACATGCGCGACTGCATCGCCGCGCTGCACGCCGACTGGCCGGGCATTTCGCTCGAAATCGGGCCGATGGAAACGGCGGATTATCTTCCGCTCGTCGCTGCGGGCGCGGACGGGCTGGTGGTTTATCAGGAAACTTACAACCGCAAAATTTACGCGGATATGCACACTGCCGGGCCGAAGCGGAATTTTGACTGGCGGCTCGAAACGCCGGAGCGCGCCTATGCCGCCGGTTTCCGCCGGCTGGGCATCAGCCCGCTTTACGGACTGGCGGACTGGCGTTACGAGGCGATTTGCGCGGCGGCGCACGCGGATTATCTGCTGCGGAACTGCTGGAAGGCGGCGCTGACCATTTCCACCGTGCGGCTGCGCCCGTGCGCCGGCGAATTCCAGCCGCTCACGCACATTACCGACCGCGAACTGGCGCAACTCGTCTGCGCACTGCGCATCATGTTTCCGGACGTGGGCATCGTGCTCTCGACGCGCGAATCGGCGAAGCTGCGCGACGGCCTAGTGCCGTTGGGCGTGACGCTGATGAGCGCGGGCAGCCACACCGAACCGGGAGGCTACACCGGCGCGGGCAAGGAAAAATTGCATCAAACCGTGCGCGGCAAGATCGTGGAACTGGCCTCCGGTGCCAGCGAATGGGCGCCGCAGCCGAACCGCGCGACGAACGCAACGGGACAATTCAACATCGCCGACGAGCGTTCCGCCGGCGAAGTGGCGGAATTGATTCGTAAGCTCGGTTACGAACCGGTCTGGAAGGATTGGGACGCGGCGTTGACAATATAAAATTATGAGAACCAGTCAAAAAAACTTAATCACCGCTGGCATCGTTTTTTGTTTAAGCCCGCTATTTTCTGTCATCAATCTTTTTGGACAAACCAATATTGATATGGAGCAAGTGCTGCCAATATTAATTGGAGCTGGCTCTTTTAGCGACTTTGAGCGCACCAATGTTATGCCGATGTCATCGGGTGCGCTAGACGACAGCAAAACCAACATTAGCTTTATAGTTAATACACCCGAGCCTTGTCCGGCGAAATATACCAATGTTATTTCCAATACAAATTTGTTCTCTCCTGCCGAACAAAAGTTATTGATAGAGCTTCCAATAAAATATGAAAGCGTGACGACAAATCTTCCTCCGTTGGGTAGCAAATTTGTTGGAATGGAATCGGGCAATTTTTGGTCAGAAGGTTATACAATCGGGCGATTTCAACAAACCAATTCAGAAACACAGACTAAAGTGTTTTTCGACAAACACAGCAATGGCAGGGCGGCATTGGCTAGTTTTAGAACGAAATCCGGTGATGGATATGATTTATCTTTTTCAAATGATGGCTTGATACAAGGATTTCGACAATTTAAGCACGGAAAACTGGATGGCCTTTGGGCTGATTTTGAAAGCAACCATTGTGCGGGTTGGATGCACTTCACCGATGGAAAAGCTGTTGGCAAGTGGCTCGTCTGGAATCGCACGGGGAGTTTGTTTATGGAAGCCGAATTCAAAGAACCCTATGACTTTATAGGTCACTTAAATTCTGCTGGTATGTAATCCTATGGAAATTATGTCCGTCACCGCCAACGGCAAGCCAATCGCCGCGCAACTGCCCTGCTCGATTGAGGAATTTCTGGTCGTGCAGAAGCTGCTGCCGCGCAGCGTCGTGGTGGAGCACAACGGCGAGGCGGTTGCACCGTCGGAGTTTTCCCGGCGGCAGTTGAACGCGGGCGACCGGCTGGAAATTGTCAAAATCGTCGCCGGCGGTTGAACGAAATTGCAGCCGCAGAGTCACAGAGTCACGGAGATGAAACACATTTTCAAAATTTTACCGGGTTGTTTGATGGCGTTTGCCCTGTTTGCGCCGGTTGCGCGCGCGGACGGGACGAATTTGATGGCGGCGCAGGCGTGGGCGGCGCTGACGAATTTCTCGCTGCCGACGCCGCCGATGGAGTGGCAGACGAATCCGCCGAGCGAGGCGCAACTGGCGGTGTTCGACGACCAGCAGGCCGTGCAGGCCGGCGTGCTGGCGGACCGGGCGCGGGATTTTTACTCGCGGTTTCCCGGCGACCCGAACGTGACGCGGGCGCGTGTGACGGAAATTCAGGCGCTGAAGCTGGCGACGCATTTCGGCGCGACCAACCGGCTGGCCGATCTGGACGCTCGCGAGCAGTCGGTGCTCGGCGACACGAATGCGCCGGAGGAGCTGCGTTACGAATTGCGGCTGGATTTGCTCGGCCGCGATTTGCAGGCCAAGTCGGCGGCGGGCGCGGACATGAAGGCGGAATTGGAAAAGGCCGGGCGCGCGATGGTGAAGGAATTTCCCGGCGGCCCGGAGGGCTACCAGATTTTAATGGATCTGGCGATGGACGCCGACCTGATGAAAATGCACGAGTTCGGCGAGTTGATGGCCAACAGCGGCGGGCCGGCGGAATTGACGGACTTGGGCAAGGGACTGCTGCGCCGGCTCGACGCCGTGGGCAGGCCGCTGCCGATCGAGTTCAAGTCCGTGGACGGCCGCGCGGTGAACCTGACGACGCTGTCCAACAAGGTGGTGCTGGTGGATTTCTGGGCGACGTGGTGTCCGGGCTGCGTGGCGCTGTCGCCGCAGATCAAAAAGCTTTACGACCAGTTTCATACGAACGGCTTTGAGGTGGTCGGCATCAACTTTGACGACGACACGAATCAGGCGCAGCGGTTCATTCACGAGGAGGGACTGGCCTGGCCGCAGTATTTTGGCGGGCGCGGTCCCGAAAACAAGTTCGGCATGGAATATGCCATTGACGCCATCCCCGCCGTGTGGCTGGCGGACCGGAAGGGCATCGTCCGCGACATCCACGGCGCGACAGATTTGGAGGCGAAGGTGGCCAAGCTGATGGCGGAGTGAAAATGTTTCATGGACCCGGCGGCGTTGATTTCGCTTTCAGAAAGGCCCGCGTGTCGTTTAACCTGCCGGGATGGACTGGCTGACCAATTTTATCTGGCACGACGGCAAGCTGTTCGGCATTGACTGGAGCGCTTGGAAGATCGTCGGCTGGCTCGGCAATGCGGTTTTTTCCTCGCGTTTCCTGGTGCAGTGGTATGTGACGGAGAAAAAAAAGCAGGTTGTCGTTCCGCAGGCGTTCTGGTGGTTGAGCCTGGCCGGCTCGCTGACATTTCTCGTTTACTCCATCCACCAGCGCGATTCAGTTTTTATTTTCGCCTACGCCTTCACCTGGATTCCCTACATCCGGAATCTCATCATCCATCGGCGGCACAGCGAGGCGCACAAGGATTGCGCGGGTTGCGGAAAAAAAATTCCGCCGCAGTCGAATTTTTGTCCGAACTGCGGCGTGAAGGCGGCGTAGATTCTTACTTCTTCGGCGCGGCGGGCGCGGGCTTGGCCGGCGCGTTGGCGGCGGCGGCGGGAGCTGCCGCGACGACGCCGTTTTTCACGAGAATGGGCCGGAAATCCGGGTGCGCCTGACCGAAGGCGATGATCTGGCTGACAAAACTTTCAATGGCCGGCAACTTCTGCTTGTAAGGCTGGACAACCTGGGTGTTGATGGCTTTGATGTCCTTGTTCAGGTGGTATGATTCGTAGCCCAGATAAGCCACGAGGGTGCCGCTGACGACGAGGAGCGCCAGCAACAGTGTGAACACCTGACGTTGCAGCGCGGCCACCTGGCCGGCCAGATCACTCGGGGGATTGATTTCAGTGTCGCTCATAAAAGGGGCTATTAATGGGTGGCTTGCAGGATGCGCGTCAGATCCGGGCTTGGGTTTTTTTGATTGTAGGCGTTCACATCGGCCGCCAGCGCCTGAAGCCGCATGTAATTGGCGTTGATGTTGGTCATCTGGATTTGCAGGGAGCGGATTTGACGTGTGTGGAAAATCGTCTGCAACGCAAAAATCACGCCAAGCACGACGAACGCGCCCAGCACGAATGTCAGCACCGAATTCATGGTTTCACATTTCATAATTTCGGGGAATTTAGCGGAATCACGCCGGATGTCCACTGCCTTTTTGTGCGAAAAAAGGACATCGTCCGGCGCGAATGGCATCCACTGCCGGCCTTTTTCCGGACGCCGCGGTCGGAAGCGATGATTGCGGCCCCCGGCCGGACGCGCATCGCGCGTTTGCAAGTGCGGGATTCGTCAAATCACTTGCCCCCTCCGGCCCGACAATCCCACGATTTGGAAAAAATCTGTGTTCAACTCCGCCCATCTGTGGCTAAATTCTGGCGCATGAAATTTCACTTCCTCGGCGCGACCCGCACCACCACCGGCTCCATGTATCTCATCGAGGTGAACGGCAAACGGCTCCTGCTCGAATGCGGCCTTTACCAGGGCCACCGCGATGAAACCACCCGGCGCAACTGCTGCTTCCCCTTTGACCCGCGGCAGATTGACGCCGCCGTCTTGAGCCACGCGCACATTGACCACGCCGGCAATCTGCCGAACCTCGTCAAGCAGGGCTACGACGGTCCCATCCATTGCACCGAGGCCACGCGCGATCTCTGCGGCATCATGCTCATTGACTCCGCGCACATTCAGGAACAGGACGCGCTCTTCGTTTCCAAATGGCGCGCGAAAAAACACCAGCCGCCCGTCGAGCCGCTCTACCGCGTTCCCGATGCCGAAAAGGCCGTGAAACAACTGGTCGGCCACGGCTACGAACAGACCTTTCCGGTGGTGGACGGCGTGAACGTCACCTTCCGCGACGCCGGGCACATCCTGGGTTCGGCGCAGATCATTTTGGATTTTCAGGAAAAGGGCCGGAAGTTCCGCTGGCTTTTCAGCGGTGACGTGGGCCGCGGCGGCGATGAAATTCTCCGCGATCCGGTTCCGGTTGAAAACGTGGATTACCTCCAGATCGAATCCACTTACGGCGGACGCGAGCACGCCATCCGCACCGATGCCGATGCGACCGTCGGCAGGCTCGTCGGCCAGACGCTCGCGCAAAAGGGCCGGGTCATCATCCCGTCATTTTCCGTCGGGCGCACACAGCAGATTGTTTATGTGCTCCACCAGCTCACGCTGGAGGGCAAGCTCGTCGCCTCGCCGATTTTTGTGGACAGCCCGTTGAGCGTGAACGCGACGGAGGTTTATCGGAAGCACGCCGAATGTTACAACGAAACCATCTCGAAATTTCTGCATGAGAATGCAAACCCCTTCGGCATGGGCAACCTCACCTACATCAGCAGCGCCGACGATTCCAAGAAGCTGAATGACCGAAAGGAGCCGATGATCATCATCAGCGCATCGGGCATGTGCGAAGCCGGCCGCATCCGGCATCACCTGAAGAACAACATTAGTGATGCGAAGAATCTCGTTCTTTTCATCGGCTATTGCGCCGAGGGCACGCTCGGCGACCAGATCACCAAAGGCAAAACGCCCGTCAACATCTTTGGCGAGCCGCACGACGTCCGTGCCAGGGTCGTTTCCTTCGACACCTATTCCGGCCACGCGGATAAAAATGAACTGAAGGGCTACGTCCAAAAGCTTTCTGGCAACATCAAAAAAATCTTCTGCGTCCACGGTGAGGAATCCCAATGCCTTGCCCACGCCGAGACCCTGCGCGCGATGAAACCGAAGGCCGATGTTCTCGTGCCGGAATACCAGCAGACGGTGGAGATTTGATTCCGTGTCATAATTTCGATTGTCATCGCAGTCCTTTGCCTTGAACGATTGTGATTTGGAGCTGGATTCAGGTTGTGTTGTGGCTGAACCCCAAAGGGGCCTTCCCGCCACGCTGTTCCAAACCCACGACGTCAAGGCGGTGTGGCGTTCTGGGTGTTCTGATAATGGACAGAGGGTGATCGAATTTGGAACACTTGTCCGAACCGTGGCTGGAAAGGCATGATGACAAAACGACCGTTTCCAGCGGTTTTGCTCAGCTCCATCCGGCGAAACGGGATTATGCGGGTGCCTGCCTTGACTCGGCATTGTAAATGCTGGAGACTTCCTTGATTGCGGTTGTAGCAGGCAATAAGTGGACGCAAAGTGCAATAATAAATAATAGCAACCAGCCTGCTGCGTCGTTCACGCCGCAAAGTGAAACGAAAGTAAACATCATGAAAACAAATAAAACCTCACGCAAGGCGGGCTTCACCCTGGTGGAGATTATGATTGTCGTGGCCATTATCGGTTTGTTGGCGGCCATTGCCATTCCGAACTTCATCAAGGCCCGCGCCACCTCGCAGCAAAATGCCTGCATCAACAACCTCCGCCAGATTGACGGAGCCATCAGTGAATGGGCGCTGGAAACCGGTCAGTCAACCGGTGCCACCCCCACCGCTGCGCTTGTCCTGCCTTACATCAAGGCAAACTCTGGCAACAGCATTCCTGGCTGCCCGGCGAATGGCACCTATACCTATGCTACTGTGGGCGCCACGCCGCAAATTAGTTGCTCGTTGAGCACGTTGTCCACACCTCACGCGCTGCCGTAAGCGTTTCTATGTGACGGCGGATCCTGTCCGGGTCTGGTTATGTCGGGATCCGCCGTCTTAAAACCCGGCGGGGGATGGTTTGCAGTGCTTGAAGACGGTTTGATTGTTTTTCCAGCAGTCAATTGGTGTCCCAGAGCATGCAATGGGATCCCCGCTTGTTTTGTCACTCACGTTCCAACGTGATACAACCGACAAACAAGGTATGAAAACGATCAATATCTCGCGCAAAGCGGGCTTCACCTTGGTGGAGATTATGATTGTGGTAGCCATCATCGGCCTGCTGGCCGCGATTGCCATCCCCAACTTCATCAAGGCCCGTGCCACCTCGCAGCAAACCGCCTGCCTCAACAACCTCCGACAGTTTGATGCAGCCATTGATATGTGGGCGCTGGGGACCGGCCAGTCAACCGGTGCTCCCATTGACGTGGCTGCCGCGCTTTCCTCAAATTACCTGAAGATGAACATCAACAACTCCGTTCCTGCCTGCCCCGCCAGTGGCACTTACTCGGTTGGAAATGTGGGGGACGCTCCACAGGTGAGCTGCTCGTTAAGCACGCTGGTATTGTCGCCTCACAAGCCGCAATAAACGGCCGCTGCCAATTGGTTCGAGGCTGGGAGCCGTGTGTTTTGGATTTAATACCCGAAACGCGGCTCCCTGTTTGTGTCTGGTCCGGCGGAATTCGTCGCGTTGAATTCCGGCGGGGAAAAGGTTAGTCTGAACCCCATGTTTCTGGCGACATCGAACAAGGCAAAGCAGTTGCTGTGCATGAGCTATATCCAACGGGTGCGGTCGGAGGAGGTGGGACGCGGGCGGGAAGACGTGAAACTGCTGCTGGCAGACATGCCGCCGGGCTTCCGCCTGCTGGTGGATGTGAGCCGGTTGGAGACAATGGACCTCGATTGCATGAAGGAAATTGGCCGGACGATGGAATGGATTGACAAGAGCGGCGTGGGAACGGTGGTGCGGGTGATGCCCGACCCGGACAAGGACATGGGGTTCAACATCCTCACCATTTTCCATTATCGTCATCACCCGAAGATTGTCACCTGCAAGACCATGACAGAGGCGGCGGAACTGCTGGGGCTTTGAACATTTTGACTGCGGCGGTGCGTGCCGGCCGGGCCGCCAAGGGGGCGGCAGGTTGGATTAAATGAACGAATTGTTAAAATAAGTCTTGCAGAGCTTGGAATTTGAAGGAGAATGCAGCATAGCAAAAAGGATCTGATCGAATTCAGGCGGGGGTGTCGGGCTGTCCGGGTGCCTTTCTTCAACAGTTTTCCAAAGACAAAATCATTATGACCATGTTTCTTTTCTGGTGCGCCATTGGCGCCGTCGCCGGAACCGTTTTTGGCTCGTTTTTTGAATGGGCCTTGCACCGCTATGTCATGCACAGCCCGTTCCGGTGGTTCCGGTTTCCATATGAAAAACACACGCTGATTCACCATCGGATTTTCAAGGCGGATTACACCTACCATCTCGTGAACGAACCGGACAGGAAAACGATTCCGATGGCATGGTGGGCCGGGCCGGCCATCGTGGCCGCGTGCCAGTTGCCGTTTTTAATCTCGGCGTTGTTCTCGCACAAGTGGGGAATTTTATGCGGCGCGGCGGCGGCCTGCACGGTATATTTTACGGCCTACGAATACATGCACTGGTGCATGCACCTGCCGAGGAAGCGGCATGTGGAACGGTCGGGGATTTTCTTCCGGTTGAACGGACATCACCTGCTGCATCACCGGTATATGCGCCAAAATTTCAACGTGGTGCTGCCGCTTGCCGATTTGTGCCTGGGCACGCTGCTGCTGCGTTCAGGGGTGGTCTTCGCGCAGGCGCAGGGCCCGGCAGTGCCGGACGTGCAGCCGCGGCTGCCAGACCGGAAGTTCGCATCGGAGGTGGGCTGAAAGGCCGGGAGTGGACCTGTTTTTCATCGGTTTGGCGCCTCAAGAGCGGACTGGGAATGCAGCCGCTCGTTTTTGAAAAAACAGGCATTGACAGCCCGGCGCATTTCTGGTTTCATTCCCAACCCTTTGTGGGAAAATTTATGTATGCCGTTTTAGAAACAGGTAGCAAACAATATCGCGTCGCCGCCGGCGACACGCTTGAAATCGAACGCCTTGAAACCGAGGCGGGCAAGCCATTCACGTTTGACCGTGTGTTGCTCGTCAACAACGACGGCAAGTTGAGCGTGGGCACGCCCACCGTGGAAGGCGCCAAGGTCGTGGCCGACGTGGTCGCGCACAAACGCGGCGAGAAGAAACTCACGTTCAAGATGAAACGCCGCAAGGGCTACCACAAAACCATCGGCCATCGTCAGGAACTGACTGTTGTTAAAATCACGGCAATCAACGCTTAAAATTTTATGGCACATAAAAAAGGTCAGGGCAGCGTTCGCAACGGCCGCGACAGCGTCAGCAAGCGGCTTGGTGTGAAGGAATTTGGCGGCACATTCGTCACCGCCGGCAGCATCATCATCCGCCAGCGCGGCAGCAAGTTCATTGCCGGCACGAATGTCGGAGTCGGCCGCGACTGGACACTTTTTGCGCTCGCGGACGGCAAGGTGCTGTTCGACAAGGACAGCCGCCGCGTGAACGTCGTGGCCGGAGCCGCCGCCGCGAAGAATTAAATTTCGGAAACCCATTTCAAGGCGGGGCTTCGGCTCCGCCTTTTTTGTTGGAGTTCCAGCTTTTGCTTGCCGCGATATTTGCCTACCTTCCAGACAGGCTGGAAATTAAATTTCAACTTTCATGTTCATTGACGAAATAAAAATTTACGCGAAGGCGGGACACGGCGGCAAAGGCTGCGTCGCGTTCCACCGTGAGGCCTTCGTGCCCAAGGGCGGCCCCAGCGGCGGCAACGGCGGGCGCGGCGGCAGCGTCATCCTCCAGGCCGACCACGACCTCAACAACCTCATCCAGCAGTATTATCAGCCGCGCCTCATCGCCAAGGACGGCGGACACGGCCTGGGCAAGGGCATGGACGGCCATGCTGGCGACGATTTGATCGTCAAGGTCCCCTGCGGCACGCTTGTCTGGCGGATCAAGGACACCACGCCGGCCATCGAAACGAAAATGACCGAGGATGGGGACGAAGACGAAGATGAAAAACCCACTTTTAAAACCAGCGCAAGCAAACGACCGTTGATTCGCAGTGTGGGCGGCATGATCGCGCAGGAAATTGATTTGAGCAAGGAAGCCTCGGAAGAAGCCTCCTCCGACGACTTGCAAAAGGGCGAAATCGTCGCCGACATGACCACGCACGGACAACAGTTCATTCTGTGCAAGGGCGGGCGCGGCGGTCTGGGCAATCGCAATTTTGCCACCCCGCGCCGGCAGACGCCGCGTTTTGCGCAGCCGGGCGAGCCGGGCACGGAGGGGGAATATCTTTTTGAACTGCGCATCATGGCCGAGGTCGGCCTCGTCGGTTATCCGAACGCCGGCAAATCCACCCTGCTCACCGCCATTTCCAAGGCGCGGCCGAAGGTGGCGCCGTATCCGTTCACCACGCTGCATCCGCAGATTGGCATCATCGAATACGCCGGCGATTTCAGGCGGCTCACGGTCTGCGACGTGCCGGGACTGATCGAGGGCGCGCACCAAAACGTCGGTCTCGGCCACGAATTTCTCCGGCACATCGAGCGCTGCAAAGTTCTCGTGCTGCTGCTGGACATGGCTGGCACCGACGGCCGCGAGCCGTGGAACGATTACAAGCAACTGCTCAAGGAGCTGGAGCTTTACGATCCGGCGCTGCTCAAAAAATCGCGCCTCGTCGTGGCGAACAAAATGGACGAGGCCGTCGCCGAGAACAATTTGAAGCAGTTCAAAAAGAAAATCAAAAAAGTCCCGCTGCTGCCCATTTCCGCCGCGTTCGATCAGGGCATGGACAAGTTTCTGGCCACCATTCGCGCGGAAGTCGAAGAGGCGGAAGAAAAGTAAGAGGTCGAGTCGGCGCCGTGCGCCGATAAATCCGGCCACCAGCCACTCGCTACACCACCTCAAAAAACCGCATCACGGTGTCGCCGTGCTTGAGCATTTTAGCCTCCGTCCATGGCGCGACAATCTCCAGCGTGTCGCGTTTGGTGTGGCCGAGCACAAACCTTCCACCGGGCGCGAGCAGCTTCGGCAGGCTCGGGTCATCGAGCAGTTGCTGCGCGAATGAAGTGGAGCGGCGGTTCACATTTTTTTCACCATAAGGCGGGTCGGCAAGGATGAGGTCGAACTGTTTTCCGCCTTCGGCAAGTTGGTTCATCACGGGAAAAACATCCTGCGTGCGGATCTCCAGAATTTCGCCGAAGCCTGCCGCCGCCGCGTTGCCCCGGATGAATTCCGCGTGCCGGTGCGACTTCTCGACGCACATCACGGAAGCCGCGCCACGGCTCAAACATTCCAGGCTCAATGCGCCGGAGCCGGCGAACAGCTCCAACACTTTTGCGCCGACGACCCGCGCACCGAGCGAGTTGAAGACCGCCTGTTTGACGAGATCCGGCGTCGGACGGACATCAAGCCCCTTCGGAACCTTCAGAATCCGCCGTGCCGCGTTGCCACCGGTGATGCGCATGAAAATAATTTAGCCACAGATGAAACGCGGATGAAACACAGAATTGAGAAGAATTTCGGGCGGGGGGCGTTTCGGCTTTCCGCCGGGCAGAAGCGTGCTATACTGTTTTTCATGTATCGCACACAGGATTTGCGTGTCAAAGAAATCGTCCGGCTGCTGACGCCGCGCGAATTGAAGGCGCAGTCGCCAGCGTCCGATGCCGTCAATGCGGTGGTCGCGCAGAGCCGTGAGCGCATCATCCGTATTTTGCGGCAGGAAGATCCGCGCCTGCTCGTCGTCATCGGGCCGTGCTCGATCCATGACGAAAAAGGCGCGCTGGAATACGCGACGCGGTTGAGCCGGCTGCAAAGGGAATTTGCCGGCCAGATGGAAATCGTGATGCGCGTCTATTTTGAAAAGCCTCGCACGACCATTGGCTGGAAGGGTCTCATCAATGACCCGAACCTCGATGGTTCGCAGGACATTGAGACGGGGTTGAAAATTGCGCGGAAGTTGCTGCTCGCCATCACGGACATGGGGCTGCCGGCGGCGACGGAATTTCTCGACCCGATCGTGCCGCAATACATCGCGGACCTGGTTTCGTGGGCGGCGGTGGGGGCGCGGACGACGGAATCGCAGACGCACCGCGAAATGGCCAGCGGCCTTTCGATGCCCGTCGGCTTGAAAAACGGCACGGATGGCAGCCTGCAGGTGGCGATTGACGCGATCGGCGCGATGCAGCATCCGCACAGTTTTCTGGGCATCAACGAGGATGGTGTCACGGCTGTCGTGCGCACGACGGGCAATCCGCACGCGCACGTCGTGCTGCGCGGCGGGCGGTCGAAGACGAATTACGACGCGGCAAGCCTCCGCGCGGCGGAGCAGAAGTTGATTTCCGAAAAGCTGCCGCCGGTGCTGATGGTGGATTGCAGCCACGCGAATTCGGAAAAAAAATTCGCGAGGCAGGAAGATGTCTGGCGCAGCGTGATTCAACAACGGATTGCGGGCGCGCATTCGCTCATCGGCACGATGATCGAGAGCCATTTGAACGAAGGCAACCAGCCGATCCCAAAAAACCTGAAGGATTTGCGCTACGGCGTGAGCATTACCGACGCGTGCATCGGCTGGGAAACCACCGAGCGGATGCTGCGCTGGGGTTACAAAACACTGTCCAAAGCGGTGCCGGTCACGGCGGCTGCGGCGTGATTTCTTCCGCCGGTCACGGCCAGTTCCAAGCGAAGGGGAAATGCAGCCGGTAAAAATCCAGCGCCGTCACCACCACCGCTCCGCCCGGTTCGGGCAGACCGCCTGAATATGCGGGAACAATCGGCGACGTCGTGTTCGTCGCTGCCGGGGTCAGAACAAAAAAGGACGGCGTTGTGTTGGTGCTGGTGATGTTTTGCAGGGCCGTCCAACTAGTCTGCGTCAGATTCGTGGTGTTCTCCACAAAACCGCCCAACCCGGCCGGATAGTTGACCACATCCAGCCGGTTGCTGCCGTTGAACGCGGTGATCTGGCCGATTTGCACCGGGGAGATGGATTGCTGGACGACGTCGGCAATCACCTCGTGAAATTCCGCAGTGGGGTCTTGGGAATCCCAAAAGATGTAGTTGGTGCCCGGCCCATTTAGTTGGACGGCCGCAGTGGCATATAGGGCAGTCAATGCGTCAATGCTGAGTCCTTTGCTGGACAGGGCATTGGTCAAACCGTAATTGGAGGCGTTTGTCAGCACGTTGTTCAGCAGGGTGTAAAAGTCCGGGGCATAGATTGTAAGACCGGGACACAAGGCCCTTGCCTGTTTGATGGTGTTGGAGAACTGAGAATTGAAGTTGACGCATCCGGCGTGTATGGCGGGTGCCAAAGTGCCGGCGTTAAAGGCTGGAATTTCGGAAAGGTCCACGGCATTCGGCAGGATCAATGTGCGGACGCCCCTGGCATACAGATTGGTGATGATTTGCAAGTGATTGGCCTGCGACAGGCTGTTGGTGGCCTGCCATTGGGCTGCGGTCAAGGGAGTTCCGGTTGTCGCGGCATCAAAAGTATCGGCGTTGCAAACCCAGACGATGAACAGATCGTTCGCGACATCCGATGGCGCGGTGAAATTTTTGACATCTGACACCACAATGGCGCTGGTGTGGTTCCAGTAGGAATTGTTGTTGGCCGCGTTGTAAATCAGTCCCTGCCGCTGCGCCAGCACCTCAACCCAAACCCGGCCGTTGGAATCGCGCTGGCCGTAATATAAAGACGATCCGGGGAATGTCGTGTCTGCCGTGGCGGAAAGGGAGTCGCCAAAGACATAGAGCGATTTGAAGGCCGCGCGGGTCGGAAGCACGACCAAACCAAACAACAAAACTACGACTGTGGATCGGAGTAAAGTCCTCATGGGAAGAGCCTATCTTAAGCAGAGATCATAAGTCAAGATCGCAATTGGCCATTGCGGCAATTGCAAACGGCAAGATATTTGCTGGCACAGGGCAAAGAGTTGAGTAAGCTGCCGGCGAAGATACGTTGCATACTCCTGATTATGGCATTCGTTCAGAATCCGGATGCCAATGCCGGGAATCATGAACAGACACAATACATGGAGTCTGCTGGCGGTGCTGATTTTGGGCGTCCCGGTCTGGAAGGCGTCGGCGAATGGCTTTGCGCTTCCCGATCAGGATGCCTTTGCGACGGCGCGCGGCGAGGCGTTTGCCGCCACGGCAGACAATCCATCGGCCATTTATTACAACCCGGCGGGCATCACGCAGCTTGCAGGAAATAATTTTCGCGGCGGGCTGAACAGTGTCTATTACCAGCCCACCTTCCAGCCTCCCGCCGGCCAGCCCAACAGCGGACAGACTTACAACAGCTCGGACCATTTCGCATGGCTGCCGCAATTCTTCTACACCTTCACTCCGGAGAAACTTCCGGTGAGTTTGGGACTGGGCGTTTATGCGCCTTATGGCGGGAAGATGAACTGGCCGCAGGACACGGGTTTCCGTTCGGTGGCCATCGGCGGTTCGCTGAAATATATCACCATCAATCCGGTGGTGGCGGTCAAGCTGTTGCCCAGTCTTTCCATCGGTGCTGGCGCGATGGTGAATTATGGAAAGATCAGCATGAATCAAGGATTGCTTGCTTCCCCGACGCCGCTGGCCAATTTTTTCAACTTCACCGGCAACGGCTGGAGCGTGGGTTACAACGTTGGCATCCTCTGGCAGCCGCATCCAAAAATTGCGTTCGGGGCCACCTTCCGAAGCTCCGCAAGTCTGAATTTTCAGGGCAACACGGATTTCCAGTTGCAACGAAATCCCTATTATTACCCTGCCCAGCGCGGTGCATCAGCCGACTTCACCTTTCCGCTGACCGCTGTCTTCGGCGTTTCCTACCGGCCAACGCCAAAATGGAATCTCGAATTTGACGCTAACTACACCGACTGGCACAGTTTTAACACGGTCACCATCGAACAGTCGCCCCCGACCGTGGATCAACCCTTTTATCAAAACGTCCCGGTGAATTTGGACTGGCAAGCGAGCTGGATGTATGAGTTTGGCGTGACGCGGTATTTTGACAGCGGCTGGCACGTGAGCGCCGGATATGTCTTCAACGAGAATTCCGTGCCGGACACTTATTACACTCCGCTGGCGGCGGACATGGACCGGGATTTCTTCAGCCTCGGAACCGGGTTCAAGGGAAAAACTTTTAATTTTGATGTCGCCTATCAATTTGGCTACGGCCCATCGCACACGGTCACCGGCAGCACCTCGTCAACCAAACCCGGGAGCGGTTTCTCAGGAGAAAATGCAGACGGCAAATACGGCTTCACCAGCAGCGCTGTGATTGTGTCGGTGGGAATGCATTTTTAGTCCCGCCTGGATTTGTCCCATCTGAAAAGCAACCCGTCGGATGGATTGCGCCGCGCACAAATCGCACAAATGCCCAACTAACTGTTTGCGGGCGAGGCCTTTGTTGCGTAGCATCAAATGGCTGATTATTGATTATCAATGGGAAGAAATTTCTGGCATGACCAACAATGTTTCCTTTGCAAGCGTGGCCGGCGCCCAATCTCACTTCGTTTCCGTCGGCGCGGACCGGATTCATTATGTCACTGCCGGCCAGGGAAGCCGCACCATCGTTTTCATCCACTGCTGGGCGGGCAATCTCGGTTTCTGGCGCGAGCAGGTTCCGGCGCTGGCGGACAAGGCGCGGCTCATTCTCATTGATCTCCCCGGCCACGGCCGGAGCGACAAGCCGCAAACGGCTTACACAATGGATTTTTTTGCGGAAGCCGTTCTCGCGGTGCTGCGTGATGCCCGTGTGGACAATGCCGTCTTCATCGGCCACAGCATGGGCGCGGCGGTGCTCTGCCGTGTTCACTACAAGTCGCCGGAGATATTTGCCGCGCTGGTATCCGTGGACGGCCTGCTCCGCCGGCCTGCCGGCACGCCGGCGGAAGCGCGGGCGCTGGTGGGGCCGTTCGGGTCGCCGCAATATCTCGGTCACGCCAGAAAATTCATCGGCACCTTTTTTCCTGTTCCCGGCACCGACGGGTTGCGCGACCGTGTGATGTCCGAAATGCTGGCGACGCCGCAGCACGTCATGCTGGGCGCGATGCTGGGAATGTTCGGCCCGGACCAGCCCGACTGGATTTTGCGGAAGGTCAACGCGCCCGTTCTCGTCATCAACGTCCGCAGCCCGTGGTGGAACAACGCTTACGAAGCCTACGCCCGCTCGCTCTCGCCGCAATCGGATTACGTCACGATGGATGGCGTGGGACATTTTCCAATGCTGGAGAAACCGGCTGAATTCAACGCCCTGCTGATGGCCCTGCTGCGGAAGTTTGGTTTGATTGCGGAATAATCGCCGTTGTTTCGGCGCGAAAAATGTTTCATTCTGCCGTGAAATGAGCCTCGTTGCCAAAACCAGTGACGGCGGCGGCGGGCGCGGTCCGGTTCGCCCGCCCGAAAAAAAGACCGTTCCGGCGCAGGCCGCCGCGGAAAGCGAAGTCACTTTCAAGACGGCGGACGGCGTGGAATCGCGCGCCCGGCTCGCGCGGCTGACGCGGCAGGGGCTGACCTTCGAGGCCGACAATCTTGCGGCGACCCTGCAGGCTTCGGAGGTGCTGGCCAATTTCAAAATCACCACCGGCAACCGGATCATTTATTTCGGTCGCGCCGTGGTGAGCAATGTCATCAACACCGGCGGGTCGCTCGTTTGCGAGGCCAAGCTGGATGAGCCTGGCCCGGAAACGGCATTTTTTTTGCCGCCGGCGGATTCCTGTGCCAATCTACAGAAGGCCTACGATTCCTTTTTCAAGGCGTGGCAGCAAAATTATCGCATTTCAGACGAGTTCAAAGTGCTCGTCACCGATGTCGAGTCCTACCTCACCGGTGTGCGGCGCTGGCTGGAGCAGCTGGAATTCAGCATGCCAGCGTCGGGCGGCAAAGAGGAGCGGGAGCGCGCCATTCTGGAGGCCGTCGCTCCCCGGATCATCGCCGCCTTCAACGGCCGGCACGAGCGGTTTGAGGAAATGATTTACGCGCTGCCGCCGGAGGAGCGCGGCGCGCACCAGGATTTTGTCCGGCGGCACTGGCATAAATTGTTTCTCGGCTCGCCCTTCGGCCATCGCACCTATCACAAGCCCATCGGCTACGCCGGCGATTATGAGATGATGAACATGATTTACCGGAACCAGCCGGAGGGCGGAACGCTGTTCGAGAAGCTGATTCATCTGCTGCTGGTCAGCCAGTGGCCGGCAAGATCCGTCCGCAACCGCATCGCCCATCTCGGCGAGAACATCGTCAACGAAACCGCCCGCGCCGCCCGTGCCGGAAAAACCGCGCGCATCCTGAACATCGGCTGCGGCCCGGCGCGCGAAGTGCAGGATTTTCTGCGGGAAACGCAGTTGAGCGACCGGGCGGATTTCACGCTAATGGATTTCAACGAGGAGACTTTGCTCCACGCTGGTCAGAAACTGGTCGAGGCCAAACGCCAGTCTGGCCGGCGCACGGAAATCCGCACGGAGCAGGTTTCGGTGTATGAGCTTTTGAAGCGGGCGCAGCGCCGGGGCGGCGGCCTGGAAAAGTTCGACCTGATTTATTGTGCGGGGCTGTTTGATTATCTCGCGCCGGACACCTGCCGTGCGCTGATGGAGCTCTGGCACGATTCGCTCTCGCCCGGCGGGCTGATGCTGGTGGCGAACATGACCGACGCCAAGCCGTTCCGCAATTTCATCGAGTTCATTCTGGACTGGCAGTTGATTTACCGGAACAGCCGGGAATTTTTGTCGCTTGCCCCCGGAGGCTGCCGGGAAACGACCCGCGTGATCGCGGAGCCGGCGTCGGTGAATCTGTTCCTGCACATCCGCAAACCGGACTGACATGCAACCCATCCCCCAGGAATTTCGCGCCGCCTACCAGGAATACGACCGGGAATTCACCATCCGCAAAACCCGGCTGGGCTGTTTTTTCGGCATCGTGATGGTGCCGCTCTTCGGCGGTTTGGATCACTTTGTCTATCCGCAGCAGGCCGTTTCATTTTTCATTTTGCGGCTGGTTTGTTCGGCCTTGATGGCAGGGTTCTATCCCGTTCTGGGGACGAGTTTCGGGAGAAAATATTATCATTTCCAGGGCCTCGTCCTGCTGTTTTTTCCCACGGCGACCATCGCCTGGATGATTTACACGACCGAGGGAACCGCGTCGCCTTACTACGGAGGGTTGACGCTGGTGCTGATGGTGGTCGCCATGGTGCTGGACTGGAGTTTCTGGCAAAGCGTCGCCGCGGTCGTGCTGGTTTTGCTGCTTTATGTGGCCGCCTGCCTGTTTTCCCCCGCGCCGTTTGAAACGCGCCTGTTCATCGGCAGCCTGTTCTTCCTGGTTTCCTCCGGGGCCGCCATTGTCGCCGGCACCTATTTTCACAGCGGCGTGCGGATGCGGGAATTTGTCTCCCGCAGCGAACTGGACAAGAGCCGCAAGGCGCTCGAAGCCAGCCTCCAGCAGCTCAAGGAAAACGAGATGCAACTGGTGCAGTCCGAAAAGCTCGCCTCGCTGGGCCGCATGAGCGCGGGCATCATCCACGAAATCAACAACCCGCTGAACTTCGCCACGACCGGCCTGTTCACCCTGCGCAAAAAGGGCAAACACCTCGCGCCGGAGCAGCAGGCGGATTATGCCGAGGTTCTCACCGACGTTGAAAACGGCCTGAAGCGCGTGCAGGCCATCGTCTCCGATTTGCGGATGTTCACGCATCCCGGCACCGAGCAGATTGACCCGGTGCCCGTGGCCGAGGTCGTCACGCCGGCGCTGCGGTTCCTGAGCAACGAGTGGCGGGACAAGGTGCAGATCGAACAGAAGTTTGCGGAACACCAGACCATCCTGGCCAACAAAAACAGGGTCATCCATGTGATCGTGAACCTGCTGCAAAATTCCCTCGACGCGCTGAAGGCGAAATCCTTTGCCGCCGGCGAGAAGCCGACCATCTGGATTGAAGGCCGCGTTGCGAACGGCCGCAGCCTCCTGTCCATCCGCGACAACGGCACGGGTATTGATCCGAAGCATCTGGACAAGATTTTTGACCCGTTCTTCACCACCAAAGACGTGGGCGAAGGCATGGGCCTGGGCTTAAGCATTTGCTACAGCATCATGCAGGAATACGGCGGCAAAATTTCTGCAAAAACCGAACCGGGAAAATTTTGTGAATTCACGCTGGAATTCCCGGTCAAAACAAATCAGGCTGTCGGCTGAAAATCGGCCATGGAAAATCTCTACGACTACAAAAAATTCGCCATCCTTTATGTGGATGACGAGGAAAAATCGCTGAAGTATTTCGAGCGCGCCTTTGGCGACGATTTCCGCGTGCTCACCGCCGCGAACGCTCAGGACGGCTTCAAGCTGCTGCAACAGCATGCCGGCGAAATCGGCCTGCTGCTGACCGACCAGCGGATGCCCGGCGAAAAGGGCGTCTGGCTGCTCGAACGCGCCCGGCGGCTGCGCCCGCGCATCCTGCGGATTCTCGTCACCGCCTACTCGGATTTCGACGCCGCCATTGCCGCCGTCAACGCCGGCGCGATTTATAAATACATCAGCAAGCCGTGGGACCCGCCGCAGCTGGAGATGACCCTCCGGCAGGCCCTGGAATTTTTCATGGTGCAGACCGAGCGCGACCAACTCCTCCTCGAAAAAATGTCCGTGCTGCGGAACATGATGATCGCCGACCGCATCGTGAGCCTCGGCCTGATCGCCGCCGGCTTGAGCCATCAAATTCGCAACTCCCTCGTCGCGGTGAAAACTTTCCTCGACCTCGCGCCGAAAAAGATGGACGAGGAGCGGGCGAACATGAACGGCCTGCGCAACCCCGATTTCTGGAAGGACTACCACCAGAACGTCCAGTCGCAGGTTGAAAAAATCAACGGCCTTCTCAAAGACCTCTGGTCATCGTCGGAAAATTCCGCCGCGCCGTTTGCCGACGAGGTGTCCCTGCGCCGGATTGTGGACGAGACGCTGGCCGCCCTCCGCGACCCGTTCGCCGCGCGCCGGATTGAAATTGAAAACCGGATTCCCGATTCGCTGCCCAATCTGAAAGCGGACAAGCCCAAATTCCGCCGGCTGTTTGAGCTTCTGCTGAATGAGGAACTGGCCACGCTGCCCGCCGGCAGCCGCGTGCTGCTCCTGGCGGAACTGGAAGGCAGCGGCGCAAAACAGGAGATCGTCGTGCAAATCACCGACAACGGGCCGGGTCTGCCGCCGGATGCGCTGCGCGTCATCTTTGATCCGTTCGTGGTGCGCGACAGCGTGCCCTCCGAATACGGCATCAATTTGATGGCCTGCTTTTTCATCGTCCATCATCATGGCGGGAGGATTGACGCCCAAAGCCGGTCCGGGCGCGGCACGACTTTCACCCTCCGGCTGCCGCTGCAGCCCGAACGCGCCGTGGCGCCGCCCGACGAGTCTGATTTTTTGCAAAAGGCGCTGTTGAACGGCGAGCTGTGGCAGAAACTGATCTCCGGCGGCTGACGGATTTGCACGGCTTCACGCCGGAAAAACCGGCGCCGCCGTTTCAAGTTTCCATTGACCTGCGGGCAAGGGCTATGGAATGATTCCGGCGGCGATGGGTTTCGGGCAAAGCCTGGTCTTTTGAGGAATTGATGAAAACCATTTTGGTTCTGTCCGCTCATCCGGATTTCCCGGAAACGATTCGTGTCGGCCTGGATCCGGAGCTGTATCGTGTTGTCCATCGCCCCGGAGTTGAGGAAGCCGAACCGCTGCTCATCCACGGTCTTGCCGCCGTTTGCATTCTGGACATTGAGCTGATGGGCGCCGAGGGCGTGTGGGTCATCGAACGGCTCCGCCGCCGCAATGTCAGACTGCCCGTCATCGCCTACGCCGCCGCCAGCCAGTCGGAATGGGAGGAGGAAGCCTTCCTGCACGGCGTCACCCATGTGCTGACCAAGCCCGTCCGGATGCGGCTGTTGAATTCCCTGCTGGAGCGCCTGTGGAACGCGCCGTCCGGGCATGAGGCGCTGCCGGCCCCGCTGCAGCCGTTTCCATCGGGACAGGCCGCGCAATTTTTCCGCGCGATCGAGCCGCCGGCGGACCCCGCCCGCTTCGTCAACGCCGCGCAAACCCTCGACATGCTGCGCGATTTCTCGTCCATCCTGACGCATTCGCTGGACGCCGAGGCGATGTTGAAACAATTCCTCCAGTTCCTCCGCGAAACCTTGAGCGTCAACCGCGCCGCCATTTTTCTCAACCATCCCGTCACGCCGCTCGCCGAGGCGCTTTCGCCGGAAAACGGCCGCCAGCTCCACGCCGTCGCCTCCATCGGCCTTCCCTCCGGCCTGCTCGAACATTTTGAACTGTCGCTCGACGCCGGCATCGGCGGCCAGCTCGCCCGGCTCGGACGCATCCTGCGGCGCGACAGCGACGAGGCGCGCGCCGACATCGAGGCGCAAAAGGAATTTGAACTCCTGAGCGCGCAGGTTGCCGTGCCGATTCCGGATCGCGGAACCATTTCCGGCGTCGCCGTTTTTGACGGGCGCGTCACCGGCGAGCCGCTCGTGAACGTCGAGCTGGAACTCATTTTCCATCTGCTCGAACAGGTCGGACTTGCCCTCCGCAACATCTGGCTGCACAACCAGCTCGCCGAAAACAACGCGATGATGACCGACGTGCTGCGCGAATTGAGCAGCGCCTGCGTCGTCGTCGGGCGCGACCTGAAGGTGCTGCACGCCAACAAGGCCGCGCGCCGCCATTTCGGCCGCAAAAACCAGCGCACCGGCGAGCTGGAATTCAGCGACCTGCCGCAGGCGCTCGGCGCAAAAATCTACCAGGTGCTGAAAACCGGCGCGGCCATCGGGCCGTTCCGCCACGAGCCGGAAAATGCGCCCGGCACCATTTACAGCATCAGCGTCGTGCCGTTCCAGCGCGGCGACTCCACCGTGCCGGTTTCGGCGCTGCTCACCGCCGACGACCTCACGCAGACCGAGCAGTTGCAGCAGCTGGAGGTCGAGGCCGCCAACCTGCGCCTCATCAAATCCATGGCCGACCGCCTCGCGCACGAGGTCGGCAACGCCATGGTGCCGATCTCCACGCACCAGCAGTTGCTCGGCGAGAAATTCCACGACAAGGAATTCCGCGAATCCCTCGACCACGCGATGGCCGACAGCGTCAAGCGCGTCACGCGGCTGCTCAGCCAGATGCGGTTTCTCGCGCGCGACGGGCAGATGGACCGCGAGGTGTTCACCGTCGGGAAACTGGTCGAGGAGGCCTATCAGGAGGCGCGCAAATACCAGCCCGCCGAGGCGGCGCAGTTGAAATGCGAGAACGACGGCAAACCCATCGTCATTGCCGGCGACCGCGCGGCGCTCAAGCACGCGCTCGCCGAAATCATGCTCAACGCGCTCCAGGCCAATCCCAAGACGCCGGTGATCGGCGTGCGCCTGCAAACCGGGGCCGGCAGCGAGGGCGGGCAGAACGTGCAGATTGAAGTGCAGGACAACGGCGCCGGGTTCACCGCCGAGACCGCTGGGAAGGCGCCGGCGCCATTCTTCACCACGCGCAGCGTCGGGCTGGGGCTGGGGCTGACCGTCAGCCAGAAAATCATCGAGACGCACCGGGGCCGGCTGGAAATCATCCCGCCGCAGACCGGCCAGCACGGCATGGTGCGCGTCTCATTGCCGATGGAACCGGCCATCTCCACGGCGGCGTGACCGGGTTTGACGATCCACAATTCACGGGGCGACGGTCGTTGGCTCCAGCGCTATGCTAGATATCGTCATGTTTGTGCCCCAACTTTCTAAATGCTCGCCAAATCTTCATTACCAAATGCGCGAGTGTCCAGACGATAGCTGCATAAACGCAAAGTGCTGCCAATAATGACCCCCAGCACCTCAAGAAAAACTTGGATTATCTCCCAGTCACCCGAAAAAAGTGAAATCACGAAACTACCCAACAAGCCGACAAAGGCCGATCCAACCAGAAGCCGGTAATTGCCTTGCTGCCATCTTGGATCTTCTTCCCACATAAAATTTCGATGCCTAAAAGATAATTGGAGGTTGGATTTGTAGCCTATTCTGTTTCACGGCTTCGACCTTATGCCCGTCCCGGCGGGGTGGCAACTGGAAAAATCGGTGGCTGGCAGATGGCGGAAGGTTTTGGTAGGACGCATCACTCCGTGCGCGCCGGTTCTTGCGGGCGGGTGCCGTCGCACAAGCGGCGGGCAGAGGACTGCCCGCCCTACCGTTCCGGCGACGCAGCGACACGTTTGAAGAACGACACCCCAAACAAAATCAAATACGTCGCTCCTGAACGGAGCTTGGGTAAATTGGACTGCGCGACTACAAAGATTTCGCGCCTGCGGCGCTAGGCGCCGTTGTCGCCGATGGCTTCGACGGGGCAGCCTTCTTTGGCTTCCTTGCATCGGGCCTCTTCCTCCGGGCTGGCCGGCTGTTTGTAGACGTAGGAGTAGCCTCCGTCGTCATTGCGTTTGAAGTTGTCCGGGGCGGTCTCGCGGCACAGGTCGCAGTCAATGCACTGGTTGTCCACGTAGTATTTGCCCGGAACGCTTTCGGGATATTTGTTTGCAACGTCTGCCATAAATTTTGTCCGCGCAATATGCCCGCCGTGCGCGCCGATGGCAAGCGCAGATTTAAGGTTGAAGGCTGAAAGGCTGAAGCGCGCCATTTTGGACTTTAGCCTTCAGCCTTCAGCCTTTAGCCTTTGCCCATGCAACGAGGCAATCTCCGCAGGACAAAAATCATCGCCACGCTCGGCCCGGTCACGGACTCCGCCGAAATGATCGGCCGGCTGGTGGACGCGGGCGTGAACATTTTCCGCCTGAACATGTCGCACGCGCCGCATGACTGGGTGCGCCGCGTTGTCGCCGCCATCCGCGCCGAATCCGCCACGCGCCAGCTGTTCACCGGCATCATGATGGACACGCAGGGGCCGGCCATCCGCACCGGGGACATTGCGGTGCCGCTGGATTTGAAGCCTGGCGAGAAATTCGTCCTGACCGTCCGCGGCGAGCGCGACCTGGAGCAGCATTCGGTGGACGTGAATTACGAGAATTTCATCAACGACATCAACGTGGACGACGTGGTGCTCATTGACAATGGCACGATTGAAATGAAGGTGCTCGCGAAGACCGGCAACAAGGTCGAGTGCGAGGTGCTCACCGCCGGCACGCTCGGCAGCCGCCGCCACATCAACCTGCCCGGCGTCAAGGTCAGCCTGCCCGCGCTCACGGCCAAGGACATCAAGGACGTGAAGCTGGGCCTCGAATTGGAGGTGGATTTCATCGCGCTGTCGTTCGTGCGCGAGGCCCGCGACCTGATGCAGCTGAAGGAATTGTTTGAACCCGGAAAGATGCCGCCGCTGGTCATCGCCAAGATCGAGGACCAGCAGGCGTTGGAAAATCTGGAATCCATCGTGCGTGAGGCCGACGCCGTGATGGTCGCGCGCGGCGATCTGGGCATTGAAATTCCCTACGAGGAGCTGCCCATCGTGCAGCGGCGCATCGTCAAGACGTGTTTGAAGCACGGCAGGCCGGTCATCGTGGCCACGCACATGCTGGAGAGCATGATCGAAAGCCCGATGCCGACGCGCGCCGAGGTGACGGACGTGGCCAATGCGATTTACGAGGCGGCTGACGCCATCATGTTGAGCGGCGAGACGACGGTGGGCAAATATCCGCTCAAGTGCATCGAGGTGTTCGACCGCATCGCCACGCGCATCGAGCGCAGCGGCAACGCGCAGTTTCACGACCTGGCGGAATTGACCAGCGCGCGGCAGAAGCTCGTGAAGAGCGCCGTCGTGATGGCCAACGAGCTCAAGGCGGCGGCGATCCTGGCGGTTACGCGGCACGGCCACATGGCGCGCTACGCGTCGTGGATGCGGCCGCGCAGCTCGCCGGTTTATGCGCTGTGCGACAACGCCAAGACGGCCCGCCAACTGGCCGTGGGCTGGGGCATCACGGCGTTCGTCACGGAGTTCGATTTCATCAATCCGCAAAACACGGTTGAAATGGCGCTGAAGAACCTGGCGGGGCAGGGCCGTTTGAATGTTGGCGACACCGTGGTCGTCATCGGCGCGATTTCCGTCGGCGTTGAAATCGTGGACGCCGTCCAAATGCGGACAGTTTAGCCTTTTATCATGGTCGGGGGCGTTTGATGGCGAAGGTTTTCATGGCTTGGTTTCATCAATAATCGGGCAATCTATTCCAACGTCAACAATTCCGTGGCCGGTATCAACGTTGGTATCAAGCCAAAGAAATGGATAAAGCCAATCGGTGTCTCCGGCAAAATAACATGGTTTGGCTTCTTTTATCGTCACACTTTTTACGGTCGGCCAATCAATGTAACCAACATCTAATGGAACTGGTTCCTGAAGCGCTTTGCCCTGCCGCAACAATTGTATAATGGCTTGCGGTTTGAGAGTGGGAGAAGACTTATATCGGTTAAAATTATGCCATGTGATTAAAAGTTTGGAAACTTTTCCGTAGTTGCCAAAATATGCGCTACCACCGTCACAGGCAATAATAGGAATTTCATCTACTGTCCTTCTGAAATTAACTGCCCGAAAGGCGATATTGGTGATGATCGTATTGCTGACATAATACATTGTCAGGGGTTGCCAAAAATTAAATTTATCAGTTTCAAAAAACCCCGTTACGGCAGAAAGCGGGATGTTGACTTGCTTCAAAAGATTTGTCGTCAATTCCGGCAGTTGGCTCATCGGCGGCACCTCCTTCGCTAAATTCGTTGGACTTAAACGAGGTTCGGGAGTTTCGTAATGAATTTGGGCGGACGGAAAAGAGATTGACAGTTTTCGAGAACCGTCGGGACTCTGAAATGCTGTTCCATTTGTGTTTTGTTCGATTCTGTTGGTTGTCGTAAAGGAACAGAGCATGACCACATTGGAAATGGCTTCTGGCGAAAAATTGTTAGGTAAAAGCCTATAAATCCAAACCTTGCTTGGGATAGTCTTTGTTGGCGCTTCCCAGCGCACGTCGAGATCGGCGCGCGCCGGGATTAGCGTTTTATCAATCATTTGCCAGCGAGGATTTTGAGAAAAACCCGTTGCTAAACAAAGTGCTTGAACAATTAGAACGAAGATTTTTTTCTTCATGGATAAACTTGCTGGCTGTCGTAAGTCCAACTACCCGTTGGCGTGTTGTTGGTTTTCAGTAAATCATCCATACAAGCGCTATCACCTGCGACAGCGAAAGTTATTGAGCCAGAAAGTGACTTGCCGTGAAAAGCGTCTTTAGCCGCCTGATACCACGCCGCGCGAATGGTTAAAGGGTTGTAACTGCCTCGATTGGTTGCGGTGCCGAAATTCATGTATTGTGACCAATTCCAAAATAAAGAAGTGCCGGAATAACTAGACGTGTCACAGCCCAATAGCAAATGCAGATTGCCATTGTAAGGCTTGACTCCCTTATTTTGCATGCTGCTCCAATTGGCGTGGTAAAGGCTGTTGCAAGCGTAAATGACCATCCATTTCAGCCCGTTTGTTCCCATGCCGCCCAGATTCATTTCAGACAGGCGAAGCCATTGTATGTTGCCGCCGAATGTTATCGGGAAATACATTTGCTTGCAGCCATTGGCGACGTAGTCAATCGCATTTTGGCCGTTTCCATAAGCGCCATGCAACATAAGCACGCCAAGATTTACATTGTTGAACGGCGTTCCGCTACCTCTCAAACTGGAAATGCTCAATTGGTTGTCAGCTTCGTTAATGGTATTGTTCCAACCCCAATATTTCATGTTGGCAACAAAGCTGTCGGCCACCGGCTTAAAGGGCAGCAGCGGTCCAAAAGGCAATTGTTGGCCTGCCGTATAATTATTCATGGAGATATGTCCGGTGCTGGGTTGAGAACTATTGTTTAGCAAAGGAGCATTCATGTCATTCGTTCCATTCGCTGAATAAGTGTCATAAGCTATGCCAAATATGCCTACCAATCCTCTAATCGGATTATTTGGTGGTCGCAACGGAGTTACTGGCACATTTTGCGATGATGCTGATGAACCGCCGCCGGAAGCAGCAGGAGTAAAACCACTGCCGCCTCTGTCCATAGCGACGCTTGTTCGAGAACTCACCGAAGATGCCCTTAACGCCTGTATTTGAGACGGCGAAGCCGCAAAGATGGTGAAGCCGTTCGTGTCAAATCCCGGCGGATAAAGCGCAAGCGGCACGACGCTTTCCGAATCAGGAGCCACCGCCCACAATTCGGAAGAATCCGAACCGACAGCCGATGAACGAGCAAATGAAGATGAAGGCGGGCCGCTGCTGCTACCACCACTTGCGAAGTCGCTGGATTCGCCATTCGTTTGAGCATTGATGTAGTAATAATAAATTCCATTTGGAAGATTCGTGCCGTTGGAAGTGCCGTCCCAATTGTAAAGCATGGATGTTCCGCTACCCGATGCCGTTTGCACAACATTGCTGTAAACGTCAACGATGTTTAGAGTCCAATTACAATTAGCGGCAAAAACCGCGCTGACTTGTTGCGTTTGTCCTGACGACGGATCAAATGATGGCTGTGAAAAAGAAATCCTTGTGACGAGGTTGCTGAACAACACCGGAACAAACGGAGAAACTCCATGGCCCGTCATAACAGGCGGAGCGCCTACTGTATCCCCGAAGCCGGATTGACATTCAGCCGTTGCAAACAAAGTATGGGTTTCATTTCCCCATTCGCAAGTGTTGATGCTATAGGTGTCTGCTTCATAGTTTGTCACACCGTCAGTCCAATTCGTTGTGCTGTCCGGTGGACGCATTTCCTGACCGTCCACATAAAGTTTCGTTCCAGAAATGACTGGCTGGTCAGAAGCGGCAACAACCGTGATGGTCAATTCTCCGGTCGCAACGGTGTCGCTTGTCGGCGAAGTGACGGACACCGTCGGCTCATCAGAAACAAGGCTGTCTTGGCCTTCGTCAAGAATCCGATAAAACCGCAACGCCGAATTTTTTGGGTGCATGACTGCCGGAGCCAAATTGTAATTGCCGGTATCAAGCCAAAAAGTATTTGTGCCTTGAGACGGGTATCGGTCATAAAGGATTTGCCATGCCGTGCTGCCGTCGGCATTTGTTGCAAGAGCGTTGGCAAATTGAATTTGATAAACTTCATTATTGGTGCTAGCCCAAGTCAGACGAATTGCTTGCTCATCCGTTGATGTGGCTGCGGTGAATTGCAGATTGGTTTGCGCCAATCCATTTATGGCGAGTGCCAATACAAGCGCGCCCGCCATGATTATTTTCCCTTGAATAGTTTTCATGGTTCCGACTTTCTTTTTGGCCGGTTGTTTTCCCCAAAAACCTGAAAGGCGCACACCTCATGCTCCCATCAGAAGGTAACCCGCTAAGGCACCCCAAGTGAAAAACACAAGGCGGCGCCCAGTCGGGCGCGCGTCTTGGCTTCGTTCACTTGTTATGCCTTAAAAAATTTAGCGGGTTTTTCTGCGGCTTTGAATAGCGGCCAACGCTACGCAAATTGATTTGTTAAAGAACTGTCTCGTTTTTACTTCTTCCTACCATGCTTTCCAAGAATTAAATTTGCGCCCCGTCTTCGCGGAAAGGGCAGAAACGATAATTCCCTCTGGATTCACCGGCCAAACCCGGAATTCGCGGAAAAGCGCCATGCCAAAAAATGTTGAACTCTTGCCAATTCCGTTCGTGGCCAAAACCCGCCGCATTCTGATAAAGTTCCCTCAAAGTTCGGAAATACCAAAAACAAAACATCATGCACACCCTTACTGAAAAAATTGGCATCGTGAATGAAGTCGTCTCCTACATGCAGAACGCCGCCAATACGGCCACGCTGACGGCGAAAAACTTCGACGTGACGCCGCACATCGCGCAGCTGCAAGGCAAGGTGAAGGCGGTCGGCGATCTGTCCGTGGAGCAGAAAAAACTCCAGGTGCAGGCCATCAACCAAACGGCCCAAGTGCAGGCCGCCGCCTACGACGCTTACAATGACGCCAGCGGCACGATTGACGCCATGATCGGCTTGTTGGGCAAGGGCACGACGGAAGCCCAAAAGCTGCAAACCATCCGCAGCAAGGTGCGCAACCATGACAACGCCAATCCGCCCGTGCCAACACCGGCGGTAAAACCGTAAATAGCTGATTCCGAATTGATTGCGATATATTCCCGCAGGAATGGCTGCTTTTCCTGCGGGAATTTTTATTTTTCCGGCTGGAACAACGATGATTCCACCTTTCAAGCGGCTTTTGCTTCCGGCACGAAGCCGCTTCCCGCTGGAATCACAACCATTCCTGCTGGAACGGAAGCCATTCCAGCGGGAATGAGAGCAATTCCGGCTGGTCAAAGGCTGTCGGAGGTGGAAATCCAATTTTTCCTTCCAGCATCGGGACAATTCCTGTCGGAACGGGAATGATCCCTGTCGGAACAGAGTCCGTTCCCGCCGGGAGCAAGGCAGGGAGAACTGGGGAAATCATTTTTCGGGCAGGAAGCGCGGCCATTCCTTTCGGCATCGGGGCGGTTCCTGTCGGAGCAGAAATGTTTTCAGCCGGAAACAAGGCAAGGTCCGCCGGAGAAATGGCGCTCCCGAAATTCCCGATGTCTGTTTATTTCAAAACGTTCGCGGCCTCGTTGGCGAGATTCAGCACCGTGTTCGGGAACAGTCCAATCCAGAACATCCCCGCGATGCAAATCCAGACGGTCAGCTTGGCCGGGGCCGAAAGCGAAATCGGCGACAGATCCGGCGTCTCCCTGCTCCAGTAAATCGCGCGGATGACGCCGAAATAGTAGTAGAGCGAAATCACCACGCCCGCCAGCGCCGTGAACACGAGGCAGTAATAGCCGTGATTGTGCGTGGCCTGGGCGCTTTCGATCACGGATTTCAGCAGCAGAAATTTTCCGAAAAATCCGGCGAGCGGCGGAATGCCCGCCAGCGATGCCATCGCCAGCGTCATCGTCGCGGCCAGCAGCGGCGAGCGCTGGTTCAAGCCCGCCAGCGCGGGAATGTCTTCCGTGTCCGTCTGCCGCGCCACGAGGCAGATCACGGTGAATGCCGCCAGCACGGTGAACAAATAACCGGCAAGGTAATACATCACCGCCGCTTGCCCGCTGGCGTTCAGCGCCGCCACGCCGAGCAGGAGATAACCGGCGTGGGCGATGCTGGAATAGCCGAGCAGCCGCTTCAAATTGCGCTGCGGCAGCGCGCATAAATTTCCGTAAAGAATCGTGATGCCCGAATTCACGATGAGCAAATCCGTCCAGTGCGCCGTGACGGCCGGAACGGCGGTAAACAAAACGCGCAGCAGCAGAACAAACCCTGCGGCCTTCGAGCCGACTGCCAGAAACGCGGTCGTCGGCGTCGGCGCGCCCTGGTAAACATCCGGCACCCAGATTTGGAATGGAAACGCCGCGATCTTGAATCCAAGCCCGACCAGCACAAACAGCACGCCGAGCAGGAACAGTTTGTTGGCCTCAAACTGCACCGCGACTGCCGCGAGTTCGGTGAAGTTCAGCTTGCCGGTAGTTCCCCAAATCAGCGCGATGCCGAAAACTAGAAACGCCGACGACAATGCGCCGAGAATGAGGTATTTCACGCCCGCTTCGAGCGAGGCAATTTTCCCGCGCTGAAAGCTGGTGAGGACGTAAAATGTGATCGTGATGAGTTCGATGGAGACGAACAGCATCACAAAATCGTTCGCCGACGCCGCGAACAGCATTCCCGCCAGCGCGAAAACGATAAGCGAATAGTATTCGGAAATGCCGGCGGCAATCCGGTCGGAGAATTCCGCCGCCATGAACAGCACCAGAATGGCGGCAACGAGGAAAAAGCGTTTGAAAAACAGCGCAAGCCCATCCTCGACAAACGCGCCGTTGAACGCCGTGCCAAACACGCTGCAAACGCCGTTGCCGCTCAAGCTGATGAGCAACAGTCCGCCCAGCGCCGCAATCGCCGCGTAGGCCGCAAATTTTTTGCGCTCAGCGGGCATCCAAAAATCCGCCAGCATCAGCACGACGCCGAGGGCGATTACGCAGATTTCAAGCGTGATAGAGGAGGCGTTCATCAATTGCGGATTGAGGATTGCGGATTTTGAATTTCAGAAATGACAACGGCGGTTGTTTTTTCCAAACCGGGATTTGCCATCGCCACAACTTTCTGCGCGTCAGGTGTTATTTTTTCCGTGAGCAGGCGCGGCCAGACGCCGAATACGAACAGGCTCGCCAGCAACAGCGCATAAGGCAGCTTGCGCCAGACGTTCGAGGCGTCGGGAATGGAATTCCATTTTTCGGGCAGCGGCCCGTGCAAAACGTTCCGCATCGCGCGGAGCATATAAAGCGCGCCAATCAGCAGCGCGCCCCAAACCGCCAGCACCGTCACCAGCGGAAAAACTTTCCATGCGCCGAAGAACACGGTGACTTCGCCGACGAAATTCGCGAAGCCCGGCAGCCCGCAGCCGGCCATCGCCGCCATCAGCAGCGCGGTGCCGATGAACGGAATCTGTCGGCAAAGTCCGCCGAGCCGGCTCATTTCCAGCGTGCCGGTCTTTTGGTAAATGTAGCCGCTCAACGCGAACGTCAGCGCCGCGAGGAAACCGTGCGCAATCATGATCAGCACTGCGCCGGTAATGCCGATCAGATTCAGGCTGGCGATGCCGAGGAAAATGAAGCCCATGTGCGCCACGCTCGAATTGCCGATGAGCAGGTTCAAATCTTTTTGCCGCATCGCGACCCAGCCGACGTAAAGGATGTTGCCGAGGCAGAGCCACGCGAGAAAAGTCATCCAGTGGTGTGCGGCCTGCGGCATCAGCGGCAGCGCGATGCGAATCAAACCGTAGAGGCCGAATTTTTTCAGCACGCCGGCGTGGAGCATGGCGGTTGGCGATGGCGCGGCACCGTAGCCCAGTGGCGCCCACGAATGGAACGGCCAGAGCGATACCAGGATGCCGAAGCCGAACAGCAACAGCGGGAAGATGAAGTGCTGTGCATTGACCGGCAGCGGATTCGTTTTCGCGTGTTCAATCAATTTCGGGATGTCGAACGTGTTCGCGCCGGATTGCAGGTAAAGTGCGATGAGGCCGATGAGCGCGATGAGCGCGCCGATGCTCAAATAAAGCGTGATCTGGAACGTTGCGTAATTCTTCCGTTCGCCGCGGCCCCAAACGCCGATCATGATGAACGTCGGCACCAGCGCCAGTTCGTGCAGGAAATAAAAGAAGAACAAATCGAGCGACGCGAACGCGCCGAGGATGCCGCCGGTCATCACGAGCAGCAGGATGTAAAATTCTTTTTCGCGCGTCTGAATTTCCCACGAGCAAAGCGCGGCGGCGAACGCGACGATGGCGCCCATCAAAATCAGGCCGACGTTCAGGCCGTCCACACCGACGTGGTAGCTGATGCCGAGCGATTCGACCCACGGGATTTGCTGCTCGAACTGGAAGCCGTTCGCGCCGGGCACGAACTGGCAGAACATTTTCACCGCCAGCACCGCCGGGATGAGCGTGGCCAGCACCGCGATGGCGCGGATGATGACGCGGTAATTGTGCGGCACGACGACGAGCGCCAACGCCGCCAGCAGCGGCCAACCTGCGATGTAAGTCAGAATGGACATTTTATTTTCCCAAAACCAGATACAGCACTACCGCCACGCCGAGCACGAACAGGAAGGCGTAGGTCTGGAGGTTGCCGGTTTGCACGAGGCGCAGCGCGCGGCCGGAGAAATCCGTGCCGCCGCGAACCAGCCCGATGCAAAAGCCCTCCACGAACCAGCGGTCAATCACATCCATCACCGTGGCGATGAAATCGTGCGCACGGATGAAGGTGGCCTCGTAAAACTCGTCGAAGTAAAACTTGTTTTTCATCGCCGTCGCCAGGCCGCCGAGTTTGGCGGGCAGCGGGTCCGAGGCGGCGTTTTTGTAGAGCGAGAATGCAACGAAGATGCCAACCGCCGCCGCGGCAAGTCCGCAAAGCATCGGGCCGATGTTTTTCAGGGGTTCCAATGCTTGCTGCGCGACTGAAAGTGTTTCATGCCCGGCAATGAACTGCGAACCGTAGTTGTTTGTAATGCCAATGAAACCGCCGATAGCCGCGAAAAGCGCCAGTGCCAGCAGCGGCAGCGTCATCACCAATGGCGATTCATGTGCGTGCGAAGCGGCTTTGGATTTCTCCTTGCCGAAAAACACAACAAAGAACAATCGGAAGGTGTAAAAAGCCGTGAGCGCGGCGACGAAAACGGCGACGCCAAACAGCAGGTAGTTTTTCTGTTCCATCGCCTGCGCAAAAATGGAATCCTTCGAATAGAAACCGCTGAACGGCGGGATGCCGCTCAAGGCCAGCGCGCCGATGAGGAACGTCCAGAACGTGACGGGCATTTTCTTGCGCAGATTGCCCATCTGCCAGATGTCCTGCTCGTGATGCATCCCAAGAATGACCGAGCCGGCGGCCAGGAACAGCAGCGCCTTGAAAAAGGCATGCGTGGTCAAATGGAACATTGCCGGCGTCGGGCCGCTCAAGCCGACCGCCATGACCATGTAGCCAAGTTGCGACAGCGTGGAGTAGGCGATGATGCGCTTGATGTCGTTTTGCTGGACGGCGATGAGTGCGGCGAGCAGTGAAGTGAATCCGCCGATGTAGGCGACGACGTGGAGCGCATCGGCATTGAACAAAAACAACGTGCGGCAGAGCATGTAGACGCCGGCGGCCACCATCGTCGCGGCGTGGATGAGCGCGCTGACGGGCGTCGGGCCTTCCATCGCATCCGGCAGCCAGACGTGCAGCGGGAATTGCGCGGATTTGCCCATCGCGCCGCAGAAGATCAGCAGGCCGGCAAGAGTCGGAATGCCCATGAAAGCAATTGTGGTAGGCAAAGTTTCTTTCTGAATTTCAGCGAAATTGAGCGAATTAAAAATTGTCCAGACCATCAAGATGCCCAGCAGAAATCCGAAATCGCCGAGGCGGTTGGTGAAGAAGGCTTTTTTTGCCGCGTCGGCCGCGCTGGGTTTTTCAAACCAGAATCCGATGAGCAGGTAGCTGGAGACGCCGACCAGTTCCCAGAAAATGAACATCTCGATGAAATTGTTCGCCAGCACGATGCCAAGCATCGAGAAGGTGAACAGGCTCAACTCGGCGAAAAAGCGCGAGAAGCCGCTGTCCTCGCGCATGTAGCCGATGGAATAAATGTGGATCGCGCCGCCGACGCCGGTGACGATGAGCATCATCATCAGGCTCAACGCATCGAGCTTGAGGCCGAAGTCAATTTGCAGATCGCCGATGGTCAGCCAGTTGACGGCGGTCTCGTCCTGCCCGGCGGGAAGATGAAATCCATTCGCGCCGATAAAAACCAAAGTCATCACGAAGCCGGCGACAATCGCGCTGATGGAAATGAGCGCGCTGACGTTGCGATGCTTCAACGTGAACAGCGTGATGGCCGCCGCCGAGAAAATCGGCAGAAACAGCGTCAGCCACGGTAAAATTTCGTATTTCATCCGTCAGAGTTTCATCGAGGTCAAATCTTCGACGTGCGCGGTCTGGCGCTTGCGGTAGAGCGCCACGATGAGCGCCAGGCCGACCGAGACCTCCGCCGCCGCGACGGTGATGATGAAAAACACCAGCACCTGGCCGTCGAGCTTGTCATTGAACCGAGAAAAGGAAACCAGCGCGAGGTTCGCCGCGTTGAGCATCAGCTCCAGCGACATGTAAATCACCAGCAGATTGCGCCGCATGATGACGCCGAGCAGCCCCAGCGCGAACAGCAGGAAGCTCACGGTCAAATAATGTTCAAGTCCGACTTGCATATTATTTCAAATCTTTTTTGCTCAACAAAATCACGCCGACCATCGCCACGAGCAGCAACACCGAGACGACTTCAAACGGCAAAATGTATTGGGTGAACAGCAACTGGCCGAGCGCGTTGGTTCCGCCTTCGAGCTGCGGCGCGGGCAGATTCGCACCCGGATTGGACGATTTCAACGCCTTCAAGGAAATCACCACGATGGCGCCGACGGAAACCAGCCCGCCAACAATGCCGAAAAATTTAATCTTGCGCCGCGCTTCCTCCTTCAAATCCAGCAGCATGATGACGAACAGGAACAGCACGATGACCGCGCCGGCGTAGACGATGATCTGGACAGCGGCGAGGAAGAAGGCGTGCAGCAGCACGAACAATCCGGCCATCGAAATAATGGTCAGCACCAGAAACATCGCGCTCGTGACCGGGCTGCGGCTGAACGGATTGGCGACCACGAGCGCGCCGCACAACAGCGTCAGCGCCGCGAAGACGTAAAACAAAACGTCCGGCACCGCCGTTCCACCGAGCAGGTTGTTGATCGCTTCCATTGCTGGTTAAATTTTTACCGGAAAATTCTCCTGCGCCTTCGCTTCTTCCAATTTGTGTTTCCATTTCTGGATACCGCCATGCGTGCCGCCGAGGGCGAGGAGTTTTTCCTTGTTGTAAATCATCTCGTTGCGGCTCTGGCCGGTGAGCGAGTAATCCTTCAGCAGAAAAATCGCCTCTTCCGGGCAGACTTCCTGGCACAGGCCGCAGTAAATGCAGCGGAGCATGTTGATTTCAAATTCCGCTGGCATCTTCTCCGCGTTCGGCCGGTCGGCAATCCGGCCAGCCGGACCGGGCGGCGTGATGCGGATGGCCTTCGGCGGACAGACAAATTCGCAAAGCTGGCAGGAAACGCATTTGGTGTTGCCGTCCTGGTCCTTCACCAGATACGGCGCGCCGCGGTAATCCGCCGGCACGGTCCATTTCTGTTCGGGGTATTCCATCGTGACCGTTTTGCCGCCGAACAATGAGCCGAAGGCGTGCCGGAGCGTGACTTTCAACCCTCCGGCAATCGCCGGCAGGTAAAGCCGCTCCCAAAACGTCAACGGTTTGCGATTTACGATCATTTCAAATTTTCATTTGCCGCCGAGTCGCAGAGGCACAGAGCTTTCATTCCTAAATTATCTCTGTGTCTCCGTGCCTCGGTGGCTAACTCTTTATCCACAAAATCACCGCCGTCACCAGAATGTTCGCCAGCGCCAGCGGCACGAAACGCCGCCAGCCCAGATCCATCAACTGGTCATACCGGAAGCGCGGGAACATCCAGCGCACCCAGATGAACAGCGCCATGAACAAGAGCATCTTCGCCAGGAAAACCAGAACTTGCACCAGCCCCATCGCCAGGCTCGCCGCCGGATGATCCAATCCCCAGAACGGCAGCGTCCAGCCGCCGAAAAACAGCGTCACCATCATGCCCGACGACGCGATCATGTTGGAATATTCGGCGAGGAAAAACAGCGCGAATTTCATGGAGCTGTATTCCGTGTGATAGCCGCCGACCAGTTCCGTTTCCGCCTCCGGCAGATCGAACGGCAGCCGGTTCGTTTCCGCAAACGACGACACCAGGAAGATCACGAATGACACCGGAGCATACAAAATCAGCCAGCCGTGATCCGTCTGCCAGCCGATGATCCGGCTCAAATTCAAGTTGCCCGCGATCAGCAGCACCGGAATCACCGACATGCCCATCGAAATTTCGTAGGAAATCATCTGCGCGCTCGACCGGATGCCGCCGAGGAATGGATACTTTGAGTTTGCCGCGTAGCCCGCCAGCACGATGCCGTAAACGCCCAGCGACACGATGCCGAACGTGTAGAGGATGCCGACGTTCAGATCCGCAATGACCATTTTCTGCGCGCCGATTTGCGAGCCGAACGGAATCACCGCGACGACCAGCATCGCCGGGATGATGGACAACGCCGGCGCGAGCCAGAAATATACCTTTCGCACGCCCGCCGGCATGAAGTCTTCCTTCAAAAACGCTTTCAGACCGTCGGCCATCGGCTGGAAAAAACCAATCCGCGTCAGAAATGTTCCGACGAAGGGAATGTATCTGGCGAACGGTGGCGCGCAGCGGTTCGGCCCGACGCGGTCCTGAATCCACGCCGAGATTTTCCGCTCGGCCAGCACGGCATAAGCCACCATGGTCAGCACCGCGCCGATGACGACGGCGACCTTGACCACGCTGAAAATGATGAAATTCCAGTCCATTTTAGATTTGCACCGTCACGCCGGTGTCGCCCAGGGCCTGCCACGTCAGTCCGTTGAAAGCGGATACTTCCCGCGCCATTTGATTGAACAGGCCTTCAATGGTCGCCGAGCCGTTCTGGCTGGTGACATGGTGAACGAGTTCTTGCAAAAATTCCCATTCCGCGCGCGCGTCGCCGGGCGGCTCGACAGCCTTCATGAATTTCTGGACGCGGCCCTTTCCGTTCGTGAACGAGCCGCGCTTCTCGGCGTGCGCGCAGCCGGGCAGAAGGTAATGCGCCAGCTTCGTCGTCGCGTTCGGCAAAATGTCGCTGACGATGAGCGTCTCCAGCTTGCCGAGCAACTCCGCGCCGACGCCGTGCTTCGTCACGTCCTCGCCGAAGACAACCAGCGTCTTGATTTTGCCACTCGAAATTCCATTCGCGATCTGCGGCAGATTTGTCCCCACTTCCGTGAAGCAAATTCCGGTGAGCCGCGCGCCGTTTGTGTTCGGATTTTTGTCCGCATTGACGAGCAGCTTGTCGGCCTCGCCCACGCGCGGAACCGAATCGCTGACCGCACCGAGCTTGGACTTCAATTTAGAAATCAGCCAAAGCTCCTCGTTCGTCTGCCGCGCCGAAGCGACAATTGCGACGGAACCAGTCGGCGCTTTCTTCAGCTTGTCGGAGATTTCATTGAGCGCCGCCGTCCAGGTGGATTTTTGTCCGCGCACCAGAACGTCCTTCAAACGGTCGGCGCGGCCGATCCATTTGTAATTCAGCCGGCCGGCGTCGCACATCCACGGGCCGTTGACGGCGTCATTTTCGCGCGGCGTGTAGCGGTAAATCTTTTCCTCGCGCGAGCCGATGATGACATTGCAGCCCGTCGCGCAGCTTGTGCAGAGGCTTCTGGCTTCCTTGAGGAACCAGACGCGCATCTGGAACCGGAAATCCTTCGACGTGAGCGCACCGACGGGGCAGATGTCCACCGTGTTCAGCGTGTAATTATTGTCAAACGGTTTCCCCGGATACGTCGAAATCGTGTTGTAGCTGCCGCGATTGATGATGCCCAGCGCGTCATCGTGCGCGATGTCGCGTGTGAACCGGATGCAGCGCGTGCAAAGAATGCAGCGCTCCGCGTCGAACATGATGCGCGGACCGAGGTCAACGGACTTCGGCTTGTGAACCTTCGCCTCGACGAACCGGCTCGCGCTCTGGCCGTAATCCACGGAATATTCCTGGAGCTTGCATTCGCCGGCCTGATCGCAAATTGGACAATCGAGCGGATGATTGATGAGCAGCGATTCGAGCACGCCTTCGCGCATCTGCTTCACGGCGGGCGTCTGGGTGTAAATTTCCATTCCCGGTGAAACCGGCGTGGCGCAGGCGATGGCCGGACGCGGCGATTTGGCGATTTTTGTCGAGCCGTCGGGATTTGAAATCGGTTTGCGATCCGGTCCGAGCGCCGGCGTGCCGAACTCGACGAGGCACATGCGGCAGTTGCCGGCGACGGGCAAATCCTTGTGATAACAATAATGCGGCACCGTGACGCCCGCCGCGTCGGTGGCCTGGATCATGGTCGTGGGCACGAGTTTGCCCGACCAGTCGGCGGTGAGGCGCGGCACCTCGATTTCGCGACCGTCCACCCTCACCTTGATTTTTTCAATCGCCGGTGCGGCGGGCTTCATTTCAGTTGTGGCTGCTGCTGACATTATTTAATTGGCCACCGAGACACCGAGACACCGAGAGAGAAAAATTTCTCTGTGGCTCTGCGATTCTACGGCAAAAGATTTCATTTCAATGATGCGATGACGCCAATAGCTTTGGTTCGGCTGATTCAGAATTTTCCTTCATGCGGCGTTCCTCGTCGGTCTTGCCTTTGGCGACAAATTCTTCCTTGAACTTTGCGAGAAAACTCTGCACCGGCCAGGAGCAGGCCTCGCCGAACGCGCAAATCGTGCGGCCGCCGGGAATGTTGTCAGCGATCTTGCCAAGATAATCGGCATCCTGCGCGCGGCCTTCGCCATGCGTCAGGCGGTGCAGCGTCTTGCTCATCCAGAGCGAACCTTCGCGGCAGGGCGTGCATTGGCCACAGCTTTCGTGCGCGTAAAATTCGGAGATGTTCGCCAGCGCCTTGACGATGTCGGTGGAATCATCCATGACGATGATGGCGCTGGAACCGCTCATCGAACCGGCGGCGGCCAGTGAATCAAAGTCGTAAGGCAGATCGAGCATGTCGGTCTCGACCAGAATTTCTTTGCCCTCGGCGTCCTTTTTCTTGAGCTTGAATTTCTCGCCGGCCCTGAAAACTTTTGCCGAGGAGCCGCCGGGAATGACGGCTTTCAGTTTTCTCCCGTCGCGGAGGCCGCCGCCGAAGGCCGGGTCGTTGATGAGCTGGCCGATGGTCACCTTGCCGGTTTCGATTTCGTAGTAGCCGGGCCGTTTGACATGGCCGCTCAAGCTGACGATGCGCGTGCCGGTGTTGTTCGGCGTGCCGAGTTTGGCGAATTCCGCGCCGCCCATTGCGACGATGTGCTTCACATTGCAGAGGGTTTCGACGTTGTTGACGATGGTCGGGCACATCCACAGACCGAGCACCGCCGGGAAATACGGCGGCTTGATGCGCGGGTAGGGCCGTTTGCCTTCAATGGATTCAATCAGGCCGGTTTCCTCGCCGCAAATGTAGGCGCCCGCGCCGCGATGAACGTAAATCTCCAGACCGTAGCCGGTGCCGAGGATGTTTTTGCCGAGAAAATTCTTCGCGCGGGCCTCGGCCAGCGCCTTGTTCAGCAGCTTTGCGCCTTCGGGCATCTCGCCGCGGATGTAAATGTAGGCCAGCTTCACGTCATTCGCGAAGCAGGAAATGATCATGCCCTCGATGAGCTGGTGCGGATCCTTGTGGATGATCTGGCGATCCTTGAACGTGCCCGGCTCGGATTCATCGGCGTTGCAAATCAGGTAAATCGGCTTGCCGCTCTTGCGATCCACAAAGCTCCACTTCAGGCCGCAGGAAAATCCCGCGCCGCCGCGGCCGCGCAGGCCGGAGATTTTCACGTCCTCGCGGATTTGCTCCTGCGGCGAGAGTTTTTTGCCGTCGGGCAAATCCTTTGGCTGGAGGGCGAGCGCTTTTTTCAGTTCCGTGTAGCCGCCGTGGCGCAAATAGCACTCGACGTCGGGTGTGTAACCCGGTTCATCGGCGTGCTTCAAAATCAATTTGTGTTCCTGCGCCATATCAACTTGCAGCGCCATGGGCGCGACTGAAAATAGCCCGCAGTTTCAACTGCGGGATTTGTGTTCCAAAAGCAGTCAAGCCCCGGAGGGGCGACAGAAATTTTTCCCGCGCGTTTTCTTTCGCCCCTGCGGGGCTTGATACAAACGCAGTGAACCCGCGGTTGAAACCGCGGGCTATTGTCTTTTGTCCCTGCGGGACTTCGGTTTGACAACTTGACTCACCTGTAAAATTCTTTAGCCTGTTCAACGCTCCGGCTTGCCCGATGGTGTAACGGTAGCACAACAGACTCTGAATCTGTTTGTCATGGTTCAAATCCATGTCGGGCAGCCAAACGGCCAAGGTTGAAACAGATGGTTTCACTTGCAACCTCCCAAGATCTCGTCCGCTTTCGCGTGTGACACCCCTTGGAAAAATTTGTCGCCGACCATCATCACCGGCGCGGTGCCACAACTGGCGAGGCACTCGACGAATTCCACCGTGAACTTTCCGTCCTTCGTCGTCTGCGGGCCGTGCTTGTGCGCGTCCAGGCCCAGCCGCTCGCAAAAATGTTTGTGCAGTTCGTGCGAACCGCCGAGCGCGCAACTCAGCGTCCGGCAGATTTTGATCTGATACCTGCCCTGCGGCTGCTGCCGGAGCATCGGGTAGAACGTCACAATTTCATAGACGTTGATCGGCTGCAGCTCCAGCTTCTTCGCCGTCCACTCGACCGCTTCCTGCGAAATCCATCCGGACCGCTCCTGAATGGCGTGCAGCACCATCAGCGACGCGGCGCGCTTGACCGGATAGTGCGAAATCAATTCGTTCACTTCCGCTTCGAGTTCAGGTGTGACTTGGAAACTCATCGGTCACATTCTCCCATCACAAAATCGAGCGAGCCGAGAATCGCCACGGTGTCGCTGATCATGGCGCCTTGGAATATTTTCGGAATGATGCTCAAGTTCACAAAGCTGGGCGACCGGATTTTCATTCGGTAAGGCGTGCCGCCGCCCCTGCTGCAAATGTAAAATCCGAGCTCGCCCTTCGGATTTTCATGGCCGAAATAAATTTCGCCGGGCGGGCAGTTCACGCCTTCCGTGACGAGCATGAACTGGTGGATCAATTCCTCCATGCTCGACAAAACCTTCTGTTTCGGCGGCAAAACGATTTTACCGTCGGAAACATTCACCGGCTCCTTCGATTTATTTTCCGCACCGCCGGGGATTTTTCGAATGCACTGCTCCAGAATGCGGACGCTCTGGCGCATTTCCTCCATGCGGACGAGATAACGGTCGTAGCAGTCGCCAACCGTGCCGGTCGGAATCTCGAACTCCAAATCCTTGTAGCACAGATACGGCTGGTTCCTGCGCAAATCCCATTCGACGCCGCTGCCGCGCAGGTTCGGGCCGCTCAAACCGTAGTCAATCGCGTCCGACTTGGAAATCACCGCGAGGTCGCGCACGCGGTCCACCCAGATGCGATTGCGCGTGAGCAGCGTCTCAAATTCGTTGAGCGCGGGAATGAATTCGTCGCAGAATTTCTGGCACTGCTCCAGCCAGCCCGGCGGCAGATCGCGCGAGACGCCGCCGATGCGAGTGTAGCTGGTCGTGAACCGCGCGCCGCTGATCGCCTCGGCCAGGTCGTAGATTTTTTCGCGTTCGGTGAAGCTCAACAGAAAAACCGTCACCGCGCCCAGGTCCATCGCGAACGCGCCGAGACCCAGCAGATGCGCCGAAATGCGCGCCAGCTCCGCGCACATCACGCGGATGTATTGGCAGCGCGGCGGCAAATCCTTCTCGATGCCGAGCAGTTTTTCCACCGCCAGCGCGTAGGCGACGTTGTTGGCCAGCGGCGCGAGATAATCCAGCCGGTCGGTGTAGGGAATGAACTGCGTGTAGGTCATGTTCTCGGCGATTTTCTCGTCGCCGCGATGCAGATAACCCACGTCCGGGTCGGCCTTGGTGATGATTTCGCCGTCCAGCTCCAGCACGATGCGCAAGACGCCGTGCGTGGCCGGATGCGACGGCCCCATGTTCAGGACCATCTTCTCGCCGACGGCATCCTGAAGCCCGTCCGCCGCCTGTGCTGACCGCGCGGCGGAATCGGGAACTTCAATGTCTTGAACGGTGGCCATGAAAATTATTCTTTCGGCGGCCGGACTCGCGGCTCGCGTCCGGTGGCGTCGCCGCCGCCGGCGACCGTCACAAACGGCCCGCCTTCGAGCGGCGCGGTTTTCGTGAACGCCACGCCGGGCAGCTCCGTCGGCTTGCCGGCCAGCGGAAAATCCTTGCGCAGCGGAAAATACGGATAGCCTTCCCACATCAGAATCCGGCGCAAATCCGGATGGCCGCTGAAACGGAGGCCCATCATGTCGAAAATTTCGCGTTCGTGCCAGTCGGCGGTCTTCCAGACGGTCGTGACGGTCGGCAGTTCGGATTTTTCCTCGCTCACGCCGGTTTTGATGCGCAATTCGCCGCCGTGCCGGAGTCCGCGCAAATGATAAACCACCATCCAGCGTGGGTCGTCGCCATAATTATCCACGCTGCTGATGTCCATGAGGTAATCGAAGCCCAGATCGTTTTTCGCGCAGGCGCAGACTTCGGCGATTTTTTCCGCGTCGGCGAGCTGGACGGTGGTCTCGCCGCGAAACTCCGCCGGTTCGGAGATTAAATCGCCGAACTTGGCTTTGATTTTTTTGGCGGATTCGAGGGCGGTCACGGCGTTTGAAATTTTAGTGGTGTTGCAGCGCCTTGACCGCCATCAGGTTTTCCAGCACCGGCTGGGTGCTGATTTTAGCCTGCAATTTCATCAGCGCGTCGAGAACGGCCTCGGGACGCGGCGGGCAGCCGGAGATATAAATGTCCACCGGCACAATGTTGTCCACGCCCTGCAGCACGGCGTAGCTGCGATACATACCGCCGGTGGAGGCGCAGGCGCCCATGGCGATGACCCATCGGGGTTCGGGCATCTGATCGTAAATACGCTTCACGGCGCCGGCCATTTTGTAGGTGACGGTGCCGGCCACGATCATGCAGTCGGACTGGCGCGGCGAGAAGCGCATGACCTCGGAGCCGAAGCGGGAAATGTCGAACCGGCTGGCGCCGGCAGCCATCAATTCGATGGCGCAGCAGGCCAGGCCCATCGGCATCGGCCAGACGGAATTTTTGCGAAACCAGTTCAATGCGGCATCCACGCGGGTGACAATGACATCGCCCTCGATCTTCGAGTTGTAGCCGATCTCGGTTTCGGTTCGCATAAGCACAACGCGCCCGGAAAATGGCGCCGGAAAAAAGGTTAGTCGGCGTGCAAAACCGGGGCAAGTTGAATTTGTGATTTTTTTCACAAGAAAAGTTAATTCATCAAAAAAGACTTAATTCACCTGAATGTAACATCCGGACGCCGGGCGGTGTGGTATCAACTTGCGCCGCCGGCAGGGGCTTGTGTAGAATCCCCAAAACCGGTGGTGCGATTATGAAAACTTTTGCGGAACTCAATTTCCCGGGGCGGCTGATCGCCGTCGAGGGTCTCGACGGCTCCGGCAAATCCACGCAGATTTACCTGCTCAAGCGCTGGCTCGAAGCCGAGGGCATCAAGGTTTATTTCAGCAGCTGGAACTCGTCCGAGCTGGTGAAGTCCGCGACGAGCAAGGGCAAGAAGCGCGAACTGCTCACGCCGACGACCTTCAGCCTCATCCACGCGACGGATTTTGCCGACCGCTATGAGCGCCACCTGCTGCCGCTGCTGCGCGCGGGCTACATCGTGCTGTGCGACCGGTATGTATTCACCGCGTTCGCGCGCGACGTGACGCGCGGCTGCCCGCCGGACTGGGTGCGCGGCATCTACAATTTCGCCGCGAAACCCGACCTGACGATGTTTTTCAAGACGGATCTGGAGGTTTCGCTGAACCGGATTCTGGAAGGCCGGCCGAAGCTGAAATTTTTCGAGGCGGGCATGGATTTGCGGCTGTCGAGCGATCCGTATGAAAGCTTCCGCATCTTTCAGGGCCGCATCCTGGAGCAATACATGGCGATGAGCGGGGAATTTGATTTTGTGGTTATTGACGCCAACCAGCACGTTGAAAAGCAGCAGGCGTTCGTGCGCAAGCTCGTGGGCGAAAAGATTGACCTGTCGAAATTCAAGCGCCGCAGCCCGCTGCCATTGCCGCCGGCCTTTCCGCTGGATCCGGCCAAAGAAGCCGAGGAGGACATGGCCGCATGAAAACCGATTCCGCCCCAGTGAAAAAAAACCGCAAATTCCTCGGCCACGGCATTCCGCACGTCAAGCTGGACGAGCTCGCGGGCAAATTGATTGTTGTGGAAGGTGCCGACGGATCGGGCCGCTCCACGCAAATTGCGCGGCTCGTGGACTGGCTGGAAACCCGCGGCCACGCCACCGTGCCGGTGGGGCTGAAACGCTCGACGCTCGTCAGCTCCGAACTGGAAAAGGCGCAGGAGGGAAACATCTTGAGCCGGACGACGTTGAGCCTGTTTTACGCGACGGATTTCGCCGACCAGTTGGAAAACATCATTCTGCCGGCGCTCAAGGCGGGTTTCATCGTGTTGGCCGACCGCTACATTTACACGCTCATGGCGCGCGACATGGTTCGCGGCATGGACGAGGCGTGGCTGAAAAATGTTTATGGCATCGCGCTGGAACCGGACGCGGTGTTTTACCTTTCGCTGGAGCCGGAGGAGCTGGTGCAGCGCAACCTCTCCAAAAGCGCGGCGCTCGACTACTGGGAAAGCGGCATGGACCTGGGCCTGTCGCGCGACATGTTTGACAGCTTCGTGAAATATCAGGCCGCGATGCAGGCTGTGTTCCGGCGCCTGCAAAAAACCTACAACTTCACCATCGTGGACGCCAACCGGTCGGTGGAAGCGGTCACCAAACAACTGCGCAAGGAAATCCGCGTGCTGCTGGGCGAGGAATAAAATCAGGCGCCCGGGGCGTTCGTGGGAACGGCGGCGGGGGCGTTTGTCAGCGGCAAAACCGGCGGCGCGTTCGTGGAATTGAGCGGACGGCGCGGCGGTGGGCGTTTCACCAGTTCGTCAAATTGAGTCCGCTGTTCGGGCGTGAGCTGCTCGCGGATTTCCAGCCGGGCGTCCAGAATCGTCTTGTGCATCAAATTCTGGCCGTCGGTGATGATTTTTTGGATGGCCTCGCGCTGCTCCGGCGTCAGGTGCAGTTGTTCATCGAGTTGCTGCAGGAATTGTCGGTTCAGGATTTCCGGCGGGCGCGCCGGCTTGGAGGTCACCTGCCCCTGGCTGTTGGTCTGTGAAACGGAATTGGTGGGCGTCGTCGTCTCTGGATGGCGTTGGTTTCTGGAATGCGGCCGGTCAACGTGGCTGACGAGCAGACCGCCGGTCATCACGCCCGCGCCGTAGATCACAATCGTGGCCAGTATGACTTTCCAGTAGTTCACGGAGCTTGATTGCCCTGGTCAACGGAAGCCAGCAGCGTGTTCTCAAAATCCTGCGAGAGATCGGTGGAGCTCGTCGTGGCTGCGGGTGTGAAAACCGCCCACGCGCCGCACAGCAGCGCGACCGCCACGCACGACACCGCCGCGCGCCAGAACCCGCGCACCCACAAATCCAGATTTTGCGGCGCGACGCGCGACGCGAGCAGCGCCGTCACGCGCTTTTCAAAGGCATACGGCACATGATCGCCCGGCACGTTCGCGCGGGCGGCGGCGATCAGTTTTTTTTGCAGTTCAGCGAGATTCATACTTGCTCCAATTTTCAAGACGCGGCCCTGCCGCATCGGGTTACAGATACTTGTTTGTTGCCATTTTTGAAATGATTTTCCGCATCTCGGCCCGCGCGCGGAAGGCGCGGACCTTCACCAGCGGCACCGACCAGCCGGTGAGCCGGGCGATTTCCTTCACCGGCCGGTCTTCAATTTCCAGCAGCGTGATGACCAGCCGCGCCTCGGGCGAAAGCCGCTCCAGCACGCGGTTCACCAGCAGTTTGGCGGCGCTGGCGTCCTCGGCGGCATTGCCCGGTTCGGCCACAAACCGGTCCAGCCAGTCGCTTTCCGGCTCGCTCAAATCCGAAAACGACGACTCGCGGTTGCGCTGGTGGCCGCGCAAAAAATCGTAGCACGTCCGCACCGTCATCCGCATCAGCCAGTGCTCGAACGGCGCCTCGCCGCGGAAGCTCTTGAGCTTTTCAAAAGCCTTGAGCCAGACTTCCTGCGCAATGTCCTCGACCTCGCTTTCGCGGCGGGCGTAGCGGCGGGCGGTGGCGAAGACGCGCGGTGAGTATTTTTGAACCAACGGCTCGAAACTGACGCGGTCGCCTTTCAGCACCGCGGCAATCAACTCCGCTTCGGTTCGTTCCATCTCGGGCAGTCTGCCAGACATTTTTTCACGGCTAAAGCCAAAAGCCGGGTGCTGCACGGCTGGCGAACCAAATGGCGGGACCCGGAATGCGGCCCCGCTTGGGCGCGGTGGAAAATCGTCCTCCCGCCGCATCAGGGCCGCGTGATGCCCAGCATCTTTTCCAGTTCGTGCGAAAATTCTGTGACGGCATTGGCGACCTTCAACGGTTTCTCCGTCAGTCCTTTCCACATCCGCTCGGCCGACTCCGGCTTGCGGCGGATCAGCTCGACACTGGCAATCATCAACGCGAGGTCGTTGTTCACGTCGTGGCGCATATCGGAGATCCTTCTGTTCAATTCGCGAATCTGCTCGACGGTCAATGTGACGGGTTGGCTGGGCAACGGCATGGGCAAGATAATCGTTCAAGTCCTGACAAAATCAAGCGGTTTTGCCAAAACGCGGGCGGAACCGGATTGTCACTCCGCCGGATCGAGACGCCGGTCCGTCACGAGATGATAGCGGACGTAATCCGTCACCGCCTCTTCGAGCGATGTGACGGGCGCCGCGTAACCGGCGCCACGCAACCGCGAAATGTCCGCCTGCGTGAAGTATTGATACTTGGCGCGGATGGCTTCCGGCATTTCGATGAATTCGATTTTCGGCCTTTTGTCCAGCGCGGCAAAAACCGAATTCGCCAGGTCAATCCACGTTCGCGCCGCGCCGGAGCCGACGTTGAACAGGCCGCCGGCCTTTTTGTTCACCGCCAGGTGCAGCGTCATCGCCACGGCGTCCTTGACGTAAAGGAAATCGCGCTTCTGTTCGCCGTCGCGGAAATCCTTGCGATAGCTTTTGAACAGCCGGATGACGCCCTCGTTTTTCACCTGCGAAAAACTTTTATGGACGAGCGAGCGCATGTCGCCCTTGTGGTCCTCGTTTGGGCCGAAGACGTTGAAGTATTTCAGGCCGACGATTTTTTTCAAATATCCGGCGCGTCTGGCGTGCAAATCGAACAGATGCTTCGAATAGCCATACATGTTGAGCGGGCGCAGCGCGTCGAGCTTCGTGTCGTCATCCTCCATGCCCGCCGAGCCGTCGCCGTAGGTCGCCGCGGACGACGCATAGACGAACCGGATTTTTTTCGCCAGCGACCACTCGGCAAGGTCGCGGGTGAATTCAAAATTGTTGCGGAAGAGAAAACCCGCGTCGCGCTCGGTCGTGGAGGAACACGCGCCCAGGTGCAGCACCAGATCAAATTTGCCCAGCGCGCCGGTTTTCAATCGCGCCAGCAGCACATCCGCCTCGACAAATTCGGCGAAGCGCAGCGGCGCGAGATTGCGCCACTTCTCATCCGTGCCGAGCCGGTCGCAAACCACGATGTCGTCGCAGCCGCGGTGGTTGAGCGCCCAGACGAGAGCGCTGCCGATGAACCCCGCGCCGCCGGTGACGAGCACGCGCGCGCCGGAAAAATCATTGGGCTTCATAAATCGCGGCCAGCATGGCGCGAGCCGGGGGTAAATTCAAGCGCAACGGCATGCGTTTCTGCGAACCGCGCCAAAAGGCGTTGATTCTGGCGACAGTTTGGCCGAACCCGCCATTCATTTGGGATTGGATGTTTCAGTGGAAAAATTGGCAGGTTTCACATCTTCGGCATCAATCAAGACCGTGGCCGGGCGGGCGTCGGGCTTGATCAGGCTTGTCTGCACGTTTAGGAACTTTATGCCGCGGACGTGTCGGGCGTAGATGCCGTAAGCGGGCATGGTCTTCCCGAACATTTCAAATTCAGGATAGGCCTTTTCCTTTTCGGGGAGTTGGACTTTTGCGTCCTCCGCGGTTCCGCCTCCCGGCAGCGCGAGCCGGATGTTCTTCAGGGTGATCGCCTGCACCGGGAAGCCGGGAACTCCGTTGATGAGCACGCCGATCATTCCAATGTTTTTGGCGCTCACATTTTTGATCGTCACGTCGCGCAGATTGCCGGGGGCCGGCCTTGGCTGGTCGCCCTCGCGGAAGGTTTTCAGACGCGCGCCGAGGCGGATGCTGATGGGCACGATCACGCCGTCCATCGTGATGTCGCTGATGGCCACGTTGCGCAGGTCTCCGCCATCAACGGTGTAGAGGGCGATGCCGGACATCTTCGTGTTGGTGACCTGGCAATCGGACACCGAGATGTCTTCAAAGCCGCCGATGGATTCCGTCCCGAGCTTGATCGCATTGGTCCGGGTGGAGAGCTTGCAATGTTTGACAATGATGTCGCGGCTCGGCCTGGAGCGGCTGGTGGACTTGATGACCAGCGCGTCGTCCCCGCTGATGACGTCGCAATTGCGCACCCGCAAATGCTCGCTTGAATCAATGTCAATGCCGTCATTGTTGGGCATCCCCAAATCCCGGCTGCGGATGGTCACGCCCTCGATGACGGCCCCCTTTGTCTGGAAGAAATCCAGTGTCCACGCGCCCGGATTGACGAGGTGGACATCGCGCACCGTGACGTTGGTGCAGCGCACCCAGCGCACCAGAAACGGCCGCATGACGTAGGGATTTTGTTTCTTCTTCAACGCCGGGCTTTGGCCGTCCACGGTGCCCCCGCCTTCGATGCCGACATTCCTGGCGTCCACGGCGACAATCAGCGCATGGCCCAGCGGATGTCCGTTCCCATCAATGAACGGGTCGAGGTTGCGGTAATCGGCGGCATCGGTGCTGCCGAGCAATGTGGCGTCCTTCTCAAGCCGCAGTGTGACTTTGCTCTTGAGCTGGATCGTGCCGGTGAGATAGCGGCCCGCCGGAAAGGAAATCGTCCCGCCACCGGCGGCGGAACAGTCGTCTATGACCTTTTGGATGCTGGCGGTGTTCAATGTTGTGCCGTCTCCGGCCACTCCGGCGGTTGTCACATCAATCACCCTGGCTGCGGCATCCGCCGCCATCAGGGCCAGTGCTGAAAAAACACTGATCGCGGTGAGGTAGCTGAAGACAGTTGTTTTGAAATGAACCATAGGTCGGGAGATTACAGGGTTGATTGAAAAAATTCACTACAGATTGACAATGACGCACAACACAAACCACAGCGACGGATGGCCGCGCCAACGGACATTGGCTCCGGCAACTTACCGGTTCACATGAACCACCGTCGCCGGCGGGAAGCCGTTGAAATACGTCGAGGACGCGTGGCTGTAAGCGCCGATTTGTTCGCTGTAAAGCAGGTCGCCAAGCTGGAGATCGGCCGGCAGGTTTTCCGCCATCGAAACCACGTCCAGCGCGTCGCACGTCGGCCCGAACACCGAGCAAATCTCCGTCGGCCCGCGCTTGAACGATTTCAGGTGATAGTGGCAATGGTCAAAAATGACGCCGGAGAAGGTGTGATAGACGCCGTCGTTGATGTAGTAGCTCAATTTGCCGTCGCGCACGACCTTGCCGATGATTTTTGAAACGGCGGTCGCGGCGGTCGCGCACATGAACCGGCCCGGCTCGGCCAGAATCTGGACGTTTTTCGGGAACAGCCGGTCCAGCTCGCGGTTGATGACCCTGGCCAGTTCGCGGAACGGCTTGACGGTCGCGTCATACGGCGCGGGAAAACCGCCGCCGATATCGAGCAGGTTCATCTTCGTGTAACCGCGGTTCTTCGCCTCCTTGAAAATGTTCGCGGCCAGTTCGATGGCGGCGACGTAATTCCCGAAATTCGTCGTCTGGCTGCCGACGTGGAAGCTGATGCCCTCGACGGTCAATCCCAGTTTGTCCGCCTCCAGAATCAAATCCACCGCCTCGCCGGGCGGCGCGCCGAATTTGGACGACAGCTCGACCATCGCGCCGGTGTTGGGCACGCGCAGCCGCAGCGCGAGGCCGGCCTGCGGCGCGTATTTCCTGATTTTTTTGATCTCCTCGGAATTGTCGAACGTCACCAGCGGCTTGTAGGGATTCAGCTCCTGCAACGTCTCGTTGGCCTTGATGGGATTCGCGTAGATGATCTTGTCCCAAATCCAGTCCTGCCGCTGCTTGTCCGGCATGTCCTTGATGTATTCGTGGACGATGCGGAATTCCGGCATCGAGGCCACGTCAAAACTCGCGCCGGCTTCGAACAGCGTCTGGACAATGGCCGGATCGGGATTGGCCTTGACCGCGTAATAAGCCTGGACACGCGGCAGATATTTTTTGAACGTCGCGTAATTGCGGCGAATCTCGTCATGGTCCACCACGAACAGCGGCGTGCCGTGCTGCCCGGCCAGTTTTTTGAGGGTGCTTTTGGTAATCATTTTACAGGCGGAACAATTTTCCCGCTCCGGCTGCAAATAGAAATCAATTTGGCGGTCGTCCGCAAGCACTTACATCGCCTTGATGACAAACCGCAAGGTTTTCATCGTCAGTTCTGTGATACGAGTCGGACCGGCGCTTGCCGGTGGCGTAATTGGCCACCATGTGGCCAAATTTTCCACTGGCGGTTTTGCGGTGATAGACATGAACGGTCGCAAGGCCAAACCGGACTTTTCGCGGCCATTCCGCTGATTCGGCTTTGGAGCTTATTGTTTGCATGTCTGGGTGCTCCAAGTGTTGCAAAATGTTACACGACAGCAGCTAAATAATGAAAATTAGCTGTCATCCCAAAAGAGAAATGCGCACTATAATCAATAAAAATGCACACTTATGAAGATGGAGCCAGTTGTCGGATTTGCTCGGTCTTTCCCGCGCTTGCACCTCAAATATAGCTGATTTTATTGGGGTTTCAAGAGAATTCTTTTTTACCGGACATTAACATTTTTAACCCCTTTTAACTCTTTTGGTGTCCGTTTTGATGTCCAATTTTTGCTGTCCGTGCGGTCGGCAAAAAAATTATCGCTCCGTTTCTCGTGAGGCTCAAAAACCCCTGAAAATCGAGCGGTCGTCTGATGCGAACCGACCACCGGCTGGACTGTCGGTGAAGTGTCCGTCATGCGGCTTGCCGGTCGGCGGGAAAATAAGAGCGATACTTGGCGCGCGGGTCGGCGGGATGGATGGCGAACGGGTTGAAAGAGCCGCAAGGATGTTGCCAGACGCCGCGCCGCTGATTCCAGTGGAAACCCAAAGCCCAAAGCAAACTTGCCAGACCGGGTTTGCGAGCGGGTGAAACGTCCAGCCAAACCCATTTGCCGACAACTTCGGCAACTTCGTATTGCCTCGGCAACCGCGTCCGCAAGAAGTTCAAGACCGCCTCCGTGGACAGGCCCCGATTGACTTGGTGTTTTGAAACCGACGATGGCCGGACATTCGCCGGAGCTGACGCTTCAATTGTTGAGTTTGTTGTTTTCATAGCTTTTTTTTGAAACCGCTGTCCGTCACCCTGCCGTTTGCTGCTCGCTTCA
>Ga0181517_10000087_pt1 | contig 119661 bp, 105 predicted proteins | sample PEATcosm2014_Bin_31_FD_119748 | JGI IMG/M metagenome (GOLD analysis project Ga0181517, IMG submission 119748) | Peatland microbial communities from MTU Mesocosm Facility, Houghton, MI, USA - PEATcosm2014_Bin01_30_metaG | ecosystem: Environmental > Terrestrial > Soil > Wetlands > Peat | place...
CCCCGGCTCGGAGCGGTTCCACCTCTGCTACGGGTTTCGCAGCCGGTGGGTTCCCGCCGGATTGACGAATCAGGCCAGAGCAGAGACAATAAGGGAGTTGCATCCCGCAAGTTAGTGGGCCTGTGGCGCAGCTGGGAGCGCGCTTCCATGGCATGGAAGAGGTCATCGGTTCGATCCCGATCAGGTCCACCAAATCACCCGGACAATTTATATTTATTTCATTCTCTCCCGCAGAGCCAGTGGTGCACCTGTGTTCGTTCAGGCTGTGCGGGGCGAGAAGTCTTGTGGGGTATATTGACCATGATGCTAAAGGGTAAATGGATAGTCGCTTTGCTGATGGCCCTCACGCTGCTGTCTGCGCAAATCATCGGCCAGGCAAACGGAAAAGCCGGCCCGAATCAGCAGCCTCCGTTTACTTCGCTTTCTGCCGGTAATCCAAGCCTCCTGCAGCAAACTCCGGCACTGCGGACTTCAGCGATCGTCTCGCCGCAAAGCACAAGCAGCCCCATCGCCAAGCCGGAGTGTGATGGCCTCCCCTGCGATTACCCTGAGCCGCACATCTCCGTTTCCAACCCGCCGCCTGTGGCCGAATCCTGGCCCACCCGCGACCGCATTACCTGGGCAGCCAACGTGGTGCTGGCCATCGTAGCCTACGGAGCAATCATTCTGGCCGTTTCCACGCTGAAAAAAATCGAGCGCAATACGCGGGCTACCGAGACCCTTGCCATGGCCGCGGCAGACAGTGCCCAGGCGGCGTTGTTAAATGCGCAAGCGGTCATCGATGCGGGACGGCCCTGGATGCTGATTTCGGTCGAGCCGTCGCGGAGCGTGTTGAACAGTTTTGTCATAAAGGCCACCAACCGCGGACGCTGCCCAGCAAACGTGATCGACTCAATGGAACGAATCATGATTGCACCCGATGAGTCACAACTTCCGCAAACCCCTGAGTTTGAAAACCAGGAATCGAACCCTCCGTTTGTCCCCATTATTTTGCTGCCAGGCGAATCGACAACCCTCAAGTCGTTTGGCCGCGACGATGTAAAAGGGATTTGCGAGTCAGAGGAGATCGCCAGGCGGATTGAAAACTGGGAAGATAAGGTATTTATCTATGGGAAGGTTCTTTACAGGGAACTTATCGAGTCCGCCGACAAACCGGTTCATGAAACTTCATGGTGCTGCTGGTATATTCACGGGCGCCAGAAGAGCGGATTGGTCATAGCCGGGGCGCCCGAATATAACCTGCACACTTAGGAACTCGTTGAAATCGTAACTCGGAGCAGTGAGGTTCTTTCGCAGGGGCCAAGGCCCGCATGGATTTTTGGCATTTGCGGCATGACTGAAGTCGTGCCCTGATACAAAACCAGGGCATTTCAGCAAGTACTCAGGGGATTTTCAATTGGAAGGTGGAACTCGCCGCGGTGATGCCGGAGTCATCCCTCAGGAATTCACCGCATCGCTCAGTTCCTGCTCATAGGTCGGCTCGGTTTCGTCAAGCCTGATCAGGCGATGGAGGTAAGCCCTGGAGATGCACAGGCTCCGGGCAGCCAGGGTCTTGTTTCCATTGTTATCGCGAACGGCGTTGACGGCCAGTTTGACTTTGTAGTCACGAAGCTGACGTTCGAAGGAGCCGGCGGGATGGTAGTCGCCGATATTGACTACGCCGTCGAGATCGGCATCCTCATCTTCCTGCACTGCATTCAGGGTCAAATCTTCCGCGCGGATGGTTACTCCGGGAGCGGTGATGATTGCCCGCTGCATGACGTTTTCAAGCTCGCGTACGTTGCCGGGCCAGGAATAACTCTGCAGCATGGCTAACGCATCCTGATCAATATCCTCCATGGGCTTTTGGAAAATTTCCCCGTAGTGCCGCAGGAAGTGCCTGGCGATGTTGGGAATATCTTCCGGATGCTCCTGTAACGGAGGCGATTCAATCTGCATGACGTTGATGCGGTAGTAAAGATCCTGGCGGAATTTGCCTTCGGCCACCAGTTTGGCCAGGTCGCGGTGAGTGGCGAAGACGAGGCGCGCGCGCAGCGGGATAAGCTTGTTGCTACCCAGGCGGCTGAACTCCATCTGCTGAATGGCACGCAGCAGTTTGACTTGCGTAAAGAGGCTGAGATCGCCGATTTCGTCGAGGAAGAGGGTTCCATCGGCCGCCTGCTCAAAGTAGCCTTCGCGCGCGCCCACCGTTCCGGTGAAGGCGCCTTTTTCATGCCCGAAGAGTTCTGCTTCAATCAGGGTCTCGGGAATGGCTCCGCAGGAAACGGCCACAAACGGGCGCTTGGCGCGCGTACCTAGATTGTGAATGGCGCGGGCGATTAATTCTTTTCCGGTTCCGCTTTCGCCGGTTACCAGCACCGAGGCATTCAGATTAGTTACGCGATGCACAAGCTCGTAAACATGCTGCATCATCGGACTCGAGCCGATGAGCTTGTCGCAGCTTCCGGGCTCTTCCAGCCGCTGCTGCACGGTATGCAACTGCTGCTTCAGCGTGGAGTTTTCATAGGCCCGGCTGAGCATGGTCTTGAGGTCGCGAATCGATGGCGGCCTGCGGCAGTAACCGAAGGCTCCCGAGCGAACCAGTTCAAAGGCCGTTGAGCGAAGGCCGTCTTCGGCCAGAATCAGCGAAGGCACCTGGGATGCAATGAAGCGCCGGGAAGACTCGAGACGGTCGCGCAAGGAATCGTGATTGGAGTAGATATCCAGAACCATTACATCGCAGGCCCCGGCCGACAGCAGGTCTTTCATCCCTTCCTCGCCCGACTCCAACAAAATCTTGAAGTCCTTTCCGAGCGCGGAGGAAAGAAGCGGGTACAAAGTGCGATCTTCTGAATACAACCCAATCCTGATCATTGCTTTACGAACTCTTTCTCTAGGTCAGGCCATACCGATCCATTCAGGGACCGGTGATGCTGAACTCATGCTCTTCTATCGACTAAGAAGATGCCAATACCAGCTTTGGGGCAGAACCATGCAACCTTAGTAATACAGTTTAACACTCGAATGGGTGATAAACCTCATGAAGAGAAACACATACAGGGCCATCATCTGGGGTTGGGGAAGGATCCAAAATTGTTAGAAAATGCTTATCTGTAAGTATTCACTAACCTGGGGGTTTCAAAGGACCAGCTCGATCCCGCCGTGGTGAAGCTTCAATGGAGGATTTCGCTGTCTTGAATCACCGAGAATCTGGGCGGTTCCAATGCCCGATTCAAGATCGAAAATATTCCGGCAACTTATTCATAATAAGTATCTTGTAAAGAACTGGTCACTTTGGCTCGGTGAGATTGAACGTCCGCCGAAATGAGGGAGCAGGGAGCGAATCGGCTGCCCAGTTGTTTTACAAATTGTCCGCCACAGGCGGATACAACTTAAGTAACATTCGTGCTGTCACTTAAGTTGTAGATAATTTCCTGCCGGGTAACCAACATCCCGCTCGAATAGGAGCTGCCGACTGAGCGATTGGTACAATCACGGGTGTGAGCTCCAGGCAGAGACTTGAATTACTTTTCTTGGGCTGCGCCGTTGCCGTTAGCCGATTCCTGTTTCGTAGCCGTTTTCTCTACGATCTCGATTCAGTAAACTTCGCGCTGGGAATGGGGCGCTTTGACCCTCGTACTCATCAGCCCCATCCGCCGGGCTACTTCTTATACGTCTGCCTGGGCCGACTGATCAATTTCTTTGTCCATGATGCCAACCGGTCGCTGGTTCTGCTGAGCATTGCTGCGGGCATCGCTTCGGTGGTGTTTATCTACCTGTTGGCGCTCGAGTGGTTCAGTGAAAGAGCAGCTGTTTTCGCGGGCCTGTTCTTTCTGTTTTCTCCGCTCGCCTGGTTCCACGGGACGGTGGCTCTGACTTATAGCGTTGAGGCCTTCTTCTCGGCCCTGATGGGCTACCTATGCTGGCAGATCGATCGCGGTAGAGCCCATTGCATTCTTCCAGCGGCAATCCTGCTGGGCATCTCGGCCGGCATACGGCCGTCTTCGCTGATGCTTCTTGGGCCGCTGTTTCTCTACTCGCTTCGGACGGCGGCGATAAAGAAAATCCTGCTCGGAGTTGCTGCGCTCGGCCTCACCATCGTGGCCTGGTTCCTGCCCATGATTTGGGCCAGCGGTGGATTCGATGCATACTTCGGAGCACTGCTCTCTCTGTGGCGGCTGGTGCCCTCGAAAGATACAGTTTTCAACTCCTCGCCCGCCACTTCCATTGCCCGTGCCTGCGTGATCGTTTTTATCGGCTTTCTGTGCTTTGGGGCCGCATTGCTGGCTCCAGCGGGCGCGCGATACCAATCCGTTCCGGCCGACCGCGCCAAGAAGCTCTTCACCGCGGTCTGGATGACGCCAGCCGTGTGCTTCTTTACCTTTATATTCTTGAAGTTCGTAAACAGCGGCTACCTGCTGCTGCTGGTCCCGCCCGCCTCCATATGGCTCAGCTCGTGGGCAGCGGAGTGGTATGAGCACTGCGCGTGGCAAAAATCGCTGAAGATTGCGGCCATCGGCCTCTGCGTGGTCGTGAATGTTCTCATTTTTCTCGCCTTCCCGGCCTACTGTTCCTACCGCTCCGTGCGGCAGTTCGAGGGTAAGTTGGAGGGAATCCGAACGGCCTTACCCCAGCTTGGCGCCCCCAACGACCTCCTGATCCTGAGTTTCGACTCTCACTTTCTTGGCTATCGCCATGCCGGCTACTATCTGCCCGGCTACCTGACCCTGCAATATCCCGAGGTCAAGCTGAGTGAAGGTACGCGGATCTTCGCAATGCAGGGGCAGGATACGCGTTTGCTCGCGAGCTTGCCGGTTGGTTCCTATAAACGATTTGTTGTGTTTCCTTTACCAGGAACAGACGCCGAATACCAGCATTATCTCGACACGTTCAAAAAGTTGCTCCCCGCCTCCGACCTCGCTTACGTTAGCGTGGACGACCATCAGTTTGTAACCGGGCCGATTGGGGATCTACCTCTACTCTTCCCTAAAGCCGCTCAGGCAACCCGATAGGGCAAATACGTAGCGGTGTGTGTATACGACCCGCTTCACTCCGGCATCCAATTCGTAAACATACGATTACACCAGCCGCAACGGCAAGCAGCTAACTACGTGAATTCACTAGGCTTGCTCCTTCTGGAGTTTGGTCGGACAATTGCTTTAATCACAATGTTCCCTAGCCAAAAGGGAAAACGGAGTCTGGAATATGCACTCTTTTGCCTGGTGGCCGACACTCATCGTACTGGCTGTGGCCACCTTCACCGACCTGCGCAATCGCCGCATTCCCAACTGGCTGGTGCTTCCCTTTCTGCTGGTGGGGATCGTCGTTTCCGGTTGGCTGCACGGCTGGCACGGAGTGGGTCAGAGCTTCGCCGGCATGGGGCTTGCTCTCCTGATCAACGGTTTTGCCTTCTGGATGGGCTGGACCGGAGCAGGAGATGTGAAGCTGTTCGCCGCCATCGGCGCCTGGATTGGACCGGTACAGATGTTCTGGGCCATATTTTTCACCAGCATGGCCGGGGGATTCATGGTCCTTTGCTGGGTCGTCTACAGCAAGTTAATCAAAGGTCTTTTCGCAGGTGCGGGCAAGGCCGTCATCGGCTCGAAGGAGCACGGAACGCAGAGCGATTCCGATGCGGAGCCGGTCTCCTCCAATTTTCTGAAGCGCAAGATGCCCTATGCGCCTGCAATCGCAATCGGAACACTGATTTCATTCTTTGCTCACTAAAGATCGGAGTACTTAAATGATGAACGCGCAAGTGAAGTATCAATTTTTGATCGACCCACAAGAACCATTGGAAAAAGTTAGGAGCATAACTGACGTGAATGCGCATTCAGCTTCGTTTGCCGAACCCCAATTTCCTGACTCATTCGGCTCGGGGAATATGTCGATCGCGCTGATCGGCCCGGATGATCAGCGCCGCAAAGCTGCCGCCGAAGCCCTTGCTCTGTGCCCTGGAAACGACGTCCGCGAGTTTTCCTCGTATCCTCCCGGCCTGGACGATGTGCCGCGGATGCTGGAGCAACACAACGACGTCATCATCATTGACCTCGATAGTGACCCGGAGTACGCACTGGAACTGGTGGAAAGCATCGGCGCCAACGGCGCGACGACATTGATGGTCTACTCGGCCAAGGCCGACGCCGAGCTGCTGGTGCGCTGCATGCGCGCTGGCGCCCGCGAGTTTCTCACTTTGCCCTTCAGCCACAGCACCATGGCTGAGGCACTGATTCGCGCCTCTGCCCGCCGCCCGTCGGCGAAGGCCGCGAAGGCGGCGACCGGCCGGCTGCTGGTATTTACCGGCGCCAAGGGCGGTTCCGGAGTGACCACAATTTCAACCAACTTTGCCGTGGCGCTGGCCCAGGAATCAGGCGAAAGCACCCTGTTGATCGACCTCGACCTGCCCCTGGGGGACGCGGCGCTGAACCTGGGCATCGTGGCCGAGTACTCAACGGTGAATGCGCTGCAAAATGCCAGCCGTCTGGATTCGGCTTTTCTCTCCAAGCTGCTGGTCAAACATAGCTCCGGCGTATCCGTGCTCGCGGCTCCCGGAAAATTTCCCCAGTTCAACGCGTCCAACGAAGCCGTCGACCGGCTGATCGCCGTGGCACGCCAGGACTTTGATAACGTGGTGGTCGATATTGGCTCCAGACACGATTTGACGGGCACTGTCCTTTTCAAGGACGCCAACAGAATCTACCTGGTAACCCAGGCCGGCATCCCCGAGCTGCGCAACTCCAACCGGCTGATCAGCCAGTTCTACCCCGCCGGTGGCCCTAATCTGGACATCGTGATCAACCGCTACGAACCCCGTACTCTGGGAGTCTCTGAAGAGCACATTACCAAGGCACTTACCCGGCCGGCGCAGTGGAAGATTCCCAACGATTACGGCGCGGTGCGCAAAATGCAGAACACCGCTACGCCGCTGGCGCTGGCTGACTCGCCCATCTCAAGGCTGATCCGGCAGATGGCCAGGGCCATCAGTAGCAAGGCCGCGGCAGCCCCAGTAAAAAAGAAAGGCTTTAGTTTATTCAGCTAATGGTGAAGAATAGAAGTAACACCTCTCGCTCAGGTAACGACTCTCGCCCGATGGAAGGCTAAAACGTGGAACTGCTGAATCTTGAAAAGTATAAAGCGGAAATTCACAAGACCCTGATCTCCAAGCTGGATCTGGAAAAATTGTCGCGCGTCAACTCCAGCCAGGCTCGCCAGGCTGTTGCTGGCATTGTGAAAGAGATCATCGCCGACCAGCGTGTGCCGCTGAACTACGACGAGCAGGAAAAGATTCAGTCCGACCTGCTGGACGAGGTCTTCGGCCTCGGCCCGCTGGAACCGCTGCTAAGAGACCCGTCGATCTCAGACATTCTGGTGAACGACAAGGATCATGTGTTCATTGAGCGGGGCGGCCTGCTGCAAAGAGTGGATACCACCTTCCGCGACGACCGTCACCTGCTGCAGATTATTGACCGCATCGTATCGCGCGTGGGCCGCAGAGTGGATGAGTCCTCGCCCATGGTCGATGCCCGCCTGCCCGACGGCTCGCGCGTCAACGCCATCATTCCGCCATTGGCGCTGGATGGGCCTTCGCTCTCCATCCGCCGCTTCGGCACCGGACCCCTGGCAGCCAATCAATTGGTGAAGCTGCAGAGCATTTCCGCGGAGATGATGGAGGTGCTCTCCTCCGCCGTCAAAGCCCGCATCAGCATCATCATCTCAGGAGGCACCGGCTCCGGTAAGACGACGCTTCTGAATATTCTGTCGCAGTACATTCCTAAGAATGAGCGTCTGGTCACCATCGAAGACGCGGCCGAACTCCGGCTGGCTCAGGAAAACATCGTGCGTCTTGAAACCCGTCCCCCCAACATTGAGGGAACAGGCGCGATCAAGCAGCGGCAACTGCTCATCAACTGCCTGCGTATGCGCCCCGACCGCATCATCATGGGTGAGACGCGCGGCGAAGAAGCCTTCGATATGCTGCAGGCCATGAACACCGGCCACGAAGGCTCGATGACCACCATCCACGCCAACACGCCCCGCGACGCAATTTCAAGGCTGGAATCCATGGTTGCCATGGGCAATATGAACATGCCGGAGAAATCCGTTCGCCAGCAGATAGCCGCGGCGATTACCATCATCGTTCAAGCCTCACGCATGAGCGACGGGTCGCGTAAAGTGACCAGCATATCGGAGATTACCGGCATGGAGGAAAATGTTATCAGCATGCAGGAAATCTTCACCTTCAATAAGAAAGGAATCGGCCCTGACGGCAAGGTGATCGGCGCTTTCCAGCCTACCCGCATCCGTCCCCGTTTCCTCGACAAGCTGCGCGTCGCCGGCATCGTTCTGCCGGCAGCCCTGTTCGATACCGAAACGCTCGTCAACTGAGGCGGGAAGGAGACTCTGAAAATGGGAATAATGATCGCCTTAGTATTTCTTGGCGTCTTCTCGGTCGTTTCCCTGCTGATGATCGCCGGTGCGAGCGGGAAAACACAAGAAGCGAAGCAGGTGATCGCCTCGCTGGATACGGCGCTGGCGACTGAAACGCCGCAGGTGCGCGACCAGATCGTCAATCTTCGCAAGAGCGAACGGCTCAGCGGAATTCCCTGGCTTAATAAAAAGCTGCTGAAGATCGACCTTGCGCCACGTCTCCACACCCTGCTTCATCAGGCCGATCTTAGGTGGACCGCTGGAGGTCTGTTGGCCGGCTGCGGCCTCCTCTTTGCCATCCCGGCTTATGTGGTCTTTCTGCGCTTCGGCAACATATTAGTAGCAATGGCGGCTGGCCTGCTGCTGGGCATGATGCCCTTCGGATGGGTGCTTTTCAAGCGCAGCAGGCGCTTCGGAAAGTTTCTGGAAGCTTTGCCTGAGGCGCTGGATCTGATGGTGAGCGCGCTCCGCGCAGGTCACAGTCTCAACGCCGCCATGGGCCTGGTTTCCCGTGAATGCACCGCCCCCGTGAGCACTGAATTCAAGATATGTTTCGAGGAGCAGAACTACGGTCTGGAACTGAAAACCGCCCTGGATAACATGATCAGCCGCATTCCGCTGCAGGATCTCAGAATTGTCGCAACCGCGATCATGATCCAGAAGGAAAGCGGCGGCAACCTGGCCGAGGTTCTGGACAAAACCTCCCACGTCATCCGCGAGCGCTTCCGCCTGAAACGGCAAATCGGGGTACACACGGCGCAGGGCCGCCTTACGGGCTGGATCCTCACCTTTCTCCCCATCGTGCTGGGCATCGCTTTATACACGGTCAATCCTGAAATGATGAGGATTCTTTGGACCACCCCCATCGGCATCAAGTTGCTCTGGGCGGCCGGCATCGGCATCATCATCGGCGGCCTGATCATTCACAAGATTGTCAACATGGACGTTTGAGGAAGAAAAATGGGAGTTATCTTTCTTACTTTCGGCGCAGTTTTTCTCCTCATCGCAAGCCTGGGGATGCTGCTGTTTTATCGCGAGGCCATGATTCAGCGGATCACCGAGGTGATCAACCCGCAGCCCAAGACGAAGACCCTGTTGAGCACGCTTCAGCAGACCGGCGTTTCCATCAGCGAAGTGGTGGTGCAATTCCAGAATGTCCTGCCGAAAAGCCAGGCGGAAGTCTCCATTGTTCAGCAGCGGCTAACCCGAGCCGGCTATCGCAAGGAGTCGGCCATCAAGATCTTCTATGGCTGCAAGGTATTGGTTCCCCTCTTTCTCTGCGTCCTGGCGTTGGCCACCGGACTGGGGAATCTGAGCCCGTTTTTTGTTTATGTTTTGTGCCTGGGCCTGGGATATCTCGCACCCGATTTCTGGTTGGGAAGAATGATCTCCAAGCGGCAGTCCAAAATCCGCCGCGGACTGCCCGATGTGCTCGACCTGCTGATCATCTGCATTGAGGCTGGACTGAGCCTGGACCAGGCGACGGCGCGCACCGCCGAGGAACTGAAGAATGGCCAGCCGGAGCTGTGCGATGAGCTGGGCATTGTGGTGCTGGAGCAACGCGCCGGCCGGCCTCGCGCCGACTCATGGAAGCACATGGCGGAGCGCACCGATGTGGACGCAGTGCGCAACCTGGTTTCCATGCTGGTGCAATCGGAGCAGTTCGGAACCAGCATCGCCAAGACTTTACGCATTCATTCTGACACCCTCAGAACCCAGCGCGTTCAGGCTGTGGAAGAGGCGGCGGCCAAGACCACCATCAAGCTGATCTTCCCGCTGGTGTTTTTCATTTTCCCATCGCTGTTCCTGGTCGCCCTTGGTCCTGCGGTGATCTCGATGATGGATTCATTCAAACTGCTCAATGGAGGGCATTGAGGAAAGGAGGATTAGATATGGACGGTACAACAATTATTCGAATAGTGGCTGGGGCCCTGTTTGTAATCGTGCTGGTTCTGCTCATTCAGCGCCGCCGCACGCGGGTCAAGTAATCCAGATCAGACAGGTATTCCGGCGGCGCCGAAGAAACTTCTCGAGTCCCGCTGGCTGACTCCCAGGTCCTCAACGGACTCAAGGAGTGAATGCAGCACTTTTGGTGGAGAAAGGAATTTTTCATGGACGGTACTATGATTATCCGAATTGTTGCCGCGGTTTTGTTCGTCATCGTGTTGGGTCTGTTGATTCAGCGCCGCCGCACACACGTCAAGTAGTAGTCGAGGCTTCACCGGTGGCTGGTGGGCTCGAGAAGAGTTCCGCTGGCTGACAAGTTATTACCGGCCCCGACTGCAGGTCGTCGTTGCCGGAGTGGCTTGAGCGGAGACAGTGCCGTTTCAGAAGTGTACTGGCTCCACATCCTGTCTTGAAAACGGGAGAGGGGATTTGTACCCTGGCGGCCACTCCCAAAGAATGAAGCAAGGCCTGATTGCAGATCCAGATTCGTAGTAAGAAGGCTTGCTGAATGAGTTCGATTGGTGCGTTTGAAGAGCTTGAATTGATATCCGGGTCTCGGGATCAACGACCGGCTGGCGAATATTCGCCAAGGGCGAGAGGTTATATGGAGCTACGTAAACATTGCGCGTACAACCGCACCCGGGAATGCTTTCTGGGCCTTGAAATTGCTGCTGCAGATGTTCCGTTCGAGAGCCTGAAGGATATGATGGCCACGCTTGCTCTCAAGTCCGGCGAGGGCCTTTGGATGACGCCCTTCCGGGGAATTTCTGAATCCGGCATGCGCGCCCCGCTCGACCTGATTTATCTTGACGAGGATTGCCGGGTCATTGACGTGGTGGAGTCGTTCCCTACATTTCGGGTCACCCCTTCCAGTCCGCGGCCGGCCAGCGTGCTGGCATTGCCCACTCATTCAATTTATTCTTCGCAGACCCAACCGGGAGACCAGTTGCTGCTCTGCGAGGTCGATGAAATGGAGCGACGGCTGGCCCAGTTCTCCGGTACAAGCGCCGCCGCTGCCGTTGTGCAAAGCGCCGTTCTTTTGCGTGAACAACCGCTCTGGAGCGGGGGGCCCGGCGTGCTGCAACTCGAGGAGCGCTCTGCGGAGGAGCGTCCCGGCGCACAACAGACCCACGAGATGGCCCTGATCCAGCCGGGAATGAGAGACGTCAGGCCGCCCAAGAATTGGCTGGCGCGCTGGTGGTCGCCCGATCCGAGAAAAGCTCCACGGGAACCAGCATCCGGCGTGGCCGCCTATTACTGGTCCGGCGGCACTGCCCAGCCGCACGGGGTCAGGGATATCAGCTCGACCGGCTTGTACGTGGTGACTGAGGAGCGCTGGTATCCGGGAACCCTGGTACTGATGACTCTGCAGGATACAGAAGGCGGGCAGGAGACCACCGAGCGCTCCATCCAGGTACATTCCAGGGCCGTCCGCTGCGGCAGCGATGGCGTAGGCCTGCAGTTCATCGTGTCCAAGTCAAAGGATGCAAACGGAAAGAAGATCGTAGACGGAGCGGATCAAAAGGAATTGGATCGATTCCTTGAACGCCTGCGAAAAGGCCAGAGTTAGGTTAAGCTGTTGCAAGGTCGGTCCCCTAACAAACAAAATGACACTTAAGTAACACTGAAGTGTCATAGCTTTGGCTGTACCCAACGTAACTCTAATGTGGGATGGTCAGCCCCGCATTGTCTGTCTTACGGTAGACAATGCCAGAAAGTCTATGAGATGAAAACGCTTAACAAGAATCATCTGCAATTCACGGCCTTGACACCCAGCCTGAGGCACGCCGCAGAGTCGCGGGGCGTGAGCGGCAACCACCGCTTCTTCGGGAAGCGGTTACGCGCTCGTCTCCGCGGCGGTGAAGAGGGCGGGGCGCTGGTGGAGTTCGTCCTTGTGGCGCCTCTGATGCTGACGCTGATAACGGGAATGTTCTCAGTGGTCATGGCCCTCATGAACTATCAGGAACTCGGCAGCGCAACCAACGCCGCCGCGCAGGTGCTTATGACTGCCAGGGGCCAGAGTACCGACCCATGCGCAGTGGTGGCGTCGACGGTTACAGGCGCACTGCCCACCTGGACGGCGACCAAGTTTACGTACACGGTGACGATCACGGACTACGCCGGCGCCCTCCATACCTATGGGCCTACCACGCCAAGCGCCGGATCGCCATTTAGCTGCACCGCGGCGGCGGCGGTTTTGTCCGCGGGATCGGGATCGAGTGGAGCGCAGGGCGAACCTGCCTCGGTATCGGTCAGCTATCAGTACACCTGGATTCCCGCGTACCTGTTGAAGCTGTCTGGGAATCTGGCGACTTCCTCAACGGTACTAATTTCATGATGAAGAAGGAGTAAGGAATGAAATTCCATGGAGCTACATTTTTACGCAGGCTGCTGAAAGAAACCAGTGGCCAGACGATGTACATCGGGGCCGCAGCCTTGTCAGCGATCATCGGACTTTCCGGGATGGCGGTTGACTTCAGCCATGGATACTTTGCGCTGCAGGAGCTCCAGGCCTCGACGAATGCGACAGCAATGGCGGGAGCGTTTGCCATGCCCAACACCACCCAGGCTGCCACCAATATTGCGAATTACAGCTCAAAGGCGACAGGCTTGAACTCCAGCACGCTGCTGACCAGCGCTGTCGCGACGCCAACCTTCCTCTGCCTGAACACCCTGGTGAAGCAGGGACTGGCGTGCGTCGGTTCCACCGGCTCGACGAGCGGGACTTTCAATGCCGTCCGCGTCGTGCAGACCGCGAATGCCCCAACTTGGTTCGGGAGCATGTTCGGCCTGGCCAATTTCAAATTGACGGCAGTTTCCACCGCTGCCTACAACGGCGGCGCCGGCTCTCCGTGGAATATTGCCGTCGTCCTCGATACCACGGCATCGATGGGTGACAGTGATAGCGGCAAGCAATGCTCCGGCACGCAAATCTCCTGCGCACTAACGGGCGTGCGTGATCTGCTCTTGCTTCTGGATCCTTGCTCGTTGAACACAACCTGCACCGCGGTAGCAGGAACTTCTCAAGTTCAGAGTTCTGTGGCCAGCGTCAGCTTGTTTGTGTTTCCCGCCCTGGCAATCGCCACGGATCAATCCGACTACGGCAAGTACACTACTTCGCACGGTGTGACTACATTTGCCGCCGGATGCCCTGTCAGCACCCCCGGTATAGTGCCGTATACATTCCCCAGCAACACAGGCACGGGTTTGACTGAACAAATACCTTCCACACTTGGCACCTACCAGGTGATTCCGTTCTCAGGCGATTACCGCAGTTCCGACTCGGCTACTTCGTTGAATACCGCTTCGAACATCGTGATTGCATCCGGAGGAGCTGGTTGCGCAGGCATCACAGCACCCGGCGGCGAGGGAACCTACTACGCGCAGGTGATCTACGCGGCCCAGGCAGCGCTCGTTGCCCAGCAGAATGCCAATCCGGGTTCGCAGAACGCCATGATCATCCTCAGCGACGGAAACGCAACCGCTACCGCAACCGGCAGCAGCCCCCAGATAATGGTAGCGTCAGGCGGCGGCACTCTGAACGGAACCGGCAGCAACCATTCGTATACCTACCCATCCGCTCTGGGCGAGTGCGGGCAGGCAGTCCAGGCGGCCTATAATGCCGCTAACAACTCGAGTTACAACAACACAGGTTCCTTCACCAGGGTATACACGATCGGCTACGGTTCCCCGACGTCGGGATGCACAACGGATGCCACGTATAGTGCGACAGTAACAAACGGAGGCGGCAGTTGGGGGCCAGGGGACAGTCCCTGCCAGGCAATTAAGGCTATGGCCTCCGATCCAGGGTATTTCTACTCCGATGACGCCGACGGCTGCGCCTCAAGCAACGGCACAAATTACACCCAGTTGACGCAGATCTTCCAGGCCATTGCGACGAGCTTCTCCACCCCTCGACTGGTTCCCAACACCACCACATAGCTGCAAATGAGCAAAAGAATTGAGCCCGCATCCATTTCAGATGCGGGCTTTTTTTATTCTGGTATTTCGGTAATCACCAGCAGCACTTCCGCCACCTTCAAATTTTGCCCGCTCTGCGTCGCCTGGATCGATAACTTCAACGCCTTAGAAGAGGTCAAAATTTTGTTTGCAAAAAACCAGAATTAGGTTATGCTTGGGAAGGTCGGTCCCCAAGAACCAACTGCAAATCATGGCCCTGTAACAAAACTACGTTCCTTCTCTTTTCAGTACACCTGACTACCTTCTTTCTCTTTTCAGTACACCTGGATTCCGGCGCACCTGTCGAAACTGGCCGGAAATCCAACGACTTTCTTAACGGTATTGATCTCACGAAGGAGAAGGTGTAAGACATGAAATTCCATGGAGCTACATTTCTACGCAGGCTGCTGAAAGAAACCAGCGGCCAGACAATGTTTATCGCAGCCGCAGCCTTGTCCGCGATCGTCGGACTTTCCGGGATGGCGGTTGACTTCAGCCATGGATACTATGCGCTGGAACAGCTCCAGGCCTCGACGAATGCGGCGGCAATGGCCGGAGCATTTGCCATGCCCAACACCACCCAGGCTGCCTCCAATATTGCGAATTACAGCTCAAAGGCGAAAGGCTTGAACACCAGTCCGCTGCTGAACAGCGCTGTTGCGACGCCAACCTTCCTCTGCCTGAACACCCTGGTGAAGCAGGGACTGGCGTGCGTCAGTTCCACCGGCTCGACGAGCGGGACTTTCAATGCCGTCCGCGTCGTGCAGACAGCGAATGCCCCAACTTGGTTCGGAAGCATGTTCGGTCTGCCCAATTTCAATTTGACGGCAGTTTCCACCGCTGCCTACAACGGCGGCGCCGGCTCTCCGTGGAACGTTGCCATCGTCCTCGATACCACGGCGTCGATGGGTGGCAGTGATAGCGGCAAGCAATGCTCCGGCACGCAAATCTCCTGCGCACTGACGGGCGTGCGAGATCTGCTTGCGCTTCTCGATCCCTGCGCGCTGAATACGGCCTGCATCCTGAAATCCGGCAGCACTACTGAAGTTCAGAATCCGGTGGCCAACGTCAGCCTGTTTGTGTTTCCCGCCCTGGCAATCGCCACGGATCAGGCCGACTACGGCAAGTACACTACTTCGCACGGTGTGACTACATTTGCCGCCGGATGCCCCATCAGCACCCCCGGTATCGTGCCGTATACATTCCCCAGCAATACAGGCACGGGTTTGACTGAACAAATACCTTCGACACTTGGCACCTACCAGGTGATCCCGTTCTCAAGCAATTACCGCGCCTCCGACTCGGCTACTACGTTGAATACCGCCGCGGATATCGTGATTGCTTCCGGAGGAGCCGGCTGCGCCGGCATCACAGCCCCCGGCGGCGAGGGAACCTACTACGCCCAGGTGATCTACGCGGCGCAGGCAGCGCTGGTTGCTGAGCAGAATGCAAACCCGGGTTCGCAAAACGCGATGATCATCCTCAGCGACGGCGACGCAACTTCCTCCGCCTCCAGCGGCCAGATCGCGGTGGCGTCAGGCGGCGGCACTCTGAACGGAACCGGCGGCAACACGTCGTATACCTACCCTTCCGCTTTGGGCGAGTGCGGGCAGGCAGTCCAGGCGGCCTATGATGCTGCTAACAACTCGAGTTACAACAACACAGGTTCCTTCACCAGGGTATACACAATCGGCTACGGCGCGGAGACTTCGGGATGCACGACGGATAAGACATACAGTGCAACGGTAACCGGCGGTGGTGGCAGCTGGGGGCCAGGCGACAGTCCCTGCCAGTCAATTGCGGCCATGGCATCCGACCCGGGATATTTCTACTCCGATGACGCCAATGGTTGCGCCTCAAGCAACGGCACAAACTACACCCAGTTGACACAGATCTTCCAAGCCATTGCGACGAGCTTCTCCACCCCTCGATTGGTTCCCAACACCACCACATAGCTGCAAATGAGCAAAAGAATTGAGCCCGCATCCATTTCAGATGCGGGCTTTTTTATTCCGGTATTTCGGGAATCACCAGCAGCACTTCCACCCTGACATATTGCCCGCCCTGCGACGCCGGCCTGAACTCCCACTTGGCCAGCTCCTCCAGAACAAACCTGGTGTCCGGAAACTCAGGCGGGAAGGCGACGGCCAGTTGCTCGAATCGTCCGGCCTTATTCACAAAGCCGTGAATCATGAGGGCGTCGGCGTCGATTGAGCCGGGAGCGATGTTGGGCCGCACGATGTTATACGGCCAGGGCGCCTCAATGTGCGTGATGTTGCCTGCCGAGGACGCATCGTCGGCACGCGAAAGCGAATACTGGAGAATCCAGCTCCTGGCCAGGCCCACGTGCACATAAACGGTGTAGGACATCCTGCCGCCCCACAGCTCGGCCGTTTCAGGATATTTGTTTTCAATCGACGAGCCCACGACCACCGCTCCGAACTCACCGTCTCTGGGCAGCTTGATCACAGCGAATGAAGGACGGCTGCCCGCGGCGGAAGCGGAGTCTCCACCTTGCGCAGCTTCGGTCTTCGCGGCGTTCTGCTTGCCGTTCGTTCCTGGGTCTTTCGTCTTCTCACCCTTGCTGCCGGCGTCCTGTCCCGCACCTGCTCCGTCGCCCTTGGAATTCGAGTTGCCACTCCCGTTTTGTGCGTTGTCTTTTCCCTGCCCCGGAGCAAGCGCTCCCGGCGAGGATTTTGAAACCGTCACATTCTCGGGCGGCAGGCTGACGGTTCCATCCGCTAAGCGCATATCTGAGAGCGAAATGACCGAGGCGGGCGTGGGTTGCGCGGCTGAACTTGATGCGGTTGCCGGAGGCAGCTGCACGCGATCAGGCCCGTGAACCACAATTGGAGAAGTAGTGCTGGGCAGGATGGGCTGCTTCCGCGTCGCCAGGTCTGTGGCTGAGATGCCCAGGTCGGCCAGGTTCACCTCTTCATTGGGCGCGTCGAGCGAGGGCTTTACTTCAGCGGCAGTGGGCAGCGCAGGCTTGGGAGGAACAATGGTCTTGACCTCGGCCTTTTCCGGAGCCCAGACCATCGCCGTCGGAATGGGAACTTCTGTGACCAGGGTGACAGGATTTTTAATCTTCGGCTGCACCAGCGTCTGTGCGCCCGGCGCCCCTGGCGCGGTTTGCCTGAGAGCCGCCTGCTCGGTCTGCTTTCCGCCTGGGGCGGGCGTCTTCGGCTTGGGTCGCGCTCCAGGGTATCGAATACCTGCTGAAGTGTGCGGCTTCTGGTCCGGCGCGTGGAATTCGAGATGCCGCACGGCATAATGCTCGATGATAATCTGGGGATTCTGCGGCCCGTATAGAATTGCCAGCGCCACCACACCGATTACCGCGCCATGCATCAGAATCGAGACTGCAAAGGATGATCCCGAGACAAACTGATCTGGGCGGTCGGAAAAAAGCGTGATGGTGCGGGAAGACCTCATGACAAAATCACTATTCTCCCCCGCGCCGGATGGCCGTGTGCGTTGGAAGCCTCTGCATGTGCTCTCAGTTAATAAGAATGCTCAAAAAGTGGGGTACGATATCCCCTGAAAGTGGGGTACATACTCCCCCAAAAGAGGAGTAAGAAACTCCCATCTGAACTCCATTGTATCCTCTTTCAGAATTGCAAAAGGCGAGGGTCGCGGGGGTAGCTAATCAACTAACAAGTTCAGGCTTGACTTATGAATTGAAGGGAATAAACTAAACAGCAGTATTCTCCGACTTGATTGTCGATACGACCCTTTGGTCCGGGATGTTCGTGGCTCGCTTCCGAAGGCTTTCAAATCATCCTTGTGTGCGGAAAGACAGGACTGGCCGATCAGGCAGTCCCAGTAGGCTAAAAGATGAACCGACGAGTCGTTACAATTCTGGTCATCGCTTTCGTCATTGCAGGCGCTACAGCGTTTGTAGTTGCGCGTATGCTTGGCGGCATCAAGTCGGCGGCCAGGCCGGTGCTGACCACCAGCCTGGTTGCAGCCAATGCGGATATCAAACTTGGATCCGTCCTGACCTCCGGGAACCTCACCACGATCCAGATAACCGGTACGCCTCCCAAGGGCGCCATCCTCAAGCCTGAGGATGCTATTGGGCGAGGCGTGCTGGCGGACATCTATCAGGGCGAGCCCATTCTCGAGAGCCGCCTCGCAGCCGTGGGCTCAGGCGGCGGACTGGCAGCCACTATTCCTCAGGGCATGAGAGCCTGCGCAGTCAGGGTGGACGATGTGGTCGGTGTAGCTGGATTCGTCACTCCCGGAATGCGCGTGGACGTGCTCATCTCCGGCACTCCCCCCGGCGCGCAGGCCCAGAGCGCGCTCGAAGGCCTTCAGTCAAGAACCATCCTGCAGAACATTCAGGTATTGTCGGCCGGTACCGAGATTCAAAAAGATCCCGAAGGCAAAGCCAAGCCGGTGCAGGTGGTCAACCTGCTGGTCACTCCGGAACAGGCTGAGACGCTGAGCCTGGCCAGCAACCAGCAGGTTAGGATCCAGCTGGTTCTCCGCAACCCGCTCGATACCAAGACCGACAAGGTTCCGGGAACGGCCATGACCAATCTATTTGCCGATCCAGGCGCTAAGAGGCCGGTGAGTTCGGAGCACGTTCGCAAGGCGCCGTCTGACACCTTCACCATTGAAGTGATCAACGGCGATAAATCGGGCACGGAAAAATTCAAATCGTCCGAGGGAAAGCAGTGAAAACAACGGCTGGCAATACTCTCGCATGCTTCTGCGCAGTCTTTGTTATTGTCTGCGCCGCTTCGGGCCAGCAGGCTGACACCACGCCGGCTGCTCCGCAACCCGCCCCGGCCAGCATTCAGGACTCTGCAAATGACCTCTATGTGGCCGTAGGTAAAACCGTGCTTGTGGATACCGCCAAGCCCATCAAGCGCATTGCCATCGGCTCGGCCGAGATCGCTGAAACCCATGCCATCAACCGTACTGAAATCATGGTCAGCGGAAAACTCGTTGGTGAAACCAGCCTGATTATCTGGGACACGCTGGGCAACCGGCAGTTCTTCAACGTGAAGGTAAGTGGCAGTTCAGCGGCATCGGAAGGCAGCCTGGAGGCTGTCCGCCGCCAGCTGAGAACCGAGCTGCCCGGCCAGGCTTTGAAGGTCAGCTTTGACAACAACATGATCTTCCTGCGCGGCACGGTCAATAACTTGAACAGCTCCGACCGCGCCGTCAAGATCGCCTCCACCGCGGGAAAAGTCGTCAACCTGCTTGACGTCAAGGTGCCGCCCGCCGATCCTCAGATCCTGCTCAAAGTACGCTTCATGAGCGTTGATCGCAACAAGGCCCAGCAACTGGGCATCAACATGTTCGACAACGGGCTGGGAAACGCGCTCGGCGCGATTTCAACCACTCAGGTCATCACTCCTCCCTTGCTCGCCGCCACGGCGGGAACAACCCTTGCGACCAATCAGAACCTCGCGGCGTTATTCCCCGGCCTGGGCGGAGTGGGCGCATCCATCACTGCGCTCAATACCAAGGGCGTCACCGAGGATCTGGCGGAGCCAAATATCCTGGCGGTGAACGGAAAAGAGGCCAGCTTCCTGGCCGGCGGAGAATATCCCTACCCGGTAGCGCAGGGCACCTCCAACGGCACCACGATTACCATCATGTTCAAGGAGTATGGAATCCGCCTCAACTTCATCCCCGTCATTACTCCCCGCGGAACCATCCGTCTGCAGATTGCCCCGGAAGTCAGCGCGCTCGACTTTACCAATGCCGTGGATATCTCAGGATTCGAAGTGCCCGCCATTACCTCGCGGAAGATGAAGACTGAGGTCGAGCTGGGCGACGGTCAGACGTTTGTCCTCGCCGGCCTGTTGAACAACACTGAAACCGAAACCTTTGAGAAGATTCCTTTTATTGGCGACATTCCGATTCTGGGCAAGCTCTTCCAGTCCATGGCGAAGAGCAAGACCAACACCGAGTTGATCGTCCTGGTGACCCCAGAGATCGTGGCTCCCATTCCGGCCGGCGGCCAGTTGCCTGATTTGAAGTTCCCGACCAAGTTCCTGCCGCCCAACTCAGGCGTTCCCATGAATACTCCGGATGCCAAGACCGCTGACAATACGCCGGCTCCCGCGCCGACAGTCATACCCGTTGAGAAATTACTCGACAGCATGAGGCCCGAGCCGCCACTGGAGATCGAAGGCGCCACACAAGGCTTTGGCGCCTCGTCAAGCTCGTCCAGCAGCAGTACCACTTCTTCTTCGCCTCAGTAGCGCTTTCGCCGGCCGCCTTCACCAGGCTGCCGGCGGAAACGGCTCGTGAGCATTCTCTGTCAAACCACGGTTTAATATCTATTGGTTAGTTGAATTCGCGCATTCCCTCGTTCAAATGAAGCCCGCGTAGGCCGTTCATATCGACCACTGCGCATGGCCAGGCGAAAGGCATTCCGATGAATGTGCTCAGCAGGATCTTTGGCAGGCCGCGGAATGGCATCACTCAGGCCAGACCGCCGACCCCTGAAGCTCGCCTGCAAGTCACGAACCTCACCCGCCATACGGTGCTAGCCACCAACCTGGAAGTAGCCAACAGCGGGTCCACGCGCAGCAAGGGCCTGCTGGGGCGCGCGCGGCTGGCTCCCGGGGAGGGTCTGTGGATTTTGCCCTGCGAAGCCGTGCACACCTTCTTCATGCGGTTCTCCATCGACCTCGTTTATTTGGACCGCAAAAACCGGATCAGGAAGATCTGCGATGCAGTGCCTCCGTGGCGCCTTTCAGCATGCCTTACGGCGCACTCTGTTCTCGAACTCGCTCCCGGAACCATCCGAGACACGCAGACACAGCCCGGAGACCAGGTCGAGTTCTCGCCTGCATCTTTGCTCCATCACGGATCCCAGAGCCCTACTACCCAGCTTTAGGGCGGCCCAGGCAGTGCCGTGGGCAAGAGCCGTGGTTTGTCCGGCGCCCCATCATCCCACACAGTGCACGGGGACTTTTTCCGACAATTCCCGCTCAATTACCCGGCGCAAAAGAAAGAGCTGCCCCAATCCAAAAATGGCAAGCAGGATGGTGAGCGGCTGAATTCCATGCCTCATCGCAATCGCATCTGAATCCCATGAAGCCACGCATATAAATATCGACAGAAAGACCGCCCAGCGCATGGCCGTGCTCCACTCCAGCTCTTTCAGCGCTCCCAGAGTCACGATTGCCGCCACGGTAGCCAGAACGCAGTCGTAGCCCGGGACATAAACATTCAACAGCAGGGTCCAGGTAAGAGTCGCCGCCCACGCCAGGGATTGCGCAGGCCTGCCGCTCCCGGCAGACTTCCACAACAACACCGCAAGGGTGCCCGCTATCGCGCTGGCAACAGAGATAAAAAGAACTGTTTCAGTCATGGTCCGGCCGCCGCAAACCGTCTGAAAAAACGAGCTGAAGTCCACATATTTCCAGAGACGGAGGACCGGTTGACCGCCGAAGCCGGCGACGCGCCCAAAATAGCGCAGGAAGTGCGCGTAGGACGCCCAGATTTGTGTGCCTGCGCACGCCGTCGTGGCCAGAATCAGCGCTGCCACGCCGGTTATGAATCCAAACAGCGTCCTAAACCTCCGGGTCAGAAGCAGCATGGGGATGAGAAGCAGGAGCAGCGTCGGCTTATAAGCCAGAATAGAGAGCGCAAGCCCGCTCGAAAACAGTTTTGAGCGGCGATCCTGGGCGATCGCAAGCCCAACCGAGCACACCGCCACAGTACCGATCTGTCCATTCGCCAGTGTACTGTAGAGAAATGGAGCGAATGCCAATGCAAAACAGAAGATCAGCGAGACTTTGAGCCGCTCCCAGGGAAAGAAGCCCTTCACGGTGGCTGCGATCCCCGTAAGATAAAGAGCCAGCGAGACACTCGCCCAAAGGAAAAAAGCCGGCACAAACGGAACTCGCGCGAACGGGCCAAAGCACAGAGCCACAAAGGGCGGATAGGGGCTTGGTCCATAGGCGCCGTCGTGCAAGGCATAGATATCGTTAAATGTCTTCAGTTGCAGGTTGTAGTCATAGAGCCTTGCGAGTGGATACTCGTTGGCGATGCGGCCAATGCCATAGAAATAGATAAAATCGGCGGGCCGAATGTGAAAAGAACCCACTCCGGTCCTGAACTGAATCCAAAGGGGATAGCAGAACCGCGTCACCAATAGTGCGGCAAACACCCCCCAACAAACCAGATTCATCTCTTTCAGACCCGGAGTCGGACCCAGGATCCTGCTGGGCCACGGGAAGGGGAACTTTCTGCCGCCATCGAGATCAAGAGCCCTGTTTTCGCCGTTCATGCCATTGCTCCATCGGTCGAGCGTTCACCGGATGCTGTTTCCTCCATGGTTGGCCTGAGGGATAGGGCTCATAGGTGTCGCCACCGGCGTTCCCGACAGTCCGCCTCCAAAAAGCTCCCGCAGCTCCAACCGCGCGCCTCGGTCATTCGTTCCCCGACTGATATTTTGCCGTTCACCTTCCCCGATACTACACTTTTGAGTCATGTATACAAGCTGGCGCTTCCCATGCGCCCTGTATACAGTCGTTTACACAGCTGCGGAATCCTTCGGGTTACCAACTTGGTAAGTTATTGATAAATAAAGATGACAAATCCTCGTGCCGAATGGCACGCCACTTGCTATATTGAGGGTGCCCTAGCTAAGGCTGGGAGAATCCATCTACGGAGAAACCACAAATGAATACCATGCTTATCAAGCTGTATGTGAAGTTCCAGGATCTGATGAACCGCGAGGAAGGTCAGGATCTGGTCGAGTATGCTCTTGTTGTTGCCCTTATCGCTTTCGGCGCCACTGCGGGCATGAAGGCTTTGGCCGGCGGCCTCAACACAGCATTCAGCAACATCAACACAGTTCTGGGCACATACACGGTCTAACCTCCTGCGAAGCAGGGTAGGGCCTTTACAGACCAGCATGTTTGCTCCTTCGCGGGAGAGTTACTCAACACCAGACCAGGTGCTCAGATAGCTCTCCCCACAAAAGGTGCAACATTTCCAGGTTACCTAGGGGTTTCAGCATGAATCCTAAACATCGGAAACTCATCGATCGAGTGCGGGATCTGTTGAGGCTGGAAGACGGTCAGGATCTCGTTGAGTATGCCATGGTCATTGCCTTGATCACGACTGGTGCAACAGCCGGCATGAAGGGCCTCGCTCTTGTTATGCTCAATGCCATGGTAGACCTGAGTAACACCCTTGGTAGTTACACGGTTTAATTCCTTCGTTGCAGAATCGAAAGATCAAACCTGACAATATCGCCATATCCCTCGAAAGATTGGCGCTGAAAGTTAGTGCCTGGACGATATATAATCCAGACAAAATTCCAATTAAACATTGCCAAACTGGAAAGGCAGACGCATGAGACCCGCCGTTCGAAAGCTTATTGACCGAGTGCAGTGCCTGCTCAAACAGGAGGACGGTCAGGATTTGGTTGAATATGCTCTGGTTGTTGCGCTGATTGCATTCGCCGCGACTGCCGGCATGAAGACCCTCGCCGGAGGAATCAACACTGCATTCGTCCATATCAATACGGTTGTCGGCAATTACACGGTTTAAGCCCTTCCAAATGAATAAATCAACCTAGGAATATCTACTGATGTTGCCATTGAAGGCGTGCGGCAGTTCCTCGCATGTTGGTGATGGATTTTTCGCATTTTCAGTTATTGGAAATTTATATAAGACGAATTGGTTAAACAATTGCTTCTGTATTGTCTGGATAGAATCAGCGCAGAGTTTCGAGAGCCACAACCAAAGTTGGATCTGCTAGCTTTGCCTGCGCGGATTTTATTTAAAATGCGCATCAACGGAACGTTTCGTGATGACGCGGAGGATACGAATGAATTGCCTCTTCCCCAGGCTGTACTTGATGCTCCAGAACCTGATAAACCGCGAAGGCGGCCAGGATCTGGTCGAATATGCACTGACCGTGGCTTTGATCGGATTCGGCGCCACGGCCGGCATGCAGTCACTGGCCGGCGGCGTTAACACGGCATTCACCAACATTTCCACAGTCCTCAACACTTACACGGTTTAAGTTCGGGAGGGGCGCCGACCGAAGGTAGCGCATTTTGACGTTACTTTTCGAGATGGGCTCGATGAGCTCGTTTTGTTGCGGTTTGCGCCCTGACCATTTACCCGCATCGAGTTTTGCAGGGTTACCCCTGAATAGGAAATTATTTGCACAAATATGTGAAATTCTTTGCCTAGTCCAACCTGAGTCGTCGTTGCTTCGAATGCGCGATGCCCATATTCCTTCCTGCGTTACGCCACAATTCGGGGCACACCAGCCACCCGACAGCATAAAATTAGCGGTATGCTCCTCATCGAAGGCGGCCTCACCCTGATTGCCATCGCCGGCGCGTTCTGCCTGCCGCATCTTGGTTCCTCTGTCTTCCGCCGCATGGAGCGCGCCTTCGGGCGGCTGGCGAGAAAACAGGGACTGGCCGTCGCGGTTGTTGGCCTTGCCACGCTTCTGTTGCGTCTCGCCATCCTGCCCTTTTATCCCATTCCTCTGCCCTTTGTTCCTGATGATTTCAGCTTTCTGCTCGCGGCGGACACATTCATTCACGGCCGGTTGGCCAATCCCACGCCAGCGATGTGGACCCATTTCGAAAGCATCCACATCACCATGCAGCCCACCTATATGTCCATGTACTTTCCCGCGCAGGGACTGCTGCTGGCTGCCGGCAAACTGCTTTTCGGGAACCCATGGTTCGGCATTCTGTTATCGAGCGCTCTGATGTGCGCCGCCCTCTGCTGGATGCTGCAAGCGTGGCTGCCTCCAGGCTGGGCGCTGCTGGGGGGAATGCTGGCTGTCCTGCGCCTGGGAGTTTTCAGCTATTGGATCAACACCTACTCCGCCGGCGGGTCGATTGCCGCTATCGGTGGAGCGCTGGTGCTGGGAGCCCTGCCGCGACTGATGAAGACAACTCGCCATCGATACGCAGTCCTGATGGCCGCCGGCATTGTGCTGCTGGCCATCACGCGACCCTACGAAGGCCTGCTGCTTTGCTTACCGGTAGCGATTGCTCTGGCCCGCTGGATCTTGCGCGGCAAGAATCGTCCATCTGCCGCCGCGCTGGTTCGATTGAGCGCTTTGCCGCTGGCCATGATCGTCGCCGCCGTCGCGTGGCTGGGGTACTACGATTACCGCGCCTTCGGAAGCCCCTTCACCCTTCCCTACACCGTCGATCGCGCCACCTACGCTGTGGCGCCTTATTACATCTGGCAGCAGCAGCGGCCCACGCCAGCATACCGGCACGAAGAGCTGCGCCACTTTTATTTCATCAATGAGCTGGGCGGCTACAAAAAAATCCATAAGCTCAGCGGCTTCTTCACTGAAACCTCGTTCAAAGCAATCCGATGCTTTGAGTTTTTTGCCGGATTCGTTTTGCTTCCTCCGCTCATCATGCTGCGCCGCGTCTTTCTCGATCGCCGTATCCGTTTTCTGGTTTTGTGCTCGCTCGTCCTGGCTGGCGGCATGGTCATCGAAATCTTTCTCATCGCCCACTACCTTGCGCCGTTCACCGCTGTCTTCTATGCCATCGGCTTACAGGCCATGCGCCATCTACGGGTCTGGAATCCAGGCGGGCAGCCCGTAGGCGCAACCATGGTTCGCCTCTTGGTGGTGATCTGCGTTGCGTTGGCTGGATTGCGGGTGTTTACCGTGCCTCTCCACATCGCGATCCCAGAGTGGCCGCCCTCTGAATGGGCTGACAAATGGTATGGCCCGGAGCATTTCGGCGTTGAGCGAGCGCATATTGAGGCCGGGCTGGAACAGCTCCCCGGCGATCAGCTCGTGATTGTCCGCTATACCCCAGGCCACAATCCGATCGATGAGTGGGTCTACAACTGGGCCGATATCGATGGCTCCAAAGTGATTTGGGCAAGAGAAATGGACAGCGCGAACAATCTTGAATTGATACACTACTACCATGGCCGGAAGGTTTGGCTCGTCGAGCCTGATACGCTGCCGGCAAGCATTTCTCCTTACCCGGTGCCAGAGCAGTTGCCCGCAGCCTCGCACTGAATTGGCCGTCGGGTTTCGGATAGCAGAATATTTAGGAGTCTTAGCCATGATTAATGGGAAGAAAATTGCGGTTGTCATGCCGGCCTACAACGCCGAAAAGACTCTGGAGCAGACGGTGTGCGAATTGTCTGACGTGGTCGACATAAAGATTCTTGTCGATGACTCCAGCAAGGACCAGACCGCCGCTCTATCCCGCAAGCTCGGCCTGCTGACCTTTGTTCACGACAAAAACTACGGCTATGGCCGCAATCAGCAAACCTGCTATCGCGAGGCGTTGGCTGCGGGCGCCGATATCGTGGTCATGGTTCATCCCGATTACCAGTACACGCCCTCACTGGTTCCAGCCATGGCGGGCATGGTTTCCAGCGGCGTCTACGATATGGTCCTGGGCTCGCGGATTCTGGGAGCCGGCGCGCTGAAAGGTGGAATGCCGTTTTATAAATACGTCGCCAACCGCGTGCTAACGGCATTCCAGAACCTGATGCTGGGGGTCAAGCTCTCCGAGTACCACACCGGCTTCCGCGCCTTCTCGCGGGAGCTGCTTGAGACTCTGCCCTTGCTTGAAAACTCCGACGATTTCGTCTTCGATAACCAGATGATCGCCCAGGCCGTGATGTTCGGCTTCAACATTGGCGAGATCTCCTGCCCGACGAAATACTTTAAAGAAGCCTCTTCCATCAACTTCAAGCGCAGCGTGGAATATGGATTGGGAGTGCTGGCCACGACGATTAGTTATGTCGCGCATAAGTGGAAAATCAGGCGCATACCGAGATTCGACTCCACAGGCCGCAAAGTGCATCAGAAGTATTATTCCGAGATTCCATTGGGCTCGTAAGACCCCGAATGAACGCCATGGCAAAGCAAGATGATCGGCAACTTGCGCTTCGCACCTGGCAGCACGCCGCCATCTTCCTGTTTGCCTGTGCGGTGATAGTTGCCCGCCGGCCTGATGCGATACTCAATGCCCAATTCTGCAATGAAGATGGACATGTTTTTTTTGCCGAAGCTTATAACTACGGTTGGTGGACCGCCTTGTTCCGCAGTTATGAGGGCTACTATCATGCGTTCCCGCGCCTGGGCGCTTCCCTTTCGCTGCTTGTGCCGTTAGCCCTGGCTCCCCTGGTGTTGAATTTGTTCGCCATCGGCATCCAGGCGCTCCCCGCGAATCTGCTGCTTTCATCGCGCTCCTCGGCGTGGGGGAGCCTGCGTTTTCGCAGTCTTCTGGCAGGCATTTATCTCGCGCTGCCGAACACTCGCGAAATGAGCAACGGCATCAGCCAGTCGCAATGGTTTCTGGCCCTGTGCGCCTTCCTCCTGCTTGCCGCTATAACCCCTAAGAGTGTCGCCGGCCGAATCCTCGACTTATCCATCTTGTTGCTCTGCGGCCTGACCGGGCCGTTCTGCATCTTCCTATTCCCCATCGTGCTTTTCCTCGCCTGGAGACGACGCGATCCCTGGCATTGGACAGAGGTTTGCGTTGTTGCCGCGTGCTGTTTTCTTCAAGCCTGGGGACTGTTCAGCGGAGGATTCTCCGGCCGGCCGCATTTCGCCCTGGGCGCCAGCCCCGCATTATTTGCGCGCATTCTGGCCGGCCAGGTCTTTCTTTCCACGCTTATTGGTGGAAACGGCCTGGCAGCACATTCAAATCCCCAGCTTCTCATCTTCCTCATCTGCGTTGCAGGGGGTGGAATCGCGATTGCCGTAATCTGCTTCGCCGCATCCACCTTGGAGATGCGTTTATTCCTTGTGCTTTCTTCCATGATCCTGGCCGCATCGCTCATTTCTCCCACGGCTTACCCACCTGCCGGCATCTCCATGTGGGATCTGCTTGCGGGAGCGGTTGGCATTCGCTATTGGTATTTCCCCACTCTTGCCTTCGCGTGGTCCATCCTCTGGTGCTTCCGCAGCGGAGAAGTCATGCTGAAGTCAGTCTCGGCAATTCTGTTATGTCTGATGTGTTTCGGAATTATTCGAGACTGGGCACATCCCGCCTATCAGGATATGCATTTTGCTGAGTATGCCAAACAAGTTGAAATTGCTCCGGCGGGAACAGTCGTCACGATTCCCGAGAATCAACCGGGCTGGAATTTACAGTTAGTCAAGCGCCTGCCGGGACGATGAGTTATGCGTCCGAAGTTAGCGCACAGGTTATGTATAGAAGAAACTTTCTCGATGAGTTACAGGTCAACTTCCGCTTGAGTAGTATTTCAAAGCTCTCTCAATGCCGTCCTTAAAGTCGATCTTGTGTTCAAATCCAAGCTGCTTCTGTTTAGCCGTATCACCACCCCGCGCATAAACTCCTGCCGGCTTGTCAGATAGGCCCTTCACCGCAGGGTGGTAGCCCGCCAACCCCGCAGCCAATTTTGCAAAGTCAATAAAGCTGGTAAGGATCCCGGTAGAGAGATTCACTGCGCCACCGTCGTCAATTTTATCCATCGTCTCCATCACGCCAGTCACGCAATCTTCAATGTGAATGAAGTCGCGCATCTGGGTTCCATCTCCCCACACATGCAGCGTCTCCGCTCCGCGTTCTGCCAGCACACGCTTGCAGATGCTGGGAAACGGATAAGCATCATCCTGGTCCTCGCCATATCCTGAAAAGGGACGATAGCAAATTGATTTCAGCCCATGCTTCTCATAGGCCAATTGAGCCAGGTATTCGCAAGTCAACTTCGCCCAGCCGTAGCTCATGTCCGGCATGCCAATGTCAGTATCGAAGGAGATCATCTCCTCTTTCAAAAGCACATAACCGTCGCGCCGTTGCAGCTTGATCGGGTAAGCCGCGCTGGAACTGAAGCATGCCGTCTTCTTCGGACGAGCCTCTTTGGCCCATCCCCAGTACGCCGCGTCAATAGCCAGGTCATCCGCCACAGCCAGTGGATTATTTTCAATCATCAGGCGCCCGCCGACCATGGCCGCTAAATGAAATGTATAGTCGAAATCTCTGTCCTTTACTCGACTGAACCAGGATCGGCAATCTTCTTTATAGAAATGAAAATGTGGATATTCTTGCGGGTCGAAGAGCGGCCAACCGTTTGCCGGATCGATGCCCCCGGTAAACTCCGCCACGCAATCCACGGCATGCACTTCATCCCCTGCTTCCAATAAGCGCTTTACCATATGCCGTCCGACAAATCCGGCAGCGCCGGTAACCAGGACCTTACGCATCTTTGAAATGCCTCCGATATAGTTCGAATGCGCGATTCGACTTCTCAGGCAGATACGACGCAATCGATTCAGGATCCAGAGCCAGATCCTGAACCAGCTTCAAATTGTTCTCATATCCCAAATACTCCTGCTTCATATCGCGAACCAGGTCGTGAGGATTACGCAGCTGATAGACAGACGCCTTCGCCCAAACGGCCCGATACCCTTTGGCCTGCAGGTAATAAGAAGCCCAAATATCGTCCATTCGTCCGATATGCGGAAACATGAAATAGTCTTTCAAGCATTTGCCCGCAATAAAAGTGTTCTGCGAGTTAAAAGGACCCATTTTGTTCGCGCACATTGGAAAATATTTCGGATTGAACTCGCACTCCGGTGCATGCTCCATTCGGCACAACGCGTCAATGTCAGGGTCACCATTCCAGAAGTCCGCCTGCACATCCACATGGACCGTCTTGCGTACTTTCTTCGAGTAATCCCGCTTTGGCAGCAATTGAAGCGGATAGCCGCGATGCCAAAGATGAGGATAGTTAGTTGCGCCTACAGAGTCGAATGCTGGTAACTCGGTCTCATAGCAATCCATTTCCACATCTCTGCCCACCAGCAGATGCTCGCCCCATCCATCGAGCGGAATATTATCATCGTCCACCACGGCCACAATGTCGGCCTTCATATCGTGGGCCCACAGCAGACCCATACTACGCCGCTGTATGCAATTCCATCCAATAGCCTCTGAAAGTTCAGGATCGTACTTCTCCTGCTCTTCGGGCGTGACGTAAACGCCATGATCGAGATGATAGCCGGCCGGCGTCTTTTTATCGCCAATAACGACCAGCTCACAGTCCTTCATCGACTGAAACTTTTCAATCGCCTCAGTGGGAGGGTTGATGGTTGTAGTTACAATGACGGTCTTCATACCTTGTCTCGCAATCCTCTATGTTTGAACCTACAAGTTGTTAATAGATGCGTGCCTTCTCGATGTTACCTCGGAACCCGCATTGTTCGAAGATGGATCCTTCACAATTGCCCTTTCAAGCGTAGCCTGAAAAGGCGCCATAGTTGCCGGAATGCTTCTTTCAGCGCAGATGAGCCAAGACGTGGACTTGCGGAACGATAAGTAATTGGCACTTCAACGAACTTCAGATTGCGGCAATACGTTTTTAACTCTGTCTGGAAGAAGTGCGCCCTGGATTGAATTCCACGGTCTAAGATCATACGAAGAGTTTGGCTTGAAAATAGTTCAAATCCGCTCGTCATATCCGTCTGTCGCGTCCCCAGCAGCAGATTCGAAAGCAAGGTTCCACCCCAACTGATAAAGCGGCGCTTGATCGAACTGTTTTCAATGCGCCCGATAAACCGGCTCGCGAATACGCAGTCCATCCCTTTTTCCATGGCATCAAAGAACTGCGGAATATCTTCTGGCTGATGGCTGAATCCGGCATCGATTTCCAGAATCCAGTCGCATCCTGCATCGAGAGCATCTTTGTAGCCGCGTATATAGGCGTCCACTACGCACCGGTTTTCAGGGGCCCACACTACCTGCAACCGCGGTTCGGTCCGCTCCAATTCGCGCATCTGATCCATGCTGGAATCTTTATTTACTCGATCGAAGACCGCATAGAATATAACTTTCTTGAAGCCCGCACACTGTTCCAACACCGCCCGGCAGAAGGCTACTGCCTGGTCTCCTTCATTCGCCATTGGACAGACGATGCCAAGCGTGACAACGCTGCGCGACAGCATCGTTCGTAGCGCGCTTTGACCCTCATTTTCGGCAAGTTTCGGCACAATCCTCTAATCCGTCAAGAACATCCGGATCTCTGCTGGGCGCTGTATCTTGACTGAATTCATTTTACTCGACTTGCACTTGGATCACGCGACAAATAAGGAGAATCAAGAAAGTCAAGAGCCTCCTGAAGCGAGACTCGCAAGAGTATGATGGTGGAGTCATCCTCATCTTCGCAGCCATGGAGATAGATATATGATCCCGCTTGCGCCAGGAATGAAATCCCAGGATCAAACCACCGTCAGATCATATTTATGCGTTCAGATGACCGCTTTGCTGCTTCCTCTAATTATTGTCGGAGTCATTCTGCTTGGCCTTATTCTTTCTATTTTGAAAATGAATGACGGTACCTTTCTATATACGATGGACGATCCGTATATTACGCTCGCGATCAGCGACCAGATAAGCCACGGCAATTACGGCGTGAATGCCGGATTGCATGCAGCTCCAGCCTCGTCGATCCTGTTTCCGTTTCTTCTGGCTACGGCAGCACGATTTCCCATCCATCCATATTTTCCTCTGATCATCAATTGCCTGGCGCTGTTTGTGACCTTATGGATCGTGTGGCAATTCTTCCAGCATTTGCATCTTGCCGGAGACACCTTCGGATGGGTGGTGCAAGCAATAGCCCTGGTCCTGCTGGCCGTATGCTTGAACCTGATCGCCGTTGTTTTTTGCGGCGCCGAACACAGTCTGCACATAGCGGCGGCCGCTGCCTGCATTTATGGGCTTGCATTATTTCTTGACAAAGGCGAGATGAACGCCTGGCTTCCTGCGGTCATAGTTCTCGCTCCATTGCTGCGTTATGAGGGATTGCCTTTAAGCATCGGAGCACTGCTGATTCTTGCGCTACGGGGATATTGGCGCACCGCGGCGGGAGCATTTGCATCCATCGTTCTCCTGCTGGGTAGCTTTTCAGCGTTTCTGCTCAGTATGAAACTGCCACCAATATCGAGTTCCATTCTCACTAAGTCCAATGTCGCGGCAAATGGAGTTAGCGGCGCCGGCGCAGGCCTTTTCCAATCGATCGGCTGGAACGTATTACTGATGGCCATTCACCCGGTTGGACTTGTGGTGCTGGCTATTGGCGTGGCGGCAGCGGTGCAATGTTTTAGGGAGCTCCCAGCCAAGCCCTGGCGCTGGACCTCACACGGATTGATGGCGCTGGGTCTGGTTTGCCTGATTGGCGGTCACGCAGCCGGTGGCCGATTCGGCGGGCTCGATCGGTACGAGGATTATGCGTTGCTGGGCACTGCAATGATGGGGATCTACCTATCGCAGAATGCAATCCGCAATGTGCTGGCCAACAAAAAGATCCGTCTCGCTGTCTGCTGCGCAACTGCGCTTTTTCTGGTCATTCTTTGCTTTCGATATATTCGGTCCACCTGGCTGGTTCCCCTCGAATCCAACAATATCTATGAGCAACAATTTCAAATGCACCGCTTTGTCAATGATTACTACCGCGCGCCGGTGGCAGTGAACGATCTCGGTCTTGTTTCCTACCACAATCCAAATTTTGTTCTTGATTTGGGCGGCCTTGCATCTGAAGAGGCCCGCCGCCTCAGATTCAGCAATGCGGGCGCCGATGCATATCGGGATTTTATCGCCAGTCACGGAGTTCACCTTGTCATTATTTACGACGAGTGGTTCGTCGGTCAGATTCCAGCCAGTTGGACAAAACTTGCGAGCATGGACCTATCTCGAAAACGCATATCTCCAGATAAGAAGGAAGTCCAGTTCTATGCGACTGATGCTTCTGCGGTAAATCGAATAGAGCCGGAGCTCCAGGCATTCAGCAAGAGCCTGCCGCCGCGGGTGAAGCTGATAATCTACAACACCGCCGCGAATGCATCTCGCTGACTTCGATAGGGAGTGGCTGTTACAATCCCGCTAAACCCGGAAGACTGCAATATGAAACCAGTTTCCCAACCAACCGGACGATCAGGCAGAGGAATGCAAATCCAACCAACAGAGCAGTCCCGTCTTCGCCCCTGGCACCATTGCGTGATTTTTCTGCTCGCCTGCGCACTTCTTGTATCGCGACGGCCGGATGCAATCACCCATGCGCAATTCTGGGCAGAGGATGGGCACGTTTGGTTCGCAGATGCCTATAACTTCGGAGGCTGGGCTGCGCTTTTCCGCACACAGGACGGCTACTTCCAGTTTCTTCCGCGGCTGGCTGCAGCGCTGGCAGTGCTGGTGCCGCTACGCATGGCTCCCCTGGTGCTCAATCTGATTGCGATCGCAATCGCAGCTCTTCCTGCAAACCTGCTGCTCTCTTTCCGGTCTTCGTTTTGGGGCGGCCTCCGCTATCGTGCCCTTCTTGCATTCGTCTACCTTGCGCTCCCGAATTGCTGGGAGATGGACGCCATTATTACCAGCTCGCAGTGGCTGATGACTCTGTGCGCTTTCTTACTGTTGGTTGCGACCATACCTAGAGGCGTTGCAGGACGTGTGTTCGATATTGCTATTTTGCTCCTGTGCGGACTGACCGGACCGTTCTGCGCATTCCTTGCTCCGGTCGCACTTTTTCTTGCGTGGAAGCGCCGCGAGAGCTGGCGATCGATCGAAGCCGGCATTCTTGCGGCATGCTGTCTTATTCAGGCGTGTGGGCTGCTCATTGTTGATCCCGCAGGCCGCTCCCACTATGCCGCCTTAGGCGCCAGCCCCGCTTTGTTTGCGCGCCTGCTTGCCGCCCAGGTCTACCTGGCTACGTTAATCGGTGGCAACGGGCTTGCGTACTATTCAAGCTCTCGCCTTTTCATCTTCCTTCTCATTGTGGCGATCGGTGGAACCATACTTATTGTCCTCTGCTTTATCAGGTCAACCGTGGAGATGAGACTTTTTCTCGCAGTTACTGCCCTTCTATTTGCCGTATCACTTAGTTCTCCAAATACCGGTTCACCAAAAGGCGTTACAGGCTGGGAGTTATTAACAAGTGGTGGTGGAATTCGTTATTGGTTCTTCCCCACTCTAGCCTTTGCATGGTCGCTCTTATGGTGTTTTCATAGTCGCATCCACTCGCTTAGAATCATCTCGGCTCCACTTATACTTTTGATGTGCTTGGGAATCATTCGTGATTGGCGGCATCCTGCTTTTCTGGATTTGCATTTCGCAGAACATGCGGAGCGCTTTGAAGCAGCGTCGGCGGGCACAGTAGTTAACATTCCGGAGAACCCGGCAGGCTGGATCGTCCGGTTGGTAAAACGCCCGGCTGGCAGATAGGGCATTGGTGATTTGATGATGATCCTCGCGCCCGACTCTGAAACCGGCCCTTCGCTGATGCTGATTGAAGCCGGCCTCACTTTGATTGTGGTCGCGGGCTCATTCTGCGTTCCCCGGTTGGCTTCCTCATGGTTCTCGCGCATCGAACGCGCATTTACCCGCCTGGCGCGAAGAAGACGTTTATCGGTTGTAATCACCGGCGCAACTGCGCTGCTTTTGCGCTTGGCGATTCTTCCTTTCTGCCCCATTCCCTTGCCCTTTGTTCACGATGACTTTAGTTTTCTGCTAGCTGCGAACACATTCGCGCTCGGCAGGTTCACCACCCCCGCTCCTGCAATGTGGAAGCATTTCGAAAGCTTCCAAATCACCATGCAGCCGACGTATATGTCGATGTACTTCCCCGCGCAGGGCCTGGTTCTGGCTGCCGGCAAAGTGCTCTTCGGTCACTCATGGTTTGGCCTCTTATGCGTGACGGCTCTGATGTGCGCGGCTATCTGCTGGATGCTGCAGGCGTGGCTGCCGCCCACCTGGGCATTGCTGGGAGGAATGCTGGCGGTCTTGCGACTAGGGCTTTTTAGCTATTGGATCAATACCTACTCTGGCGGCGGCTCTGTTGCGGCTCTGGGCGGAGCGCTGGTGCTCGGAGCGCTTCCCCGGCTGATGCGGTCGGTGCGCCTTCGCGACGGACTAATGTTGGCGGCGGGCATTATTTTGGTCGCCCTCAGCCGTCCCTTCGAAGGAATGCTTCTTTGCATTCCAGTCGTAGTTGTTCTAGGCCGATGGATCTTCTTCGGAAGAAATCGTCCTTCCGCTGCCATCCTTCTTCGCCGCGCCGCGCTGCCGGTGGCACTTATCGTCGCCGCCATTGCGTGGCTGGGATTCTATGACTATCGCGCGTTCGGGAATCCGTTAACTTTGCCATATACGGTGGACCGCGCGACTTATGCAGTCGCCCCCTATTGGGTTTGGCAAGCACCGCGGCCTGAGCCGGTCTACCGGCACAAAGTCATGCGCGACTTTTACGTCGACTACGAACTGAATTATGTGCGCAGGCTGCAGACTCTGCGCGGTTTCGTTTCAGAAGATCTTTTCTTCAAGCCTCTGCGGCAGCTCCTCTTCTATGCAGGCATTCTCTTGCTTCCACCTCTGATTATGCTGCGCCGCGTGGTGCTCGACCGGCGAATCCGATTTCTGGTTGTGTGCGTTGCAGTGTTGGCCGCCGGAATGTTGTGTGGAACTTTCCTCATCCCCCACTATCTCGCTCCATTTACCGCGGCCTTTTATGTTATCGGCCTGCAGGCCATGCGCCATCTGCGCCTTTGGAAGCCGGACGGGCGCCCGGTTGGGTTAGTAATGGTGCGCAGTCTGGTTACTGTGTGCATCGTCTTGGGTGGAATCAGGCTATTCGCCGAGCCGCTTCATTTGCGCCTCGCCGCCTGGCCGGGTTCTCAGTGGACTTCTACCTGGCACGGCCCCGGCCGATTGGGCGTAGCGCGCGAAGAAGTCAAGCGCAAACTGGAACAACTTCCCGGCAAGCAACTCGCGATCGTTCGCTATTCTCCGCAGCATAGTTCGCTGGACGAGTGGGTTTATAACGCTCCGGATATTGACGGATCCAAAGTCGTCTGGGCGAGAGAGATGGATGCCGCCTGCAATCTCGAACTTCTTCGTTACTACAGCGACCGTACGGTCTGGCTGGTGCAGCCAGATTTGGACCCGGCGGCTTTTTCTCCTTACCCCTTGCCTGAATAGCCAGCTACTTTTCGCCTTCCTGTTCGCCCGTATAGATGCAGCCGCTGGTGCATGTCTCTCTTACTACCACCTTACTCAACCAAGGGAGCGCCGATCGCAGTTCCTTCCAAATCCAGCGCGCCAGGTTCTCGCTGGTTGGATTCTCGAGGCCATCCACTTCGTTGAGGCAGCGGTGGTCGATGCGGTCCTCGATGCCCTTGAAAGCCGTCTTGATCTCGGCAAAGTCTATGACCCAGCCAAGCAGCGGATCGAGCGGCCCCCGCACATGAACCGTGACGTGAAAGCTGTGGCCATGGAGCCGGCCGCACTTGTGTCCCGTGGGGACGTTGGGCAGCCAGTGCGCCGCCTCAATCGCGAACTCCTTGAAAATTTCCATCGGCTTCCCTGATTTCAATTACGGAATACCCAGGAACTTGTGGGTCTGCAGGCTCAATCGCCACTGCGGATGATCTAGGCAATACTTGAGCGCCAGCTCGGTATTGGCGTTACGACTGGGCCCATCCATCGGCTGCAGAAAGTAATGCCGGAAGCTCAGGTTTTCAAACTCCTTCGGATCGGCATCAGCTTGCGGATAGACCAGCTTCAGTTCGTCACCGCTCTTCTGCACCAGCTTCGATCCGGCCTTGGGACTGACGCAAACCCAATCCAATCCCGCCGGAGCCTCAACCGTTCCATTGGTTTCAACGGCAATTTCGAAATCGCAAAGGTGCAGCGCTTCAACCAGGCTTGCATCCATTTGCAGCAGGGGCTCTCCGCCGGTGCAAACCACAAATCGTCTCCCCAACGAGGAATCCCGAGGCCATTTCTCTTCAATAGCAGCCGCCAAGTCTTTTGCTGAATCGAACCTTCCCCCGCCCGGTCCATCCACGCCTACAAAATCCGTATCACAAAAATTGCAGATCGCCGCTGCCCGGTCCGCCTCGCGCCCCGACCAGAGATTGCATCCGGCAAACCGGCAGAAGACCGCCGCACGCCCCACCTGCGCGCCTTCCCCTTGCAGCGTATAAAAGATTTCTTTGACCGCATAGCTCATTTGGAAGCCCCGTTTTCTCGATAGCACAACGGGTCTGCGATCCCATTTTCCCTAAAGCCTTTTTGCCTCAGCAGGCATGAATCGCATTGCCCGCACGGCGCGCCCGTAGGCGATGGATCGTAACAACTGCTGGTCAGCCCGTAGTCCACGCCCAACTCGATTCCCTCGGCGATTATTTGCGCCTTGGTGAGCGCGATGAGCGGCGTATGAATTTTGAGCGCCTGGCGGCCTTCCACACCGGCCTTGGTGGCCAGGTTGGCCATCTTCTCGAATGCCTCAATGAACTCCAGACGGCAATCTGGATAGCCCGAGTAGTCCAGCGCATTCACGCCAATAAAAATATCGCTCGACCCCAGCACCTCAGCCCAAGCCAGCGCAAATGACAGAAAAATCGTGTTGCGCGCCGGAACGTAGGTGATCGGAATGCCGTGCCCCATCTCGTCCGCCGTGCGTCCCTTGGGAACGTCGATGTCACCCGTCAGCGCGGAGCCACCAAAGACGCGCAAATCGATCTCCGCAATTCGGTGAGCCGCAACGCCTATGGATGCGGCAACGCGGCGCGCTGCTTCGAGTTCATAAATGTGCCGCTGGCCGTAGGAGAACGAGAGCGCGTAAAGCTCGTAACCTTCTCCGCGCGCAATCGCCAGCACGGTGGCCGAGTCCAGGCCGCCGCTCAGCAGCACAACTGCGCGTTTCGGTCGCGTTTTCATTACTTCAGATCCCCGCCCTTGCCAATATCCATCGAAGGCGGAAGCGGGTTGCTCTCGTCAATGGATGCTTCGATGCATTGCTGCAGCACGCCTTTTGCTTCAAGGATAAACTCGATCGCGTCTCGCGCGGCGCCTTCGCCGCCCTTGTTTGGAGTTACGTAGTGCGCTTCGGCCTTCACCTGTGCCCGCGCGTTGGCCGTGGCGACGGCAAATCCGCACTTGCGCATCACGGCAAGATCGATCACGTCGTCACCCACGTAGGCGATCTCCTCCAGCGTCACGCCTTCCTTTTCCATGATCTCGCGCACGGGCCGCATTTTGAAGGCCTCACCCTGGTAGACAAACTCGATTTTGAGATCGCGGGCGCGCAAGGCAACCGTTTCAGAAATCCGCTTGGTAATAATGCCCAGCTTCATGCCGCCCAGCCGCGCCAGAGTCATCCCCGCGCCATCGTGCGCGCAGTAGCCCTTGACCTCGATCATTTTGGGGTTCGTCGTTCCGTCAGGCTCGGGAATCGGAAAGGGAAATAACCAGATGGTCCCGTCGGTCCAAACGCCGTCAACGTCGAAGAGAATAATCTTGATGCGGCGGGCACGGTCTTGTGCTGAAAGTGTCATGCATCTATTTTACCGATAGCTTTTGAGGCGCATTTCGCACAGCGCCGCTTCCGGAGAAAATAGAACCATGGATCGCATTCCACCTGCCGCCGCTCCAGGGCTGCCCGCGCTTGAACCCGGAGACTATTACTACGATGGACCGAACCTGGTTTTCACCGCGGCGTATCACCTGAAACGCGGCTCGTGCTGCAACTCCGGCTGCCGCCATTGCCCTTATGGGTTCGCGGGCGAAGGCACACCGGCAGCGCCCGGCCCGGCTCCTGAAGATTGACCTGCAGCCGGAGCCGGCTCCCTCACCAGGATCGCAAAGCGCGGAAATGCAAAGCTGCCGCCGGCATCGTCAATCACATTTAGCTGGCACAAATATGGACCGGGCTTGAGCGTGGTCAGCGGCACATCCAGCTCGATTGCTACCGCATCACGCCCCTCCACGTTGATCGCTTTGGCCTCGACCTGCGGCGTTTCGTACACTTTCGCCGATCCTTGGATGAGTTCCAGACTGCTGAGCAAATCGATGCCTGATTTCGTTCCCTTTGCCGCATCGGCCGCAGGCTTTACGTGCGCCGGGGCATAGATTTCGTAGAGCAGATAGAGATGCTGGTCCTGGCGGAAGACGTGGGTAATGTTGGGCACGTATTCTTCTCCGCCGCGCACCAGTGGAGTGTCTTTCTTGCTCGGCTGGCGCATCGATGCCAGCACGATGGAACTCATTTTGAGCGGCGCCTTCTTCATATCCGGCAGCGTGATCTCAGCGTCGAACGAACCCATCTGGCCGGTCTGGTTTTCGCGCACCACAAATTTCAATTGGTACTTGCCCGGCGGCAGATTGAAGCTGGTGGTGTACTGAATATTTTTCTGTCGCGCCTGCAAACTCGGATCGAGATTCAGCTTCACCGTCTCCCGCGCGTGCCCGATGGGGTGCTTCGCATCGTCGATCACTTCTCCAATAATGTCCAACGTAGCCTTATCCTTGTCCCCGCCTTTCACAAAAGGAATCTGCGAGCCGGGCACAATCAGCGAAACAGGAACAAAGTAGCTGTTCTCGCTCATACGGAAGTACATCGCGTCGAGATAAACGGCCATATCAGTAGCCGGCAGGTCGCTGGCCAGTTGCTCTTCAAGATCGCGCTCGCGGTCCTCGTGGCCGGCATGCTGAAAGTCCGCCGGCGCATAGTAGCCGGGCCGGTATTCCAGTTTCACTTCCGGCCGGTCAACCTTGATGGTCAGCTTGCGATATTTCCCGTCGCGCGCGGGATTCGAACTGTGAAATCCGATTGCGTAGTAAGCCGACGTATCGCGCTCCACCTGCGCAAAGGCCGGTGCAAAATCGTTGGAATCTAAGAACGCCTTGCCGCCTGTATCGGTGGAGAGCGTCGTCATCACCTCCTGCGTGGCTAAGTTGTTGTTCATGTTGTTCAGCAGCGCGCCGCCGTTGAAGGCTCCTGTCCCGCGCAAGCTCCCGGTGGAGGCGTCGCCCACAGCAGAAATAGCCTGCAAGCCGCGCGTATCCACGCTGTAGATGGCCAGGTTAGCGCGCACCGCTGCGTTGACCGCCGAGCGTAATGAAGCCTGGTTCTCAATTCCATCGCGCTGGATGCCGCCGGAAAAGTAGAGCAGCGACTTCTTCTCCGTTATTTTTTCTAGAGATTTTGCCACGGCCCGCAGTGCGAAGAGTTCGCGGTCGGTATTGATGTCGTTGTACTCGCTCTCGTCGGCCGTGTAGCCGGTGGTATCCTCCACCTGGTTTGGATTCGCAGTTGCGCCCAGGGCAAAGCCCTGTCCTTCAGTACCGTTGTAAACGCCCACTTCATTCGTCAGCGCGTCCTTGTCGGTAGTAAAGTCCTGGTCCACCTTGAGCGTATTGCCGAGAGAAACCAGAGCCACCAGGTCCGCGGGCTGCATTTTATTTTTGAGAAAATCCTTTGCCGCCGCCACGCTGCGGTCAAGGTCTTCAGGCTGCATCGAGGTCAGGTCAAAGAACATTACGATCAGCCTGTGATTCCGCAGGTCCTCGGGCATCGCCGCCACTACGGCATTGTCTCCTTTGCCGCTGATTCCGCTGGCGAGTCCGCTGACCGTGGCTTCGTTGAGCGGCGCTGCTTTGTCCATGCTCTGAAAGTCGAAGGAATCGACTTGCTGCTTCTTGCCGTTCTCGTAGATGCTGAAGTCGCCCTCTTTGAGTCCCTGCACAATCTCGCCGGTTTTTGCGTCGCGTACAACCACGTTGGTCAGCACCAGTTCGGCATTCATCTTCAGCACAAAGCCGCCAGGCGGTATACCCGAGTCCTGCGAGCTTGATGTGCCGCCCGCATTCTGCGCAAGCGCGGGCTGCATCCCCGGCAAAACCAGCGCCAGCGCCGCAATCCCCGCCCCGAACCTTTGTGCCCAACCCGCCATGAATTCCCTTCAGTACATCTCGTGGGTGCCCCAGGTCTCGCGTTTGAGACCTGGGATCGCTAATACCTGAATCTCGCCGTAAATTGAAACGCTCGCATGGTTGTGGTCGATGTTACCTGCCCGAAGGAAGGCGAAACTACATTCGTATCCACGCCCGAGTACTGCACAGTATTGAAGACGTTGCTGGCTGTGGCGCGCATCTCCATGCTGCGCGTTCCACCCAATTGCATCGTCTTCGAAAGCGACATATTGTTTGTGATTGTTCCTGGACCAGCAATCGAATTACGCGATGCATTGCCGAAGACAGCGCAAGGATAGCTGGAATTGACAGGCGTAGGAGCCGTGAATGCCGCGGGGTTGAACCACTCTTTCAGCGTGCCTGCGCCCGCCGTGATCGAAGTGCCCGGCTTGAGATCGGGACGCAGGGAACCGGCCGTGCCGCAAGCGACGCTCGATGGTGCCGCCTGGTAACTCGGATTTAGAGGCGTACCGGTGGCGATAATATAACTTCCAGAGACGGACAATCCTTCCAGAACGTGCGAAGCCGTTCCCGTAGCTACCCAACGTTTATCCTTGCCAAAGGGTAACTCGAAAAGATAAGTCCCGCTAACACTATGGCGGATGTCGAAACTTGAGTTCCCTTCATCATGGCTAAGGTGCTGCCAATCTTGCGCCACTATAGTCGACGTTCCGCCCACCGAACCCGCGTCGTCGATGGAATGCGAATACTGATAGTTGGCTCCCAGCGAAATTCCCTTGCTCAGCCGCTTGTTTACCCTGATCGTCCCCGCATTGAACTTTGAAAACGACTCCGCCTGCTCATAGTTGAAGATCAGACCAGTGGGATCGGTGCCGGGACTGGTTGCGCTCGGGCGCGGCGCGATGGTGTCGTCCAGGTGGTTGCCCTTCGATCCGTTGTAACCGATGTTGAGCACCACGTTCCAGGGCAAAGTCTTCTGAACGTCCAGATTCCACACCTGCACATAGGGCAGGTGATAACGCGGATCGAGCGCGTAATTGCCTATGGTGTCCGGCGCGGGAAATCCATTCTGCAACGTAAGGCAATCGGCGGGCGCGGATGCGCAGGCGCTCGCTTCGTTAATCTGTTCGTTGGCCCAGGGCGGCTGATGCGCCATCGTCGGAGCGAGAGTCGCGTACTGGCCTACTGTGTAGTTGATGCCATACCCGGCCCGCAGCACAAATTGTTTGGGCAGCCGCAGAGCCAAACCAAGCCGCGGCGCAACTGCCGTGCGGTACGGATAGACCAGCGCATCCGGCAGCTTGCCATTAAAAATTCCCGTGCCTCCAGCCTCCACTTCGTCGACTTCATCAAACTGAGCGGGGTTAGTCGAATTCGTTATCGGGTTAGTGTCCACCATGGCCATGTGGCCATACTTCTCCGTATACGGTGCATAAAACTCGTAGCGAACTCCATAGTTCAGCGTGAGAATCGGCAGCACGCGCCAGTCGTCCAGAGCATAGAGGTCCATCACGTTATCGCGCAGGTAGCTCTTCGAAATTGCGGAATCGATGCTGGTCTCCTCCGGCTCTCCCAGCAGAAAATCGCCCAGCGCGGTGCCGGTGAAAGCCCCCGTGAAATAGAAAGTCCCGGTGGTATTCGAACCGCCCTGAAAATCGCGATGCACGCGGCGATAGTCGCTCCCGAAACGCATATTGTGCTTGCCGTAAATCCAGCTCAGCGTCTCGGAAAGCGAGATGGTTTGCGCGATGGAAAGATTCGGCTGTTGCTCGCTAAGCCCGGTCAAATTGCTGAGGACCACATCAGGCAGTCCGTTATCGAACGGGCTGGAATTCAGCGGCGGTGTACAGACAGATCCCGTGCAGCCAATAGGTGGCGGTCCGTAGATCTGAAGTTGACTCGCAATATCATCCACATTAGTAAAAAAGTTGATCGCCCGGCTGGCGCTGCGATTCCAATTGGCGTTGAAGATGCTGGTTATCTTGTGATAGCCCACCGTGTACCCGGCTTGCAAGGAGTTGGAGTTCGTCGCAGTCTTGCCGCCCAATTGCGGGAAGATGTTCACGTTGTCCGCGGCCGTGCCGATCCAGTTGTAGTTGAAGTTGATGGTCTGCCGCAGCCCCTGATTCTGCGATCTGCGCCCGCCGCCGCGCCCTCCAGGCAGTGTCGCGTTTTTGCCCAGGCTGCGAAGATAGCGCACGCCGGCCTGTGTAGTGTTTGTCTGCGCGGTAGTCAGCAGGTGATAGTTTTGCGTGTCTCCAGGCAGGTTCGGCGCGGGAAAGAATTCAGGAAGAGAGTTCGTTCCATTCAACAAGGTGTACGCAGGAGACGGATCAATACAACCAAGTGGAATCATGTTCCCTGGAAAAGGTTGACCTGGTGTTGGCGGCGGTTGCCCCGGTGCATGGAAATTGACGCAAGTAGTGTCAGCGGCCGGATCGATGATGGTAGGCTGGCCGGTGAAGTCGCCCGTCCGCTCATCGTATGTTCCAGGGAAGGTGCCATCCGTTGGCACGGTCGCATATTGATCTGACGGCGTAGAAGCGCGCGTGCCAGAGAGCGTAAGAAAAATCGTATCCTTGCCGCTCGGCTTAGTCAGATGCGGAAGGTAAGGCTCGCTCATGAAGGTGATGCCGAAGCGGTTGCTCCCTGAGGGCGGCTGCTCCTGCGGCTGGCCCCGCAGCGCAAACGGCTCCGCGTTGAGCGCCGAGTTGCTCCCAATCCAAAAGACGGCGCCGTGCGGTTGTCTGGGATCGAAGCCGCGGAAGTTTCCCCGTCCGCCGCCGAACCCCCCGCCTCCAAATCCTCCACCACCTCCGCCGCCGAAGCCGCCTCCGCCTTGCCCCCCGCCAAATCCCCCGCCACCCTGGCCGCCATTCTGCCCGCGCGCCGAATCGATCGCGTCCCTGGTTCGGTCTGTATCCCCGCCGGCTTGCGGGCTTACCGTTCCCGACTGCCCGCTGATGGCCACCGAATCTGCGCCAAAGTCAGAGTTGCCGGCGATGGAGGGCAATTCAGCACCACCGGCGCCTGCCTGGACGGACAAATCTCCCTGGGTTTCCGTATCAGCTTCCAGAGCCCTCTGCAAGCTCAGGTTTTGCGCACCCCTACTGTACTGTTGCCGTGTTGCAGGCTTGCTGGCTTGCTGACTCGCTGACTCGCTGTGCTGCTGCTCCGCCGCCCGCGAAGCCAATATCAATGCAAATGTCACGGTCTGATCATTCTTCGCGGCGTTGAGCTCAGCCTCCTGCGTCCCGGGAGCAAAACCCGCAAACTCTGAGCGAATGACGTAGTGGCCATCCGGCGGAACGTTCAGCGACCAAGCTCCGTTAATGCCGGTGGTAGTGGAATAGCGTTTGCCGGTGACCGTGTTTTGCGCGGTCACAGTTACGCCGGGGAGTGGAATGTTGCCGCACTGCACCATGCCGTGCAGCCTGCCCCCGGCCTGAGTTTGAGCAGAAGGAGTTTGAGCCCGCGCGGTCTGATCCGGCTGCACCTGAGTGTTTGGAGCCTGCGAGGTTGTCGAATCAGCCGGCGCAGAGTTAGCCTCACCGGGAGCAACGCCCGGAGTTTGGACCGGAGCTTGCGCCCATGCCGCAAAGCAGCCTGCCGCGACGATCCCCATCCAAGCTGCCCACAACCCTGACCGTCGCATTCAAACTCCTGGGCATTTCGTGCCGTATGCTTGTCTGACGGACCACGCGCCACGAAGGTTTACTTGTCTTTGGCGTTCATGCACCGCGCATCATTAATTTACAGTCCCGTGGAAGAACTCGTGCATCAATAAAACAAGTGGTCGCTATGAGAGAAATTTTTGACTCCGGCGGCCATCTCTCAAAGACAATCGACTCAGAACCGAGGTTTCCCCATGAAGTTTCTGCGCACGCTCCTCTTCGCACTGCCTGTGCTGCTTGCCTTCCTCGTATTCGATTCGAGCGCCCAGCAGGCGGTCACATTCCCCAGCGGCGACGCGACGGCCCACGGACTGCTCTACCTGCCCCACGGCGCCGGCCCGCATCCAGCACTGATCGTGATCCACGAGTGGTGGGGCCTGAACGACTGGATCAAGCAGGAGGCCGCAGGCTATGCGGCCAAAGGCTATGTGACGCTGGCCGTCGATCTCTATCGCGGCAAAATTGCCACCACCCCCGACATGGCTCATGAACTGATGCGAGGCCTGCCCCAGGACCAGGGTGTGCGCGATCTCACTTCTGCCGTCACGTATCTTGAGAGCCGCAAAAACGTCAAGCGCAATCGCATTGGCGCCGTGGGCTGGTGCATGGGAGGCGGCTACGCATTGCAACTGGCCATCGCCGCGCCCTCGCTTAAAGCCGTGGCCATCAATTACGGCGCGCTGGCCACGGACAAATCGGACCTGGCCAAGATTCACGCCGCCGTGCTCGGCAACTTCGGCGGTCAGGATCACGGCATCACGCCCGACTCTGTTCATGCATTTGAAGCCACGATGAAGTCGCTGGGCAAACCCGTAGATGTCAAAATTTATCCCCAGGCCGGTCACGCCTTTGAGAATCCCAACAACGCCGCCGGCTACCGCGCTGACGACGCCGCAGATGCCCTAGCCCGCGTCGACAGCTTCTTCGCCGAGAAGCTGAACCACTAAAGAATTTTCACTGAAAGCAAAAGTGCGGGTGCCCCACCCTCGCGGCGTCTTTGTTCTTGCCGCTAGGGTGGGAAATCATCAAACAGAAATCCATTAACAATTGCGCTTGCATTCTCCATTCGAGCATGTTAACTATTAAGTCATTAATCTTTTGGTTGCTGCCATTGGAGTAAACTTCGGCAGACAGCGGAGAGGGACCCATCCCACCATGAAGATCGGCACCACGATTCGTACTTACAGGCTGCAGAAAGGCCTGTCTCAAGGGGATATCGAAAAGAAAACCGGCTTACTGCGCTGCTATCTCTCGCGCGTGGAAAACGGTCACACCGTGCCCTCGCTTGACACGCTGTCAAAGATTGCCCTGGCGCTCGACATTCCCATCGCCCAGTTCTTTGCCGACGACACGCTGGGCCACGAGTTCAACCCGCAAAAGCTCTCAGACGAGGAACTCCGCTTCCTCACCCAGATCCGCCGCTACAGCACAAACCTGAACGAGAGCGACCGCAAGCTTCTGCTGGCCATGGTCAAGAAATTCGCCGCCACGGCGATCCGCTAGCTACCTGTGCCTTGAATCGGAATATTGGAATAATTGACCGTCGGCTTGACTGGACGCGCCGTAATGGTCACGTCCAGAGAAGGAAGCATTTCGACTTTGGGATTCGTTGAGGCTTCTATTTCTTCGCCAGAAATTTTATAAGTAAACGTCACTGTAAACGCGCCGTTTACACCATCGTCAAAGCGCCAGGTCTTCAGATTTGCAATCGTAGGTATCTGCAGCTCAGTTCTACCCGACTTAACATCGGTTCCAACGATTCGCCCATCTTTGACGGTCAAAAATACGACCACCTTACCGGTGATATGTGCAGTTCGCCAGATTGGAGGATAGATCGGCATGGCAGCCTCCAGCAGAATCGGAACTTCTGGAGCCTTCGCTGCTTGAGTAGTTTGTCCAAAACACGGAATACCCAAGAGAAAGACCAACGCTAATTGATTCCATTTCCCCATATTTATTCCTCGTCAAGCATTACAAAATTGCCAAGCCAGCCCTAAACGTCGTTACCCAGGTGGAAGATCGGTTCCACTGCGTGGGCGCCGCTCAGTAACGCCTGCTCCTCGTGCGCTTCCAGCGGTTTGAAGTTTTGCGCCACGTCCATCGCCAGGCGGAAATACTGCTCGTCTCCAGGCGGGATGGCTGCGGTAATGGGATGGCCAAGCGTCCAACGCAACCCGAGCGATGCTTCGTCGGGAAAACCGGCAGGCTTATACCAGCAATTCGGCTGCGGATGATGCGGCTTCTCGGCAGTGGGCCAAACCGTCTTGGCCATACCCTTGATGGCCAGAATGCCCATCTTCTTTTCCTGCGCTCGCCTCAGAATCTGCGGGCCAAAGTTAGCCTGGGAAAACAGAACCCAATTCACAGGGAAAAGAACAGTATCGAAGTTGTATCGATCCATCGCCGCAAGCGCGGTCTCAACCGAATGAACTGAAAATCCAATAAACCGAATCTTGCCTTCCTTCTTCGCGGCCTCCATCGTTTCCATCGCGCCGCCCGGCCCCAGAACCTTGTCCAGGTCGGTCATTTTGGTCAGTGCGTGGAACTGGTAGAGATCGAAGTGATCGGTCTTGAGCAGCTTGAGGGATTGCTCGAGTTGTGCGCGTGAATCGTCTTTCATGCGCCCTTCAGTCTTGCAGGCCAGAAAGCTTTTGTTCCTGTAAGGAGCCAGCGCCGGACCCAGCCGCTCCTGCGCATTGCCGTAGCTTGGCGCTATGTCGAAATAGTTGACGCCGCGATCCACCGCCTCGGCCACCAGGTTCGCGGCCATGCCGGGGTCGCCATTCATCAACATGATCCCGCCAAAGCCGATGATGGAGAGCTGTTCGCCCGTCTGGCCCAGTGGCCGGCGCGCGATGGGGGCGGAATGCAACGGAACGCTCGCGTTCAGTCTGCTGGTAGTTGCAACGGCTGCGGCGGTAATGCCGGCTTGCTTCAAAAACTCGCGGCGATTCATAATCTGTCTCCGGGGTTAGGAATGAGTCGGGCTGCGTACGGAATTATTCTTGCACATGCAGTGAATCGACGGCGGCCAGGAGCCAGCCGCTCATCGGCAATCAACCCGCCAACTTGGACAGGTAAAACCCAAACAGCACCAGTAAACCCACCACCATGACGGTAGCAACGCGCAGGCGGGTCTCGAACAGTCTGCGCGGTGAACCGATCCGCGGCACCATGGGAGCAGCAAAGAGCAACCCGCAGGCGCAGCCACCCAGGTGGGCCATATTGTCGATATTTAGCCCGGAGTGCGCCACCAAATTACCAAAACTGATGGAGAGGCCCAGCACCAGGTTGAGCGCGGCAAAGTAAATCACCGACCGGCGCAGCTTTTTCAGCTCGACAGGCGGCACTGGCAACCGGTGCGATTTGAGCAGCACGATCAGCGCGCCGGCAATCCCAAAAACGGCTCCCGAGGCTCCTGCGCCAGGAGGAAATATTTGAGTGGGATCAACTGCCCCCGCCGCATGATACGTTTCCCAAACATGGTGAAACAAATACCAGCCTCTAAATGTTGAAAGCAAATTGCCCGCCGCGCCGGTAAGAATGTAAACCGCCAGCACTCCCGCCGACCCCATCACCGGCTCCGCCAGAAGGCCGAGATTCCACAGACACCACATATTCGTAGCCAGGTGAAGAATGCCCACGTGCACAAACATGGCAGTCACAATTCGCCACCACTGATCATTAATCAGCACCGAGCCAGCGTTATTCGCACCCCAGAACATCAGTTGACTCGGCGTGGGGTTCCAGATGCTCAGCCCGCGAGCCACCATGGCCACAAACACCGCGCAGTTAATCCCCACCAGCAGGTAAGTCGCGGGCGCAACCGCCCACATCGGCCGCGGCTTGCGAACCGGAGGCGGCGGAGGCGATACATATCCGGTTCCGGGAGGAATATAAACCGGCTCGCTGCCGAATCCTTCTTTGCGGGATGGAGGAGGTGGGGAATAACTTCCCATAACTCCACTCTAAAGCATTTTCAAAGACTATGTGGAATGAGACATAAATCCCCAATGAATCGCAGACCCCCTCCACGCGCGATTTTTTCGCCGCCAAAAATCCATACCCGATACCACGTTGTAATCTGGTCTTTGGTATTTGGCCCGCTCAAAGGGGAAAACTGCCACGAATCTTCCAAGAACGAGGAGTGCAACCGTGAGCTCGGAAAAGCGAATCCGCAGAGCGTTGTTAAGCGTCACCGACAAGAACGGCCTGGTGGATTTTGCCCAGGCACTGGTCGGCTTTGGCGTAGAACTGGTCTCCACCGGCGGAACGGCGCGTGCTCTGCGCGAGGCCGGCCTGGTGGTCAGAGACATCAGCGACCTGACCGGCTTTCCGGAGATGCTCGACGGCCGCGTCAAGACCCTGCACCCCAAGGTCCACGGCGGCCTGCTCTATATTCGCGGTAACAAGGAGCACGAAGCCGCCGTCGCCGCCCACGGCATCGAGCCCATTGATATGGTGGTGGTCAACCTCTATGCCTTTGAGAAAACCGCCGCCCAACCCGGCGTAGCATTTGGCCATCTGATTGAAAACATCGATATCGGCGGGCCCTCGATGGTCCGCTCCGCCGCCAAAAACTTTGAAGACGTAGCCATCGTCACCCGCGCCGCGGACTACCCCGCTCTCATCGAAGAACTGAAAAGCGCCGGAGGAGCCCTCAGCCGCGAAACCCGCTGGCGGCTGGCAAAGCAGGCCTTTTCTACCACCTCCGCATACGATACGGCCATTGCCAACACTCTCGACCAGATCGCCGAGGCTCCCCCACCCGATCAGGCTCTGCCGGAGGCGTCTGCCACGTCGCAGTTGCCCACCACGCTGCGCATCAACCTGCCGCTGGCCCAATCTCTCCGCTACGGCGAAAACCCCCACCAGCGCGCCGCGCTTTATTCTGACGGCAGCGGCACGGGCGTTGCGGGGGCAACCCAACTCCAGGGCAAGGAACTCAGCTTCAACAACCTGGTCGATCTCGACGCCTGCTGGGAGCTGGTCCAGGAGTTCACTGAGCCCGCGGTAATCATCGTCAAGCACACCAACCCCTGCGGAGCGGCCACCGGCGCAATCGTCCTCGAAGCCTACCAGAAAGCCCTGGCCAGCGATCCGGTCTCAGCCTTCGGCAGCGTCATCGGCATCAACCGCACCGTGGACGCCGATGCCGCGGCTGAGATTGCCAAGCTCTTCGTCGAGGCCATCGTCGCTCCTGCCTTCACGCCAGACGCCCGCGAGCGCTTCGCCGCCAAAAGGAATCTCCGCCTGGTTCAGGTTCACTCCGCCCCGCCGCGCCCCATCGTCAAGCAGGTCTCCGGCGGCATGCTCATGCAGGACGCCGATACCGCCCGCGTCGCCGAATCGGAGCTCAAAGTCGTCACCTGGCGTCCGCCCACCGCCGAGGAGCTGCGCAGCCTGCTCTTCGCCTGGCGCGTCTGCAAACACGTAAAATCGAATGCCATTGTCTACGCCCGCTCCGGCCAGACCCTCGGCATAGGCGCCGGCCAAATGAGCCGCGTAGATGCCGCCCGCTTCGGCGCCATGAAAGCCGTCCTACCGCTCCAGGGTTGCGTAGCCGCCTCCGATGCCTTTTTCCCTTTCCCTGACGGCCTTGAAACCGTAGCCCAGGCCGGCGCAACCGCCGTAATTCAGCCCGGCGGCTCCGTCAAAGATCAAGACGTAATCGCCGCAGCCGACAAGTTAGGCGTAGCCATGGTCTTCACCGGCATCCGCCACTTCCGGCATTGATACTCAAGAACCTCCGAGCAGATACCGGGCGTTCCACCTGCGCGCCGGGGTACCCTCTGGGTCGGGGCACGACGCTTTTGTTTTTGTCGCCAGGGCGGGATTCCACTCATCCGTTGAGGAATGAACTGTTTCACCCCTCTCCTTAGCCCGCCCTTACCCAAAAATCCCCTGAATCGACGTGCCTTTGCGACCAATCCCGCGTAGAATCGTCTTTAGTAGTAGGCAGAGTTGCTCCTACCGGCTGCCTGTGCTGCCTTGTGGTGCTCCGGCGCGATTTTTTCCCCATTCGCCCCGGCCCCAAAAGGCGCGGAACCTCCAGGATGATGAAACCAAAGACCTTCGTATTGCCACTCTGCTTCGAATTTGCCGTTGCACTTCTTTTCATGCTGCCGGCAACGAACTTCCGCGCCCAAACCACCACTGACCAGATGCCGCCGGAAACAACCGCGCCGGGCAAACCAGGCCCAGCTTCCGTCAAGCCCGCCCTTGCCGAGCCTGCCGCTTCCGAGACCCCCGCGACCGCCGCAACTCCTGCTGACCGCGCCGTGGCCTACTATCATCTGGCGCTGGCCTCCACCTACGAAGACGAGGCTCTCGAAACAGACCGCCCGGAGTATGTAACCCGCGCTATCGACGAGTACAAGACGGCCCTGAATGCCGACCCCACCTCTCCGCAGTTGAATGACGGGCTGGCCGATCTATACCTCCGCACCGGCCGTACCCACGACGCGGAAATTACGGCGCGCGCCTTGCTCAAGAACTCACCCAATGACGTTGACGCCCACAAGCTGCTGGGCAAGATTTATCTGCGCCGGTTGAGCGATGCCTCCAACTCCGTCTCCTCCACCTCGCCCTCCGGCAACACTCTTGACCAGGCCATCGCCGAGTACGAAAGGATCGTCGCCCTCGAGCCCAGGAGCGTCGAGGACCGCATGGTTCTGGGCCAGCTCTACACCGTCAAGCACGATTCCAAGAAAGCCGAAGAAGAGTTCAAGACCGCGCAGGCCATCGAGCCCGAGTCGGAAGAAGTGGTGCTCAACCTGGCCCGCCTCTATGCCGAAAGCGGCGACCTGCGGCATGCCGCCAAGGTGATTGAAGACGTGCCGGAAGACGACCGCACACCCAAGATGGAGCTGGCCTTGGGCGCATCTTATGACCAGCTGAAGCAGCCCAAAGAAGCCATCACCGCCTATAAGCGCGCCAACGACATGGAGCCCGGAGACCCGCGCACCCTTGACGCGCTGGCCGAAGCTCTGCTCAACGATAACCAGTTCGACGAGGCGCAAAAGCAGTTCAAGCTGCTCGCCGACGCCGATCCTGAGAACGCTGAGACCTACGTTCATATCGCCGAGATCCAGCGCCGCCAGGGAAAGTACGAGGATGCGCTGGCCAACGTCCACACCGCGCTCAAAAAGGACCCAACTTCACTTGAAGCCGGCTTCAACGAGGGACTGCTGCTTGACGTGCTGGGCCGCCTGGACGAGGCCGCGCAGACTTACGAGAACCTGCTGCAACAGCCGACGCTCTACCATGCCAACGGCGCCTATACCTCCGAAGAGAAGAACAACCGCGGCATCTTCCTTGAGCGCCTGGGCTCCGTCTATCACGAGCAGAACAAGGTCGATAAGGCCATCGCCACCTACCAGAAAATGATCGATCTCGGCGGCGATATGGCTCTGCGCGGCTACCAGGGCCAGGTGGACATCTACCGTGACGCCAGACAGTTTGACAAGTGCATTGAGGTCTCGCGCAAAGCCGTCGCATCCGACCCCAAAAATCGCGACCTCAAGCTGATGCTGGCCGGCGAACTGGCGGACCAGGGCAAAGCCGATGAAGGCCTCGCGATGGCCAAAGGGCTCCTCGATAACTCCGACAACGATCGCACCGTGTGGCTTGCGCTGAGCCAGATGAATATTCGCCTGCGCCGCTGGAAGGACGCCGAGGATGCCATCGACAAGGCCGCCACGCTGACCACCAAGAAGGAAGATAAAACCTACCTGGTCTTCCTCAGGGGCGAACTGGCCGAGCGGCAAAAGCACTATGAACCGGCCGTGCAATTGTTCCAACAGGTCCTTGACCTGGACCCCAGCAACGCCATGACGCTCAACTACCTCGGCTACATGATGGCCGACAAAGGCACCCGTTTGCCTGAGGCGCTGAAGATGATCCGCAAGGCCGTGGAGTTGGAGCCGATGAACGGCGCCTATCTCGATTCCCTCGGCTGGGTCTACTTCAAGATGGGGGAATACGAGCTCGCCGAGGAGAATTTGCGCCAGGCCGTCTCCCGCGACCAGTCCGACCCCACGGTCCACGACCACCTTGGCGACCTCTACGAGAAGACCGGACGCATCCGTCTGGCCGCCGCACAGTGGGAACTCTCGCTGGCAGAGTACGCAAAGTCAGCGCCCGCCGACGTGGAACCCGGCGACGTGGCCAAAGTGCAGAAAAAGCTGGAGAGCGCCCACGTCAGGCTCGCCAAACAGGAAAACGCCATCGGCACGCCCAAACCGGAGTAGAAACCGGCGCTACTGTTTGGTATCCAACGGGTGCTGTGAATCCTCGAAAAATTGATTCTGCAGCTTGAGGCTTGCCTGGTCGGCTTTGATCGTCTTCAGCGCCTCGGCAATCTCACGCGACCATTCTTTCTGGTCAAACTCGCCAAGCTCTTTGGTCGCTGCCGCGCCCTCGCCCGAATAATGATTAGGGAAACGCGCATACCACCAGATCCCGGTATAAACATTCTCCGGCAACGACTGCCGGTTCAGATCAGTGCCTGATTCCTCCGTTGCGCGATTCATGTGGACCAGGTCTGGCCGCGCAATCAGCATCAACGACGTCTCCGTTTCGCCCGCGTGCTGGTCGACTTTGGTTTTCAACGCCGGGCGTCCCGGCGCATTCTTGTTCGGCAATCCCAAAACGTAAACCACGTAGTCGCGCGGGCTGGCAAGTTGCGCCTCCGCGAACAGCGGCAGCAGGTAATTGTTTCCGCCGTGGCCGTTCACAATGAGAATCTTCTTGCAGCCGTTGCGCGCCATCTCCTTCACCGTTTCCTGGAGCAACGTGAGCTGTGTCTCCAGGCTGTAGGCCACCGTTCCGGGCTGCTGTTGAGCCTCAAAGATCTGGCCGAAATAATACTCGGGAAACACGACTGCATACTCCTGCCGCACCGCGTTGAAAACCGCGAATCGAACATCGAGCAGGTCGGTTCCCAGCGGCAGGTGCGCTCCGTGCTTCTCGAGGATCCCGAAGGGCAGCACACAAACCCCTTGCGACTGATGAATCGCCTGGATAAAGTCGGGCCCGGTAAGCTCCTCCCATTTTGCTGAAAGGTTCGCCTGGGAATAGCAAACCTCCACTGAGAACAGAAGCAAAGACAGAGCGAGAACAATGCCGCGTCTTGTTTTCATCTGCAAACTCCTTTGGCCTGCCAGCCGCCGTTCATGCTACTCTTGCGGGCGGCGCACTGACAAACATCGGTAGGAATGGCATACTAGTGCGCATCGACGATGACGAACTCCGAATCCAACTCTCTCAAAAAACTTCACCCGGAAATTGCCGTCCGCGGGGATGGCGAACTTGCCGCACGCGCGCACGCTGAATCGCCTCATCCCTATCGCAGTCCCTTTGCCCGCGATGCCGCCCGCATCCTGCACGCGCGCGCCTTTCGCCGCCTGGCCGGAAAAACCCAGGTCTTCCCCCGCCTGCCCGCCGAATCTCATTCTGACCACTTCCGCAGCCGGCTCACCCACACCCTTGAAGTAACCCAGATCTCCCGCACTCTCGCCGGAGCTTTGGGGCTGAACATCGAACTGACTGAAGCTCTGGCGCTAGCCCACGATATCGGCCACCCGCCTTTCGGCCACGCAGGAGAAAAGGCCCTCGACCACTGCCTGCGCGGCGCTGGCCTCACCTTTGACCACAACCTTCACGCCCTGCGCATCGTCACCTGGTTTGAGGAGCGCTACGCCGCCTTTCGCGGTCTCAACCTCACGCTGGCCGTCCGCGAAGGCATCGTCAAACACTCCCACGACTACTCCGCCGCAACCCACCCCGATCTGGCTGAATATTTCCTCGATCAATTCCCGCCGCTTGAAGCGCAACTCATCGACCTCACCGACGAGATTGCCTACCTCACAGCCGATCTCGACGACGGCCTCGACTCAGGCATTCTCACTCTTGAACAGGTCCGCGAAGGCGTGCCCCTGTTCCGCAGCTTTCACGATGCCGTGCTCCGGCAATATCCCGCTGCCTCGCCAAAACTAGCTGGCTATGAGACCCTCAACCGCGTCCTGAACGCCCTGGTCACCGATCTGATCAGCGAAGTCCATTCCCGCGTGGAAGCTCTCCACGCAACCACGCTCGACGATATTCGCCGCGCGCCCAGCCGCCTGGCAGCCCTCAGCCCGCCAATGGAAGCCGCCCGCGCCGCCGCCAAGGAGTTCCTCTACGCCAGCCTTTACTACTCCCCAGTCATGGAGGAGGCGCACGCCCACGCAACTACCGTCGTTGAAAGCGTCTTTGCCGCAATCATCGCTGACCCCGGCACGCTGCCCGAAGATCATCAGGCGCAAATCCCCACCCAGGGCCTGGAACGCACCGTAGCCGACTACATCGCCGGCATGACCGATAGTTTTATCGAGCAATTATGGGAACGCCGCGGCAGGTGAATCATTCTGAAGAGTGCGGCTATTTCGCAGGAAGAAATTCGATGCGCGCCAGATCGGCAACCACTCTAAAGCCATAATCAGCGGTGACCAAAACGTGATCCGTGGATTCCATCGCCAATTCGAGCGCAAATGCATCAGCGTAGGAGATATTCCGGTCGACACGCAACTCGGCCGAGCGCGCTGCACGCTCACTGCTCGCAGGAACGATCTCTAGCTCTAGGGGAATCAGGCTGTCCAGAATGCGGTTCTGATTCGACGCGCCAACCTTTCTGCGCAGGATTCCGGCAATCTCGCCCCATTGCACTGCAGAAATGCGTACCTCTGACTTCCGGCGCACGCATGCCTTAAAGATCGCGATCACGCGCTCTGAACCAGCTTCTCTAGCGATGTACCGAAGGACAGCCGACGAATCTAGAACGTACACGGTCATTGAAAGGTCTTACCATCCCTCTTCTCTTAACTCCCGCTCGCGCTCTAGTCGCCTATCCTCGAGCAGCATTTCGGTCATTGAAGGGCCGCCCGCAGTGATACCACACAATTCGTCGATCCTCCGCAGTTTGGCAGCAAGCGTATCCGGCTCCAGAACCAGTCGCGTCCCTTCTTGGCGGATTGCAACGCGCGTCCCAGCTTCAATCCCCATTGCCGTGCGAATTTGTGCCGGAATCACCATTTGACCCTTGCTACTGACGGTAGTAATGACCTGCTCCATGACTTACAATCTACCACAAGTAAGACAGTTGTGCAAATGTAAGCCTTAAGATCGATGTAAGACTTGAAAAGCCGTCTTACTTAGACCGAACTGGCGCTTACTGCACCGTCCCTTGTGGCCTCAGCCGTCGCAAATCCAGCGCGCACTCCACGGCATTCTGAGCATGCAACCGTAAATTGTCTGACGCAGCCCATAACCACAGCCGGGTCGTCTCGGTGGGATTGCGTCCGCTCAGCTCCGGCTTCAGCCGCACCAGCACATCGTTCTGCCCTGTGGCGGCCAGGTTCGACGGCGAATCCGTATCTTCGAGCACCAGGTCCACGTGCTCTCCGCTCAGTGCCTCTTCGAGCGTCGAAATCTGCGCGGGCCGCTCCAGTTCCACGGCAATTGAAAACGCGTGCCCGTGAAAGACCGGCGCATGAATCACCTGAAGAGCGAGCTGCGGCCAACGCCCTGCAGACAGCGCCTCGTAGTGGCGCCGAATTCGCGCCTCTGCCGCGCTCAGACTTACTTTCGCGTTTTCGCCCAGCCCGCTCAGCAGGTTATAGGCCACCTGAGTGTCGTAGATGGCGCGCGGCATGCCCTGGAAACTAAGCAGGCTCACCGTCTGCTGGTGCAGCTCATCCATGGCCCCGCGACCAAATGCGCTTGCCGGCTCCAATACCGTAGCGGCGGCAAATCGCACCGGGGCGGCCATTTGCAGCCGTTCCAGCATCAGCGCCAGGGCCAGCGCCGCGGGATGGGCCGGGACCACCGCGGGAGTAAACAGGTCCGGGGTCACCGCTGCGGAACCAAGCCACGGAGCGCGGACCAGCACGCCCGTCTCCTGGTCCAGTGCGCCGCTAAGGTCCAGTACTGTCGACCCTGAGCGCAGCGCCTGCCGCCAGTGCTTGCGGGTCAGGTCCTCTGTGCCGGAAAAAAATGTAAAGTCCACGTGATCGAAAGCATCCGCGCTGATGGCCTGAACGAACGTCACTTCGTCGCCCACTTGGTCCAGCTGGCCCTGCGCCTCTTCCTCATCCAGCAGGAAAAAACTGGCCGCGGCCAGCGACGACTCTGACAGTGCTTCTTTCAATTCCCGGCCCAGCAGGGTTGAAGCTCCAGCAATGGCTATCTTGTACACATGCATCCTTCTTTTATTCGATTGGGAATCTGCCAGCCTTCAATGAATCTGCTTCCGCCGACGCTGCATCAGGCCCATCAGCGCCGATTGGCCTTCTGCGCCGCCGCCGCGACCACGAGTAAGCCGCCCGCGCCCAGATGCCGCTGAACATGTAAAGCAGCGCCCACACGAATAGAACTGGTCCCGAAAACCGGACAATGATATAAAGCGCGATCGGCAGTATAAACAATATCTGGAATGGATGGCTGCGGGAGAAGTTGATCTCCTTGGCCGACCAGAATCGCCAGGTGCTCACCATCAGGAAGCCGCTTAGCCCTACCAGGATCAGCCAGGGAATTGCGACCCACCACTCATACACCGGATAACCGTAAAAGAAATGCACCGTAGCGGCCAGCAGCCCCGCCGCCGCCGGAATCGGCATGCCCACAAAATATTTTCGGCCCGGCCTTCCCGGATTCCTCGGCTGCGCATCATGGCTGATGTTGAAGCGCGCCAACCGCGAAACCCCGCCGATCAAAAACAGAAAACAGATAAACGCCCCAGCCTGGTGCAGATGCTGCAGCAGTTGCGGGTTGGTCGAATCCGGCAGAAAATGGAATCCCCAGACCAGAGCCAGCAGGCTGGGCGCCACGCCAAATGTGATGGCATCGGCCAGCGAATCCAGCTCCTTGCCAAACTCGGTGGCGGTGTTGGTCATGCGGGCAATACGCCCGTCCAGCGCATCGAATGGGATGGCAAAAATTATGGCAATGGCAGCCCAATCCAGGTGCGCATGCGCATCCCCACTACTGTTGATCGCCTTGATGGTCTCGGTAATGGAAAAGTAGCCGGCGGCAATGTTGCCCACGGTAAATAGCGAGGGCAGCAGAAACATTCCCCGCCGCAGACGAGCCTTTGCATTGGCTTTCATCAGAGCTTGGTCGCGGCCGTTCATAAGCTCTCACCACCGGGCATGGCCGCCAGCACACTCGCGCCGCCTTTCACCCGCTCGCCCACCCTCACGCGCAAAATCGCCTCGGCCGGCAGCAGCACATCCACACGTGAGCCAAACTTGATCAGCCCCACACGCTGCCCACGCTCCACTCTGTCGCCCTCGCTGAAATTGAAGACGATGCGCCGTGCCAGCAGCCCGGCAATCTGTTTGAATGTGATCTCGGTGCCCTCGTCGCCCCTCACCGTAACAATGTTCTGCTCATTGCGGTCTGCCGAGGCCGGGTTCATAGCATTTAAATACTGCCCCTTTCGGTAGCACACACTCCTGAGAACCCCGCCGATTGGCGAGCGATTCACGTGCACATCAAAAACGCTGAGGAAAATGCTGATCCGCTGCCGGGGCCCATCGGCCGTGGCGATAGTGGCCGTCTCTGTGACCAACCCATCTCCCGGCGACACGATCAACCCAGCACCGGCTGGCACCGCACGCCGGGGATCGCGGAAAAACCATAGAAAAAATACTGCCAGCAGCAGCGGCGCAATCACCCACGCCCAACTGCCCGTTGCCCACTTGAGCAACCACGCCACTGCCAGAAAGCTCAAACCGTAAATGTAACCATCGCGAACCATGTCCCAACGATTATACGGTGATTCGGCTCCTCTGCCGACTCCTGGCCCGGGCGCGAACCGACCACACTGTCGCCAATGGGCTTGTCGCTCACTTCATTTGCCTGCATCCAATCAACTGCTTTGCTGCCCTAGGCCACCGCCGGTGACCGGCGTTCCAAAGCGAAAATCAGGTCTTTGGCGTGCAGCTTCAGCTTTTTCAGTCGCACTTCTTCGAGCTGTTCTTCCTCTGAAAGGTAGGGTTTCTCAAGCAATTCTTCCAGCCGCTGAGCGTAGCGTTTATGTTCCGCGTGCAGGCGATCTATTTCTTCACTCAGCGTTGGATCCTGTATTTCGTCCATCAAGCACCCCCTTGTTACAGAACCATTACATATTCCCCCGCAGGCACGCAATTTACAAGATAGTAACGAGCAAAAATTGAGTGAAAGTCATTAGAAGCCGCGGACTCGCTGGCCGAAAATCGTGCACTCTTGTTGGTGCAGCACAACCTTCCCGCTGGTTTCCGCCCGCGTTTCCAGCGCAGGGAATCACTTGAGTTCGAGCCTCATCAGAACCGCATCCTCAACGGGATCAATATAATAGCGCGGACGCCGCCCGGTTTCGACAAATCCCAAAGATCGGTAAAGTTCGAGCGCCGGTTGGTTCGATTCCCGCACTTCCAGGACAACCTCCGTAATCCCGGCCTGGCCAAGCTGGTAGACCAGCTCATCAAAGAGCTTCCGCGCCAGACCTCGCCGCTGCACTCGAGGGTCGACCGCGATAATCTCCAACTCGGCCTGCGGCTGCAGCAGTCTGGCTACCAGAAAACCGGTCATTCGGTCCTCATCTGGCCCCAGCACTACCAGCGCAATCCGCCGCGGCACTGCATCCGGATTCATCGCGGCCTGATAGTTCTCGCGAGTCCATTGCGGCAGTCCCTTCAGGTTCCCGGCAATCTCCATCACGTCGTTCAGGTGCATCCCGAACATGGGACATACGCACATCACCGGCTCGGGTTTCGCGCTCTCTTTGGCCGCCTCGGCAGCCTCGCCAAAGATCTCCGCATCCGACCGCCGCAGATAGTGCCCGTCCAGCAGCGCCAGATCAACAAACTCCCCGGCATCGACCCACGCCGCGCCGAAGAAAAGCGCATTCGCCGCAGTCGGAGCGGCAATCCGCACTTGTTCCGCAGCCGGCCAGACAGCCGCCAGCAGCGCCTCCGCAGCCTCATCACAGACGGCAACTCGCTTCGGTACTGGATTCACAGCCGCCAGTTCCTCAGCCCCGGCCAGAACTTCCCTCACCGGTGTCCCCGGCTCGTCAATACGCAGAAAAATCTCATTTCGATGAGCATCGAGAGCCGCCGAGGGAATGCCTGCTTTGTGCGCCAGCACCTCAAGCCGCGAAACCGCAACCACCGGAATCTGTGCCGACTCGGCCAGCCCCTTCACGGCAGCCAATCCCACGCGCACCCCGGTAAAGCTGCCCGGCCCGTTGACGACGACAATCGCGCCCAGCTTGGGCAGTGGCACTTCCGCCATGCTCAGAAGCTCACAGACGGACGAAACCAACTCGGCCGAGCTGCGCTGCGAGCCCATCGTTTTTTCGCCCAGGATTTGGAGTTCCCCGAAAAGTTGCTGCCCCAACGCGATCGTGGGGGTCGTCCCGCAGGTGTCGATAGCGAGCAGAAATGCATAGTCTTGCATGGCGAATGATTATACGGCTTCGAGCGCCTGCTCAAGATCAGCGATCAGGTCTTCCTTGTCTTCAATTCCGATCGAGAGCCGCACCCGTCCCTGCGTGATGCCCATCGTCGCGCGCACTTCATCGCTCACCGAGCCGTGCGTAGTGGTAGCCGAGTGCGAAGCCAGCGACTCCACCCCCCCCAGCGACTCCGCGCTCAAAAACAGCTTGATCGCTGCCAGGAACCGTCCCGCAGCCTCCCGCGAATCCAACTCGAAGCTCATCATCGACCCGAATCCCTTTTGCTGCTTCACTGCCAGCTCATATTGCGGATGACTCTTCAGCCCCGGATAGGCCAGCTTCTTCACCTTCGGATGCGTGGAGAGATACTCCGCCACAGCCATTCCGTTCTCCTCGTGCTGCCTAATCCTCAGCGGCAGCGTTCGAATCCCACGCAGCACCAGGAAACATTCAAAGGGCGACATAACTCCGCCTGCCGCCTTCTGCACCAACGAAAACCGCTCCTTGTGTTCCGGCTTCGAGCCGATCAGCGCCCCGCCCAGCCCGTCCGAGTGCCCGTTGAGATATTTAGTGGTAGAGTGCATCACAATATCCGCACCCAGCTCGAGCGGACTCTGCAGCACCGGCGACAGAAAAGTATTGTCCACGCTGACCTCGATACCGTGAGCATGCGCAATCCTGCTCACCTCTGCAATATCGGTTAAAATCATCAGCGGATTGCTGGGCGTCTCAATGTGAATCAGCTTCGTCGTAGGCCGTATCGCCACTTCCACAGCCTTCAGGTCGCTCGAATCCACATACTCAATCTCGATGCCGTAACCCGAAACAATCTGGTCGAAGAGCCGCACCGTTCCGGCATACACATCCTTGCTGCAGATCAGGTGGTCGCCCGCCCGCAACATGGCCACCAGTCCAGAGATAGCCGCCATTCCGCTGGTAAACGCATGTCCGCTCACGCCGCCTTCAAGCGCAGCCAGCGCCTCTTCCAGCCGATCCCGCGTGGGATTTCCTGCGCGCGAGTAGTCCCAGCCCCGGTCCGTGCCGATGCCCGTCAATTGAAAGGTAGAAGAAAGGTAAACAGGCACATTTACAGCGCCCGTCAGCGGGTCCGGCTGCTGCCCGGCATGAACGGCAAGGGTCGAGGGTCCGTAAGGGGAATGAGTCATCTTTCGCGATTAAGCTCCTGTCTTCCAGCTTATCGCAGCAAAATGAGGCGGGAATAGCAGAATACTGACGGGGCGATACTGCGAAATGTTGAGTCCGCACAAACGCGCCGGAGGCGCAGAGTTTGTTAGCCCCGCGCTTCACCGGGGCCCCCAAGAAACGATCTTTGTTTCTTGGGGTGGAAGCGTGGGGGAAATGGACTCCACGAGTTAGTTAGTGAGTCCCGTAGGGACGATGCAACGGCATTATTTCTGCCGGAATCAATAACCAGCAACATTCCGCTATTCCCATTGAGGCTGTCATCCTGAGCGAAGCGCAGCGGAGTCGAAGGACCTGCGGTTGCTTTTGTTCTTTATTTCCACCGATACTGTCGTCCCGTTTTTGGGTTGAATCAAGTTGCAACTTTTATTCGAATCAACAAATTTCGCTTGGCAAAATGCCGCAGCTTCACGGTAATTTGCTCGGGATCGAACCCGTATGCGGACACATAAAGATGATGTGTTGTTCCCATCTTCGTATCTGGAAACACAAAAAGTCCATTGGCATCGGTTGTTGCGGAAGCCAGAGCGTGTTTGGGTTCAAAATGGCAATCAAGAATCATGCTTTTCTCGGAAACGGGCGGTTCAGCGTCGCCTGGTACCCTAATCTGCCTAAATGTCTGAACGCAGTCTTCAATCACGACTCCAGCCACTGGCGATCCCATGGAATCCACAACAACTCCGGCCAAATGATGAGCGCGAAACGGATGCTCGAATTCGATAAGTTCTATCGCTTGCGCAGGAATCGCACAAAAAAGAATCGTCCCGACCAAACCAAGTTGCACCACAATCTCCCGCATAATTTCTAACCTTCACTATCTCTGCGCCGAATCGCCATAGCCGGGTGCCCCAGGTCTGGATTTTCAGACCTGGGACCGAATCCACCATCTTCTACTTCGTACTCACCCTCAGCAGCAGCACCCCATGCGAAGGCACCGTAGCCTCATAAACGCCGCCGGTAAACGTCACGTCCTTGTGCGCCCAAAGATCCCGCACCTTCTTCACTGCGCCGTTCAGTTTCAGATCGCCGGCCTTCACCTTAGCCTGTCCCGCATTCGGCCCCATATTCACCACGCCCACAGCCACGCCCCCATCGGCCAGCGGCTTCGCCCAGATCTCAAAGTCGCCGCTCTTCACCGGTGAAGCCTGCTTGCCCAGCGGGTCCTGATCGATCGCAATCACTTCCTTGTTGAGCAGAATCGACCTGGTCGTATCCGTCATGGTGCGCACATCGTTCCCGGCCAGCAACGGCGCCGCCGTCAGCGCCCACAGGCTCATGTGCGTGCGGTACTCATCGGCCGTCATATGCCCGTTGCCGATCTCCAGCATATCCGGATCGTTCCAGTGCCCTGGCCCCGCATACGGCGCCGTCGGCACCTGCTTTTCAATGTTGGCGATCATGCTCTCCCAGTTATCGGCGATGTCCCCCGTCGTGCGCCACAGATTCGCGCCCACCTGCGCGCCCCACTTCTGCACGTCGCCCAGTCCGTACTCGCAAAGGCTGTAAACGATCGGCCGTCCCGTCGCCTGCAACGCGTCGCCCATCTTCTGATAAACCGGCCGCAACTTGTCGTCCTTGTAAATATTCCCCGCGCTGCACCAGTCGAACTTCAGATAGTCGAAGCCCCATGCTGCAAATGTCTTCGCGTCCTGCTCCTCGTGCCCATAAGTCGCCGGATACTCCCCGCAGGTCCGCGGCCCCGGGGAGGAATAAATTCCAATCTTCAGCCCCTTGGAATGCACGTAGTCAGCCAGCGCCTTCATATCAGGAAATTTCGAATTCGATTGCAGGTTGCCCTGTGCATCGCGGACGCCTTCCCAGGTATCGTCGATGTTCACATACACATAGCCCGCGTCGCGCATCCCACTGCTCACCATCGCATCCGCCATGGTCCGCACAGTCTTGTCGTCAATCTTCTCCGCAAATAGATTCCAACTGTTCCATCCCATCGGCGGAGTCTTCGCCAGCCCGTTATACGGCACCTTGTGCAGCGCCGGCGGCTCAAGGTACGGCAGCTTCGGAAATTCGTCCGCCGCCGTCGCCGGGTGCGCCACAAACGCTCCGCCCCACTGCATATAGTGCAGCTCCCCATTAACCAGGTCGCCCACAATGATCGGCTTCTTGTGTTCCCATGCATAAAGTTCAAAGTGGTTTCCCGAGGCCTTGCCCTCCACGTCCACGCCATACCCCAGCGCCACCAGCTTGCCCTTGATCTCACTGCCGTTTTGCGTGAGGTCAAGAATCGATTTATGCAATTCTCCGTTGTGCAACGGTTGCCCCGTCGCCGCCCATCGCCCCGCAAAACTCTGCCCGTACCCCAACTGTCCGAGCCCTGGACCCGCAAGCAGCGCCAGACAAAAAATCAGCGCCGCTGCATTTGTCGCAACGAGCGCTAATGTTCTCCGCCGATTCCATCTTCTTTGCATCATTCTTTCTCTCCATTCCCAACTAAATTTTAGTCCCGCCAGACACAGGGAATCCGTAGCCGATCCCGCGAAGCGCCTTTCTCTTTGCGTACTGAATTGTAAGCCACTACCGGCGCTTCAGCGTAAGCAGGGTCACGCTCTCATGAGGGAATACGTATCGAATGCGATCGTTCTCTGCCCGCGCGGAAGACGCCGCAGAAACCACGTGCAGCGGATCCTCTTCGCTGTTTCCGTCGAAAAGACTCCCCGCCGCAATCGACTGAACAGCCACCAACGGCTGCGGCCGGAATCCCTGCGTGCCGATCTCGGCGTCAAGGTCCCGCGTGAGGTGCCGGTTGATGATGAAAAGAGTAAGCGTATCGCCGCTCTCGTTCAAAGCTGCAAAGGTATCGAGATAGGGAACGTCATCGATATCCGGCAGGCGTGTAATGCCGTCGTGCACGTTGTAAGATCCCGCATCAGTGGTGATTGCCACAGGCCGGCTGGCATCGGCGCCGGCATACATTTGAAAGGCGTAGTAGGACGGAGCCGCAAAGACCTGGCCGCGTTTCTTTGCGATGCCGCCGAAATCCATCAGCCCCGTCATATCCGAAATAAAAACAATGTCAGCGTTCTTCATCAGCATCTGCAGAAATGAGGCCGTGGCCAGCGCGCCTCCCATATTGACGCAACTCGGCGCATCCCTGCGGCCGGACAGAAAGAGCCATTCAGTAAGAGCAATATGAGCCTGCTTTGCAAAAGCAGGAGCAGCGTCGATCTGCTCCTGCGCCTCTCGTAGCTTGCGGCCCAGTCCAACAGAAAGAGCAAAGGTAGCCTGCGCAATAAAATCCGCTGAAGGGTTCTGAATGCGCGTGCGGTCGGTTGTAACAACGAAATGAGCGGATAGATAGTCGAAGCTATGTGCGGGCAGTGTAAGTTGCGCGGCGTTCCAGTCATGAAAACTATCCGGGTCCTGTCCCGTAGCGATCAGCCGTGCGCTCGAGTCCACCTGTCGGACCGCTTGGCTGAACTCCAGTGTGCGCCCCGGAAGTTGTTCCAGGGTGGGCCAGCCAAGATTTCCTTTGCCCCATAACTCGTTGCCGAGCTCCCACAGCAAGCCGGAGTGCCGCCTCTCAAAGCGGTCATCCGCATATTTCACCCACGCGGCAGCTTCTTCCGGCGTTCCGCTGCCCAGGTTCAGCGCGATCTGCGGCTCCGCACCAATAAGATTTGTGAAACGCAAAAATTCATCCGTTCCAAATGTGTTGTATTCCGGAATCCCCCATGCAATGTTCTGCATACTGACCCGCTTTTCCTGCGGGCCAATCCCATCGCGCCAATGGTAGGCCGAGGTGAAGTTTCCTCCGAAGCGCACCAGGGGTGTGTGCATCTCTTTGGCCATCTTCACCGCGTCAGGATCGAGCCCTTCAATTGCGTCCGCGGGAAAGAGAAGAATATTATCCACATCCACGCGCTCATCCCCGCTGACCTCGATCACAAAGTCGGCAGGCTCCAGCGGCTGCAACTTCCCCGCAGGCAGCGTAAGGCTGAACTTCACATTTTCCCAATCGGCTCCGGCGGCTGTAACTTGCGCCTGGGCAAGAATCTCCGTTGAGTTTCTCTTGCGCAACTCGATAGTCATCTCCGCCGGACCGCTTAAATGTTTTGCGTACAGGCTGCCGTTGTAAGTGAGCACCCGCCGCACCGGAAGATAGACCTTTTGGCGAATCCCTGTCGGCTGCCCCGGCACTCCCATAATTTCAAGAGAGCGCCATGAGTTAACGGCGTCGCCCCAGTGCGGTTCATAGCGATTTTCCTGTGCATAGTCCAGAGGCTCCCAGGGCAGCGGCAACGCAAATTGCGAAGCCCTCCGCAACTGGGGTTCTTCCCGCACCATGTTGGCAACATAATCGCTATTCCCGAGATTTTCTTCCAGACTTGGATTCATCAATATCTCTGCCCATAGGCCGTTGTAAGTGGAGTTACCGATGGGCTCAAGAAAGGTTCCAAAGATGGTGCGTGGAATACGATAACTTGCAACCTGGGCTGTGTCCACATGGATATTCACAGTCTGCGGCGGCGCTGCGACTTCAGTAATCTGGGCGCGCGCGGGTAAGTTAGCCAACAATGGCAGGACAATAAGATACAGGCAGTTGAGTTTTCTTTGAGCCATAACCTTCCCTTCACAGACGCAATCAGTTATAAAGCTCTTATAACTATGGCAGTAAAGGCCAGCACACTTAATTCAACGCTGCTCCGGCCGGTTTTTTTGAGCCGGCTGGTAAGGGAAGTAACCGGTGCGCGTACGCACGTTGAGTTTGCCCATGCCCTTCCCCTTCGCCGTCACCTCCACGTGGCGAAAACCGGGCACCGTGCTCGGCTTCGTGGAATGGTATCCCAGCGTGTATTGGCTTCGTATATCGCGCGCCACCTCGGCGGCAATCTGGTCCACTTGCTCTATGTTCTTGGGAAAAAAAGCCATGCCGCCGGTCTCAGCGGAAAGCGTCTCCAGCGCCCGCCGCGCATGTTTTTCCTCGCTGCGGCTCATCTCGTCGCTCGACAGCAATCCGATAGTGTAGATGACTGGCCCGGAAAGCTGCTGCACCCGGTGGATGGTCTGCTCCAGGCTCAGAGTCGAGGCGTTATCGTCCCCATCGGTAATCAGAATGAGAACCTGCTTGGGCCGTTTGGCGGTGGCTGCCAGTTTGTCCGCCGAGGCCACCACCGCATCGTAAAGCGCCGTACCGCCTCTCGACTCAAGATGCGCCAGCCCTTCACGTAGCTTGTTCACGTCAGAGGTGAAATCCTGGTCAATAAAAGCTTCGTCGGAAAAGTTCACCACAAAAGCTTCGTCCTGCGGATTCGACGCTTCAATCAGATCCATCGCGCTCTTGTTCACTGAAGGTCGCTTGCGCGACATCGATCCTGAGCTATCCACCACCAGCGCAATTGAGACCGGAACATCGTTGTGCTGGAAGCTGATCAGGTTCTGCTTGACCCCGTCCTCATAAACCTCGAAGTCGTCTTTCTTCAGGTCGGGAACCAGCCGGTTGCCCTCGAGCACGGTGCAATAGAGCTCCACCTCGTCCACTTCAGTGCGCAGAATCCAGCCCTCGCCCTGCTTGTGCATCTGCGCGGCGGGATTCGCAACTGGATTCGCGACCGGCTCTCCATCCGGCGAGCGCACCGGGTCGCGATCCACCGTCAAAGACTGTCCAGCAGCCGGCGGAGCCTTAGCCGGACCAGGCTGCACGGGAACCTGTTGCGCCACCGGCGTAAGCACCGCCGCGGCAAAAAAAGCCGCGAGAATCGCGTGATGGCAAAGGCGCATGGGAACCGGTGCGAGCATAGATAGTGAGCGAAGGCAATCCTGTGTGAGGATTCTCCCTCATCTTAACTTTACGCCACTTGCCGCCGCGAGTACCGTGCAGAGAGCCTCAATCCGACCGCTGCGATACAATCGAGCCTGAGCGCGCCAGCAGCCCCGGCTAAACAGAATGGCTCTCAGCCGCGCAATCTCAGCACTTTGAACGTGGAGCAAGACCTACCGTATGGCCCGCATCTATCCATTTCGCGCCTGGCGCTACAATCCCTCCATCGTACGGCTAGACGACGTGGTCACCCAGCCCTACGACAAAATCTCCCCATCCATGCAGCAGGCCTATTACCAGCGCAGCCCTTACAATCTGGTGCGCATCATTCTCGGCCTGCCAGAGCTCTTTGATGCTGAAGGCGGCGAGAACGTCTATACCCGCGCCGCCCGCGACTTCCGCTCCTGGCGCGAACAGGAAGTCCTTGTCCAGGAAAAAGACCCCTGCATCTTCGCCTACTCGCAGCGCTTCAAGGTCCCCGGCACTGAAATCGTGAAAGAACGCCGCGGCTTCATCGCTCTCGGCAAGCTCCACGACTACGCCGAACAGGTCGTCTTCCGCCATGAGCAGACCCTTAGCAAGCCCAAGAGCGATCGCCTCAACCTGCTCAAGGCCACTCACGCCCACTTCGGCCAGATCTTCATGCTTTACTCTGATCCAGCCTGCAGCGTGGAGAAGATTCTCTACCAGGACGCAGGCCCCGCCGAAGCCGAAATCACCGACGAGTACGGCGTGCTCCACCGTCTCTGGCGCGTCAGCGATCCGGCGGCCATCAATATGCTCACCACCTCCATGGCTGACAGAAAACTCATCATCGCCGACGGCCACCACCGCTATGAAACCGCCTTGAACTACTCCAGGGAGCACGCGCCCGCCTCGCCCACCAAAGCCGAATCCAGCACCAGCCAGTTGCCCCAGCCTCCCTACCCTGAAGCAGCCGTCATGATGACCTTCGTCAATATGGACTGCGACGGCCTGGTCATTCTGCCCACGCATCGCGTCGTCCACAGCTTGCCCAACTTCTCGCCCGATGCCTTTGCTCGCGCCGCCGCCGAGTTTTTCACAGTCGAAGCGCTGCCCACCGCCGATGCCTCCGACTACATCGCAACCCTCAGCAAGCAGCAAGGCACAGCCTTTGTCGCTGTCGCCCGCACCGGTGCTCTGCTGCTGCGCTACAAGCCGGAGGCGGTAGCCGCCGCTCTGGCCAGCCTGCCCGAACGACAGCGCCGGCTCGACCTCACCCAACTGCACTCCATCCTGCTCGACCGCCTGCTCGGCCTCGACGCCGAAAAAGTCCGCGAGCAAACCAACATCCGCTACCTGCGCGATTCGGGCGATGCGGTGGAACAGGTTCGTCGCGGAGAAGCCGACGTCGTCTTCCTCACCAACCCCGTCACCATGGAGCAACTCAGGGAAGTGGCCTTTGCAGGCGACGTAATGCCGCAAAAGTCCACCGATTTTTACCCCAAGCTGCTCAGCGGCCTGACCATCTATGCGCTGGAATAATCGGGTGCTCAAATGCGCGCTGGCATCTCTCGCGGCAGCAGGATCATTAGTTGCCGCGCAGCCGGCCCCTCCCGCACCCGCTACCCGTTTCGTAGTGGTCATTGACGCCGCTCACGGCGGCGACGATCCCGGCGGCCGCCTCAACGGCACTGACGAAAAAACCCTCACCCTCGCCCTCAGCGTGCGCTTGCGTTCCCTGCTCGCAGCGCGCGGAATTCAGGTCCTCACCACCCGCGAATCCGACGCGACCATCGACCCCAACCGCCGCGCTGAGCTAGCCAATCACGCCAAAGCCGAGGCCTGCCTCAGCCTGCACGCCACTCTCAGCGGCATCGGCGCGCATCTCTTCGTCTCCTCGCTCACCCCCACGCAGCCTGCGCGAATCGCCGCCTGGAAGACCGCCCAATCCGCCTGGGTTACCCGCAGCCTGGCCCTCGCCGGCACTCTCAACTCCGCGCTTCTGCACACCGGCCTCACCGTCAGCTTGACCCGCGCCGCCCTGCCCGCGGTCGACAGCATGACCTGCCCCGCCGTAGCCGTCGAAATCGCCCCTGAAACAGCGCAGGCCCGCGACCCCGGCCAGCAAACTTCAGGCGCCCTCGACGATCCCAACTACCAGGCCAGAATCGCCGAAGCCCTCGCAGCCGCCTTGCTCGAATGGCGCACCGATGCCTTGCGAACCGAGGCCCGCCCATGATCCCCCGTTACCAGGCCGTTCTCTTCGTTATCCTGCTCGTGGCTTCGGCAGTTATGGCCGTGGCCCTGTGGCAGTTGCGGGAGCGCGCACACCAGCGCCTCATTGCCAACCAGGACTCGTCCTCCACCAACGCCCCTGAAGTAGCGCAGGCTGAGCCCGCAACTCTCATGGTCGCCAACGACGCTGACAGCTCCCTTCTCACCCAGGTCCAATCCCTGCCTTTACCCGAGGACCCCAACGCCCGCGCCCGCGTCGTACTCGGCAAGCTGCTCGATCTCTATGCCGCTCCCGATGCCGCCCACCCCGTCCCCGGAGGCGCCAGTTCCATCGCTCAGGTCTTCCTCATGCCGGCTCTGTCTCAGTCCCAGAGTCAGGAAAGTCCCACCACCCCCGCACCCGCCCGCCCGTCCAATAGCTCTCACTCAACGGGCCCCGAACTCGCCGTAGTCAATCTCGCCGGCACCTTCGTCTCCACCCACCCCTCCGGCCTGGAGACCGAAAACCTGACCGTGCTCTCCATCTGCGGCACCCTCCACGCCAACCTGCCCCGCGTCACACAAATCCGCTTCCTCGTCGACGGCAAACCCCGCTCCACCCTGGCCGGCCATGCCGATTTAACCCGCACCTATCTCTATACCGATGCCGTCCCCGCCCAGGAAACCCGCCCATGACCATCCCCGAAGGCACGCCCGCAATTTCTGAATCACAAGCAAGCGCCGCATCCCCCACCATCGGCGTTTTCGATTCCGGCTTCGGTGGCCTAACCGTCCTCCGCGCTCTCATCGAGCGTTTTCCCCACGCCCGCTTCGCATTCCTCGGCGATACCGCCCGTCTCCCCTACGGCTCCAAGTCCCGTCGCACCATTGCCCGCTACGCCGCCCAGAGTGCACAATTTCTGGTCCGCGAACAGGGCGCAGAATTCCTCGTCATCGCCTGCAACACCGCCAGCGCTCTCGCCCTCGACGCCATTCAGCAAGCAGTTTCAGTCCCCGTCCTCGGCGTAATCGAGCCCGGCGCCTCCGCCGCCCGCGCAGCCTCCAAAACCGGTGACGTGCTGGTCATCGCCACTGACGCCACCGTCCACAGCCACGCCTACTCCGCCGCCTGCCAGGCGCAAAACCTCCGCGTTTTAGAGAAGGCCTGTCCACTGCTGGTACCCCTTGTTGAAGAAGGCTGGGTTGACTTTTCGGGCGGCTATGAATCAGGTGCGGCGCAAGCCGCGTCTGCCCCACCGCAGGTGGCTGTAACCGCCGAAGTCATCCAAATCTATCTCGCCGAGCTGAACGCCGCCGCCGCCTTGGCAGGCCTCAACCCCGATACCCTGCTTCTGGGCTGCACCCATTACCCACTCCTCCGCCAGCTCCTCGAAAGCGCAGTCCCGACAGGCATGCGAGTCATCGACTCCGCCGAAGCCGCCGCCGATGCCGCTGTGCAACTTTTCAATGGCCAGCATTCCGAGAGTCCTTCGCCGGCAGCGCAGTTCCAGGAGACGCAAATCCGCTGCTTCGCGACCGACTCCGTAGAAAAATTCGAGCGCCTCGGCTCGCGCTTTTTAGGTCGCCCCGTAGGCAATGTCGAATTGGTCGACCTCGGCGGCTAAAATTCGCTGATATTCTATAAACCGGTTCCAAATTCCCCACAGCAAGCCTGAACCCGCACCCTGGAGGAAGCAAGCAAGCATGATTGATCTGGCAGGCAAGACCGCCGTAGTCTTCGGGCTGGCCAACAAGCGTTCCATCGCCTGGGGTATCGCCCAAAAACTCCACGCCGCCGGTGCGACCCTCGCCATCTGCTATCAAAACGAACGCATGAAGCAAGACGCCGAGCAGCTCATCGCCGAGCTCCCGGGCGCATCAGGCTTCCAGTGCGACGTCTCCAACGACGCTGAAATCGAAACCCTCTTCGCCGCCATCAAGCAGAAGTACGGCAAGATCGAGATCCTCGTCCACGCCGTAGCCTACGCCCCGGCAGACGAGCTTCGCGGCGAGTTCATCAACACCAGCCGCGAAGGTTTCCGCATCGCCCACGACGTCAGCGTCTACTCGCTCATCGCCGTAAGTCGCGCCGCCGCGCCGCTGATGACGGAGAGTGGCAGCATCATGACCCTCACCTACTTCGGCGCGGAAAAAGTCGTCCCCAACTACAACGTCATGGGCGTAGCCAAGGCCTCGCTTGAAGCCACGGTCCGTTACCTGGCCTGGAACCTCGGCCCCAGAAACATCCGCGTAAACGCCATCTCCGCCGGCCCCATCAAGACCCTCGCCGCCCGTGGCGTAGGCGCCCTCGGCGACATGTTAAAGTCCCACTCCGACCGCGCCCCCCTCCATCGCAACGTAGATCAATTAGAAGTAGGCGGTGCAGCCCTCTTTTTAGCCAGCGATTTAGCCAGCGCCGTAACCGGCGAAGTCCTCTACGTGGACTGCGGCTATAACATCATGGGGTTCTGAGTTAGGCCGGGTGGCGCACCCGGCTCTCGAGCCGGCCCCCGCTATTTGTGAGCCTGCATAATCCATTGCCACGACGTCCTGGCCACTTCGCTCAGCAATCCGCTCACAATCGTCGTAACCAGCGTCCCAACTCCAGCCGTCACCAGCGGCTTTCCGCTGGTCGCACCTTCGATCTTCTTGGCCAGCTCCGCCTTGCGAATTTCGTACTTCTTGCTCCACTGATCGGCGGCCGCCTCAATTGTCGCCTCAGGCCGATTCTTGAGGTCTGCGATGATTTCGTCCAACTCGGTTTCAAACCTGCTGAGATCGTCAAGAAATCTGAAGCGAGCATCCAGGTCGCGGGTCTTCGCAATCGCATCAGCCGAAGTCTGATCGTCCTCTGAAAGCTTTTCCTGGCTCTCGAGCACTCCCTTCTCAAACAGCAGCAGCGCGTCCCCATTGATGAATTGGTCCTTCGTCGCGGCTACCTTGTCGCGCAATGCCGTCAACTTCGCAATGTAGAGTGAAGGCGTCGGCGACTCCAGAATTTCGGCGAGCTCGGCAACAAATGCGTTTATCTTCGCCATCAGCTCCACGTTCAGGCTGCGCGACCGCTGGGTTCCCACCACGTAAGGAATCAACACCGCCAAGGCGAAAAAGCCCAACAGCATAAACAGCGTTTGCAGAGAAAGCGTCCGCGACGGGATGCCAAGAAAGTCAAGGGAAAGCAGCCCTCCGCCGAATCCAAACGCCCATATCGCCAGCGCAACATAAATCGCCGCCGGAATCAGGCCGCAGAGCTGGTTGATGAATATTCGTTGCCGCGTGTTGTCGTCCAGGTTCTCTGATGCCAGCATGCAGGCCGTCACCACCACCACCAACAGGTACCCTCCAAGGCTCAGCAGCAACAGCGAATATCTGACCACTTCGATTTCAAGATTCAACGAACCCCAGGGATTCCGGAAGAAGAAAATCCCAACTACGATTGGATAAGCGAACGACATCCCCATAGTCGCCAGACCCAGAAGTCCCATCGAAACCGGATGCTTGATCGCAATCTCTCTTCCCGCCCAGAGCATCCTGATTGCGGCTTTTTCTGAGTGTGGTCCCAGCATCGCGCCGAAGATCAGTGAAAGCAGGATTCCAAGGTGCGACGCCACAAAGATCAGCAACACCAGCTTCGTGCTCCAAAGCCCCGACAGCAGGTAGATAAACCCAAACAACCCCACCAGCCCTTCCAGCAGAATCACTTCGGAGCTCCAGAACGATTTTCCGCCCAGAAGGTCAGCTTGAAGCTTCTTGAAGGACTTGGCGCCTAGCAATGCCCAGCACACGTACGCGATGAAGAACAAAACAAACAGCCCGATCTTCGTCATTTAGATACCCCCCGGAAGATTGGCCGCCTTTGACGTTCATGCGGGTGAAAATAATGTACCATGCGGCAGATTCCCACCCTCAAAAAAAAAGGATGGGTACCCGGCTCCTAAGCGGCTGCGGCGCCGATGCTGTCGAGCGTGGCGAGAGCTTCGTCCGGCAGTTCCAGCTCTGCAGCCTTGAGATTCTCCCTGAGATGCTCAACCGACGATGTACCCGGGATCAGCAGCAAATTCGGAGACCGCCGCAATAGCCACGCAAGCGCTACCTGCATCGGAGATGCATCGAGCGACTCAGCTACCTCATTGAGCTTCGATGACTGCAGCGGCGAGAACCCTCCCAGTGGAAAGTAAGGCACATAAGCAATGCCCTGCGCGGCGAGAGCATCGACGAATTCGTCGTCGCCGCGCTGGGCCACGTTATAGAAGTTCTGGACGCAGACAATCTCCGTAATCGTCTGCGCCTCGGCAAGCTGCCGCGCGGAGACGGTGCTCAAACCGATATGTCGAATCAGTCCCTGCTGCTTGAGTTCGACAAGCGCCGTCAGCGGTTCTTCAAAGGGTTCATCCGTTGGCCCGGTCAACCCGCCGAGGCGAAGATTGACCACATCAAGCACATCAAGACCGAGATTCCGCAAATTGTCATGAACCGCATCGATAATCTCCTGGCACGACCGTGCGTGCGGCCATGAGCCATCGCTGCCGCGGCGCGCACCCACTTTGGTCACGATCACCAGATCGTCCGGGTAAGGATGCAGCGCCTGCTTGATCAGCTGATTGGTTATATGCGGCCCGTAAAAGTCGCTGGTATCGATATGGTTCACGCCAGAGGCGACGGCCTCCCGCAAAACAGCAATAGCGCCTGGAACATCGCGCGGAGGCCCCCAGACAACCTTGTCGCCATCCCTTCCCGCAAGCTGCATCGCGCCATAGCCCATGCGCTTTACAGTCCTTTTAATGTAGGGAAGCTCAAATCTATCGCCAAGATACACTCGCATCGTCATTCGTCTCCTTAGAATCAACCGGCGGGCGTCAAAAATCTACCTTCACAGCAGTTAGATGAAAAAACTCCGGATTAGGAGCTTGCACCCTCGCTCCCGTTAGGGAGCAGATGAAAATAGCCCCGGGTGAAACCCGGGGAACCCGCCCACCTAAAGCCCACGCCGTCCCGTAGGGCCGGCATGATTCATTCCCACGCGTACCGCCGGGCCCCCCAGAGCCTGCCCTGAGCTTGCCGAAGGGTCCCGACTTTGGGACCTGGGATGTAGGAATGATGCTGTCACTAGACCATAGCCGTTTAGTGATGGTAATCCGGATAAGCCGGTCTCTCCACCTGTACCGCCGGATGCTCCTTCATCCCCTCCATCGCCAGCGCGACAGCCTTTTCGAGTTGTGGATCGTGCCCCTCGCTCACCGCCTTCGGGTCCTGCTCCACCGCCACATCCGGATCGACGCCGTGATTTTCCACGTCCCAGACACCCTTCGGCGAGAAGAACGCCACGCTCGGCGAAGTCACGTGTCCGCCATCCATCAGCACCGGAATGGACCCAATTCCCACCAGCCCGCCCCACGTCCGTTTGCCCACCAGCGGCCCCAGCTTTGCTTGCTTGAACAGCCACGGCAGAGCATCGCCGCCCGAGCCTGAAAATTCATTCGCGATCATCACCTTCGGCCCGTAGATAGCCCCGTTCGGAGTGTGCTCTATGTTGCCGTAGCGCGGCGACCAGTACGCCTCGAGTTGACGCTTCATCACCTCGATAAAGTAATCGGCCACCTGTCCGCCGCCGTTGAAGCGCTCGTCGATAATCGCGCCCTGCTTGTCAGTCTGCGCAAAGTAGTAGCGATTGAAATTTGTAAACCCGGCCTCCGCCGTATTCGGCAGATAGACATATGCCAACTTCCCGCCGGAAAGCTGATCCACCTTCCGTTGGTTGCTCTCGATCCAGTCAATGTTGCGTAGCATCGCCTCGCTTGCAATCGGCGTCACTGAAATATCGCGCCCGTTTTTCCCGTCAGCCGATTGAATGTGCAAACTGATCACGTGGTCGGCCGTGCCTTCCAGAGGCTCCTGAATATCGGTCGAAGCAGTCAACTCCTGCCCGTTGATGGCCACAATGCAATCACCAACAGAGAGGTTGAGCCCTGGCTGCGCCAGTGGAGCCTTCTCCTCTGGATTGAACTCCCCGCCGGTATAAATTTTAGCCAGGCAATAACGATTGTTATGCAGAACGTAATCGGCCCCCAGAAGTCCCCCAGGCACATGCTGGGCCTTCGGTATGGCTCCGCCGCTGCCCCGAAGATGCCCTACCGAGAAAGCTCCCAGCATCTCGTGAAAGATGTAATTCAAATCGGCCCGCGACGCAACGGAGGCCACGTACGGCTCGTAGCGGCGCTCTGCAGCCACAGTATCGGTTCCGTGATAGTGAGGATCGTAGAAGTAGGACCGCTCAATGCGCCATACTTCGTGGTACATCTGCGCCCACTCCGCCGGCGGATCGACGCGCACCTTCAGATCGGCAAAAGAGATCTTTCCCTCGCCCGGCTTCACCGGCGCATCGGCGGGCACAATCACCCACTCCGGCGGCCCGCCCTTGTCTGCCCCAGCATCAGCCGCGTCCGGATCGTGCTTGGAGAGAGACAGCAGCATCTTGTCGCCGTTGGCTGAGAGTTCAAAGCTCAACACGCGCTCGGCCAGCTTCTCCGTCTTGCGGTCCGCCCAAACCCAGCGGTAGAGCGTTACCGGATGCTCGCCAAAGCGGTCCGACTCTGGAATTTTCAAAAAATAAAGGCTGCCTTGCTTCCCCGTTGCCAGCCCGATGTAATTCGCCGCCGGCATAGGCAACGCCACAATCCGCCGCTCGATCTCCGCCAGATCGACCTTCGTCGGTTTCACCGGTTTGTCCCGGAGGTCCACTTTGTCTTTTTTGTCAGCCTTCGCGGCGTCGGCATGCGCATCGTCTTTGCCGCTTTTCGCCGCGCCTTTGTTCTCCTCGGCAGGCAGGCTGTCCGCATCCTTTTTCGCATCCGCCTTGCGTTCTTCCGCCGTCTTTTCATCCTCCATCTCAGGAGCGACAGGCGATGCTTGGTCCGCAGCCAGCACAGCAGCATAGATATGTGAAGTCACATCGTAGAGATCGCTGGTCATATCGATCCCGTCCGAGGTGGCGCCCGCGTTGGTGCTGGCAATGAAATACAAATACTTGCCGTCGCGATCGAAGGCCGGCTCGCTCGAGTCCGCCACCGCGCTGGTCACCTGCGTCGACTTGCCCGTCGCAACCGAATAGAGATAAAGCGCATGCAGGTGGTTGGCCATCGATTGCGGATAAGCAATCCATTTCGAGTCCGGCGACCAAGCCAGATCGTAGTTCTGGTTTGAAAAGCCTCCAAACACATTCTTCTCGCCGATTGTCACCAGCTTGCCCGTCGTCGTATCCAGCAGATAAATATTCAGCCGGTTGTCGTGGAAGGTGATGAACTTCGAGTCGGGCGACCACAAGGGATCGAAGTAGTAGGCCGGCTCGGCGGCCAGCGGAAATTTCTTCACCGGCGCACTGCCGTACTGCGAATCTCCATTCTGCGAAGCCACGTGCAGCGCATACAAGCCGGACTCATCGGAGAAGTAAGCAATTGACTGCCCGTCGGGCGACCATGCCGGCCAGCGCTCCATCACACCCGGCGTATTGGTAATGTCGCGTGTAGGCCCATGCTTGGCCGCAATCGTAAAAATCTCTCCATGCGCCTCCACCGCCATGCGCATTCCCGTCGGAGAAATCGAAGTATGCTCAATCTCATCCGCTACGCTCGCAATCCTGGGCCGCACCTCGGGAAGATCGGCGCCAATCTCGATGGGAACCAACTGGCTCTTCCCGGTCGCCGTGTCGTAAAGATAAATCTCGCCGAGTTGGTCGTAGACCAGCGTCTTTCCATCGCCGGCCAGGCTGCGGATATCCGGCCCCTCGTTGTGCAGCGCTTCGCTCACCGTCTTCGTTGCCGGGTCGTAACGGAATATACTGATCGGCCCTTTGCGCCCCGAAAGAAAATAAATCTGGTCGCCCGCGTACACAGGTGAGAAATCGGAAGCCGCCTCATGCGGAATCTCCACCGAGTCCAGCCCCGGCAGCGAAGTGATCCAGATCGTGCACGCGCGGCCGCCGCGGTAGTTTCCCCAGGAAGAGAAGTTTACGTATTCGAAGCCGAAGGCAGGCGGCAGCGGCGTGTAGGCAATATGGCCTCCGTCCGGTGAGAGCTGTCCCTCGAAGGCCATGGGAAGCGGCAAAACCTTGGCTACGCCTCCCTGCGCGGGAACGGTGTAAAGCTGCGTATACCGGTTTCCCGCCTCACGGTTGGAGCGAAAGAGAATCTGCTTCCCGTCCGGAGTCCAGCCCACGGCACTGTCAGGCGCTGGATGGTAAGTCACGCGGAAGGGAACGCCGCCTGTCGAGGGAATGGTGAACACATCCGTATTCCCGTCATACTCACCCGTGAACGCAATCGTGCTCCCCTCTGGCGAGAACACCGGCGCAGTCTCAATGCCCACGCCGATTGTCAGCCGCGTTGCGCGTCCGCCCTCCCGTGGAACACTCCAAAGGTCGCCGGCATAACTAAAGACAATCAAATCCCGGCTCAGCGCAGGATGCTGAAAGATGTGGGGCTTGTTAGCCGCCCAGGTTGCCGCTGGCCCAAACGCCAGCACGGAGAGCACAAACGCAGCAATAGCTGAGTGATATGTCGAACGCACTGAAACCTCCTGAAGTACTTACCGGGAAATGAAGACAGATTGCGTGCAGCCAGGCTGCTGTTTATGAAAACTACTCCGATAGGAGTGTACGTCGCTTCGGGGTTGGACGTTCCAGAATCATGCGCGATAGCGATTTTACCGTTAATAACTCAACACAGCCGGGTACCCCATCCTTCGCGCTGCCGGAGTCCCCCGCGGACATGCGGGTACCCTCTGGGTGGTCCGTGGGGTGGTTGAGCGCACGGGTGTGAAACCACAAAACTCAAAAGCCCGAGAAAAACCGCCTACTCCTTCAGCGTCACCGTAATCTTGCGCGCATCCCCGCCCACAGCGGTGATCGCAATCTCCCCCGTAGCCTTCTTGCGGATGCTCTTGAATTTCTCGCCCCACTCCACCAGCACCAGCGCATCCGGCGTCAGCAACTCATCCAGCCCCAGCGTCTCCAGTTGACGCTCATCTTCCAGCCGATAAACGTCCAGGTGAAACAGCTTAATCGGCTTGCCGTTCCGCACGCCGTCGTACTCGTGGATCAGCGTAAACGTCGGGCTGGTCACCTCGTCCGCCTCCGCCGCATCCAGCGCCTGCGCAATCCCTTTCACCAGCGTGGTTTTGCCGGTGCCCAGATCGCCGCGCAGAATCAGCAGTTGCGGCGGCTTCAGCAATTTCGCAAGCTTGCGGCCCACCTCAATGGTGTCCGCCCCGCTCTTAGTCGTGTACTCGTGACTCCGGCCTTCGGCTACTGGTGCGGCGTTGCTCATCCCTGATCCTCATGAGGGGCCGCTACGTGCAATGCCCCCTGCAACCAAACATACCCGTTCGACCCGGGCGATTCAAAATGAAAAGCCCGAGAAAACTGTTGAAGACTGTCCGTGGCCAGCAAAGTATGCTCATCCGCCTCTATCAAAGCCAGGTCTGCGGCCAACCCATGCAGATAAACCGCAGCTTCCACCGCCCTCCCCGCCTCTGCCGGATACTGCGCCAACAACCCCGCAATTACCCCCGTCAGCAGGTCGCCGCTGCCGCCCTTGGCCATGCCCGGATTGCCGGTAGTATTCACCGCCACGCGTCCATCCGGGTGCGCAATCAGCGTTCGCGCCCCCTTCAGCACCAAAGTAACGCCCACTCGCCGCGCAAACTCCCGCGCCACTTCCAGCCGATTGGGCTGAACCTCGGCGATCGTCATCCCGGTCAGCCGCGCCATTTCTCCCGGATGCGGCGTCAGCACCACCGTTCGTCCCCCCATGGCCATTTTTCCCAGCTTCGCCAGCAGCGCCGGCTTGGCAGCCAGAATATTCAAAGCATCCGCATCAATCACCGCCGGAATCTTCGCCGCCGAAAGCAGTCCGGCAACAAACTTCGCCGTCTCCGCCCCCTGTCCCAAACCCGGCCCAATCGCCAGCACGGTTTTTCCCGCCGTCAACCCTTTCAAGGCCGCCGCCGTCAGGTTCGTCGCCGAAATCTGCCCCGCCGCATTCGCCTTCAATGGAAAAGTCATCAATTCCGGCGCAACCGCGGCCACCGTCCCCAAGACCGCAGCCGGAACCGCAGCCGTAACCAGCCCAGCCCCAGCCCGCAGCGCCCCCAGTGAAGTCATCGACGGCGCGCCCGACCTGCCCACCGACCCGCCCACCACCAGCACGTGCCCAAAATTTCCTTTGTTCGCTCCCGCGGCCCGCGGCGCCCGCACCATCTCCATCGCTTCGCCCGCCCAGTCCAATCCCAGCGCTGAAACAATCGCCTCCTCCGGCGACCCGATCGGCGCTACCACAATCGGCTGGTCCCAACGCTTAGTCAACTTGCCAAAAACATGTGCCGGCTTGGGCGCGGTAAAAGTAATCACAGCATCTGCAGGAAAAACCGAATCGGAATCGGCCAACGCAGCCTCAGTCGAATCCGCTGGCCAGCCCGAAGGCAAATCAACTGCCAGGATCGGAGCCCGGCTCCCCTTCACCCACTCAAGAGCCGCGTGGGGAAGCCCCTTCAACGGCGGCTTGAATCCCGTCCCCACCACCGCATCCAAAATCAAATCGGCGTTCAGCGCATCCGCGCGTCGCTCCAAATCCTCCGCCTTGGTAAGGATGTGAACATGCCCGCACGCCAAGCTGGAAATCTCGAGCCAAGCCTGGGCTGCGTCGCCCGTGATCCCCGCAGGCTCGCCCAACAGCAGTGTCGTCACATCCAGCCCAGCACCAGCCAGCAGGCAAGCGGCCATCATTCCATCGCCGCCGTTATTGCCCCTGCCGCACATCACCGTAACACGCCGCGCTTGTGGAAACCTCTCCCGGGCAAACCCGGCTACCGCCGCCGCCGCCGCCCGCATCAACTCCAGCGACGGTACCCCAAACCGCTCAGTAGTCGCGCGGTCGCAAGCCTGCATCTCGGCAGCGGAAAGAATCTTCATCGCATCCATAGTAGCCGATGTCAGACCTTTAGACCCTGTGTAGCGCTGGTCTCCGGACCGGGGACCCCGGCGAGCGCGCTTTTTGCTCGCTGGGGTGGGGGACCGGCTTTAGCGCGGACATCTGCACCCGCACTCTTTTCCCCTCCTCTAAGCAAGCTCCTATGATGTTGCAATTTTCTAAGGGCATGGCCGGGTACCGTCTGCCTGCCGTGCCGCTTCGGGACAGGAGAATCGCATTTGCTGCAGGAATCTAGCTTCGGATGAATGCCAGCAGCTCCGCATTGATCATGTCGGCATTCGTCGTCATCAGGCCGTGAGGCAAGTCGGGATAGATTTTAAGTGTGGCCTGTTTGAGCAACTTCGCCTGTAGCAGTGAAGCGTCTTTGTAAGGGACAACTTGATCGTCGTCGCCCTGCATCACCAGCGTCGGCACCGTGATCGCCTTCAGATCGTTCGTCTGGTCTTCCTCTGAGAAAGCCTTGATGCCTTCGTAGTGAGCCAGCGCACTGCCCTCCATCCCTTGTCGCCACCAGTTCCGGATAACTCCCTGCAAGGCCTTCGCGCCCGGCCTGTTGTAGCCGTAAAACGGCCCCGAAGCGAAATCGAGAAAAAACTGCGCCCGATTCTCAGCCAGCACCTTGCGGAATCCGTCGAACACTTCCATCGGAGTGCCGCCCGGGTTCTTTTCGGTCTTGAGCATGAGTGGGGGAACGGACGCGAGCAGCACGGCCTTGGCTACGCGGCCTTGAGGCTGGCCGTATTTCGCAACATAGCGCGCCACCTCGCCACCGCCCGTCGAATGGCCGATATGGACCGCATTCTTCAGGTCGAGATGCTCGGCCACTGCCGAAGCGTCAGCTGCGTAATGGTCCATGTCGTGGCCAGTGCCCACGTCCGAGGAGCGACCGTGACCGCGCCTGTCATGCGCCACAACGCGATAGCCGTTCGAAAGGAAGAACAGCATTTGATTGTCCCAGTCGTCCGACGAAAGGGGCCAGCCGTGGTGAAACACGATGGGCTGTGCGTTCTTCGGGCCCCAGTCCTTGAAGAAAATCTGTGTGCCGTCTTTGACAGTAATCATGTTCATTGAATTCTCCTTTGAAAGCAGATTTGGGGATATTGGACTGACGCTTGCCGTCGTTGCTTAACGCGGCAACGCAAGGGCTGCCGTAGGGGTCACAGCCACAGCGATGAAGCAGCGACCGTGCTCTCTCGCCAATCTCAACTTTTCTATCTAGGTGGACCATCCATTAGCCCGGATTTTCCGCATTGCATCCAGGATCCAAAACAATATATCACTCGTCTTCTTCATCCGTGATCTTTATTTTCATCCACATTATTAATTTCTCTAACCACAAACTCAGCCCGTACCGTTCATTTCTCGCTCGGTAGCAAGTCTGCATCTCGGCAACAGATAGAATCTTCATCGCATCCATAGTAGCGGATATCAGAACTCTATCCTTGCTTGAAATGCAATCATGCGCGGCGAGCTGTCTCCGCCCAGCCCAACGCCGAGCAGCCCAGTCGGCGGCGAAGTCGTGCTCTCCAGCGTTCCGAACTTTGCCGGAACAGAGCAGGGTACTCCGGCCTCAACCGTGCTGGGCAGCGCAAAGTTAGGGTGATTGAACGCATTGAACAGTTGGCCGTCGATGCGCAGCTTGATCCCCTCCCGAATCGGGAACCTCTTGGTGATGTACATATCCGAATAGGTGAAGTGCGGTCCGCGAACCGAGTTGCGGCCCGAGTCGCCGAACTGGCAGATGGTTGAGTTATCATCCTGTGCGCCCAGTACGCCGGTATAACATGCGCCGGTCGTCGGATCGACCACCGATACAAATGCCGCTGGATTGAGCCATTGCTTGGTTCCCTGCACGGTAACTCCGGAGTAGGGAGTCTTTAAGTAGAGTGGTACGCCTGGAATCCGGTTGGCATAGTTTGGCACAGCGAACTGGATGGTTTGCGCGGGGTTATACGCTTGAAACACTCCATGGCCGCTGGCGCTGTACTGCTGGCTCAGCACGCTGAAGGGCAATCCGGAGTGAAGGAACCCAGTCTCCGAAAAAGACCATCCCTCGAGCGCCTGGCGCAGGAATGGGTGACGGGAGCGGAACGGCACCTGATAGATTCCGTAGGCGGAGATGTTGTGCCGCACATCGTAGTCGCAGCTGGCATATTGTTTGTGCAATTCTCCCGGTAAAGGAGATTCCAGGCCCTGTGTGGAGAACGCGAGCAGTCCTCCGTTCGACACTTCGTCCAGGCAATGGCTAAAGGTGTAGTTGCCGCGCAGAGTCAAGCCGCCCCATTGCTGTGTGTAGACGGTCTGCAATCCGTTGTAGCTGCTGTTAGCTCCGGTCTGGAATTCGGTGACGTTACCAAACCGCTGATCGAGCGGCTGCTGATAGGGGAATGGCGCGAAACACCCGTCGCAGACGTTTTCGTAGCCGTTGAGCTGCACCTGGTAGGGCTCGTGCTGTCCGCGCGTGCCCACGTAGTCGGCGCGCAGGTCGCCGTGCGGGCCGAACTGCTGCTCGACGCCGAGACTGTACTGGTAGTAGTGCGGAGTCTTGAGCGTTCCCGTGGGAAAAGTATTCAGGCTTACGGCCAGCGGGCAACCGGGGGCGCCGGGCTGGATGCCCGCGCACGGCGCGCCGCCGGAGCTAAAGGTTGTCTGAAACGACTTATCGGCGCTGACCGTCGCCTCCACCGCGCTTCCCGGAACGTCGGGAGCGATCCCCAATCCACCCACCTCACCCCCTATACCGCCGGTGAAGGAGGGATCGTTGGGAGCGTTGATCAAGCCGTTATCCGCAATCTGCTGCGGAATGATGTCGTTGAAAACCCCGAATCCGGCATGAACCACGGTATGCGGAAGAAGCTGGTAAGCGATCGCAGCGCGCGGTTGGTAGATGAACAAAGGAGTTGCCGCAAAGAGGTTGTGAACATTGCCCAGGATAACCTGATTCAGCGGCTGATTCGTTTCATGTGAAGCATCCAGGAACGATCCGGCCATGCGGCCAAAGAGCCCCTGTGGACTGGTGACGTTAGTGTTCCAGGCCACGCGCATTCCGTAGGTCAGTGTTGTTTTCAGACTCGGCTTGTAACTGTCCATCCCGTAGTATTCGAGATTGCCGACGGCCACCCGATCTTTCAGTGAGACCGGGAAGTTCTGCTGGGCGGTATATGCGGCCCCATAAGTGAACTCCGCCAGGTCGTTGTAGGCGACGGTCGGCACAATGCCTTCGCCCAGGTCGTAGTCGCTGGTGGCCACGCGGCGCGTATTGATGCCAAAATGCATTGTATGCCGTTTGCGCGTCCAGATCAGGTTGTCATTGATCTGCCACTGTGTGACCTTGCGCCCTTGCGCAAACGTATCGTTCAGGCCGCCGATGGTGGTGAAAGGCACGCTGTCGCTGCCCGATGTAAGCAGGATGGGAAAGGTATTGAGCACCTGCGCGTAGTTGTTTGGTTCAAAGATGCTGGAGTACCAGCTTACGCCGGGGTTGAATTGATTCACCAGGTTCGGCCTGAAGATGTGCGTGTAGCCAGCAACCAGCGTGCGCTGCGGCTGCGGCGAATAGGAGTTGAAGATTGGGTTGATGGGATCTGTCCATTCCGCCTGCAGCCCCGTGTCCTGCTGAAAGCGGTACCAGGCGCTGTCTTTGGCGTTGATGGTGTGATCGATCTTGACCACGATCAGGTTCTCGCTGTCACCGTTGCTCAGAGACCGCTGCTGCTGGGTCGCGCAGCCATCCCCGTTGGTTCCAAGTGGGCACCCAGTGATCTCGACAGGTGACCCGCCGGGCACAGGCAGCAGCGAAAACATCGTTTGATAGAAGGGGATTTCCGCCGGTTGCGCCGGAAGGTTCGTGCCGGTAATCGTATCTGTTCCGCCCAGCGCCAATTGCTCCAGCACATACTGCTGATATGCGGGCGTAGGCAGGGTGGTTGGCGTCACGATCGGCAATGCCAGGCGAATGCCCTCATAGTGGACAAAGAAAAACAGCTTGTTCCTGCGGATCGGCCCACCCACGCTCACCCCGAACTCATTGACCACATCGCGCGGTTTGGTGGCGATGTTGCCCGGCGTGTCGTTGGCGTGGAGAAAATAATTTTCCGCGTTGAGCAGAGATCCGTTCCATATCTCGTAGAGATCACCGTGAAACCGATTGGTTCCCGACTTGGTGAAGTAGTCCGCCTGCGAGGCGCCATATCTTCCCTGATCGACTGAGTAAGAGTTCGTATTCACGGTCGCTTCACCAACGGCATCCAGCCCGATCACCAGGTTCGTCGATAGCCCGATATTCAGCCCCAGCCAGGGATCGTTGGAGTCGTAGCCGTCCAGAATGTAGCCGTTCGAGGTCGCAGGCAAGCCGTTAAACTCCACGTTGCCGTACCCTCCCGGAGCCTTGGCATCGCTCGAGGAACCGGCGGTGTTCATCAGAGCGCCCTGCGCGTATTGAACGATATAAGTCATGTCCTGACCTGGATTGGGAAGGCTTGCAATCGTCTTGCTGTCCAGCGTTGTCGTGAAATTCGCGTTCTCAAGGCTGAGCATGGCCTGTTCAGCACTCACTTCCACGTTCTGCGTCGTCGAAGACAGCCGCAAAGTCAGGTTCAACGTCACCGTGCGTCCCACTTCTACCGGAAACGGAGCTGAAGTCTGCTCAGCAAATCCGCTGGCTTTCACAGTTACGGTATAAGTGCCTGGATTTACCTGCGAAAATAAATACCGCCCATCAGCGTTAGTAACTCCGGCGCGGGTCGCCTTTGTATCCGCATTGGTTGCCTTAACTGCCGCATTGGGCAGCCCCGCGCCGTTTGAATCCGCAATAGTCCCGGAGATAGCGCTCGATGTGCCGCTTTGCCCTGCCGCCAACTGTGAATTAACTATGGTTAATAGCAGAAAATAGCGAAAAAAATGCCCATACGTGCGAACAGATTTCATGCTTTGCCTCCGTGGGGAATTGAGCACTCAGCGCCCCATCGCCGTTTCAATCAGCAGCCAGCCATTCAGCCCCGCAATCAGCGCCGCCGTAAACCACGCTAGCCCTTGCAGCCAGCGCCCATTCACAAACTCGCCCATCTTTTTCCGGCTGCCGGTAAACATCACCAGCGGCACCACCGCAAAACTCAATTGCAGCGACAGAATCACCTGGCTCAGAATCAACAGCTTTTCCGTCCCCTGCTCGCCGGTAATCGCGACCACAATAATCGTAGGAATAATAGCCAGAGTCCGCGTAATCATCCGCCGCAGCCAGGGCGAAACCTTCAGATGAATGAACCCCTCCATCACCACTTGCCCGGCCAGCGTACCGGTGATCGACGAGTTCTGCCCCGAAGCGAGCAGCGCCACGGCAAACAGCGTGCTCGCCCCCGCCGCGCCCAGCAGCGGGCTCAGCAGCTTATACGCGTCCTGAATCGCCGCAACCTCGTAGAGACCCCTGCGATTGAAAACTGCCGCCGCCACAATCAAAATCGCCGCATTCACAAACAGCGCCACCGTCAGCGCCAGCGCCGAATCGATGTTAGCCATGAAAATGGCCTCGCGCTTGCCCTTCGGCGTTCGCTCATAGCGCCGGCTCTGCACAATCGACGAGTGCAAATAAAGATTGTGCGGCATTACCGTCGCGCCCAGAATTCCAATCGCGATATAAAGCATCGCCGGATTGGTCACAATCGCCGTCGAGGGAACAAAAAGATTGTGCAGCACCGGCCAGTAATCCGGCTTTGACAAAAACATCTGCACGCCGAACATCCCGATAATGGTGGCGATCAGCGTCATCACCAGCGCCTCCACATAGCGGAAGCCCCAGCGCTGCATAAGCAGAATCAGCAGCACGTCCAGCCCGGTAATCAGCACGCCGTAAAACAGCGGAATGTGGAACAGCAGATTCAGCGCAATCGCCGACCCGATCACCTCCGCGAGGTCGCAGGCCGCAATCGCAATCTCCGCGCCCACCCACAGCGCGTAACTCACCTTGGGCCCGTAGCTCTGGTGGCAAAGCTGCGCCAGGTCGCGCTCCGTGGCAATCCCCAGCTTTAGCGAGAGGCTCTGCAGCAGAATCGCTATCAGATTCGAGGCCATGATGACGAACAGCAGCGTATAGCCGAACCGCGACCCGCCGGCAATGTCCGTTGCCCAGTTGCCGGGGTCCATGTAGCCCACAGAAATCAGAAATCCCGGCCCCAGAAATCCCAGCAGCCGCCGCCAATACTGTGGCGACCGAGAAACGGGCACCGTCGCATGAACCTCCGGCAGCGAGGGAACCAGGTGCTCCGGATCCGGCGCCAAGCCAGGGATTTCGCGTACCGGGGTTTCGGCTGTAACGCTCATACAACCGAGTATGCCACAACTAGGTTAACTATGGTTAATAAACATGATTACTTTGAATTACGAGCCTGCTGCCAGTCGCAGCCAAACCGCCTCCGCCGCCGGCCTTCCTAAAATCGAATTGCCTGTAGGTAACTCAATCAAAACAGTTTGATCGTAGTTCTGGCTCACCACGCGCAGGCTTTGTCCCGGCCCAATCCCCGCCCGATGCAGAAAAAGCAGCAGCTTCAGATCGCGCTCCTCCAGGCTGACGACGGTGTAGCGTTCGCCCTCCGCAGCTTCTGAGAGCGGCGTCTCCCCGCGCTCTTTCCGTCGCGCAGGGTCCTCCGGCAGCACCGCGTTCCCATGCGGACAGGCCCCGCCCTCGCCTAGCTTTTCCCTCAATTTTGTCTCGAATGCCGGCGAGACTGCATGCTCCAGCCGCTCCGCCTCTTCGTGAATCTCGTGCCACTCCATCCCGAAAATCTCGCTTAGCATGCGCTCGATCAGGTGGTGCCGTAGTGCCGTCCGGTAGGCCGTCTCCCGCCCCGCCGCCGTCAGCCGCACTATCCCCGCCGCGTCCACCTCCGCAAATCCGTCCCGCTTCAGCCGCTTCAGCGCCATGGTCACCGCCGGCGCTGAAACCTCCAGCCAATGCGCCAACATCGCCGGAATCACCTGGCGCCCCTCGGCCTCAGCCTCCAGAATGGCCTTCAAATAATTTTCTTTTGATACGTGAATCGAGTCTTTCATCGCTGCGCTCAGCAATCAGTTTATAGGACGCTCTACTCGCGCAGCAAAGTTAATCAGGCCGCGATGCAAGCGTATCAGCGCCTTTCCCTGCTTTACCTGGTCTCATTTTCGTCGTTGCCGGCGAGGCAACTTCTCAACTCTCCGCAGAAGGTAATTTCGCCCTCATGCGTGAAGAAGTGTTCGCCGACTCCGCGACATCGCTGAAAACAAAGGCAGGCAGTAACACTAATAACTAATAGAAGACAGAGGGCAGCCATGCGCCCTCAGGCTCGTTGTAGAGCCCGGTTGCCATCAGCGTCATGGGCTGGGCAATGCGCAGGCCGTTGGCGAGACACCAGCGAAGAAGCGCACTGTTGCGTGATGGCACCGGGATTCCGGCGCCAGGGAAGGAGTCGGCGGAGACCATGAGGGCCTGAATGTCAAGGTTGGTTTCCGCGACGGAGTGACCAAAGGCGCCGAGTAAGGAAGAGTATCCCGTGATCCGGCCGCCTCGCTCCACGAGCACAGCGGTGCCATTCTCAATACCTTCAGTCAGCTCGTTACTGCGATCAAAGCCGTGCACCTGGAGTGCCAAAGTTTTACAGGCATTCATGTCTGCTAATTGAGCAGGCCGCACCGTGCATCCGGGCACCGTCCTTTGCACCGTCCGGCCTTGCATGCAGGAGAGCGGCTCCCGAATGTCAAAGCCGAGGCTCGCATAGAGCGATAGAGACCGGCTGTGAAAGGCCGCTTGAACCAGACGAACTCCCGCGGATCTGCGTTCATCGGCGCGATCGAGCACGGCTCGCATCAGTAATCGCCCGACACCGCGGTTCTGCAGTTGGGGATCTACGATGACGGGTCCCACACCTGCGATCGTTGACCGTTCATCCAGGCAATTGCTGCCCGCAATGCGCCCATCGATTTCTGCGACTACACAGTAAAATCTCTGGTGTGAGAAGAGCGTGGAAATAAATTGGGCGGCGGCATCGGGGTCAGCGAAGTCGCATGGAAAACCATAGCTCCGATTGATTGTGTTGAAGGCGTCGAAACAGATTTGCCCGCAGACAGCCGTATCTTCGATGGTGGCGCGACGGACAGTCACATTACCCAGTTGTTGTTCGAGAGACATTCGCTGAACCTCCAGTGCGAGGCTACAGTATAGCCTTCGTCGAAGATCCGTCGCCTGGTGGGCGAAAGTGCTTCGTCTTTCGCCAGTAAAACATTTGTCTTACGCCCGTTAGAGCGCGTAAGACAAAGCCTCTTCGCACCCACCCCGTCCCACACGCTGTCTTACAGCCGCTGAGATCCGTTTCCCGAATTTTGAAATTGAAATTCCCGACCTCAGTCCGCCAAAGGCACCTCCCACAATTCCACCCGGTTGCCTTCCGGGTCCCAGATCCACGCGAATTTCCCGTAGGGGGCATCTTCCCGCTTCGGATCGATGCGCACCCCAGCGGAAGCCAACTCGGCAAGCAATCCGTCCAGATCGTCCACGCGGAAATTCACCATCGTCTGCTGCCCGCCCTCGCCAAAGTACTTCGACTCCAGTGGAAAATGCGCAAAGACAGTCATCCCCGCCGACTCAGGCCCGTCAAAGGCCAGAGACCCTCCATCCTGCGCCGGTATGCCCAGATGCTCCGCATACCACGCCGAGAGAGCTTTAGGATCCTTCGCCTTCAAAAATACCCCTCCCACTCCAACCGCTTTCGCCATCACTATTCCTCCTGTCGGATGATCTCTTCCATCTTGGGTTTGTGCTTGGTCTCCCGCCCGGTCCGCGGCTCGGTCGAGAGCACGCGCGCCGGCTTGGGTTGGCCCACACGCTCGCGGGCATTGGCCTTTACCGCCTTGGTTGCTGAAAACCTATCTACTTTGCGTTTCCTCATGGCAAGCATGAGTATGAATTAAAATGAACCGAAGTGGAAGAGCGGGGTCCCCACGGACGGGTCTTGGTCCGTGGGGTGAAAATCCACGGAGGCTGAAACTAGATGGAAGAACGGGATTTCTTCAACGAGACCACTGAGCTGAGAACTCACACCCTCACCTGCCCCAAATGCGGCCAGGCAGGCGAATACAAAGTCAACTGGGTCGTGCGGCGCAAGCGTGCGCAGCTGCCTCGCGGAGCCGACGAGCGTGACCGCGCCCGCTTCGCCAAAGCTCAGTCCTACATGGTGCGCCGCGACGACAAGCTCTCCTGCGCCAACGTCCGCTGCCGCAAGCCTTTCGAGATTACCCAGCTGCAATCGCTGGCGTTCCTTTCAGAGTGAGCCCGGCGCCGGTGTTTCCGCCTAGCCGGCGTTGCCTAAAATCTACCCTTCTCCACTGGGTTTTTGGGCAAGCGGTCGAGCTTTTAGGCAGGGTCCTGACTTTTCGCGCCGAGAGTCGAGTCAGCTAGAGTCACCCGAACTCTGGCGGCATTGCAGGCATAACTACATGGTAACTTCCGGTTTGCCGATAAACCAACCGGAATTAAAAAGACGCACATCATCCGGGATCGTTGATCGCGTTGGCCGGAGTCGTCATTTGTGGCGGCGGTTCCGGATGGTTACTGCTGGATCTGCAGGACGATTTTACCCGGGTTGTGCGGGGCTCCCGAGAGCATCTTGTATGCGGTGAGCGCGTCTTCGAGTGGAAGAATTGAGCCGACGCGTGGTGTGATGCGTCTCTCCTCAAACAAGGACGTGAGGGTGCGCAGACGTGCCGCGCTCACCTCCGCGTAGAAGAAGATGGGCTGCACATCGGAGCGTTGTGGGAGTGATTGTGAAGAAACGATCGTAACCAGCTTGCCGCCCGGCTTAAGCGCAGGAAGGCAGAGCTCGAGTATGCTGCCGCCAACGCAATCGAGAATCGCGTCAACCTGCGGCAGGTGCTTCTCAAACTGAGGTGTGGATGAGTCGACAATGCTCTGCGCCCCGAGAGAGTGCAGTAGCGGTTCATCTCTTGCATAAGCTACCGCAACCACTCGCGCACCGGCGTCGACTGCCATCTGCACCGCGTAGGCCCCCACGTTGCCTGCAGCACCGAGGATCGTCACAGTCTCGCCACGTTTCGCCTTCGCATATTCAAACAGCATCTGCCATGCGGCCACCGCGATCACCGGAGCAGATGCAGCCTCGACGAAGTCGAGCAATCGCGGCTTGAGTGCGATCATTCCCGCTGCAGCGACGGCATACTCGGCCTGTGCCCCGCAGAACTGCGGATTTGTGACGCCATAGATCTGGTGGCCGATCGGGAACCCGCTTACGCCCCTGCCAACAGCTTCAACGATACCGGAGAGGTCTGAGCCGAGCGTCAGTGGTGGCTGCGGGCTAACCTTGCTCAAGCCCTCGCGAATAAGCGCATCCCACGGCGCAACCCCAGCGGCTGCCACGCGCACTAGCACCTCCTGCTCGCCGGGCGTAGGCACGGGCACATCCTCGATCACCACTACTTCGGGCCCGCCGAAGCGCTGAATTCGCACTGCCTTCATCCCATCACCTCGAAGGAAGTTCGGCAACGCATTCATTATCTTTCATCATCCGCCAATGCGCTTAGCGAGGCGAAGAATCAGTCCCGGTCGAGTCACCGGCCAATCGGCAGTTACTTTATCGGTAATCTTCCCAAATGCGGCCTCTCGTCCTATCAGCAATGAACGCGGCACAAGGTCTAAAGGGCTCCCGGATGGGATATCCGGGAGCCCTTGGGAAGTTCTATGCCTCTCATTCTCAATCTGGAATCGAGGACGTGTCTGCAGTTGGCGCTTTATCGCTCGGCAACAACCACCGGCACCGGCGCACCCTTCGGAGAAGACAGATACCCTGTCACCGTATTCTTGGCGCTCACGTTGTTGACCACGATCTCAAACAACATGGGCTCCTTACCGCTGTAGAACTGAAGCGGCTCGTTCAGGCTCTTGTCCTTCTTCTCGTACATCTTGTCGTCGGAATAGACGGCGACCGTGAACCTGCTCCTCTTCGAGTCGGCTCTCTTCAACTCCAGGGTCACTGTCCCCACTTGCTTCTTTTGCCCCTTTACCAGCGTAAACGAGTAGTAGTTCCGGTCGCCCTTGTGCTTCAGAATCTCCAACTCGTCGCTATTACGCGCGATCAGAGTGCTGTGGCCGTTCAGATCCCCTTTCATCGACGTCAACTGGTTGTTGGTTTCGGCCAGATCGCTCTGCGTCTTGGCCACATCGGTTTTGACGCCGCCGACATCTGTCTGCACTGCGGCCACCTGACCCTCCGTCTGCTGCTCCGCGGTTGCCAACTGTGCCGTCTTCTGCTCCCCGCGAACCTCGCGGACCTGCAGCGCAGCCGAGCGCGTATCCAGTTGCTTCTGCGTCAGGCCAAGCGAGGTCTTCAACTCGTCCGTGGCCACATTCAGTCGCGCATCGGTATCCTGCAACGCTGTACTCAGCTTGGTGTTCTGCGCTGCGGCGTCCGCCAAAGCCTGCTGCTGAGCAGCCAGTTTGTTGCTCAGCGTGTAGCTCCAGAGAATCCCGCCTAATCCCAAAAGTATCGCCACTGCGATCCCCGCCAACAGCGCGCCGAAATACGTTTTGGGAGTTTCTTGAACCATTTCATCATCCATGAGTTTCCTTCCTTCCCGTTACCTAACCGTACGGCTAATCCATTGCCCAGATCTGCTCCATTTAGCTCATTAGGCAGCATTCCCCCGGCACCTGCCTCGATGAGACGCAAGATGTGAACAGGTATGTGTTCTCTAGCCGCAGCTGCTCTTTCTTAAATCCAGCTCCCGACGATTTTGGTTCGCCAGACGGGTTCCACTCGAGACGCTTAAGGCCAAAAGGAAGCAACTGCCGCACTTCCACGAGTGGGGTGCCCAAAACGCACGAGGTCTCGGGTCGAAGCTCGCAGTTTTGGGCAAGCTCCCGACTTTTCGCGTGTTCTCGACTATTTCGGCGAGAACGTAGTTACTGCCAATTTTTTGGGCAAAGCCCCCCGGCAGTAAAATTCGAGTGATACTTCCCCTCACCCGCACACCCCCGGAGGTGGGCGTGCTCAACTGCGACCTTCGAGGAGAAACCATGCGCACTCTAACCCACATTTCGCTCCGCCGTCTAGCCTTCCTGGTATCGGTTGCGTTGCTTGCAGCCTGCCACAATCCGGGCGCGACTCCAGTCCTCGCAGCCGATCTGAAACCCATCGAGCTCCCCCTACCGCAGATCACCTCCGGCATGCCTCTTATGCAGGCCCTCTCCCAGCGCAAAACCACCCGCGCTTTCCGCGATCGGCCGCTCCCTCTGCAAGCGCTCTCCAATCTCCTCTGGGCAGCCTTCGGCGTCAATCGGCCTCGCTCGGTCAAGCCGGAACTGGGCCGCACCGCTCCATCGGCCATGAACAGCCAGGACATTGAGCTCGATGTGCTCCTCGCCGATGGAGTCTACGTCTACGATGCCGAGGCCAATCGCCTGCGCCCGTTTCTCTCCGGCGACTTCCGCGCCAAAATCAGCCCGGAGCCGGCCGCGCACGCCGCCGTAACTCTGGTCTATGTAGCCGCCGCCAAAGACGATTACGCCCAGGTAGACACCGGCTTCATCGGGCAGAACGTCTACCTCTTTGCCGCCTCCGAGGGACTGAACGCCTGGTTTTTCACCTTCCACGCGCAGGATGTGGCCAAGACCCTGAATCTGCCGCCAGACAAGCGCGCCCTCTATGCCCAATCCGTCGGCTATCCACCGCAGTAGCGACCTCGGGAAACATTGAACGCAAATGACCGAACCAACAGCGCTACCGCCCAACTGGCGCAGCCCCCGCCGCATGTGATTGAATCGAGAGTGAGAACGGCCGCAGCCGCAGACTTCTAATTTGACCGCGGCCCGCCCCGTGAACTGGAGAAACTCGATGGCAAATTCCCTGCTTCCCCCCGAAGAGCGCTTCCTCACCCCCGACCAGGTGGAGGCGCTGGACAAACGGCGCGACCTGGGCCACACCTTCCTGGTCATCGCCGGCCAGTTCGCCGTCATCGCCACCATTCTGCTGTTGTGGGTGGGCCAGGACCTCACGTATTCGCCCGGCTGGGCGCACCCCATCTTCTATTACTTCCTTATCGCCCTGGCCATTATTGCGGCCTTTGGCATCACTGGCCTCCTATTGCGCCGGGGAACGCCCCGCCTGGACTAGGGCCACTTTAAATTCCAGCCAGATCACCCTCCAGCGGACGCAGTCGCGGAAATCCGCTCAAGTGTGAATTAGATCTGGCGCAGATGCGCACACGTACCCATCATGTGCAAGAATTGCATCCATAGACTCCTTCCAGTCGGGCCTTCAAAATGAACGAGTCGGAAAATCGCATCCCACTCCCAGACCTGCTTGTCTTTAACCAGTTGACGCGCTCGCTCACCTCGAGCTTCGAACTGGATACCATTCTGCGCACCATTCTCGAGCAGATGGAGCAGATTATGGAGGCGGAGTTGTGGACCATGCTGATGCTCGACGAAGACTCTCAGGACCTCTATTACGCCATCGCCGCCGGCGGAGAACACGAGGCGCTCAGCAACCTGCGTGTCAAGGTGGGCGAGGGCGTGGCCGGGTGGGTGGTCCAGCACGGCGAAACCCTGATCGTCGGAGATGCAGAGCACGATTCGCGCCTGTTGGAAGAGCATGCCACCAGGCCGGGCAAGGTGCGTTCAGTCATTGCCTTGCCCCTGCGCGGACGCAAGGGCACCCACGGCGTCATTGAGATCTTCAACCCCCGCGCCGACCAGATGACCGACTACACCATCGCCTACCTGCACATTCTGGCCGATCACGCTGCCATCGCCATTGAGAACTCCCGCGACGTCGCCCGCATCCAGCAGTTGAGCATCACTGACGACTGCACCGGCCTCTTCAACGCGCGCCATCTTTACGATGTGCTATACCGCGAGTTGGAGCAAACCCGCAAAACGCGCCAGCCGGTCAGCCTCGCGTTCCTTGACCTTGACCGCTTCAAGCTGGTCAACGACGAGCAGGGCCACCTGGTGGGCAGCGAACTGCTCGCCCAAACCGGACGCCGGCTTCGGGAGCTGAGCCGCAAGCAGGATCTTTGTTTTCGCTACGGCGGCGACGAGTTCGTCATCCTGATGCCGCAGACCGGCGCCAGCGACGCCCTGGCCTTTGCCAATCGATTACTCAGTGAGTTGATGCAGACCTGCTTCACAATGAAGAACGGCCGCGAGTTAACCATGAGCGCCAGCGTGGGCCTGGCAACCGCACCCGCCGACGGCACCACCGTCCATGCCATCATCGGCGCCGCAGACGCCCGTATGTACCTGGTAAAACTAGAAGGCCGAGGCACTGTCCGCGGCGCTTAGGCAGACTCAGTCCGCTCCTCAAATCGCATCCGTCGCATTCCAATGTGAACGCAGATTGAATTGAGCAGAATGTTACATCCCCATTCACAGTGGATCAATAGACTGGCTGGTATGGCTTCACAGGAAGTCCGGAGCGTACCACCATGAACACGACAGCTGATCCACTGAATCCCTTTGTAGTCAGGCAGATGACCCTCGACGATGTCTCGTCAGTCATCGAATTGATGGAGCGGGCGTTCCCCGGCAAGCCGCCCTGGGGATCCGAACTGATGGCGCGTCATCTCGAAATCTTCCCCGAGGGACAATTCGTCGCCGTTGACGGCACCGGCTGCATCGTGGGTTCGTCCAGCTCGCTGATCATCGACTGGGACGATTATGCCGAATCAGCAAACTGGGCGGTGATTACCGGAAAGGGTACATTCGATACTCATAACCCGCTAGGCCTGACACTGTACGGTGCTGAAATCGGCGTAGACGCATTGGCGCGCAAACAAGGCATCGGTACTCTGCTTTACGAGGCCCGCAAAGATCTGATCCGTGAGCGCGGACTCAAGCGGCTGCTCACCGGCGGACGCATTGCCGGCTACGCCGACGTCGCTGAACAAGTGACGCCCAAGGAATATGTGGCCGAAGTAATCGACGGCAAACGATGGGATCCAGCGCTCAGCTTTCAACTCGAGAACGGGCTGGTGGTCCTCGATGTCGTCCCGGAGTACATGCACGATATCGAATCCCGCGGTTTCGCCACCGTGCTGGAATGGCTGAACCCCGAGTATTCTTCCTCAGTGAGCCTGCAGGCCGGCCAGCACTACGCGGCCCTCGAACAAGCCGCCGCCGAGGCCATGCGCGGCACTCCACGCCCGCGCCGCGTGCGCATCGCCGCCGTCCAATACCTGCTCCGCCCCATCGCCAGCTTTGACGACTTCGCCAAACAGGTGGAGTTCTTCGTTCACAGCGCCAGGGAGTACCACGCCCATTTCGTCCTCTTCCCCGAGTACTTCACCATGCAGCTTCTCAGCTACATCAACGAGCCCGCCCCGGCAATGGCCGTGCGCCGCCTGGCCCGTATGGCGCCGGAGTACGAAGCACTCTTCATGCGGCTGGCCAAGGAAACAGGCATCTATATCATCGGAGGAACTCATCCCGTCTTCCAACGGGGCAAGATTTTCAACGCCGCCCACCTCTTTACTCCCAACGGCCGAGTCTTCCGGCAGAAGAAGGTCCACCTCACCTCCACCGAGAGCGGCCCTTACCAGCTCAGCCGCGGTCACGGCCTCTACGTCTATCATACCGACTTCGGCAACATCGCCATCCTGGTCTGCTATGACGTCGAGTTCCCCGAGGTAGCCAGGGTCATGGCCGAGGCCGGCGCCGAAATCCTCTTCGTCCCCTCCTGCACCGACGGCCGCGAGGGCTTCTGCCGCGTCCGCTACTGCGCCCAGGCCCGCGCCATCGAAAACCAGGTCTACGTGGCCATGACCGGTACTGTCGGCAATCTTCCGCTGGTGCCCTATATGGCCACCAACTATGGTCAGGCCGCCATCCTCACCCCCTCGGATTACTTCTTCGCCCGCGACGGCATCGCCGCCGAGGGCACCATCAACCAGGAGCAGATAATCGTCGCCGACGTCGATCTTGATCTGCTCGATGAGCAGCGCGTCAACGGCAGCGTTATCCCACTGCAGGACCTGATCAAGGACGCCTACGACAACGTAGTCCACTTCTCCGACTACAAAGGCCAAAACCCAGTAGCCGCAGACGATCAGAATGAAGTTGTTTTGACGAAGTAGAAGTTAATGATTGCGTCAGCGAAACGGAAGCTACCAAGGGCTGAATAAGTAATGTCCACACACACGCGCCATAAATGTGGGATCTATTGAGAACTGCAATTACGCAGGTTATGCAGAGCAAAACGCGCCGTAGGCGCAGAGTTTGTTAGCCCCGCGCTTCACCGGGGTCCCCAAGAAACGGTCTTTGTTTCTTGGGGTGGTAACGTGGGGAAAACGATTCCATAAGTTCGTAACGGAGTCCCGTAGGGACGGTGCCCCATTCTCTATCCCCGAAATTTAGACATCATCTAATCGCCCTCGCCTTGCGGCTTCACCGTAATCTGTTCCCCAACCAGCCGTTCCAACTGATTTCGCCAGTCCAGCCCCTCGACAAAACTTTTTGACTCACGCCAATTCGCCTCGACGATCACATGCAGCTCAAGATAAACCCGCGTCCCCAGCAGCGACTCAATCTGCCGCCTCGCCCGAGTCCCAATCTCCTTCAGCTTCGAACCGCCCTTGCCAATCAAAATCGCCTTCTGCCCATCGCGCTCGCAGTAGATAGCCGCCGCAATCCGAGTCAGCGGCAACCTGGCGGGCGGACTTTTTTTCTTCGAGGGCGCCGCAACCTCCGGCTCCTCAAACCGCTCAATCACCACCGCCGAAGCATAAGGAACCTCTTCGCCCGTCTCCACCAGAATGCTCTCGCGAATCAGTTCAGCCACCATAAACCGCTGCGGCTGATCGGTGTACTGGTCTTTGGGATAGTACCGCTCGCCGGGAGGCAACACGTCAACAATCTTCCGTACCAGCAGATCCAGCCCATCCCTCTTCCGTGCGCTCACCGGAATAATCTCAGTAAACTTATACTGCCGAGTCAGCGAATCGATCAGTGGCAGCAGCCGGTCCTTAGGAACCAAATCAATTTTCGTCAGCACCAAAAAAACCGGGCAATCGACCTTCCGAATCAACCCAAACAGAAATTCATCCTCGCTGGCCCAATTCGTGCGTTCGCGTTTATGAGCAATGGAGGCTGAAGTTGCAACAGAAGCGGGTGCCCCAGGTCTCGATTCTGAGACCTGGGATCCCACACCACTCCCACCATCGGTAACAGTCTCCGCAACTTCGTCCAACTGCACCCGCCGGGTAGCATCCATCAGCACCAGCACCAGGTCCCGAGTCTCCAGCGCCTCGTAAACCTCCTGCAGCATCCGCCGGTCCAACTGCGATCCCGGCTTATGCACCCCCGGCGTATCCACAAAAACAATCTGCGCCGCCGGATGTACTCCCTTTTGCGCCGCAACTTCCACCACCCCAGTGATACGATTCCGCGTAGTCTGCGGCTTCGTCGAGACGATGGCCACTTTTTCGCCAGTCAGCGCATTCAGCAGCGTGCTTTTCCCGGCATTCGGCCGGCCCAGTATGGCAACAAATCCAGATTTCAAATGATTTTCTACTCCTGTCTTCCATTATCGCGGATGTGCACTCATTCCGTTGCTATCATCACCCTATGATCTCCGAAGGCCAAACTGAGCGCCTCCTCCTCCGCCCGCTTGCACTTGCCGACGCGGCGCAGATTCAGGCGCTCTTCCCCCACTGGGAGATTGTTCGCTACCTCCTCAACCGCATCCCGTGGCCCTACCCCCCCGACGGCGCACTGCAATTTTGCTGTGAAGTCGCACTCCCCCAGATGGAGCGAGGCGAAGCCTGGCACTGGACCCTCCGCCTGCGCACCGCACCCTCTCAAATCATCGGCTTCATCAGCCTCACAACGGAAAAGGAAACCAACCGCGGCTTCTGGATCGGCCTTCCCTGGCAGGGTCAGGGCCTGATGAGCGAAGCCTGCGCCTGGGCCAACGATTATTGGTTTGAGACCCTCGGCTTCCCCCTCCTGCGCGTCTCCAAAGCCGCAGCCAACCACCCCTCCCACCGCATCTCAGAAAAGCACGGGATGCGCCTTGTAAGCATGGAAGAACGCGACTACGTATCCGGCCGCCTGCCCTCAGAAATTTGGGAGATCACCGCCAAAGAGTGGCGCGCATGGAAGGCACTCAATCAAAGTCGCACTTAGAGCGTGCTTCAAAAACAGTCTTGTATCAGAACGGCTTTGTGTCAGGCCACGACTTCACAGGCTGCGGAAAAGCTCGTTCGTGCGGCAGGTCCGGGATTTATCCCGGATATAACGGCAATGGAATCAACGTGGGCTTTACAGGCTGCGGAAAAAGGCCATCAAAAATAGGCTCTATCAAGGAATGCATATGGACGTCCGCACAAGCGCGCCGGAGGGTGACAAGCACAAATGTGTCGGAGCTGAAGAGCACAAACGCGCCGTAGGCGCAGAGTTTGTTAGCCCCGCGCTTCAGCGTGGGGAAAAGGAAATCCACAATTTCGTTACGGAGTCCCGTAGGGACGGCGCAAGAACATTATTTATGCAGGACTCACTAAGCCCCTACCCTTCAGCTGGATCATTTCCCCGCCGTTGCATGGTTCGATTCACCCGCCGGCGGAAAAACCCGCACCCGCTCCACGCGCCTTCCGGTAGACGCCACAATTTCCATTTTCAGCCCGACAGGTTCCAGCATCACCAACTCGCCGGCCAGCGGAATACGTCCCGTGATCTCGCTAGCCAGCCCGCCCAGCGTAGTCGCCTCATACTCTTCACCCAACTCAATCGGTTCGCCAAACAAATCCGCCAACTGATCCACTGGAAAGCTCCCCGGAACCACCCAAACCCCTCCCGGCTCGCGCAGCGGGTTCACTTCCTCTTCGTGCTCGTCGCAGATATCACCCACAATTTGTTCCAGCAGATCCTCAATCGTCACCAGCCCAGCCACGCCGCCATACTCATCGATCACAATCCGCATGTGCTGTTTTTCCCGCTGCATCTCTCGCAGCAGCTCGTAGCCGCGCTTGGTCTCGGGAACAAAAACCGCCTCGCGCTTGATGCCGCCCACGGTTCGCGTCCGCGCCTCCTCGTCCGAGATCTGTAGCAGGTCATGCGCAAACGCGATCCCGGTCACATTGTCCAGCGACCCCGAATAAACCGGAACGCGAGAAAAATTATGTTCGCGTAGTTGAATCAGAAACTGTTCCAGCGTCATCGAATCGAGAACCGCAAAGATCTCCGGTCGCGGCGTCATTACCTCGCGCACCAGCTTATCCCCAAACTCCACCGCCGAGCGCACCAGGTCAATGTCGTTCTCTTCCAGAATCCCCTCTTCTTCGCCGGCTTCGAGCAGTGCCTCCACGTCCACGGCCGACTCCTCTTCCGCGGTAACCGGCTCCTCCGCCAGCGCCGCCACAGAAAAGAAGAAGCGCACAAAAACCGTAATCGGCGTCACCACCCACAGCAGCAGCCGGATTGGCCACACCAGCGGCTTTACCCAGCGTCCCCTCGTACGGTTAAACAGCAGCGAAGGCAAAACCTGGTTGCAAAAAACCACCACCATCACCACGCCCAGCACCGCCTGCGCAATCTCTGCATAAGTAGGCCGCGCCAGGCCAGGCGCCCGATCGAAGAGCACCGCGCCAAACTCCAGCGCAATAATCCCCAGCGCCAGTTGCTGCAAGATCGCCGCGCAGATGGCCGCATGTTCGCGGCTCAGTCCCAGACGCGGCTCGATCAGTTCTTCCCACGCGTCCAGATTCTCCTGTTCCTCGCGCGCCAGAATCTTCCCGAAGTCCGCATAGACGCGCCTGATGTAGCTGGCCAGCATCTCCACCAGAGCCAGCAGCAAAACCATCGCAATGGCAAGGGCGCTCATGGCCGTCTGTCCTTCGCCGCAGATTTTGCCTGGGCCTGTGGTTTGTCTTTCGCCGCTGCTTTTGCCTTTGACGCAGCCTTAGCCAGTGGTTTGGAGGCTTTGAAAGGGCGCGGCTCTAGCCGCGCCGCCGCTTGGGCCAATCGAAATTTGGGCTTTAGCCCCTGAGGGAATGCTTCCTGCCCAGCCCGCTCAATCAACCCCAGCGGCAACCCCAGCTTCCCCCGCAGCACCCGCTCTCGCCGCGCCATCTGCCCCGCATCCGCCTCATGATCAAACCCAGCCAGGTGCAACACCCCATGCAAAATCAGCACCTTGATCTCCGTAGCAAGTGAGTGCCCCTGCCCCGCAGCCTGCGCCAACGCCGTCGTCACGCTGATCGCAATGTCCCCCGCAATCTCTTCCGCGCCCAGCCCCTCCGCGGGAAACGACAGAACATCCGTAGCCTTATTCTTCCCCCTGAACCGCCGATTCAGTTTGGCGATGGCCGCATCGGTAGTCAGCAGCACAGTCACCTGCCCCTTCAGCCGCACAGCATCCTGCGCAGACTTCAGAAACCGCGCCAAACTCCGCGCCGAGGGCAATCGAAAATCAGAAGATTTTTGTTGGGAGCTACGGACAGAGCCCCGCTTCGCTGAAGTAGCCTTCGGCGCAGGGTCAGGGTCCAAATCTTGGTCGAGAAGGATCATCGTGCCGAGGGCCGCATGAAACGCGGCACTGATAACTCTCATTCTACGCGGGAACGTAGCGTCCCACCTTACTCATTATCAATCTTGAGTTTCAAATTCAATCTTGTCTTGCGATCCGTATTGAGCGGTATAGCCGCAATGGCACGAAATCGGGGTCAGCGGAACTACGTACACTGGGAGTTTATCTTTCGCAAATTCTTCCAGATCTCCTAGTATGATCGGCGTTTTACACCGACCACATTTCACACCGAAATGTTTCGACATCGTCCCTCCCATCTAAGACCCAAAATGGCAAGTCGGCTCCACTTTCAATTGGCGAGTTTTAATTTTCGCATTAGGTTGGTAGAAGCGATTTTGTATTCCTCGCATTGCGTCGCCTCAGTGTTCCCCCACCCCACCCTGAGTTTGTCAAACTCATTCAAGAGTTCGTCTCCGGAAAGGGTTATTTCCTTTTTGTGGGCGCAAACACCCCCGTTATCCCGACGGCTCACTTGGCAGTTCATGCAGAGTACTTGATACCCCGTGGGATAACCCTCCAAGCGAAGTCTGCGATAAATATGATGACCACCTTGGTATCTGTTGCCGAAGAATTTGGCCCTTCCTGTGTTACCACCGCCTTCGATGTGATCAAGGCTCAGAAAGGTGAATTCATCTTCTCCACAACATGCACACATTGGTCCGCCGTATTGCTTAAATGCCTCAATTCGATCCCTAAGGTTTCGATGCTGCATACCAACGGCATTGTTCACGAACCCTTTTTTCTTCTGCACCTTCTCACTCTTCCCCTATTGCGGTTTCCCCGCATGCAACCCCTGCGGCCGTTCTTCGCGCGCCCCGTCGGCCACATCGATCGCCTCGCCAATCGCCAGCGGCAACTCCTGCTGCTGTGGCTTGACGCTCTCGTAAGCGCGCACGATTCTCTGCACCAGCGCATGCCTCACCACATCCGAGTCATCGAAGTGGCAAAAATGAATCCCCTCCACCCCGCCTAGAATATTAATCGCATCCAGCAGTCCCGACTTGCGCGGATTCGGCAAATCGATCTGCGTAATATCGCCTGTAATCACAGCCTTCGAGTTATTCCCCATGCGCGTCAAAAACATCTTCATCTGCTCGATGGTGGTGTTCTGCGCCTCGTCCATGATGATGAAGGCGTCGTTGAGTGTCCGCCCGCGCATGAATGCCAGCGGCGCAACCTCAATCACGTTCTTCTCCAGCATCTTGTCCACTTTTTCGGGATCGAGCAAATCGTAAAGCGCATCGTAAAGCGGCCTCAAATAAGGGTCTACCTTCTCCTGCAACGTGCCCGGCAAGAACCCCAGCCGTTCGCCCGCCTCCACCGCCGGCCTCACCAGCACAATGCGGCTCACCTTCTTCGCATTCATCGCCGCCACGGCCATCGCCACGGCGAGATAAGTCTTCCCGGTTCCCGCCGGCCCCACGCCGAAGACCATATCGTTCTGCTCAATGGCCTCCACATACTTGCGCTGATTGATTGACCGCGGCTGCACCGTCCTCTTCACTCCCGCCGAGCGCTGTTTGCCCGCGTCGGAAAGCGAGCGCAGCGTAGTCGCCGGGTCGGCCACCACCAGCCGCAGCATTCCGTTCAGCTCCCCATTGTGCGGATTTACGCCCTGCCGTCGCAGCGCCTCAAAATCCTGAAAAATGCTCTGCACGCGAGCCACGCCCGCATCCGGTCCCTGAACATGCACGGCATCGGAGCGGAGATCGATCCGTACGCCGAGCGAGTCTTCCATCAGTCTGAGGTTTTCATCGCGAGTCCCAAACAGCGGCTCAAGATTGGGCGTGATCTCCAGAGCGATCTTCAATGGTTTCTGTGGCCTCCTATGCGGCGTTGTGAAGCTTGATTGATTTGCCGGCGAACGAACTTGAGCGCGACCGCCCCACCGTCGCCAGCTCCTGAAATAAATTGTCGATGAATGGGACTGAGAACGACCGTCTCAATTTGACCGGCAGTGGAAAAACCAAATACGGAAAGAAGCGAGGATTTCAACCTCCGCACAAATACGGAGGGAGGCGGGGGTTTCAACCCCCGCGTAGCGCAAAGAGCAACAGTGCGGGCTTTAGCCCCGGAGAAATGCTTTTCGCAAACCCAATCGGCGTCAGATTTTTCGGGAACTCTCCGCGCGTAACGCTCAACCGAGCTGAAGCTCTGGGTTGCCTCGCTGAACCGCGGAATGGGGTGGGCGGCCAAATCTTGTATCTGCGCTTGAGAGTACCGCCAGCCGCCATCCACGTCAATCCACCACTTCGTGAATTTTCCGCACTAAAGTGCCTTCGCAGGTACCTCAAGCCACCCGCTTGCACTTCGCCCCCCTTGAAACCTATAGTCTGAGCAGCCTAGGCAAACAATTTGCAATCACGAGGTTTCGAACTCCAACCGTGCCGTTCGCATCCAGAAATCTCTTCCGCCGCCTCAAAAGCGCCGTTCTCCGCACGGACTTCGCCTATCGCCTCTATCTCAAGCTGAAATTCGACACCGGCAATCCTCCTCGCCCCTCAGGTGCCCCGCTCCCCAACGGCGCCCTCAAAACCACCGCCGAGTGGCAATCAGCGCTCCACCAGGCTCGCAGCCTTCGCGTCCCCCTGCATCGCAGTGACGAAAAAAACTGGGACCATCTCGCCGCCGCATTCGCCATCCTAGCCCACACCTCCCCTTCGGCCTGCGTCCTCGATGCCGGCGCCGAGTATTACAGCAATGTCCTCCCCACCCTCTTCGCCTACGGCTACCGCAACCTCTTTGCCCTCAATCTCTCCTTCCCCTTTCCTGCCCGCCGCGGTCCCATTCGCTATCTCCCCGGCGACATCACCCAAACCGCCTTCCCCAACGCCCACTTCGACGCCGCTACCTGCATGAGCGTCATCGAGCACGGCGTCCCTCTCAAAGGCTATTTCCGCGAAATGCACCGCATCCTCAAGCCCGGCGCGCTTCTCATCACTTCCACCGACTACTACCCCACGCCCATCGATACCCGCAACCAGCTAGCCCACGGCGCCCCCATCAAAATCTTCACCCGCGCAGAAATAGAGGACACACTGCGCCTCGCCGTCGGGTGCGGCTTCGAGCAAACCGGCGAAGTCAATCTCGATTGCGCTGAAAAACCCATCCGCTGGCCCCAATTCGATCTCGACTACACCTTCCTCATCTTCACCCTCCGCAACAAACCCTGAGCCTCTAACCGAATGATCTTGCATCAAGGCTGGGTGCCCCAGGTCTCGCTCTTGAGACCTGGGAAACCACAGAAGCTAGTTACTGTCATCCTGAGCGGAGCCTCTCGCAACTTTATCGCGAGAGGCGCAGTCGAAGGACCTGCGGTTGCTTTTGCTCTTCTTTTTGATAGCCGGAGCACCACCCCGCATTGACCCCCAGCCCCATTTCCCGTAGACTAAGAAATTGCGAGGGATGCGGCTAGAGTTGCATTCTCACCCGCATCAAAACCTCTTCGAGCTCAAGGAAAACCAATGGCAAACCACGTATCGTCGCTGAAGCGCGCCCGGCAAACCGAAACCCGCACTGAAGTAAACCGCTCCAACCGCAGCCGCGTCCGCACCAGCCTCCGCGACCTCCGCGAAGCTCTCGCCAAGGGTGACGTCAAAGCTGCCCAGGCCCAGTACCGCGCCACCGTCTCCACCCTCGACAAGAGCGTGCAGAAGGGCATCCTCCACGACAACACCGTCTCCCGCTACAAGAGCCGCCTCAACGCCCGCCTGAAAGCCCTGGCCACCAAGGCATAAGCGCCACACAACTCAAGAATTCCGATATTTAGCACAAACAGCCGGGACCAACCCCGGCTGTTCCTGCGTCCTATAAAAGATCCTCGTAACTTTTCTACCGATCCGCCCGTCTAGACAGCAGTTTCCTCTTGCTCAAATCGAAGATCGAACGATTTGAGACCGATCGTGCTTCACAAAGCAGGGCGAAAGATGAATTCACTGAGAGTCCCTGCGGGAAAGGCCTCAATGAAAAGGATGCTCGCACTGTCAATCCTGCTCCTATGTTCCATGGCATCGGCCCAGGGCAAGTACCGTTGGGGACAGAAACCCACGAGCCAGAATCCAGACGACTACTCCATTAAGGTCCACATCTCCGCGACGCATTTCCGCACCTTCTGCTCTGGAAACAGTCCCTGCAGTAATGGGGTCTATCTGGACGCAGTCCTGGACGGGCAAAATGTCGAGTTATTCGGCAATCTTGATAAGCACCAGTCCGAGCAGATCGAGCTCGGCGACTATCTCGCCATGCTGCCGCAGAAGCCCCCTTACGCAGGCCTGGCAGTCGTCGGCCAGAGGTACTATGTGCTTCTGCCGGATAGAAGCGCATGGGTTTGCCACATCACCGGCCTCTCCGAATGACGCCGGTGCCCATCCTTGGCGCAATTCGATTGCATCAAAGATGTGAATATACTCGTTGTGTAATTCCACAAGTGAGGCAACCGTGAAACAATTCTTTGCCGTCTTATTCCTGCTGGCCTGCTCCACATCTCTGATCTGCGGGCAGAAACAACGGTTCGGGCAGACCCCGGAAAAGCCCAACCCAACCGACTACCCAGTCAAAATGCATATCTCCGCATCGCATATGCGAAATCACTGCATTGAACCAGGAGCCGGTCTCACTTGCAACTATGCGCTCTATGCAAGCGCAATCCTGAGCGGGAAAAAATTCGAGTTAATGGGCTCAACTACGCTTGATAAGAAGAATTCGGTCCTTCTAATTCCGGGCGACTATCCAGCCCGTCTCACGAAAGACGTTCAAACGAGCAGCAGCGCGGTCATCTATCAGGAATATGAAGTCCTTCTCCCGGACGGCGCCGTCTGGCATTGCGTAACCACCGGCATCTCCGAGTAACATCGGGTACCCCAGATCTCGGCAGAGAATGCCTATGCAGGTTGAATCTGCTAACCGGAAGGTAACCGCGTGCTCACTGATGGATGCCTAGGTCGTCTGCCAGTTACCGCTGGATAGACGCATTTGGACGGTATCGCCTTCAACCTCCAACTGATACATGCCGTCCGGTAGGGGTTTTGCAACCCACAGGACGGAATAGCGGCAGTTCTTGAATAGCCTGGTTCCGGACAGAGCAACCCTCACAGCTGACACTGTGCAAAACGCTGCAAACCCGTTGCCATTTAGAACTCCTGACATCCTGACGGGCTCTCGCGTACATGTCATCATTTTCCCCTTCTAAATGAGACGTCGGAGTGGGCTTATGACGAGAATTTGCAGGGCATCGTCTAGTGGTTTAAGTGGTCTGACAAAATCTCGCGCCGGAATTACGCCTCCGTGCAGTGCCATGTTGCCCGCACACCTGCGTTTCAAATCACAAAGCCTCTCGTTTCCGAGAGGCTTTTTCGTCATTTGGAAGGGGCAGCACGTGGAGCGACGGTACGCGTTCTCGTCTCCAATGTCAAATGCAGGCAATATCCTTACCAAAATCAACGGCCGGGTGACCCAAGTCTCGCTTCTGAGACCTTGGATCCCACCTAATTCCCCGCACCAGTTTTGCAGATAATTACCCTTCCCCGGCGCACAATAGTTCCATGGCATCTCTCAAAACCAGTGCAGACCGCATGCGGCTCAGGGGAGCGGGAAGCAGCGATCTCCAACAGAACGCCACTAACCCCTTTTTCCTCAGGAATTTGGAATTTAACTTCAACATAATAAGACACTTACAGCCAATCACCCCCCGCATCCCGTTTAAAATGAGGAATTTGCCCAAAAGGACGGGGGTGGGGGTGGGGGGGGCAGGATCCAAACATGCGCAACATTACCGAATCTCCCGAATCCGCCCTCAATCCAGCTGCTCAAAGATCCCCGCTGCGCCCATTCCGCCGCCCACGCACATCGTCACCATTCCATAACGAACCTGCCGCCGCCTCATTTCGCCGATCAGAGTAGCCGTCAGTTTCGCCCCGGTGCACCCCAGCGGATGCCCCAGCGCAATCGCCCCGCCATTCACATTCACCCGCTCCGGATCGAGTCCCAGTTCACGAATGATAGCCAGCACCTGCGCGGCAAACGCCTCGTTCAATTCGATCAGCCCGATCTGGTCCAGGGTAAGCCCGGCCCGCTTCAGCGCCTTGGGAATTGCCGTAATCGGCCCAATGCCCATCTCCTCCGGCAGGCAGCCGGTCGTAGCGTAAGCCACCAGCCGCGCCAGCGGGCGAATTCCCAGCTCCTTTGCCCGTCCGGCTTCCATAAGAACGGTAGCCGCCGCCCCGTCCGAGGTCTGCGACGAATTGCCTGCGGTCACCGTTCCCTGCGCGGCGAAAGCCGGTTTCAGTTTGGCCAGCGCCTCGGCGGAAGTATCTGCGCGCGGTCCTTCATCGGCGGCAAACACTGTCTCCGTCACCACCGGCTTTCCCGCCTTCGTTCCCGGCACGGCCGTAGTAACCGTCACCGCAATCAGCTCCTCGGCAAATCGTCCTGCAGCCTGCGCGGCCACAGCTTTCCGGTGGCTGCCGAGAGCAAAAGCGTCCTGATCTTCGCGCGAAACGCCGTAGTGCCTCGCAACCCGTTCAGCGGTCAGGCCCATGGTCGTCATCGACGCCGGATAGTGCTCAACCATATAAGGATTGGGGCTGGGCTTGACCCCGCCAAATGGCAACAGGCTCATAGTCTCCGCTCCGCCCGCAATCACCACCACGTCGCCTCCCGAGCGAATGCGCAGATCGGCCAGCGCAATCGCCTCCAGCCCCGAGGAGCAAAGCCGATTGACGGTAACCCCGGGAACCTCCACCGGCAAACCCGCACGCAGCGCCGCCCAGCGAGCAATATCCCACCCCTGCTCGCCCTCCGGCTGCGCGCAGCCCAGAATCACGTCGTCGATTTCAGATTTGTCGAGTTCGGGAACCTTGCCCAAAGCTCCGCCGATAGCCAGTGCGGCAAGGTCATCGGGGCGACTGGTGGAAAGCGCGCCCTTGGGAGCGCGCCCAACAGGAGTGCGAACAGCGCTGACGATCACAGCTTCGGACATAAGAAAAACTCCTTGAATTTCGCGTTCGCTTAATCCGGCATCTCTAAAAGCGTCCAAACGCTCTTCGTATAAAAATGGTAGACCGTGCGGCGCTCAACAATCGAGTCAGCCAGTGCATCGTGGTCCAGCCGTAACGGCCGATGCTCCATGCCGTACTGCGCCTCATGAATTTGTTGCGGCGATGCCGGATCAATGCCCCAATTGAATCCCAGCACTCCACTGGGGTCGTGAGCCTGCAATCGCTCAGTCTCGAGCGCAGAGACCAGCACCAACGGCTGGGCCGACGCATTCCTGCTGCCGAAGAAAACCAGCAGTGAAACCGTCCCCTCCGCCGAGCACAAAACCGCCCAGTCGGAGGACCCCGCGCGCTCCAGGCTGGCATGCACCACGTTCTCCGGGTGATACGCCTCGTAAGTCTGCGGAATCAAGCATCCGCGCCGATTGAGCTGGTCCTGAACCGCGGCGGGAAGTTCAGGAAACGAACTGACCGGCAAATGGCGGATGAGGTAAGGCGTCGAGTGCCCATCGACAACGATCTGCCCTGACTCAACAAGTTGTGCAGGGTTTCGTGATTGCTGAGCCAGAACCATCGCACAGGCAAAGAAAAATCCGCTTAACAACCATCCGCTCCGCGTCACGCGGGCACAAGATAAATTTGCTCCAGCCATTCCTCTGCCAATCTTCGCACCCAACACTTCAATCCTAGTTCCGCAACGGCTTGCCGGTCTTCAGCGTAAACGCAATCCGCTCCTGCGTCTTCCGCTCGCCCGCAAGCGAGAGAAACGCCTCCCGCTCCAAGTCCAGCAGATACTGCTCGCTCACCAGCGAGCCCGCCGTCACACGTCCACCAGCCAGAATATAGGCCGCCCAGCGTGCCACCTTCTGGTCGTGCTCCGATGCATATCCAGCCTCGCCCATCAGAAAGGCTCCGGTCTCGAGCGCAGCCAGCGCTGCTATTCCGGGAGCAGGAATCTGCGTCCTCGGCTGCGGAGCAACATACCCAGCCTCCGCCAACCCCGCCGCCAGCGTCTTTGCATCCAGCAACAGCCGTTCTCTGTTCATAGTGATGCGGTCGGCAGCGGAAAGCAGCCCCAGCGGCCGAGCCTCGGCAGCCGAAGTGGAGACCTTGGCCAGCGCGATCGTCTCAAACACCCGACGCAACGCCGTCCCCATCTCCGCCGATTGTGCAAACCGCGAAGGCGGGTCGCGCGGGTCGGGCGGAGCCAGCGCAGCAGCCTGATCCACGGCCCGCAACAGCATCTCCTTCGTACCTCCTCCGGCCGGAATCAGTCCCACTCCAGCCTCGACCAACCCAATATAAGTCTCCGCATGCGCCTGCCGTCGCGCGCCATGCAGGCAGATCTCAGCTCCACCGCCAAACGCCATCCCAAACGGCGCAACCACCACAGGCCGCGGGCAGAACTTGATAGCCGCGGTCATCTGCTGGAAGCCGTTGATCACCGCATTCAACTCTTCCCACTCGCCCTCCTGCGCCACCAGCAGCAGTTGCATCAGGTTGGCGCCCACGCTGAAGTTGTCGCGGTCGCCGGTAATCACGAATCCCGCAAAGTCGCACACCGCATCGGAGTCCGGTTTGAGCACCGCCGAAATCAGCGCCAGCACATCGCCGCCAATCGCGTTCTTCAGCGAGTGCAACTCGACGCACCCGATGCCGTCGCCCAAATCCACCAGCGAAGCACCAGCGTTCGACCGGACCACCCCATTCGACCGCCTGAAATCCGCAACCCGTGCATGCCCTGATACGGCGGCTACCGGCTCCAGCTTTCCCGTTGCCGGCTGAAAACACTCCCGCCCACCGCTCGCATACCAAGCCGTCTGCCCCGCAGCCAGCATTGCCTCCACGCGCTCGCTCACCGGAAGCCCAAGTGCCTTCATGCGCTCCACTGTCGAGCCAACCCCGGCCGCATCCCACATCTCAAACGGCCCCATCTCCCAGTTGAACCCGGCGCGCATCGCCTGGTCGATGGAGGCCGCGTCGCCGGCCACTTCACCAATGCGTTCGGCTGCAAAGTTCCATAGCGAAGCGAGAAATGGCCACACAAACGCCGCAGCCTTATCCTTGGCCGGATCATTCGCCAGCAGCAGCTTCAACCGTTCCGGCAGAGTGGCCGCATTCTTCGCCATCTCCAGCGCGGGCAGCGCAGCCTTAACCGCAGGCTTGTATTCGAACGTTACGATATCCAGCACCAGCCGTTCATCTTTCCCATCCGCGCCGCGATTCTTTTTGTAGAAACCCTGTCCAGCCTTATCGCCCAGCCAGCCGCGCTTCACAATCTCTTCCAGAACTGCAGAAAAGCCGCTCTGCGTCACGCCCTGTGGAAAATTCGCGGCCACATGGGCCAGAATGTCGATGCCCACCAGGTCCGCAAGCCGAAAGGTTCCGGTGCGCGGCCAGCCAATCGCCTGCCCGGTCAGCGCGTCCACCTCTTCCACGGTTAGCCCCTGCTTCAGCATCAAGTCCGCCGCGTTGAACATGACGGCGATGCCGATGCGGTTGGCGATAAAATTCGGCGTATCACAGGCAAACACCACCTGCTTGCCCAGCTTGAGATCGGCAAAGTCGGCAAACGCGCTCACCACAGCCGCATCGCTCTCCGCTGTCGGAATCGTCTCCAGCAGCCGCATGTAGCGCGGCGGGTTAAAGAAGTGCGTCCCAAAGAACCGCCCCCGATGCGATGCCAATCCCGCTGCAATCTGCCTCACCGGCAATCCTGAAGTGTTCGTGGTTAGGACCGCATGGAGCGCAAGATGAGGCACCACGCGCGCCAGCAGCTCCGTCTTGATCGCGAGATTCTCAGCCACGGCCTCGATTACCCAATCGCAGGCGGCCAGTTTTCCCAGATCGTCTTCAAAGTTGCCGGGGGTGATAAGCGCGGCCAGCGAAGGCTCATAGAAAGCTGCGGGTTTGGCCTTGCCTAGGGCGTCGATCGCCGCCAGTGCCATCCGATTGCGTGCACCGTCGCCGGCCGGAACCAGGTCGAGGAGCAATGTGGGAATGCCGGCGTTAGCCAGGTGTGCGGCGATGCGGGAACCCATGGTTCCGGCGCCCAACACCGCGGCGCGGCTAACCAGAAACGGCTGAGCGATAGGACTGAAAACAGGAGTTGCGACTGGGGAAGACGTGCTCATAAGGGCTTTCCCTCGCGCGGGTTGGTGAGTAACCGTCCAACACGCGGAAACCATCGCAGGATACGGAGCAATGCACCACGCGGTCAAGGACTAAAGTTGCATAGCAATGGAAGAGCACCGAAAATTCGAAAGTACGCCCCGTTTGACCCTTCTCGGTCGTGGGCAATAGCTTGGAAGAGTGCGAGGGGTCGATTGAACGCCTTTCCCACAAGGAGATTGGATGCGAAGCAGGTTACTTCCCCGATTTTGGAAGAGCATTGTGGCCCTGAGTCTGGCGATGGCGGCGATTGCATATGCCGGAGCGCAGGACCAGTATTTGGAAAACTTTGAGCGGCGGACCACCGTCAAGGTGATGCCCAACGGTCTCACTCTCATCATTTGCGAGCGCCCTGATGCGCCGGTCTTCAGCTACTCAACTTTCGTCGACGCCGGAGACGTAAACGACCCCTCGGGCCAAAGCGGCCTGGCCCACATGTTCGAGCATCTGGCCTTTAAGGGAACCAGCCAGATCGGGACCACTGACCACGCCGCCGAGAAAGCCGCCCTCGAAAAAGTGGAGGCGGCCAACGACGCCTACGAAGCCGAGTACCTGAAGGAAGTAGGCCGCGACCCCAAAAAGCTGGCCGAGCTGAAACAGAAATTTATTGACGCTCAGACCGAAGCGCACAAATTCGTCATCCCCAATCAGTTCACTGATATCGCCGAGCGCAACGGCGCCGAAGGCCTGAACGCTGAAACTGGCCTCGATGAAACCCAGTTCTTCTGGTCCATGCCGGAGAATCGCCTTGAGCTTTGGGCCTATCTCGAGAGCAGCCGCCTGGCCGATACGGTGCCCCGCGAGTTCTACAAAGAGCGCGACGTGGTGATCGAAGAACGCCGCATGCGCACTGATTCCAATCCCGAAGGGCGCCTCTTTGAGCAGTTCGTCGCCACCGCCTACGTGGCCCATCCCTATGGCCGCAGCGGCATCGGCTGGCCCAGTGAAGTGGGCCAGATCAACGCCACTGAGGCTATGGCGTTCCACAAGAAATATTACGTGGGGGCCAATATCGTGGTCGCCGTGGTCGGCGACATAAAAGCATCCGAGGCCCTGCCTGTCCTGGAAAAATATTTCAGCCGCGTTCCCGCCGGACCCAAGCCGGAGGAAATGACCACCATCGAGCCCAAGCAGTTTGCCGAGAAGACAGTTGCCATTCGCGAGGCCACGCAGCCCATTTACGTCGAGGGCTACCACCGCCCGGACTATCGCGACCCCGACGATGCCGTCTACGACGCCATCAGCGACATTCTCTCCAACGGCCGCGTCTCGCGGCTCTATCGCAGCCTGGTGCGCGACCAGCAGATTGCCGCTGCAGCTGAGGGGGTCAGTCCCTATCCGGGCGACAAATACCCCGGCCTTTTCGTCTTTCTCGGAGTTCCTCTGCCGGGGCACACGCCGGTAGAGATGCGTGACGCCATTCACAAGGAAATCGACAAGCTGAAGACCGCCGACGTAACCGACGATGAGCTGCAAATTTTCAAGACCCGCACGCGCGCCGATCTGCTGCGCAGCCTCGCTGACAATCAAGGCCTGGCCAACACCCTGGCCGAATATCAAACCCGCTATGGCGACTGGCGTCAGCTTTTCCTGCAACTCGAGCGGGTCGACAAAGTAACCAAAGCCGACATTCGCCGCGTGGCCAACAAGGTTTTCATTGAAAGCAACCGCACTGAAGCCTGGATCGATACAACCGCACCTCCCGCACAGCAATCAGAGGCAGCACCGAAAGATGGAGGCGCGCAATGAAGAGCCTGCACATGAATGATTTTTCCCGAACGATCTTTGCCGCCGTAGCCGTTGCCGCAGCATTTGCTCCGATCACCCTCCCAGCCCAGCAAAGCAAGCCCTGGGAAAAAATCCCTATCCCCAAACTGCACGAATTCAAGCCCCAGCAGCCAAAACGCATTGAGCTGAAAAACGGCATCGTCCTCTTCTTACAGGAAGATCACGAACTCCCCTTCATCGCGGGATCGGTTCTGATTCCCGGAGGCTCGCGCGACGAAGATCCGGCCAAGACCGGCTTCATCGGCATTTACGGTCAGGCTTGGCGCACCAGCGGAACAGCCAAAATGGACGGCGACGCCCTCGACGATCTGCTTGAGGCCAAGGCAGCGCACATTGAGACCTCGGGCGATGAAGACTCCACCACCATCGAATGGGATTCGCTTAAGGCCGATGCCGACCAGGTCTTCTCGCTCGCCATGGACCTGTTTCTGCATCCAAAATTCAGCGCGGAGAAGCTCCGACTCGCCCAACAGCAGGAAGCCACCGGCATCGTCCGTCGCAACGACGACGAAGGGGCAATCGCCAACCGAGAATCGGCCAAGCTGGTTTACGGCGCGAACAGCCCCTATACCCGCCAACCGGAGTTGGCCACCGTTGGCGCCGTAACCGTTGCCGATCTCGAGGCCTGGCACGGCCGCACCATCGGAGGCAAGCTCATCGTCGGAGTCTTCGGTGATTTCGATCCCGCAGCCATGGAAGCCAAATTGCGTGCGGCCTTTGAAGGTTTTCCGTCGGCCAAACCGCTGCCCGCCCGCTACGACGTCTTCAAGGGCCCCAAACCCGGCCTCTACTTCATTGATAAGGAAGACGTGAACCAATCCAACGTGCAGATCGTGGGACTCGGCACTGACCGTCACAATCCGGATGTGCCTGCGCTCGCGGTGATGAACGAGATTCTGGGCGGAGGATTTGCCAGCCGTCTCTTTCAAAAAATCCGCACCGAGCTGGGTCTCGCCTATGCTGTAGGCGGCGGCCTGAGCTTCGACTATGACCATCCCGGTCCATTCCGCGTAGAAGTTCTTACCCAGAGCACCGCCACCGTGGACGCAACCCGGCACGCTCTGGACGAGATCGCCGAACTCACCACCAGGCCCTTCACTCCGGAGGAGGTAAATCGCGCCAAGGACAACATCCTGAATTCCTTTCTCTTCCGCTACGACACGAGGGAAAAGGTGCTCAGCGAACGCGAGCTGCTTGAGTTCTACGGCTATCCTGCGGATTACCTTGAGACCTACAGAGCCGGACTCGAAAAGGTAACTTTGGAGGACGTGACTGCGGTGGCAAAGAAGTACATACACCCCAACAATTATGCCGTTATCGTAGTAGGCAACGGACCGGAGATCAAGCCGCCTCTGGAAGATCTGAAACTGGGTCCCGCGCATCCAATCGATATCACCATTCCCCCGCCAAAGCGGATGCCAAAATAACGCAGATGCCGGGTGGCCCAGGTCTCGATTTTGAGACCTGGGAAATCCGGAGTGTAAGAGGATTCCGAGACCATGTCTCAGAGATACGTTGTTCTAGTTGCGCTTGCTCTGATATCTGTCTTAAGGCCTGCTACGGTAGCTCTCTCCCAATGCAATAACCGAATTACCCTCGTACCGCTCACAGCCATGAAAGCGGCGACCAAATCCCGAGACTTCGCCCGTTTTCGCTACTCACTATCTCCCTCCGACTCACTCCTTATCCGGTCGCACGAGGACACCGAAACTTCTATCGGGCCATATGATACTGGTTTTGTAATCACTCGAAATGGGAAGACGATGCAAAGCTCGATCCTGGGGCAACTGCCGGAGTTTCACGGGGATCCTACGTTCTCGGAGGGCTTTTCGACGCTTGCCGTAACCCGAGCCTGTACGAGCCGAGATCCAATTTATTTCATAACGATGCAATGGATGGGCGACGATATCAGCCCGGCCCTTGTTTTCATATTGGTTCCCTCACCACAGGGATACGAAGTCTCCACTCTCCCGTCGATCTCCGGTGGAATTGTGGATGTTTCCATGGTCAACCCGCTTCACTTCAGAACTTGGGACAGTCTGCACGAAGGTGCCTGTAACGCCTGCGAAACTGCCTATCGGATAACAGAGTATGAAATTCGAAATGGCAAACCTATTCGAACTCGGAATTACCGGACGCGGCACAACTATACTTCCGGGAATTTCGACGACAGGCGACGCATTCGATTCATTCCGTGAAGAAAGGTGAAACTACAATTTGTGAAGCGTAGTTTTATAGATAGGGAGCAGCCGGGCGCCCCAGGTCTCGCCTTTGAGACCTGGGATACCACAAATCACAACGGGAGTTCGCACATGAGAAGTGAAGTCGTATTGAACTTAAGGCGAATCGCGGCCGCCGACCGGCTGATTGCCCAGGGCGTAACCATCCATCGGCCTGAAACCTGCGTGATCGACGCTGACGTCGAAGTGGCGCCGGATACCGTCATCGAGCCCTTTGTGCAGTTGCTCGGCCGCACCCGCGTCGGCTCTGAATGCCTTATCCGCTCTTACTCGGTGATAGAAAACTGCACCTTGGGCAACCGCGTCCTGATTAGGCAAAGCTGTGTGCTGGCCGATAGCGCGGTTGGCGACGATGCAAAGATCGGTCCTTTCGCTCACCTGCGTCCCGGGTGCGAGATTGGTGAAGAGGCCCACGTGGGCAACTTTGTTGAAGTCAAAAAATCCCGACTGGGCAAGGGCGTCAAAGCCAGCCATCTCACATATCTTGGCGATGCCGAGATCGGCGAAGGAACCAACATCGGCGCCGGGGTTATCACCTGCAACTACGATGGCGTCAACAAACATCGCACACACATCGGCAAGAACGCCTTCGTAGGCAGCGATTCCACGTTGGTCGCGCCAATTACCGTCGCGGACGGCGCATTCATTGGTGCAGGCTCCTGCATCACCAGGGACGTGCCTGCCGGCTCTCTTGCCGTCGGCCGGGCTCGCCAAGTAACCAGGGAAGGTTGGGCGGCCGCCAGGCGCGACCGACAAAAGAAGGAGGAATAGGTCCGATGCTCTCCAGCGCACGCGAAGATTCTTTCCCGAATCGCGCTTGAAAGCGGCCCTATGTCGTTGCTAAATTGGTACATCCAGTGGACGCTGGTGCCATCGAACTACTTCTCTCCAGCAGCGCTGGCATAACGTTCTATATAATTACAGGGACCCATACGGGCCAAGCACAGGCTGGCAAGGATCGATTTTCCCCTCAGGCCTCAGCTTATTGAAGCTTGAACAAAATATGAATCCCTATTCTTTTTCTTTTGAACCGCGCTCGACGCCATCTTGATCTAATCGAACGGGGATAGTTTAGGGTCCAGAAAGCATGGCACTTGCGCAGATGCCGAAGAGCGCTGCGCAGCTTTATCCGGGAACATCGCCCCCTCCCGTTGCGTATTCCAATGCGGGCCGGGCGAGTCAAATTGGTTCAGAATCGAAACTGTCCGCTTCAGTTTTTCGGCCTGTAAATTTGGAACTGCGGACAGTGTAAAGTTAGTTTTAGGAAAGCAGGTCTTCGCTGCCTCTTTGTGGCAGGCGAAGATTATCGGAGAGCACGGCTTGGCATTAAACTTGGCAAGACCCGGAACACCGGACCACGCGGGGAGTCTGAGCACGGACGCGGAAGCACGCCCGGACTCTCGACGGCGCAAGGCGGCCCGAATTCTTATCGTGGACGACGAAGCGCACATCCGCTCCATGATGGGCGCCACTTTGGAGCGGCACGGTTACGACGTGCAGATGGCCGCCAGCGGCAATGAAGCGCTTGAGACCCTGGATCAAAATACCTTTGACCTGGTGCTGACTGACATTGTGATGCAGGACGGAAACGGCATTGCCGTGCTGGACCGAATCCACGCGCAGCAGCCGCAGCTTCCCGTTGTCATGGTATCGGCCGTGCACGATATCAGTGTGGCCATCGACGCCATGCGTCGCGGGGCATACGATTATCTGCTCAAGCCCTTCGAGCGCGAGCACCTGGTGAACACGGTGCAGCGTGCGCTCGAACATCGCCAGCTCCTGCAGGAGAACCATAACTACCAGGAGAACCTTGAACAGGTGGTGCGCGCAAGAACCGAGATGCTCCGCCAGGCGATGGAAAATCTGGAGCACTCCTACGACGTCACATTAGAAGCTCTGGGCGATGCGCTCGATCTGAAGGACTCCGAAACCGAGGGCCATTCCAAGCGGGTCACCGCCTACACCATCGCACTGGCTCGCGCCATGGGCATCTCTCCGGCTGAAATCAAGGTCATCGCGCGCGGCGCTTTCCTGCACGACATCGGCAAAATGGCCATTCCGGACGAAATCCTGCGCAAGCCCGGCAAGCTCACCACCAAAGAACAGGAAATCATGCGCGAGCACTCCAGCCGCGGTTATCACATGCTGCGCAAAATCCCTTTTCTGGCCGGCGCCGCGGAGATCGTCTTCTCTCATCAGGAGCACTATGACGGCAGCGGTTATCCCAGCGGATTGCGCGGCAGTGACATTCCCATCGGGGCTCGCATCTTCGCCGTAGCAGATACCCTTGACGCCATCACCAGCGACCGCCCCTATCGCAAGGCTCGCAGCTTCGACGTGGCCCGCGAAGAGATTCTTCGCTGCTCCGGCACACAGTTCGATCCAGCCGTCGTTGAGGTCCTGCTCAAAATCTCCAACGAGCTTTGGTTCGAGTTGCGCTCTGAGATCACCAACCAGAACAAACGGTACTCCACCTTTGAGCTAACCGGTATCCCCCGCCCGCCACAACCCTGAAGCACCGCATTATTTAACGCTCTCCAGAGCCCAGTCCTGCATCTGACTACGTAGAGCTGGCTACATCCTTTCCTGGGAGCAGATATGACCGTACTTTCTCATGATGAAATTACTGACCACCTCAGCCATCGTCCCCATTGGAGCATCGAAAGTGGAGAGTTGGTGCGAACATTCATATTCGAGACTTTCCCAGAGGCCATCGCCTTCGTGAACAAAGTGGCGGAAATCGCCGAGGAGTCCAACCACCACCCGGACATCGATATTCGTTATAACCGGGTCCGCCTGGCCCTGGTCTCCCACGATGCCGGCGGTATCACCAGCAAAGACTTCGCCGTAGCAGCTGGCGCGGACAAGGTGTCTCAGTAGAAACCTCAGTCTTCGTCCGCGGGGTCGTCCCCAGGTATCCCAAAATGTGGATTCGTGTGTATTTCATCTGCCTCGTGAAGCTTTTTTACCACACTTCGGTACCACCAGGCGGCTGCTAGCCCTCCGGCGAGCGCCGTAGCTGCTGCAACCGCCGCCACCTTCAGCCAGTCCGTGGGCCGACCGTTCGCCCGATGTGACTTTGTTAAAGACTCAGATTCTAAAGAGTTTGCCATCGTTTTAAGAGCCATCCTCGCGAACCTCTCTGCATCTCCGGTTTCTCTTGGGCCTACCTGGTAGACGCATTTCATACCAAATTCGAACCTATTCCAACACAGGAAAAATAATTTCGAATTTTGTATTGCGTTTTTCCGAATCTATGCTATGCTGTATTTATTCCGGTGATGGAGACGATCATCCTATCGCTCCCGTGCTGGAAGTAAGTTGCGTCACTGGCCTCCCGGCACGAACAGCAAGACCGTTCGTGCCGTCTTTTTTTGCTCCCCGCCCGGCACGGTGATGCTAATCACATTTGGAGCCGACCCGCGACTCCTCTTCAACCCGCTCCCGGACTACAATAGTCTTGGGGAGTGTGTTTCCATGAAGAATCCGATCAAAAGCCGCTGGGCCATGGGCCTCGCCGTCTTTGTCCTCACCGCGGCCAGCTATGCGCAATGGTCCAACCCAGCCGACGACGTTCCCGCCTATCATGTCTCCGCTCCGCTCAAGGTAACCAAGTTGCCGCCCATCCTCAAGGGCGCCCAGCTCACCGGCGAACACTTCGTCTATCCCTGGCAGAAGCACGTCTACCAGCAGGCGGTTCAAATTGGGGACGTACTCTATCAGTTGCCCTGCAACTGCCGCTGCGACCGCTCCCTGGGCCACACCAGCCTGCGCAGTTGCTTTGAGAATGCGCACGGCACGGAATGCGACGTGTGTGCGGCAGAGGCCTTCCTTGCCTACCGCATGACTAAGGCGGGCAAGACCCCATCTGAGATTCGTGCCGCCATTGCCCGTCATGAGTACACGAGCATCGATCTCAAGAAGCAGTGATACCGGACTGAAAGCTCATCTCCGGCCACTGATCCGCACATTAACCGGTAACAGACTCAGCGGTTGATCCCCGTCCAGTACTCAAAGATCTCCGCGCCGAATCCCGCCGCCAACTCTTTCATCTTTGAGCTGGGGTCGCCATAGACTTCAAATCTGCCTACGCTGCATAACGCCGCAAGCTTCGGCACCAGCTCCTGTACCACCGGTCCCGTGAAGTGCGCAAACACGGCATCGGCATTCGCGTAAGTTTCCATCAGCCGAAAGCGCTTTTTGTCGGCGCTCGAAAACCAGTCGTACCCGAGCGTACCGAACTCCGTCTGGCAAACTGCAGTCATGGTCTCCGCAATGGTCATGAATGCATCCAATTTCCCTTCGTTGACCGTCAGGTCAACCGTCAGCCGAACCACCTGCTCCGCCATCCTCTTCTCCTTTTCCACCAGTTTCAAAACAGCTTCCTGCCACCCTATCATCATTCCTCCACAGGTGAATCATGAATTGACGTAGAATGGAACTATGCAGCACGAGCCAGTTGGCCCGGCTCGCACCTGGGCAACTTTCCCTTCAGTGGAAGGTTGCAGTATCACGGGGGCGTCACGGTTTCGACGGGATCGATTGCGGCTTGGGAGTCATGTCGGGGTGTGGGCACCCGTAATCGCCTGCAAAAACAAAGTTGCCAACGATAATCTGGCACTTGCAGCTTAATTAA